>Ga0070714_100001607_pt1 | contig 16411 bp, 10 predicted proteins | sample LARL83metaG_FD_65450 | JGI IMG/M metagenome (GOLD analysis project Ga0070714, IMG submission 65450) | Corn, switchgrass and miscanthus rhizosphere microbial communities from Kellogg Biological Station, Michigan, USA - LAR L8-3 metaG | ecosystem: Host-associated > Plants > Roots > Rhizosphere ...
GGTAAATCAGGCGAGAATCCCGGCGGCGGCGCGGGCGCGGGCGACCTCGGGTTCGGCCAGGCCGATCAGGCGCAGGCAGGAGGCGGCGATGTCATAGGCGTAGGAGTCGCGCAGGTCGCCGGAGCGGCGCAGGTGAATGACCGACTCGACGACCTGCATGACCAGCGTCGCGATGAGGGCTTCCCCGAGGCCGGCGGACCCGGCGGACTGGGCGGCCGCGCGGCCGAGCCGCCCGTAGGCCGCCTGCAGCTGCGCCCGTTCCGCCCGGAACGACGCGAACTCCTCCCCCTGCACCTCTGGCATCAGGTACAGCGTGGCGATGTTGTGCGGCGCGCGCGTCAGGGTCCGCACGTCGGCGAGGGCGAGCGCGTAGAGGCCGGCGGCGGGGTCGTCCTGGCAGCGGGACTCCAGTGTCGCGGCGACCTGGAGGCTGGGCCGGACCGACTGGGTGAGCAGCTCGAGCAGGATCTCGTCCTTGCCCGCGAAGTGATAGTAGAGCGACGCCTGCCTGATGCCGACGCGCTCGGCGATCTGCCTGGTCGTGGTCGCGGCGAGGCCCTGGCTGATGAACAGGTCGGCCGCCGCGTCGAGTATCTCCTCACGGGGCGGCACGCCGGCCTTGCTCGCCGGCCGCAGCCGAGGGCGGCCCGCGCGGCGCGGCTGCTCGGCCGCCTCTTCCAGCTTGCCCGTCGCCGGGCTGCGTGCGTCCGCCACGCCAGCGATTATCGCAGCCCCCCGATCGTGCGCCAGGCGCGCCAGCCGCCGAACGACGTGATATCGGCGGCCCCGCGCACCGCCGCGGGCTCGCAGAGGAACCCGAGCACGTCACGGCCATCGTCCAGGACGACCCGGCCGACCGCCATGGGGGCGGCCAGCCCGGCCATGAAGCGAGCGAAGCCCGCCGCGGGAAGCCGCCACAACTCCCCCGCAATCGACGCCCCGGAGGAGGTGGAGAAGGTAGAGGGGGTAGAGGGAATGGAGGAGGTAGAGGGGGTGGAGGCATCGGCGGCGGCGACACGGACGAGGCCGGGCTTGGGCGGGCGGGTGTCCAGCGCGTACAGCCGGTAGCAGGGCGCGGTGCAGGCCGGGCCGAGCAGCGTCCCGCCCGCCGCGAGCAGCTCGTGGTTGAGCGGCTGCCCACTGAGGTGCGCGCCGACGACCAGCAGGTCGATGCTGGGCTGGTCGAAGCGCGCGGCGATCTCGGCGAGCCGGGTGTCACTTCCCGCCGGCCCGGTCAGCATTATCCCGAACGGGAGGCCGGCGACTGTCCCGGCCGGTATTGCTACGGCCGCGAGGTCGAGCAGGTTCGCGAAGTTCGTGTAGGTCCCGAGCTGGGCGTTGACCCCGACCGGGTCCGCGCGCACCTCGCCGATCGACGGGTGGCTGGTGGTGGTCGGGGTCAGCAGCGCGTCGCAGCCGTCAAGCGCCTCGGCGGCGCGGGCCGCGAGGCGGTCCAGCCGTTCCCGGTCCGCGAAGTGCTCGGCCGCGCTGTGCTTCGCGCCGTCGAGGATGATCGCCGCGACGACCGGGTCAAGGTCGCGGCCGATGCGCCACTCGTGCTCGCGGATGTGGTCGCCGACCGCCGTGTAGCGCTCGGCGACGAACGACCCGCCGTACAGCAGGGCCGCGGCCTCAAGCAGCGGCGTGATGTCGGTGGCGACGATCTCCGCGCCGCTTGCCCGCAGGCGCGCGACGGCCGACTCGAACTCCTCCGCCCAGCCGTCGGCCAGCCCGGCGAGCTGGGACGGCAGCGGAACGGCGACGCGGACCTGACCGTCATCGCGCTGCCTCTCGTCGCGCTGCCTGTCATCGGGGAGCCGCCAGCCGCCGCGCGGCCGGCCGCCGAGCGAGGTCGCCAACGGGTCGGTGCCGTCCGGGCCGGCCATCACCGCCACCGTCTGCCTGGCCAGCGGCAGCGATCGCGCGAACACGGTCACGCAGTCGAGCGACCGGCAGGCGGGCACCACGCCGGTGCACGGGATGACGCCCCGGGTGGGCTTGACGCCGATGATGCCGTTCAGCGCGGCGGGCACCCGGCCGGAGCCCGCCGTGTCCGTGCCGAGGGCGAGGTCAACCAGGCCGAGCGCCACCGCGACCGCCGAGCCGGAACTGGAGCCGCCGGAGATCTTCGCCGGATCCCACGCGTTGCGCACCGCGCCGTACGGGCTGCGGGTGCCGACCAGGCCGGTCGCGAACTGGTCCAGGTTAGTCTTGCCGAGCACGACCGCCCCGGCGGCGCGCAGCCGGGCAACGCAGGTGGCGTCCCTGGCCGGCCGGTACTCATAGGTGGGTGCGCCCGCCGTGGTGGGCAGCCCGGCCACGTCGATGTTGTCCTTGACGGCGGCGACAAGGCCGGCCAGCGGCAGCCAGTCGCCGGCTGCGGTCCTGGCGTCGATCGCCTCGGCTTCGGCGAGGGCGTCGGCCGCCGGCCGCAGCGTGATCCAGATCTCGGGCCGACTCGCCGCCTTGATCGCGGCGTAGGCGGCCGTCACCCGCGCGACGGCGCTCATCGGGCGGCCGCCCGCCCGGTCGCGTCCCGCCAGGTCGCGTCCCGCCTGAGTGCGGCCTGCCCTCCCCCGCCGGAGTCGTCTGGCCCGGTCGCGCCCGCACCCGGGCCGTCGGCGACCAGGGCAAGCAGTACCTGACCCGCCGCGACCTGGGCGCCGGGGGCGGTGTAGACCTCCGCCACGGTGCCGTCGTGCGGCGCGGTGATGATCGTCTCCATCTTCATGGCCTCCAGCGCCGCTAGCTTGTCGCCCTTCGCTACCCGCATCCCTGGCCGGGCGTCGACCTGCCAGACGCTCGCGATGAACGGCGCGGTTACCCCGGTCGCCCCGGCGGGGAGACACACCGAGTCGTTCGGGCCGCCGGCGTCGGGGTCGGACTCGCGTTCGACCCGGTCGAACTCGCCGCTGGCGCGCCAGCGCTCCTTCTCGGCGGCGAACGCCGCCGACTGCCGCGCGCGGAACGCGGTGATGGACGCCTCGTTCGCGGCCAGGAACCTGGTGTACTCGCGGTAGTCGAACCAGCCGTCGGTCACGTCCACGTGCCCACGGCCTGCCTCGGTCTCCGCGCGCAGGTCCAGCAGCTCTTCCGCGCTGACCGGGTACCACTCGACCTGGTCGAAGAAGCGCAGCGCCCAGGGCTGCTCCGCGAACAGGCCGGTGCGGCGGAACCGGTTCCACACCTGGGTCGTCCGGCCGACGAACTGGTAGCCGCCTGGTCCCTCCATGCCGTAGATGCACAGGTACGCGCCGCCGATGCCGACGGAGTTCTCCGCTGTCCACGTCCGCGCCGGGTTGTACTTGGTGGTGACCAGCCGGTGCCGGGGATCGACGGGCGTGGCCACCGGCGCGCCCAGGTACACGTCGCCCAGCCCGAGCACCAGGTACCGCGCGGCGAAGACGATGTCCCGCACGTCCTGCGGCGTCGCCAGCCCGTTGACGCGCCTGATGAACTCGATGTTCCACGGGGTCCACGGCGCGTCCGAGCGGACGCCGTGCATGTACCGCTCGATGGCGAGCCGGGTCGCCGGGTCGTCCCACGAAAGCGGCAGCCGCACGGTGCGCGACGGCACCCGCAGCTCGTCCGCCGGCGGCAGCGCGTCCTCGGCCTGCTGCAGCAGCGGCAGCAGCGACCGCGCGGGCAGCCGGGCGGCGTCGGTGTGGACCTGCAGCGACCTGATACCCGGCGTGAGGTCGATGACGCCGGGCAGGTCCTGTGCAGCCAGCGACTCCATGAGGGCGTGCACCCGCAGCCGCAGGCCGAGGTCGAGGACGGGATCGCCGTACTCGACGATCACGTTGTCGTCGCCGTCGCGGCGGTAGACGACGGCCGGGGTGCCAGCGCCCGCGTCGCGCCTGGCCAGGATGCCGTCGTCGCCGTCACCGCCGGTGCGCGCGAGCACCGGGGTCGCGCGCCGGTCGCGCAGCGCCGCGGCGTCCGCCTCGCGCACCGGCACGAAGCGCACGGTGTCACCCGGACGGAGCTGTCCCGCCTTCCACAGCTCGCCGCTGGCGATGACCGCCGGGCAGACGAAACCGCCGAGGCTCGGCCCGTCGGGGCCGAGGATGATCGGCGTGTCCCCGGTGAAGTCGAGCGCGCCGACCGCGTAGGGGACGTCGTGGATGTTGGACGGGTGCAGCCCGGCCTCGCCGCCGTCCTCGCGGGCCCACGACGGGCGCGGCCCGATAAGCCGGATGCCGGTGCGCGCCGAGTTGTGGTGCACGGTGTAGGTGGCAGCGTAAAGCTCGTCGATGGCGGCCCGCGTGAAGAACTCCGGCGCGGCGTGCGGTCCCTCGGTGACCCCGATCTCCCAGTCCGACACGATCGCGGGCCGCCGCTCTGGCGGGGTGGGGGCCGGCGTCGCGGGCAGGGGGACGTCGCGGGCGCGGAGGATGTCGCCGGCGACCAGCGCGCGGCCGCCGTGACCGCCGAACCGGCCAAGGGTGAACGTCGAGGCGCTGCCCAGGTACGACGGCACGTCGAAGCCGCCGCGCACGGCCAGGTAGCAGCGCAGCCCGGGCCCGCCGATCGGGCCGATCGACAGGGCCGCGCCGGCCGGCACGGTGAACGGGGTCCACCAGGGCACGCGGCGGCCGTCGAGCAACGCCGTGGCGACCGCACCGCCCAGGCACACGAGCGTGTCGTGGGAGAACTTCAGCGCCGGGCCGGTGGCGGTGCACTCGAGCGCCGGCGCGCCCTCGGGGTTGCCGACCGCGAGGTTGGCCTCGCGCAGCGACACCTCGTCCATCGGGCCGCTCGGCGGCACGCCGACCTGCCAGTAGCCGAGGCGTCCCGGCCAGTCCTGCACGGTCGTCATGGCGCCGGGCTCGAGCACCTCGATCCGCGGCTCGGGGTCGGTGACCGCGTTCAGCGTCGCGGTCGAGTGCACGGCGGAGCGGAAGTCCGGCTGCGTGAGCGCCGCGCGCAGCAGTCCGAGGTTGGTGACGACGCCGTCGACCCGGGTCTGCCCGAGCGCCGCGCCGAGGTGGTCGATCGCTTGCTCGCGGTCCCGGCCCAGCGCGATGACCTTCGCGAGCATCGGGTCGTAGCTCGGCGAGACTTCAAGGCCGGCCTCGATCCACGCGTCGATCCGCAGGCCCAATTGATCAGGCGGCCAGGTCACCGCCGTCACCAGGCCGGGGCTCGGGCGGCCGCCGTGGCTGGGGTCCTCGGCGTAGACGCGGGCCTCGACCGCGTGGCCGCGCGGCGCGTGGTGCGTCGCCATGAACTCCGCGACGCCCTCCGGGCCCTGGCCGGCCAGCCGCAGCATCTGCTCGACCAGGTCGACCCGGTACACCTCCTCGGTGACCGGGTGCTCCACCTGGAGCCGCGCGTTCACCTCGAGGAACGACGCTTCCTGCCGCTCCGGGTCGTAGACGAACTCGACCGTCCCGGCCGAGCGGTAGCCGACGGACGCGGCGAGTTCCCGGGCCGCCTCGTGCAGCCGGCGGCGCACCGCCGGCGGCAGCCCGGGGGCCGGCGCCTCCTCGATGACCTTCTGGTTGCGGCGCTGCAGCGAGCAGTCCCGGTCGCCGAGCACCGCGACCTGCCCGGTGCCGTCACCGAAGACCTGGACCTCGACATGCCTGGCGTGGCGCACCAGTCGCTCGAGGAAGACGCCGGCGGCGGCGAAGTTGCCGGTACCGAAACTGACAGTGGCGAGCCGCTGCACCCGGGCGAACGCGTCGGCCACGGCGGCCGCGTCGTGGCAGGCCAGCATGCCGATCCCGCCACCGCCGCCGGTCGCCTTGACCATGACCGGGAGGCCGATCTCCCCCGCGGCGGCGACCGCCTCGTCCGCGGAGGCGAGCAGGCCGGTGCCGGCCATCATCGGTACGCCGGCGGCGCGGGCGAGCTCGCGGGCCGTGTGCTTGGCGCCGAACGCCTCCAGGTGCGCGGGGGCGGGACCGACGAAGGCGAGGCCCGCTTCCTCCACCTGGCGGGCGAAGTCCGCGTTCTCTGACAGGAACCCGTACCCAGGGTGGACGGCGCCCGCGCCGGAGGACTTGGCGGCGGAGAGGATGCTGCCCTCGTTCAGGTAAGAATCTTGAGGTCTTGCCTTTCCAATCGGCACTGCCTCGTCGGCCTCGCGGACGTGCGGCGCGGCGATGTCGGCGGCGGAGTAGACCGCGACCGTGCGCAGGCCGAGGCGGCGGGCCGTGCGGATGACGCGGCGGGCGATCTCGCCGCGGTTGCTGACGAGGACCGTGTCGAAGGCCCAGTGTCCGCCCGGGGGGCGACCCCCCCGAACCCCCCCGCGGTCCGTCACGCCGGTCCCGCCGTCACGATCATCCGCAGCGGGGTGGGGTTGAAGTCGTTGCACGGGTTGTTCATCTGCGGGCAGTTGGAGACCAGGACGAGGATGTCCATCTCGGCGCGGAACGCCACCCGCTTGCCTGGCCCGGAGATGCCGTCGACGATGCCGAGCGTGCCGTCGGCCTCGACGGGGACGTTCATGAACCAGTTGAGGTTGGAGACGAGGTCGCGGGCGCCCATGCCGTACTTGGCCGCCTCGGCCAGGAAGTTCTCCCGGCAGCCGTGCTCGGACATCGTGTGATGGCCGTACCGCAGGGTGTTGGACTCCTTGCCGCAGGCACCGCCGATCGTGTCCTGCCGGTCGGTCTCGTTGGCGACGACCGTGGCGAGCGGGTTGCCCTCGTTGGACCGCAAGACGGTGCCGGTGCGCACGTAGATGTTGCCCGACCAGGCGATCGTGTCCGGCACGCTGTAGCGCTCGGCGGTGTCGCGGGCGTTGTAAAGCAGGCAGTCGGCGGACTGGTTGCCGCCGACGTCCACGATCGTGAGGATCTCGCCCTGCTCGACGACCGTGGACCACGGGGCGCGCGGCGGGACGATCTCGTCCAGGATGAGCGCGCCGCCGGCCAGCGGGCCCGCCAGGTCGAGCACCGTGCCGTCGGCGTAGCTGGCCGGGTCGAGGATCGTTTCCAGTGAACGCATCACAGCCCCCTCGCGGCCAGGTAGCCGGCGGTGTTGAGGTAGGCGCGGCGCGCCTCGGGCGAGGCGTCGAGGCGCGGGTCGGCCGGGTCGGTCGGCACCGACCGCCACGCGTGCAGGCGCAGCGGGCCGCAGGTGTAGGCCGGGCGCGGGTCGGCCGGGTGCGGCACGTTGGCGATAAGGACGATCAGCGGAAGCTCGGCCAGCAGGTCGACGGACTTGCCGGGGCCGGCGCTGCCGGTGAATTCCAGGCTGCCGTCTTGCGCTACGCGCACGCCCTTGAAGAACGAGACCGACGGCGGGAGGTCGCGCCCGGTCAGGCCGTGCTTGGCCGCGGCCAGGGTGAACAGCTCCCGGCCGGACGGGCTCGGGCCCTGAGGGGCCGAGTCGCCGTACTTCGCCCGGCCGGCGGCGGCCGTGGTCGTCCCGCAGAAGGCGTCGTGCTGGCCGGAGTCATCGGCGACGATCGTCGCGAGGACGCGGCCGTCGCCGGACAGCAGCGGGTGGCCGGTGGTGAGGTAGGCCTGCCACGGGATCTTGACGGTGTCGGCCACGTTGAGCCGCTCCCACGGCTCGAGGACGTTGTAGAGCAGCACGTGCGCGCACGCCTCGCCGGTCACGTCCGTCAGCCGTATCCGGGTGCCGCGGGCGACGACCTGGTGCGTGTAGTTGCCGCCCGCCACGGTCTCCGCCCAGGTGAGTTTTCCCTTGTCCACGCCGGCGGGCGGGTACGGCGTGCTGCTCGCCGGCAGGTAGGGCATCGCGTCGGCGACCCGGCCGCCCTGGGCCCGCGCGTCGGCGCGGGCCAGGGCGACGGTTTCCGTATCGTGCGCGGAGGCTACGGTGGCCATGGTCAGGCGGCTTCCGCCGCCGGGGCTGACTGTGTTTGCGCCGGGTGCACCCGGGCGTGCGGTATGTGCACCTTGCCGCCGCGCAGCCGCAGGTGCACGAGCCAGCCGGCGACGAGGGTCAGCGCGATGAACAGCACGGCGCTCCACTGCAGCCACCAGGTGTGCCCGGTCAGGTCGTAGACGGACTTGCGCGGCCAGGCGAGGTTGACGATCGCGACGACCTGGTACGCGACCGCGACCACGTTGACCGGGATGGCCCACTTGCCGAGGCTGAACAGCCGCTTGCCGTGCTCGTCGGTGCCCTCGGCGGTGGCGGCGCTCGCCTGGCCGCGGGCATGCCGGAAGCGGTGCAGCAGCAGCGGCGCGGTGACGCCCAGGTAGCCGATGTACAGCATCGCGATGCACAGGCTGGACAGCGCGGTGAACACGGCGCTCTGCCCGATGTTGACCACGAGGACCAGCGCGGCGCCGACGCCGACGACCAGCGACGTGACGATCGGCGTGCCGGTCCGCGGCGAGACCTTGGACAGGACGCCGTGGAGCGGCAGCGCTTTCTGCCTGGCCATCGAGTACATCATCCGGGCGCCGGAAGTCTGGCAGGCCAGCGTGCAGACGATGATCGCGATGACGACGTCGGCCAGGATGATGCGCCCGGCGGTCGCGCCGAAGACCGCCTCGACCACGTACGGCAGGCCGACCGAGGCGAGGTTGCCGTCGGTGAGGCTCGGCGCGGCCATCAGCGCGGCGATCAGCAGCAGCGCGCCGCCGACGCCGGACACGACCAGGGCGCGGATGATGGTCCGCGGCGTGATGCGGCGCGGCGCGTGGGTCTCCTCCGACAGTTCGCCCGCGGAGTCGAAGCCGACCATGACGTAGGCGGCCATCAGCCCGGAGGCCAGCCAGGCCCAGATGTAGGGCGTGCCGGGCGTGGGCGCCGCGCCGGTGGAGTGGACCAGCACCGACGGGTCGCGCTTGGCGTGCGCGAACAGCGTGATCACGATCGCGATGACGCCGAGGATCTCCAGGACGACGCCGGCGCTGCTGATAACCGCCATCAGCCGGATCCCGATGATGTTGATCGCGGTCGTGGCGGCCAGCAGGATGACGCCGAGCAGCACCGCGTTCTGCGCGCCGCTCGCCGAGGTCGGGGAGGGGTCACCGCCGAGGAGCTGGAAGCCGGACCAGATGGACGGCAGCACGGCCTGCAGCGCGATGGCCGCCGCCGCCACGGTCAGGACCTGCCCGATGATCATGACCCAGCCGGTGAACCAGCCCCAGGTCTGCCCGGCCAGCCGCGACGACCACTGGAAGATCGCGCCGGATATCGGGAACCGCGCGGCGAGCGTCGAGAAGTTCAGCGCGACGAGCAGCTGGCCGGCGAACACGACCGGCCACGTCCAGAAGAACGCCGCCCCGCCGAAGCCGTAGCCGAGGAAGAAGAGCTGGAAGACGGTGGTGAGGATGGAGACGTAGGAGAACCCGGCGGCGAAGGACGCGAAGCTGCCGACCCTGCGGTGCAGCTCCTGGGCGTAGCCGAAGCCGGCTAGGTCGGCGTGCTCAACTGGCTGCGGGGGTGTTTCCCTGGTTGACGTCATGGCTGCCCCTGGATGGCTGGCGGACCTCAATACCTGTCGAACGACAGGTAATTGGCACCAGCTTGAAACGGGACTGCTTCCAGGGTTTTTCTGCCTGGTGACAGGTAGGTGACAAGAACGAGCGGCGTGTTACGGCGGCGGTTCGCCTGCGATCCCGGCCAGGATCCGGTCGATGACGAGCGCGGCGTCCCGGCGGGCCTTGAGCACCTGCGCGGCTGACCGGGGTCAGCCGCCGAAACCACCGCCACCGCCGGTGAGGCCGCGGGCGGGGTGGGCGCGGGAGCCTGGCGGCAGCGCGAGGGGGTACTTACTGAGGCTTCAGAGGCGTGAGAGAAACTTGAGGTGAAGGCGAAGTCACGCTCTCGTTCTGGATCCTGATTTCAATGAAGCTTGAGGCGGGCAGGCTGCGATTGTCGGCGAGCGACGTCGCGAACTTCCTCGCGTGCGGCCACCTGACCCGGCTGGACATGCTGTCGGCCCAGGGCAGGCTGCGGCCGCCGCACTTGTACGACGCCGGCTTCCAGGACCTGGTGGCGCGCGGCGAGGTGCACGAGCGGGTGGTGCGCGACGGGTTCGCGGCCCGCGGCTGGCGCGTCTGCGAGATCGCGGCCGCCCAGCCCGACGCTGACGCCGTGCAGGCCACGCTCGATGCCCTCAAGACCAAAACCGACGTCATCTACCAAGGCGTCCTGCTCGCCCAGGAGCAGGGCGACGGGCCGGCCCTGTACGGGCGGCCCGACTTCCTGGTCCGGGCCGGGCTGCTGCCCGCGCCCGACGGGGAGCCGCCGCCCGACGGGCCGCACTACGAGGTGGTGGACGCGAAGCTCGCCCGGTCGGCGAAGGCACGCGCCGTCGCCCAGGCCTGCTTCTACTCCGGCCTGCTCGCCCGCCTGCAGGGGGACCGGCCGCGCTGGATGCACCTGGCCCTCGGCGGTGATGAGTTCACGACGCTTAAGGTCAGCGACTACGCCGCGTTCGAGCGGCAGGCCCGGCGGCGGCTCGCCGAGGTCACCGCGGACGACGCCGCGCCGCTCCCCTACCCCGAGCCGGTCGAGCACTGCGCGATCTGCCGGTGGCGGCCGCGCTGCGAGGACCGCAGGCGGCGCGACGACGACCTGTCGCTGATCGCCGGGCTGCCCGCGGGGCAGCGGCGCAGGCTGAAGGCCGCGGGGATCGGGACGCGGCGCGGGTTCGCGGCGCTGGATGAGCTGCCTGAGCTGCGCGGGGTGAGCCGGGAGTCCCTGAGCGGCGCCCAGCTGCAGGCCCGGTTGCAGGTGGCGAGCGAGGACGCGGGGGCCATCGAGTACGAGCTGCTCACGCCGGAGCGCGACTCCTCCGGTGCGCTCGTGCCGAACCGGGGGCTGCTCGCCCTGCCGGAACCGGTTCCCGGCGACCTGTTCTTCGACATCGAGGGCGCCCGCTACTACTCAGAGGACGGCCGGGAGTTCGGGCTGCAGTACCTGTTCGGCGTCGTCGACACGGCCGACCTGGACGAGTTGGGAACGCCGCGGTACCACCAGATCTGGTCGTTCGACCGCTCGTCCGAGCGCCGGGCGTTCGAGGAACTGGTCGACTTCATCACGCAGCGGCGGCGGGCTATCCCCCGCCTGCACGTGTACCACTACAACCATTACGAGCCCACGTCGGTCGATCACCTGACCGAGCTGCACGAGACGCGGCAGGAGGCGGTCGGGCGGCTGATGGGGCGGTTCGCGACCCGCGAGGACGAGGTCGACGAACTCTTCAGGCGAGGCGTGTTCGTGGACCTGTACCGAGTGGTGCGGCAGGGGATCCGGGCGGGCGTGGAGAGCTACTCCATCAAGCGGCTCGAGCCGCTGTGCGGGTACGCGCGGCGGGTGGACCTGCGGGAGGCGACCGCGGCGCTGATCGCCTTCGAGGCCGCGCTCGAGGAGGGCTCGGTGGCCGGCCTCGCCGCCCGGCAGCGGATGGTCGCCGGGTACAACGAGGACGACTGCCGGGCGACGCTCGCGCTGCGGGACTGGCTGGAGGAGCGGCGGTCTGAGTTGGCGGGCAGCCTCGGGGGCATCGACCTACCCCGCCCCGTTCCCCTCGCGGAGGCTGCGGCCGCTTCTGATCCGGAGATAGCCCGCATCCGTTCGGCGCTCCTGGCTAGCGTGCCGGACGACCCGGCGGTGCGGACGGCGGGTCAGGGCGCGCAGGCGCTGCTCGCCGACCTGCTCGAGTGGCACCGGCGCGAGGACAAGCCCGCCTGGTGGCGGTACTTCTACCTGGGCGGCCTCGGGCCTGCCGAGCTGATCGACGAGCCCGATGCGCTCGGCGGGCTGACCGGCGGCGACGTGGTGCGGGAGGTGAAGCGGTCGGTCGTGCGGCGCTTCCGCTACCCGCCGCAGGAGCACAAGTTCGCGGCGGGTGACACCGCGCTCGACGTGGCCGGGCGGGGCTGGACGGTGCTGGCCGTCGATGAGGCGTGCGGTGAGATCGAGCTCAAGATCGGCAAAAGCTACGACGGGCCGCTGCCCGCGGCCCTGGTCCCGCAGGGGCCGATCCAGACCCAGGCGCAGCGGGACCGGCTGCGTGACCTCGGGATGAGGGTCGCGCGGTACGGCGTGTCCGGGCATGACGCCACCACGGCGCTGCTGCTGCGGTCCCGGCTCGCCGACGGCTTGCCTTCGGGAGAGTCGCTGCGCCGGCCGGGTGAAGACGCTACCGACGCCGCGCTCCGGCTGGTCGTGTCGCTGCGCGAGTCCTACCTGGCCACCCAGGGACCGCCGGGTACGGGCAAGACGTTCAACGCGGCCAGGCAGGTCCTCGAGCTGATCGGCCGGGGCGGGACCGTGGGCATCACCGGCCCGTCGCACGCGGTCATCGGCAACCTGCTCGACAAGGTCTGCGAGCAGGCCTTTGCCCGTGGGGCGACACCGCGGATCGGGCAGCGCGCCAACCCGGGCAACCCGCACCTGCACCCCGCGGCCAGGTCGCTGACCGCCGGCGAGCTGGAGAAGGGCCTGCGGGGCGGCGACCTCGACCTGGTGGCGGGCACCGCCTGGCTGTGGGCCCGCGAGGGGCTCGCGCGCAGCGTCGACGTGCTGTTCGTCGACGAGGCCGGGCAGCTGTCGCTGGCGGACGTGCTCGCCGTCGCGCACGCGGCGGGGACGCTCGCGCTGCTCGGCGACCCGCAGCAGCTCGCGCAGCCGAGCGGCGTCGCGCACCCGCCGCGCGCGGGCGCGTCGGCGCTCGAGCACGTCCTCGGCGAGCACGCGACCATGCCGCCAGAAGCCGGGCTGCTCCTGGACAAGACCTGGCGGATGCACCCGTGCCTGTGCCAGTTCACCTCCGACACCTTCTACGACGGCCGGCTGACGGCGGAGCCCGGACTGGAACGCCAGGAGATCCTCGGGGAAGGGCCGCTGCGCGGGGCCGGGCTGCGCGTGGTGGAGGTGCCGCACGAGGGGAACACCAACGCATCGGCGGAAGAGGCCGGGCGGGTAGCCGTTCTCGTGCGGGACCTGCTCGGCTGCCGGTGGCGGGACCGGGACGGGGCCGAGCGGCCGGTCGGGCCGGCCGACATCCTCGTCATCACGCCGTACAACGCGCAGGTGAGGGCGATCCGGGAGGCGCTGGGGGCTTCCGGCGGCCCGGAGGGAGTCCGGGTCGGGACGGTAGACAAGTTCCAGGGGCGGCAGGGGGCGGTGGCGATCTACTCCATGGCCACGTCCTCGGCGGAGGACGCGCCGCGGGGGCTGGAGTTCCTCTATGACCCGCGGCGGCTGAACGTCGCCACGTCGCGGGCGCGGGCGCTGGCGGTCATCGTGGCCAGTCCGCGGCTTGTGCAGGCTGCTTGCGCTACGCCGCGGCAGATGTCGCTGGTGAACGCGCTCTGCCGGGCCTGGGAGTCGGGCGGGTAACGCCGCCGCCCGTGCGGACCGCGACCTGCCTCGCCTTATTGCGCTTTCCCGGTTGCGCTTCGCGGGCCATGATGAAGCCCGTGACCTACTTCGCGGACCTGTCGCCCTATAGCTTCCTCTTGAACGGGTTCCACGATGAATTCGTGGAGCAACCGGCCGCGGTCAACATCGGCTGGCTGGGCGCTGGTCACGAGTTCCCCGTCGGCGAGGCCCCGGAATGGCTGGTCCCGGGCATCCTGAAGCTGGTCGCCCACGACCTGGTGAACCTGACTCGGGGCTACCACCAGTGCCATCTGTGCGAGGACCCCTACTGGCCGCCGACCGAAATGGAGTTCAGCGGAGAGCAGCAGACGCTCGGCAACGGCGAGATCCGCGTCCGCGGCGCCGACGGGACGCTCTACGCGGCACCGTCACTCATCGCGCACTACGTAGCGGAGCACGCCTATCTCCCGCCTGACGGCTTCATCGAAGCGATCCGCGAGGCAGCCCGCACCGGCGCGCCATCGCCGGACCCGCCCGCCGACCGAGCGTAGCCGCGAATACGGCCGGCCCGGCGCGGTCGCCGTGGACCGCGTCGTACCTGGAACCTAGGCGCCGCGCGCATAACGTCCAATTCGGCGGCCGGCGAGTACCACCGCCAGCAGGCGGGCACTCACCGGGCCGCCGCGGCCGTAGACCGGCAGCGAGCCGAGACAGCCCGGTCGTTCCTGGCGGGCCGCGCCGAGAGGGGCCCGAGACCTGGCCTTCGGCTGTACGGAGCCTAGTCGCGAGGCATTGTGAACCGCCCTTGCTCCCAGGCGCGAAGCGGCCATTTCTGGCCGGTGGCGTGGTGTTTCACCCAGCCCTCGAACGCCGAGTGGGTGAACGCGACATCAGGCTCGGCCTGGGCGCGCCGCTGAGCGTTGACGGCGGCCAGCGCCTCGCTGTGGCGCAGCGCGGCGATGCGCTCGGCCAGCTCAGCCAGGGCATCGTCGACGTTGATGGTCTGCGAGCGTCCGCTGGTGCGGACCACGACGATGCCCGGGTAGTCCTCGTGCCAGGCGCGCACGGCCGTATCGCGGGTATTGCGGTGCTGGCCGCCAGGACCGGTTCCGCGTGCGGTCTCCACGTGCACGGAAGGGTCGTCCCGTCGCAGGGCGACAGTGGTTATCCGCGGCGTTTTCTCATCAAGGACCGTGACCGTCGCGTACGAGGTCTGCCGCAGGCCGGCCTTGCCTTTCGGCGCCTTAGCGGGAATGTGCTGGATGCGGTGGACACCTGCTATTCAGCGAAGCGCGGAAACGGGAGTGCGGGGCAGCATGAGGGTGATGGACCTGGTCCCAGAGGCGGACATAGTCGCCGGCTGATGGCGGCGCACGCTCCAGGCGCTGATCGCATTGGCGATGCTGCCAGCGAATTCCTCGGCGTCCTGACCACCCCGGCCGGGGCGGATCTCCACGATGCACATGATTCAGAGGATAGTGACGACATGCCGGTGCGACTTAACCATTTATGGCGTGTTCTGCGGTTCGGGGACGCGGGCGCGGAGGGCGGCGACGGCGGCGACGGGGTCGGCGGCGTAGAAGCGGAAGACGCGGGCCTGGGCCTGCTTGCCCAGCGGGCGCGTGTATGTCACCGGCCGGGCGAGTTCGACGGTAACTGTCGTCTGGCCGCCCTGGGTGAGGTCGGCGCAGCCGTCATCGTCAACGGCTCCCCTCCGGCCGCGCGCGGTCCGGCGTTCGGCCCGGACGGCGGCGATGTCCCCCGCCGGGATCCGGATGTCGAGCAGGGCGCCGGAACGCAGCCGTAGCGAGCCGTCCGCGCCGATGACATGGGGGCGGACCACGAAGGAGGCGAACAGGCCGAGGATGAAGAACACGCCCCACAGGTCGAGGACGAGCGTGATCCCGCGGACGAGCGGCCAGGGGATGAGGAAAGCGAGGACCACCGTCTCGATGAGGGAGACGTAGGCGAAGGTGAGCAGGAGGCCCGCGCTGCCGGACGCGTACCTGACCGCGATGTCGCCCGCGCGCATGCCGTGCCGCCAGCGGCCGGTCAGCCAGCGCAGCGTGGAGGTGTACAGCCGGAACTCGTGGATCATGAGCCTGAGCACCGGGACTGACACCACGTCCGCGGCGACCGCGTAGAGTGCCGCCCGCCGGGTCAGGCCGCCGCGCCGGTAGCGGCTAAAGGCCGTGGCCGTCCTTGTCACCAGGAACACGAGGGGCACGCTCGTCGCCAGTTCCAGGGCGAGGCGGGCCGTGGACCCGACGCGGATTCCCGCTGCGGCGCATAGCGCGAGCAGCAGTACGCCGGCCGCCCTGACCCCGATGGACCACCACACCGCCGTGCGCAGCCGGCGGCCGACGGCACGGCCCGTCACGACTTCCTCATCAGGTCGATGGCGCGGCGGATCGCGGCGGCCTGGGCCGGGGCGAAGTCCGCGTAGAACGCCGTGGCGAAACCCTCGGCCGCGTCCGCAAGATCCTCTTCGGGGAACGGGATCGCCTTCCTGACCGTCTCGGGGATGGCCGCGACGAGGGCCTGCGCCGTCTCCTCGACCTGGGGGTCGTCCGCGGGCAGGCCAGACAGCTCATCGAGGCGCGCGTACATCGCGTAGGCCTGCTCGGCGGCCGCGGAATCGGCGTTGAGTACCTGGGTGAGCTCGCTGAGCCAGCCGGTGTCGCGGGACGGCGGCCCGGTCTCCAGGAGAGCCAGGATCTCGCGGTCCTTCGCTGCCATCTCCGGTTCCGGCCCGGGCTTCGCCGCGGCGACGTCGCTCATGCGGTCGAACAGCGCGGTCAGTCCGGGAGAGACGGGTGCCTGCCCGGAGAGACCGCCGGCCTCGGCCTGCCGCAGCAGCAGGGCCAGCCGGACCCGGCGCTGGCGGATGTCCTCCTCCTGGCGGGCGAGATCGGCGTCGAGCTCGCGCAGGATCTCCGTAAGGTCGCGGCCGGCGTCACCGGCCAGCGCGTCGCCCACCTCGTCCAGGCTCAGGCCCAGCTCGGTCAGGCGCCGGACCCGGGCCAGCTCGACGGCGTCCCGCAGCGAGTACTCGCGGTACCCGTTCGCCTTGCGCGCGGGCTCGGCCAGCAGGCCGATCCGGTGGTAATGCCGGATGGCACGGGTGCTGGTGCCG
>Ga0070714_100001608_pt1 | contig 16405 bp, 13 predicted proteins | sample LARL83metaG_FD_65450 | JGI IMG/M metagenome (GOLD analysis project Ga0070714, IMG submission 65450) | Corn, switchgrass and miscanthus rhizosphere microbial communities from Kellogg Biological Station, Michigan, USA - LAR L8-3 metaG | ecosystem: Host-associated > Plants > Roots > Rhizosphere ...
AGAGCGCCATGCCGACGATCGCGGTGCCGACGATGCCGATGCCGGTCCACACGGCGTAGGCGGTGCCGAGCGGAATCGCGCGCAGGCCGAGCGCGAGAAGTCCGAGGCTCGCGACGACCCCGGCGATGCTGACGACCGACGGACCGAGACGGCTGAAGCCGTCGCTGAACTTGAGGCCCACCGCCCATGCGATCTCGAGAAGACCGGCAAGCACGAGAAAAACCCACGCCATGGCGAAACTCCAGGGTTGCGGCTGGGTCGTCCCGAGCGATCGAATGTTGGGGAGAACGCGGTCGTCCGCGTCTCGATTTACATTGGGTGCGGCGTGTCGCTTTTCAAGGAACCGACGGCGTTACCCGGCTGTCCTGGTCTCCGGTACATAGCGGATGAGCAGGAACGCCACCGTCGCGGCCGATGCCGCGATGAACAGGAACGCCGAGCCGTAGCTCAGTTCGTCGGCCATGATCGCGAACACGATCGGGCTCAGGGTGGCTCCGCCCTGGCCGGTGAATCGCCACAGGCCAAGGAACGTGCCGCGGGCTTCCGGTGGGGCAACGTCGGCTCCGACCGTCTGGATGGAGCCTCCGGTCAAGGCCTGCACGGCGATGGCGAGCAGGAACAGCGATACGTACCAAGCCAAGCTGAGATGCAGGAACGCCGATGCGGCGAGCGCGGTCATCGCGATCGCCGCGCCGGCAAAGCCCGGAACCATCGTGTGCTTGCGGCCGAAGCGGTCCATCATCCAGCCGGCGACGAAGCCGATCGGCAAGGAGATGACGGCCGCGCTGGTGGCGAGGTAGCCGATTTCCTGGGGACCAAGGTGATAGGCGAATGCCGCGTAGAGGTGCAGCAGGTCCGCATACACCGGGCCGCGGGTCAGTCCCGCGAACAGGGCCACCCCGAAGTAGGCGAGGCGCGACATCACGATCTCGCGGATCGTCAGCAGGCGCAGTGCCGCGCGTGCCGCCGGGTGGGGGCCGTGGTCGCGGCGCGGGGTGTCCTTGGCGAACATCAAGGTGGGAATGAGCGCGAGCAGCGCGAGAACGGCGTAAATCACGAACGGCGCTCGCGGGCCCCACGCGCTGGCGATGAATCCGCCCAGCACCGGGCCCGCGAGCTTGCCCGTGCTGTCCATTCCGAACATCCAACTGACCTGACGCCCGCGCTGCCCGGCCGCTGTGCCGTGCGAAATGGCGGCCAGTCGCGCCATCAGCCACATCTGCGCCGCGCAGCCGTTGAAGAAGCGAAGAACCAGCAACTCCGGGAACGAGTGGGTCATCGCGACCAGGAAGGCGATCGCGGAGGTGAGCAGCGGTCCGGCGATCAGCACGGGGCGGCGCCCGAAGCGGTCGATCAGCCAGCCCGACGGGATCGTGCCGGCGAGGCCCCCGATCAGAAACGCCGTGACGACGCCGCTGGCGACGCCAAAGCTGACCCCGAAAGACTTGGCGAGCGTCGGCAGCGCCGGCAGGGCGATGCCAGTGCCCAGCGCCAGCACGAGCGCCGGCAGATACGTCGAGAGGAACGCTTCCCACGAAAACGCCGCGGCTTCCCGCGGCGCGTCCGCGACCGCCGGTTCGTCACCGGCGTCGCGCGGTCGGGTCCCCGCCTCACTCATTCTCGGCCATGCGGGCGTTTCCGCCACGGCTTCGGACCACCGTCAAGGCGATGCGGGTGGGTCCTGGTGGTCACGAGATACTTCCTTCCATGGCGGAGTCGCGCCACCGCCGGTCAAAGCCTCCTGCGAAACGCCGTTGATGGATCGAGCGTGCCGGGGGTGCCCGCAAAACGGGCCGCATTGATTAATGGCGATAACCGCAGCGAGTCAAGATCGCTCGCGCGTCTGCATGGCAACCGAGTCTTATAGCGAACGGCCTTCGCGGTGAGGAGGCCGAGCGCTGTCGCGCGCATGTTCCCCCGGCCGTCCACTCTCCAGCTCCAAGAGATGTGCCTTGGCTTCGAGGCCGCCGGCAAAGCCCGTCAATTTTCCGGTCGCGCCAATGACGCGGTGACACGGCGCGATGATGGAAATCGGGTTCTTCCCGTTCGCGGCCCCCACGGCGCGCATTGCCTTGGGGTTGCCGAGCTGCTTAGCGATCTCCACGTAGCTGCGCGTCTCCCCGAAGGGAATCGTCAGCAACGCCCGCCAGACCTTGTTCTGGAATTCGGTGCCGGCGAAGTCCAGCCTGACGGAGAACCGTTTCCGACGTCCCGCGAAATATTCCTCGAGCTGGCGTTCGGTCTCGACGAGGACGGGGTGATCTTTGTTCTCGCCGACGATGTTCAGCCGCACGCGGCGTGGGCTGTCGTTTTCCCACAGGACTGCGGCAAGCCCGCGGTCGCTGCCCACGAGCTTGAGGGCGCCGACGGGCGATTTCACGATCTTGTAGACGTAGCTCTGTGCGCTTTTAACCTTGGGCATGTTCGTCTCCATGGTTCGGTCTATCGGCTTTCGTGCCCTGTCAACCTAGGCGGAATCGGATACGAAGCTCGCCATTTTCGGACGTATGGATTGAACGGCTGCGATGTCCGAAAATGGCTAGATTAGACGGCGAGGCCCGCTATGGTGCGGTCATGACAACCGATGGAAGAACGCTCTATAAGGCGCTGACGGCTCGCGACCCGCGCTTCGACGGAATTTTCTTCGTCGGCGTGACGTCGACCGGCATCTACTGTCGCCCGATTTGCCCGGCGAGAACGCCGAAGGCGGTCAACTGCCGATTTTTCGACAGCCCGCAGGAAGCCGAGCAGGCGGGTTTCCGCCCGTGCCTCCGCTGCCGTCCCGAACTGGCCCCCGGCAGCGCGCCGGTGGACGATTCGCAACGGATCGCGCATGCGATCGTGCAGCGAATCGAGGAGGGCGCGATCGGCGACGACGATGGATTGGAAGCCATCGCCGATCGGTTCGAGCTGAGTTCGCGCCAGATTCGCCGCATCATCCAAAAGGAATTGGGGGTGTCGCCCATACAGTTGATTCTCACGCGACGCCTGCTGCTGGCCAAGCAACTGCTGACCGAAACCGCATTGCCCATCACCGAGGTTGCATTCGCCAGCGGCTTTTCCAGCCTGCGGCGCTTCAACGACGCTTTCAACGGCCGTTACGGCATGCCGCCGACGCGGCTTCGCAAGAGGGCGCTGGACGATGCGGGCACCGTCACCGGTACGGACACGTCGACCCTGCAAATGTCCTATCGCCCGCCCTACGACTGGCCGGGGGTGCTGGCGTTTCTGAAAGCGCGCGAGTTGAAGGGCATCGAGTGGGTGACGGACCGCTTTTATGCCCGCACCGTGCATTTGGGCGGCCGCAAGGGCTGGATCAAAGTCGCTCAGGCGAAAAAGAAAAACGCGCTGATGGTCGAATTCACCCATAGCCTCACGCCGATTCTGCCGGCGTTGCTGAGCCGTCTCCGCGGCCTGTTCGATCTGAACGCCCGACCCGACATCATCAACCGGCATCTGCGTCGGGACAAGCTTCTGGGGCCGCTGATAAAAGCCAATCCGGGCCTGCGCGTGCCCGGCGCCTTCAACGGCTTTGAAATGGGCCTGCGCGCGATTCTCGGCCAGCAGGTGACGGTGAAAGCCGCCACCACGGTTGCCGGTCGCCTGGCCGCCGCGTTCGGAGAGCCCATCGTGACGCCGTTCCCGGAATTGAACTGCCTGACGCCCGCGCCGGCGCGGATCGCAAAGGCGACCGTCGACGATCTCGCCAGGCACGGCATCGTCGGCGCGCGGTGCAGAAGCATGATTGCCCTCGCCGAGGCCGAGGTGTCCGGCGGCCTGTCGCTCGAGAGCGGCATCCATCGCGATCCGGATACCGTCATCGCGCGCCTGGCGGGCTTGCCCGGGATCGGTCCATGGACGGCGCATTACATCGCCATGCGCGCGCTGCGCTGGCCGGATGCTTTCCCGAAAGGGGATGTTGCGGTCCTGAACAATCTCGGCGGCGTCACCGCAGATGAAGCCGATGCAATGGCGCAGGCGTGGCGGCCCTGGCGCAGCTACGCCGTGCTGCACATCTGGCGGAATCCGACGCCATCGGCGGACCGGCGGGAGTCGCGCCCGCGACTTCCGTCGTCGGAGATCAGCGCGCCGCGGATTCGTTGCTGATGTCGGTGATCTGCACCGGCACCTTGCGGCTGCGGCCGTCGCGCATGACGGTCAGCTCGGCGCGCTTGCCGATGCCGATGCCGTCGAGGGCGGCCGCCATCTCGGCGAGGTTGGAAACGTCCTTGCCGTTGACCTGGGTGATGACGTCGCCGAGGCGCCCGCGCGTCGTGTCCATGCCGGCGAGCCCGGCGGCGGCGGCGGGCGAGCGCGGCGCCACCTGAGCCACGGGCACGCCTTTCACGCCGAGCTTGGTTGCGAGATCCTCGGGCAGGACATAGACGCCGATGCCCGCCGTCGGCACCCGGCCGTGGGCGATGAGCTGCGGCACCACGCGGTTGATGGTGTCGACGGGAATGGCGAAGCCGACGCCGGCCGAGGCGCCGGAGCCCGAGACGATGGCGGTGTTCATGCCGATCAGGCGACCGGCCGAGTCGAGCAGCGGTCCGCCGGAATTGCCCGGGTTGATCGCGGCATCGGTCTGGACGACGTTGGCGATCTCGCGTCCGTTGTCGGTCGGCAGATGCCGGTCCAGCGCCGAGATGACGCCGGTGGTCATGGTCCGCGTCAGCCCGAACGGATTGCCGATCGCGAACACCCACTGGCCGACCTTGAGGTCGGCGGACGTGCCGAGCTGGATCGGCGGCAGGTCGTTGCGCCGCTGGTTGAGCTGCAGGACGGCGAGATCGTAATTGGGGGCGGTGCCGACGACGCGCGCGGCGAGCGGCTCGCCGGCATCGAGCGCCACCGCGACCCGGTCGGCATCTTCGACGACATGATAGTTGGTGACGATGTGGCCGCCGCTGTCCCAGATGAACCCGGAACCGGCGCCGCCGGAGACCTGACGGCGCCCGAGAAGGTCTTCGCGGGCGGTGATGGTGAAGATGTAGGCGACCGAGGGGGCCGCGCGCTGGAAGAGGGCGATCACGGCGCGCTCGCTCTCCGGCAGCGGCCCGCGCGGCGTGATCGCGCGCGGCTGCTGCGCGAAGACGGCGGCGGACATCGCCAGCGTCGCGCACACGAGCCCGAGGCCCGCGCACGCGTTGAGGGACAATCGACGGCCTGCGACCGGCACACGCATGCAAACACTCCACGTCAGGAAGCGATGGAAGGACGATCGCCGGCGGATGGAATTATCCGAAGCCGAGCGCCTTTTCCCGCATGTTCATATAGCCTTGGTCGGCGATCTTAGACCATGGCAACACACCGTCGCGGAAGCCCTTAAATGACCCGTAAATACGACGGGTGATCTCGTCGGCGGTTTCATATTCGGCCAGGACCTCCTGGCTCGCCGTGCCGAACGCAGCCAGCACGTCCTCCGGAAACCGGTGGAGCTGCACACCGTGCTCGGCGACGAGGGTCCGGAGCGCCTCGCCGTTGCGCGCATTGAATTCGGCCAGCATGGCGTCGGTTTCGGCCTGACAGGCATTGGCGACGATCGCCCGCAGGTCGCCCGGCAGCGCATCGAACTTCGTTCGGTTGACGATCAGCTCGACGCCCGTTCCGGGCTCGTGGAAACCCGGCCAGTAGTAGTGCTTGGCGACATCCTGTAATCCGAACGCCATGTCGCTCCACGGTCCGACCCATTCGCTGGCGTCGACGGTGCCGCTCTGCAGCGCCTGAAGGATGTCGGAGCCGGGCAGATTGATGGCGGTCGCTCCGATCCGGCGCAGGACTTCTCCGCCGAGGCCCGGCATCCGGATCTTCAGGGACTTGAGATCGGCGACCGATCCGATCGGGCGCGCGAACCAGCCGCCCATCTGCGCGCCGGTGTTGCCGGCGAGGAACGGCTTGAGATCGAAGCCCGCGTAAAGCTCGTCGTAGAGATCCTGGCCGCCGCCGTAATGAATCCAGGCGGAGAGCTCGCCGGCGGTGAATCCGAACGGCACCGTGGCGAAGAAGCTGCACGCGCGCGAGCGCGACTGCCAATAATAGGCGGCGCCGTGGCCCATCTCGACGGTGCCCTGGGAAACGGCATCGAAGGTGCCGAACGGCGGCACCAGCTCGCCCTGGGCGTGGACGGTAATGCTGAGCCGGCCTTCGGACATCTCCGAGATGCGCCGGGCGAGCCGTTCGGCGCCGGTGCCGATGCCGGGAAACTTGTCGGGCCATGTCGTCGCCATGCGCCATTCCCGGCGGCCCGTCAGGATCGCGGGGGCGCGGCCCGACGCGGCAACCGTGGACGTGCGCTGGCGGGCGCGGGAGACGGCATACCCGCCGGCGGCGCCGGCGAAGAACCCGGTCGCCGCTCCGGCGAGAAAATCGCGACGCTTCATCGACATCCCCTGCCCAATCGCCCGGATCTCTTCAGCCTGCGCGTTTCGTCCGGTTGGAGGGGATTATAGGGGTGGACGACGGTGACGCAATGCGTCGCCAGCCGTCGATATCCATCACTTCTACGGGAGCGAAGCGTGCCTTGTAGGCCATCTTCGGGCTGTCGGCGATCCAATAGCCGAGATACGCGTAGGAGCGTTTCTCGAGGGCCGTCCTCCGGATCAGGTCCAGGATCATGTAGCTGCCGAGGCTTCGCCTCGGCGCGCCGGGATCGAAGAACGAATACACGGCGGACCAGCCATCGCTGACGTGATCGGCGAGCAGGGCGGCGATCAGGCGTCCGCTCCCGTCGCGATGCTCTATCAGCGCCGCCGGCGCCGGGCTGTCCTCGACCATGGCGCGGAAATCGGAGAAGACCATCGCGCCCATCCCATCGGCGCCATGGCGGCCGACCTGATAGCGATGGAAGAGCTCGAACGCTTCCGGGGTCGCGCGCGAGGGGCACGTCTCGGAGCGAAGATCGGCGTTGGCGCCGAGAATTCGCCGCCAGCTTCGCCGCCAATCGAAGTCATCGACCGCGACCCGCACGGGAATGCATGCGGCGCAGCCGCGGCACGCCGGACGGTAGACGTAGTTCTGGCTGCGCCGGAAGCCGGCGCGGCAGGCGATGTCGAGAACTTCGGGGGCGCGCAGCGGAGGCAACGGCGCCGCAAGCGTGCGTTCGACGCGCCCCGGCAGATACGGGCAAGGGCGTTCGCGTACGAACCTCAAGCCCGGCAGCGTCGGCGCGTCCCACGTCATGGGGCAAGTTTAACCGCGTCCGGCGGCACTTACCAAGAGGACTCGCCGATTTGAAGGCAACCGGCGGGCCTCCGCGGTCAGGGGGCGGGGTTCGAATCGGCGACCGATTCGCGCAGGAGCACGATGCTGATCCGCCGGTTGCGAGGCGAGGTCGGATCGTTGGCGATCAGGGGCTCGCGGTCGGCCTTCCCCATCACGCGCTGGATGCGCTCGGCCGGCAGTCCGTCCTCCACCAGCATGCGGCGGCTGGCTTGGGCACGATCGGTCGAAAGCTCCCAATTGGTGTACGTGGAACTCGCCGAATAGGGCGTCGCATCGGTGTGACCGGAGACGGCGATGCGATTGGGCAATTTGGCGACGACGCGGGCGACCTCGGCCAGCAGCTTCCGGGTCTCGGGGTTGGGCACGGCGGAGCCGAGCGCGAACATCGAGATATGATCCTGGTCGACGATCTGGATGCGGAGTCCCTCCGGGGTCTGGTCGATGAGCAGGTTTTCGGCCAGTTTTTTTAGATCGGGCGAGGTGCTGATCGCCTGGCGCAGCTCGTGCTCGGCCTGGCTGAAGAGTTTTTCCTCGCGGTCGCGGACGATCTTGTCGACGTCCTTCTCCGAAAGCGTGCTCGGATCCTTGGCGCCCTCCTTGCCGGGAGGCGCGCCTTTGCTGGCGTCGGCGGCCTGCTCGGGCGCCTGATCGTTGGGACCGTCGACCTCCGGCATCCGCCGCAGCACCTCGGCATCGTCCGGCGATGGGTCGATCACGACGTCGTCGGAGGTCGGCAGCGGCAGGCGCACGGGCTGGCCGCGTTCGTTCAGCGCGCCCTCCTTGGTCATGGTCGTTCCGCCCAGGATCGCCCCCGACCCCGACGTGCTGCGCGACACGCTCGCCGGCGCGAAGTAGTCGGAGATGCCCTGCTTCTGTGCCTGGGTGGTGGCGTTGAGCAGCCACAGCAGCAGGAAGAACGCCATCATCGCGGTGACGAAGTCGGCGTAGGCGACTTTCCACGCGCCGCCGTGGTGGACGCCACCCTCGTGACTCTTCTTGATCTTCTTGATGATGATGATCGGATCGCCGGCGGCCATGGCGCGTCTCCGTCAGTCGTCAGCCGGTGAACGAGGGTAGGGCACCCACCCGTTCCTCGACTTCGTAAAACGTCGGGCGGACGGTGGAGAACAGCGTCTTGCGGGCGAATTCCACGGCGACGGCAGGCGCGTAGCCGTTGAGGTAGGCGAGCAGGCCGACCTTGATGCAGGTGTAGTACTTGGTCTCGGAGTCGTAGACGTTCTTGAGCGCACAGGCGATCGGGCCGACGAAGCCGTAGGACAGCAGCACGCCCATGAACGTGCCGACCAGCGCGCCGCCGATCAGCTTGCCGAGCACTTCCGGCGGCTCGGTGATCGAGCCCATGGTGTGAATGACGCCGAGCACCGCGGCGACGATGCCGAGGGCCGGCATCGCGTCCGCCATGGTCTGGATCGCATTTGAGATCTGGGTGCTCTCGTTGTGATGGGTTTCGATTTCCTCGTCGATCAGCGACTCCATCTCGTGCGGATTATCGGAGCCGAGCACCATCATGCGCAGGTAGTCGCACATGAACGTGCGCGCGTGATGGTCGTCGTAGAAGACCGGAAACGTCTTGAAGAGGTCGCTCTCCTCGGGATTTTCGACGTGGGCCTCGAGCGTCAGCAGGCCTTTCGACTTGGCGATCCTGAAGATCGCGTACATGAGGCCGAGGAGCTCGAGATAGCTTTCCTTGGTGTGGCGGGGGCCCTTCATCATCTGGGCGAGCGCCGAGCCGGTCTTGGCGAGCACGGTCTTCGGATTGCCGATGATGAAGGCGCCGCCCGCGGCGCCGACGATGATCAGGATTTCGAAGGGCTGCCAGAGCACGTACATGTGCCCGCCGTTGGCGACGTAGCCGCCCAGCACGGACAGAATGACGATGACTGCGCCGCTGATGAAAAGCATGGTCGCCGATTACCTATCGTGCAAAAAATTTGCCGCCCGCACCGACGCGAACGGGGAGCAATCCCCGTAGGCAACCCAGGACCGGCCCGCCCCTGCCTGGAGCGTGCCGTGAACCTAGGGGAAAACCGGTTAAGACCTGTTTAAGACAAGCGGGGCCGGGGAGCCTACGGGGCGAGGGCGGCCGGTGCCGGCGTCAGCACCAGGCCGCGGTTCCCGGCTTCGCTCTCGGGCAGGGGCGCCAGCAGGACGTAGCGGCCCGCCGCCCAGCGTTCGGCGAGATCGCGGTAATGGAACGAAAGCGGGTTCCCGGACTGGCCGGTCGCCTGCATGAACAGCGAGCGGTCGAGGTCGGCAAAATCCATCACCGCGCGGAGCCCCGGGCCATGGACGTCGGGGAACATCGGCGGGCGGTAGAAGAACGAGCCCTTTCGCCGGGGACCGAATCCGACGGTGCCGCGGTTCACCGTGTCGTCGTCGCCGTCGGTGGCAACATCGATGGTCGTCAGGCGGTCGAGGAGCGGCAGCGACGCGAACAGCCGGTTGGAGAACTCGGCGCGGTGGGCGTCGCCCCAACGCCAGCGGAGAGGATCGTCGCCGAACGCCTTGGCGAGATCGTCGACCGCGGTGGCGAAAGCGCCTGCCACCAGCGGCTGACAGGTGCTCGCCTTGTCGTCGTCGGCCGGTCGATTGTCCTTGGGGCCAACGTCGCACCAGCGCTCGGGCGCGTCGAGAATGCGCGCGAGCGTCGCCGGCCGGGCGATCGCGACCGCAGCCGCCGCATCGGCCCCGTGTCCCCGCGCCGCCGCCAGAGAGCGGGCCAGTGCCGCGACCCATGCGTGATAGATCAGGGGCTCGGGGGCGTCGCGGCTCATCGTTCCGTTCCATTGCTTGAGACGATCGAGGGCGACGACCGCCTGGCTGTCGAGACCGGCAGCGGCGACGAGCGGCAACAGCCGCGGCAGCAGGGCGCGCGCGCCGAGCGAGACGTCGTCGGTCTGGATCGCGGCAAGCGACGGAACGTCGAATTGCGGCCGCCGCGAAAGCAGATCGTCGATCCGTCTGGCGCGATCGGCACCGGCCCAGAAGGCCGCCAGGAAATACGGATAGCCGGCGCCGACCACTTTGTTGTTCGCGTTGACGATGCGGCCCTCGGCCGGATCGAACGCCTGCGGCAGGTCCTCGAACGGGATGAAGCGATCCTCGCCACCCGCATCGGTCCAGCCCGGACGCAGGCCGCTGGCGGGCTCGGCGTCGCGGATCGGCATGCGGCCGGCGGTGACGAAGCCGATGTCGCCGGAGGTGTCGGCGAAAAACACGTTCTGCATCGGCGACTGGAAATCCTTGAGCGTCGCCCGGAACGCCTCCGCGCTCTCGGCGTGGTTGAGACGATAGAACGCCTCGGCGGTGCGGTCGTCGGGGCGGAGCGACGGCGAATCGAGCGCCACGATCTCGCCTTTCTTGAGGCCGGGGATCGGCATGGCGTCCGACAGGATGGGACCGTGGCGGCTCGCGCGCACCGTCAGGTGCTCCGCTTCGCCGCCCGAGACGGCGATGGTTTCGTTGTGGACCGACAGCGCTTCCGGACCCTCCGGACCGGCGACCCGCGTGCCGTCGGCGCCGTCGAGGCGCTCGGCGTAGAGCGCGTCGGTTTCGGCGCCGGTCGTCGTGAAGCCCCAGCCGACGTGGGCGTTGTGACCGATGACCAGGAACGGAACGCCCGGCACGGTCGCGCCCGCGAGCGTCAGGCCGGGCGCGTCGATGCGAACCAGATACCACAGGTTCGGCGCCTCGAATCCGAGGTGCGGATCGTTGGCGAGCAGCGGCTTGCCGCTCTCCGTATGGGCACCCGAGAGCGCGAAACCGTTGGACGCTTCTGCCGGGACTCTCGCGTCGGTGCCGAGCAGAGGCAGCGCCGCCGGGCGGTGGTCGGTGACGCGCGAGCCGGTGTCGAGCGATGCGTGTTGGCCGAGCGCATCGTCGATCGTGACGGGACCGTTCGCGGGATAGGGCGGAAAAAGATCGGCGAATTCGGCGGGAGTCGACGCGGCGGCGGCGCGAAGGCGCGCGATCAGCACCGGCCAGTTGGACAGTCGGGTCGCCATCAGCTTGCCCCAGATCAGGCAATCTTCGGGCTTCCACGGTTCGGGCGCAAAGCGGAGCGCCACGAATTCGGGCGGCAAGGCGCCGCTGTGCGTGTTCAGCCAGGCGTTCACGCCCGCGGTGTAGGCGTCGACCGCGGCGCGGGCATCGGGCGACAACTGCGCGAGCGCAGCGCGCGCGAGGCGCTCGTAGCCGATTATGCGGGCGAAGCGATCGGATGCGAGTCCGGGCTTGCCGACGATCTCGGCGAGCCGTCCTTCGCCGACGCGGCGGATGGATTCCATCTGCCATAGGCGATCCTGGGCATGGACGAAGCCGAGAGCGAAATAGGCGTCGGCAGTGGTCTCGGCGCGGATGTGCGGGATGCCGTCGTCATCGCGGACGATGGTGACGGGCTGGGCAAGGCCGTCGACGGCGAGCTTGCCCTCGGTCTGCGGCAGCGATGTGCGGAGCCACAGCAGTCCGCCGCCGATGACGAGCGCCACGAACAGGCATAGGCCGCTGACGAACGCGGCCAGAATCCGCAAGCGACTGCGCGTGCGCCGTCGGGCCACGGAACGGGGTCAGCCGTGCTTCAAGCGCCGCGCCACGTCGAGGGCGGCGTAGGTGAGGATCGCGTCGGCGCCGGCGCGGCGGAGCGAAAGCAGGCTTTCCATCATCGCCTTGTCGCCGTCGAGCCAGCCTTTCTCGGCGGCGGCGCGGACCATCGCGTATTCGCCGCTTACCTGATAGGCGAACGTGGGCACGCCGAACGTGTCCTTGACCCGCCGGATGATGTCGAGATAGGGCAGGCCCGGCTTCACCATCACCATGTCGGCGCCCTCGGCGATGTCGAGCGCGACTTCGCGCAGCGCCTCGTCGCTGTTGCCGGGGTCCATCTGATAGGTGCGCTTGTCCGCGCTGCCGAGGTTTCCGCTGGAGCCGACCGCTTCCCGGAACGGCGCGTAGAACGCCGAGGCATACTTGGCGGCGTAGGACAGAATCGACACGCGGGTGAAGCCGCGGTCGTCGAGCGCCTGGCGGATCGCGCCGACGCGTCCGTCCATCATGTCGGAGGGAGCGACGATGTCGGCGCCGGCTTCCGCCTCGGCCAGCGCCTGGCGCACCAGCACCGCGATGGTTTCGTCGTTGGCGACGTCGCCGTCGACGACGATGCCGTCCTGGCCGTGGGTCGTGTAGGGATCGAGCGCCACGTCGCAGACGACGCCGATCTCCGGCACGGCTTTCTTGACCGCGCGCACGGCGCGGCCGAGAAGGTTGTCGGCATTACAGGCCTCCTCGGCGCGAAGCGATTTCCGGGCGGCATCGACGACCGGGAACAGCGCCAGCGCCGGGATGCCGAGCTCGGCCGCCTCGGCGGCGCGCTCGACCAGCCGCGGGATCGACATGCGGGCGACGCCCGGCATCGCTCCGACCGATGCCTCGCGTTCGGTCCCTTCGTGGACGAATGCCGGCCAGATCAGATCGTCGACGCTCAGCGTCGTCTCGCGGACGAGGCGACGCGACCAGTCCTCGCGCCGGGTGCGCCGGAGGCGCGTCGCGGGATAGCCGCCGAGCGACAGTGGCGGGGCGGGAATGGCGGGTGTCACGCGGGCGCGACCGAACAGGAGCGAGCGGAACGACATGGCGCGCATCTTAGGTGCGGCGCGCCGGAGAGACAATCGCGACGGCGGCACGACGCCGTCTTTTCGATGAAATTGCAGAGGGATAGGACGCAAATCCGCCGGCGCTAACCCGATCTTAACGGTTCGCGGCGAAAACTAGCTGCACCTACGAATTTTTCGGCGGGAGATAGCGTCGTGACCCAGTCCTACCATGCCACCGTTTTCCTCGTCGAGCGGCTGCATCGCCGTTTTCTCGATGTGGTCAAAGCCGAGCTCGACCGCATGGGCATCGAAGACATCAACAACGTCCAGGCTCTCATCCTGTTCAACATCGGCAAGGATGAATTGACCGTCGGCGAGCTCACCGCGCGCGGCTACTACCTGGGCTCCAACGTTTCCTACAACGTCAAGAAGATGGTCGAGACCGACTATCTCGCCCATCAGCGCTCGATCCATGATCGCCGCTCGATCCGCCTGAGCCTCACCGAGAAGGGCCTCAAGCTGTACGCCGAGCTGGCGCAGATTTTCGACCGCCAGATTCACATGCTGGGCGATGCCGGCATCGGCGACGGCGACCTGCGCGATACCATTCAGTCCCTCGAGGCACTCGAGCAGTTCTGGACCAAGCTCGTCACCCTGTCGTCCCGCGGCGGCGTGCCGATGAAGGCGTCCGCCGCCTGACGGCTGCCTCGCGTTCCGAAACCGGAAACGGCCGCGCCCTGCGCGGCCGTTTTTCTTTTCGCGGTCACGCAAGCGCTGCCGCGCATCCGGGGCGGGCCATTCCCGAGAAGAATCTTGGCAAAGCGCCTTAAAATAGGGTAGGGGGTACCCTATATTCCGCCTGGAAGGGGGATGCCATCGATGACGCACACGGTCCGCGAAAAAGCCAAGCTCCTGAACCGCATCCGCCGCTTGGCGGGCCAGATCAAGGCGATCGAGCGGGCGCTCGAGAACGAATCGGAATGTATCGAGGTGATGCAACTCGTTGTCTCCGTCCGCGGCGCCGCGAGCAGCCTCATGGCCGAGCTGATGGAAGATCACATCCGCTTCCACGTCTCCGATCCGGCCCGCGATCCCGACGCGGATCGCGCCAAGGGCTCCGAGCAGCTCATCGACGTGGTCCACGCCTACCTGAAGTGAAGCAAAGGAGTTGCGTCATGGCCGCGCCCGACGGTCGCTCGATGCGCATCGCCTTGATCGATGAGGCGGAGGCCCGCGCCACCGCTTCCTCGCCGGAGGGCGATCATGGGCATGGTTTCCGATGGCTGGAGACGGCGCGCATCGCCGTGGTGGCCCTCGCGGCGGCCGCTGTGTGGTTCCGCTTGTGGGAGCCCTTTCCACAGGTCAGCGCGATCGGCGTTATCGGGGTGCTGATCGGCGGTTGGCCGATCTTCAAGGAAGCGGCTGAGAATATCGCCGCGCGACGGATGACCATGGAGCTGTCCATGAGCATCGCGGTCATCGCCGCCGCGGCCATCGGCGAGTTTTTCACCTCGCTGGTCATCACCCTGTTCGTGCTGGTCGCGGAGGTGCTGGAGGGGATGACCGTCTCCCGAGGGCGGCGCGCGATCCGCGACCTGCTCGATTTTCTTCCGCGAACCGTTTCAGTGCGCCGCGCCGGCGCCGTTCACGACGTGGACGCCGATGACCTCAAGGCCGGTGACGCGGTTCTGGTCAATCCGGGCACGCGCGTCCCGGTCGACGGCACCGTTATCGGCGGGCATTCTTTCGTCGACCAGGCCCGCATCACCGGAGAGTCGATGCCGGTGGAGAAAACTGCCGGCGCATCGGTCTATGCCGGATCGATCAATCAATCCGGCGCGCTCGAAATCCGCGCCGAACGTATCGGCCGCGACACGAGCTACGGCAAGATCATCGAAGCCGTCGAGAATGCCGAACGGTCGCGCGCACCTGTTCAGCGGTTGGCCGACCGGCTCGCGGGATATCTCGTCTACTTCGCGCTGGGGGCGGCGGCGCTGACGTTCGTCATCACGCGCGACACGCGCGCGACGATTTCCGTCATCATCGTGGCTGGCGCGTGCGGCATCGCCGCCGGGACACCGCTTGCAATTCTAGGCGGCATCGGTCGCTCGGCGCGTCTTGGGGCCATCATCAAGGGCGGTCTCTTTTTGGAGACGCTGGGCCGCGTAAGCACGGTCGTGCTGGACAAGACCGGCACGCTCACCTTTGGTCGCCCGGAGGTGCAACAGGTTTCGCCAGCCGAGGGGCACACCCCGGATGCTGTGCTCGATGCGGCCGCCTCGGCCGAGGTTCGCTCCGAGCATCCGCTTGGACAGGCGATTGTGGCGCATGCCCGCGGGCGCAATCGCCCCATCGTCGAGCCCGAGCGGTTCGACTACACGCCGGGCCGCGGAATCGCAGCCGTTGTCGGCGCCGCCACTGTCCTGGTCGGCAATCGGGCGCTTCTGGCCGATCGCGGCATATCCGTACCAGCGAATTTCGGCGCAACCGGCGAGGCCACATCGGAGGTCTACGTCGCCCGCGATGGCGCGTTCCTCGGCGCCGTGGTCATAGCCGACAGCATACGTCCTGAGGCCCGGCAAGCGATCCAGGCATTGACCGGAATGGGGCTGCGGACCGTCCTGCTGACCGGAGATGTCAGACCGGTTGCCGAAGGCGTGGCGCGTGCCCTCGGCATTGCCGACGTTGAAGCCGATCTCCTGCCCGAGGACAAGCTGGCCCGCATAAAGGAACTGGTCGCGGGCGGTCAGGTCGTCGCCATGGTAGGCGATGGCATCAACGATGCGCCGGCTCTTGCCGAGGCGGATGTCGGCGTGGCTATGGGCTCCGGCACCGACGTGGCGCGGGAGAGCGCCGACGTGGTGCTGCTTGGGAACGATCTGATCCGGTTTGCGGATACTGTCGCAATCGCGCGGCGCACGCGCAGAATTATCTGGCAGAATTTCGTCGGCACGATTGCGGTCGATACTGTCGGGATCGCGCTCGCAGCCGCTGGGCTGTTGAATCCGCTCATCGCCGCGTTCATTCACGTCGCTTCGGAGATGGCCTTCATTCTCAACTCGGCGCGACTATTACCGGCGGCGGACCGTGGTCATGGCCGATCTCCGGAGAACTCCGCGGATCAAGTCGCGATTAGGAAAGCGGCATAGTGTCTGAACGGGTCACGGCTTTCAGCGGAAGTGCCGGAGGGCACGGGAGTCGCTCGTGGCGCCTGTCATCCCGCGGCGGCGTGCCGATGAAGGCGTCCGCCGCTTGACGGCTGCTTCGCGTTCCGAAACCGGAAACGGCCGCGCCTTGCGCGGCCGTTTTTCTTTTCGCGGTCACTTTATGGTAAGGATCGGGTAAACGGAGGCACGGCAGCGACATGGCGGACCGAAAAGGCCGACAGCCCGTGGGGCACGGGGAGGCGATCATCGAGTTCCGGACCATCGGCACGACGGTCAAGGTCAGCGCCGTCGACCCCATGACCTCGACCGAGGTCTCGATCGTGGCGCCCGCCGCGGCGCCCCAGCGTCACATGACCGACATCGTCCTCAAGAAGCTCCGCACCGTTCTCGCGCGCCGCAACGGCGCCT
>Ga0070714_100001609_pt1 | contig 16405 bp, 12 predicted proteins | sample LARL83metaG_FD_65450 | JGI IMG/M metagenome (GOLD analysis project Ga0070714, IMG submission 65450) | Corn, switchgrass and miscanthus rhizosphere microbial communities from Kellogg Biological Station, Michigan, USA - LAR L8-3 metaG | ecosystem: Host-associated > Plants > Roots > Rhizosphere ...
TCGATCAAAACGCCGTTCGGCACCGTGGGATTCAGGACCAACCCGGCGCGGCTGGAGATCATCGACGAAACCAAAGTGCCGTGGGAGTTCGTGAAGATGTCGCCGTCGATCGAGAAGGCGAAGCTCAACGAGCATTTCAAAAACACCGGGGAGCTCCCGGATGGGTGCAAGCTGACCGACGCGGAAGAAAAATTCTTTGTGAAATGAGGCAACTATGTGCACTGTAACCGATGCAAAACCCAGCCAGATCGTGCTACTCATCCCGAAGGTGATGGCGGATGTCGGCGCGATTGAAAAGCACCGGAAGAACCAGCAGCAGGGCTACAACTTCCGCGGCATCGACGATCTGTACAACGCCATGCAGGAACCGCTAATCAAGCACGGCATCTTCTACGTGCCGGAGTTGCTAAAGGTCGAGCGGGACGAACGCACGACCAAGGCCGGCGGGGCGTTGATCTATACGCGTGTCGAGGTTGCCTACACCTTCTTCGCGCCCGACGGATCGTCGATTCGCCTGGTGGTTCCCGGCGAGGCGATGGACAGCGGCGACAAGTCCACCAACAAGGCCATGAGCGCCGCGCTCAAGTATGCGCTAATGCAGATGTTCTGCATCCCCACCGAGGCCGACGACGACGCGGACAACACCACGCACACGCCGACACCCAAGTCCGCGACACCACCGCGTACCGCCGCACCGTCGTCCCACAACGGCAGCGGTACTGGAAATGGCGTTGGACGCGAGGCGGCAGCAACCGCCCCATCCAACAACGGCAACGGCCACGCGCCCAAGACGCCACCGCCCGCCGCGCCCGACCCCAGCGCCATCCTCGGCGAGATCGGCGAGCGCGAGGCCGAGTTCCTGAAATTCTACGATGAGTCGATCAAGGAACAGGGCCACTCCGTGGAGGCTGGGCGTGCGGTGCTCGCGGGCATGTTGAAGCAAAGGAACATGGGGGGTCTGAAAGCGATGGACGATCAGCAGCTCAAGCGAATCATCGAATCCGCCAGCAACGGCGACATGAACAAGCACTTCGTCCGCAAGTGAACGAACACACACAGGAGAACCATGAGCGTGACAGCAGTTGAAACCGTAGTGGCGAAACCCGTGAACGATCTGGCCCTCGTGCTGGAGTCGTCGGGGCTGGATCAATCCAGCGCCACGAATCTAATCGAATCGTTCTCGCCGTTCTGGATCAAGGCACGATCTTTAATCAGCGAATCGTCCGCCCTCGTCGTCACCGATCCAACGCAGGTGACGGAGATTAAGGCGTCGAGGCAATTCCGCCTGAGACTGCGCGACGTTCGCATCGACGCCGACAAGATGCGCAAGGACATGAAGGAAGAATCCCTGCGGATGGGTAAGGGCATCCAGAACGTGTTCAACGCCGTGCTGGCACTCATCGAGCCGGAAGAACAGCGGCTGGACGATCAGGAGAAGATCGCCGAGCGGATGGAGGCCGAGCGCAAGACCAAAATCAAGGCCGAGCGCGATGCCATGCTGGTGTCTCTGGGCGTCAATCCCGCCGTGTACCAGACCAGCCTCATGACTCCGGCCGAGTTCGATCAACTGATCTCCGGGATCAAAGCCGATCAGGCCGCACGCCTCGCCGAGCAAGCCCGGATTGCCGAAGAGAACCGCGTCCGGGAGGTAGAACGTGCCGCCGAAGAATCTCGCATCCGTGAAGAAAATGCACGCCTGCGGGCCGAGGCCGAAGAGGCAGAACGACTGGCGAAGATCGAGCGCGGACGGGTTGCCGCAGAGCAATGGGCCGCTGCCGAGAAAGCGCGCAAAGAGCGCGAGGCGTTGGAGGCCAAGGCGCGGACCGAGCGTGAGGCACTCGAAGCCAATGCCGCAGAGGAACGTCGCGTGGCGGAAGAAGCCCTGTGCGTCGAGCGTGAGGCGCGCGAAGCCGCCGAGGCGCAGGCACGTCAGCAGCGCGAAGAAGCGGAGGCCAAGGCGCGGGCCGAGCGTGAAGCTGAGGAACTACGGGCCGCAGCGGAAGAGGAATCACGCCGGAAGGCCGAAGCCGCACCGGACAGAACAAAACTGCTGGAATTGGCTGCGGAATACGTTGCCACCGCCGCAACGATTCCGCAAATGAAAAGCAAGAAGGGACATCGGGCCACTGCGGAAATAACGCGGCGCGTTCTCGAACTGGCAAACTTCATCGAGCAGTTGGCCAACGGTCTATAGGTGAATCATGGGCGCGATCAATTCCAAACAGGCGATGACCGAGCTGGGGATAAAAGACCCCGACACGCTCTACGCGCTATGCAAGAGCGGGCGACTGCCCCACAACCGCATCGGGCGCGTTTACGTGTTCGACCTGGACGCGGTGGTCGCCTTCCGTCGTGGGGAAGTCAGGACTTTTTCGTCGGCTTCGGTTCCTTCTTCTTCGGTTCCTTCCTGGCCGCAGGTATTCCGTCTGGAAAAACTGCCTTCTTCACTCGGTCGCAAACAGCGCGCAACCGCTCATCGGTGATATTTTGAACATACAAACCACCCACATCCCCGACGTCATGCCCCATGATCAGTGCCGCGGCACGCTGATCTCCCGCGGTGTCCGCGTGCGTTCGGAACGTGCGGCGCAGGCTGTAAAAGTTTCGCCCGTTTTGAACCACGCCGGCGGATTTGCACAGCACCGAAAACTGCATTCCGATCTGGTCCTTACGGCCACGCACATAGGCCAGTCCGAAGCGCGTTCGAAACAGCAGGCCCGCGCGGCCCGGTTGGGCGGGACGTTTCAAAGCGATTACCTTGGCGATGGCGTCAGCATGTTCAGGCCACAGCGGCACACGGCGATCGGCGCCGGTCTTGTTGCGCGCGTAGTCGATTACCATGGTATCGAGATTGACGACCGAGGCGGGCAGCGTGGCGAGATCCGTGTTGCCGTAGCCGACGAGTCCCAGCAGGATCATCGCGCGCATGGTGGGGCTGGCCTTCTTCGTCAGCTTCTTAACCTCGTCAGCCGTGAAGATGAGCGGGCCATGCTCGGCGCGTTTGGCGCGGCGGTGGTGGCGGAAGGTGGCGCGGCTGGGCAGATCGAACTCGCTGCCATACGCCGGGGCGGGAAGTCGCAGCGGCGGGGCGGATGCCCACTTGAACAGACTGCGAATAATGATCACAAACTTGGCCAGGCGATGCGGGCCGAACTTGGCGGCGCACTCGCGCCGGAATCGACCGAAGGCCATGGTGTCATCGATCACGCCGCGGACTGGGCGGGTTGCACCAACGCTGTCGAGAAACGCCTGCACGCATTCGCAGTACTCGTCATAGGTCCGCTGGGTGATCTCCCCGGCATCCAGGGCGGATTTCTTGCGGGCGATGAAGCCGTTCGCGATATCAGAGAGTCTCAGATCGTCGAGGTTGGTTTTTCCGGGCAGCTCTTCGCGATCCTTCCACAGCCGGGAGAAGTGGCGTTCGTAGTAATCGTCGGCCTCGGCGGCAGTCTCGGCGACCTTGAAGCTGCATACCCATTTGGTTTTGCGGTTGATTTTCTTGACCCAGCCGCGAGAATGTCGCGTGAGTTTGTGCTTGGGCGTGTGTTCGGGCATATCCTCTCCGGTTGTGCGCAACGGTTGTGCGCGACCGAGTTATTTGCGAAATCGCCGGAAAAATCAAGGCTATCTCATCCGCGTGGATGGGGCTTGCAAATCCGCGATTCGTCGGTTCGAATCCGACTCCGGCCTTTTCACTCAATCGATATCATTATGAAGTTCACAAAAATGCATGGGCTCGGTAACGACTACGTTTACGTTAACGGGTTCAGCGAGAAAATTCCGGATCCGAGTGCGCTGGCGCGTGCTGTGTCCGATCGGCATTTTGGGATTGGGTCGGATGGGCTGATTTTGATTCTGCCATCGGACAAGGCGGATGTGCGCATGCGCATGTTCAATGTCGATGGCTCGGAAGGGGAGATGTGCGGGAACGGTGTGCGCTGCGTGGCGAAGTACTCGTACGACCATGGGCTGACGCGGAATAATCCGCTGACTGTGGAAACGGGGCGGGGGGTGCTGCGGATCGATCTGGAAACGGATAACGGCAAAGTTCGCCGGGCGACGGTGAAGATGAGCGAGCCGATTCTTGATCTCGCGGCGATTCCGGTCAATCCGGAAAAAATCATCAAGGCGTCGCGGCCACATGAATACAACCTGTCATTCGCGCAGGGGAACGAACTGGTTCCCGCAACATTCGTTTCGATGGGCAATCCGCATGTCGTTGTTTTCACGACGGACGTGCAGGCGCTCGATCTGAATCGCATCGGCCCGGCGATGGAGAATCATCCGGCGTTTCCCCGACGGACGAATTGCCACTGGGCGCAGGTCTTTAACGAACGCGAAGTTTCGATGCGCACCTGGGAGCGCGGCAGCGGGATCACGCTCGCGTGCGGGACCGGCGCGTGTGCCGTCGTCGTCGCGGGTGTGCTCACTGGGCGAACGGCGCGACAAGTGCTCGTGCATCTGCCGGGCGGGGATCTGTCGATCGACTGGCGTGAGCAGGATAACAATGTGTATATGACGGGGCCGGCGACGGAAGTTTTCAGCGGGGAATGGGTGGAATAACCGGCTCGATCAGCTCCTCCGTCGGCGAGAAAATTTCCGCGTTACTTTTGTGTTGAATTCTCAGATCTTGAATTGGTAGTATCGTCGCACAAGACAATTCTCACCGGGCAAGGAGGCCTTATGGTGGTTTCGGATGAACAGACGCGGAGCGTCTCGGGGTTGGATCACGCGCGATCAATTACATTGCCCGCCAAGGTGATTGTTTCATTGCGCGCGGGGGCGATACTGGCGCTGGCGAATATTATTTGCGTGGGGATTTTGGCCTGGGCTTATACGCATGTGAAGGGGGAGATAAAAGTCATCAGCGTGACGGGGTCGGCGAAGAAGCAGATCCGGTCGGACCTGATCGTCTGGCGGGCGAAGGTTTTTGTGAACAACCCGAGCCTGACGAGCGGATACGACGATCTTAAGGCGGCGACGGACAAGACGATGGCGTATCTCAGGGATCATGGCGTCGCTGAAAAAGAGATTTCGATTTCGGCGATCTCCAGCAAGAAGAATTTCGTGTTTGACGGTTATGGGCATGCGACGGAAAAAATCAGCAGCTTTGATCTGGAACAGACGGTGCAGATTTCCTCAGGCGATATCGATCGCGTGACGGAGGTGGCGGCGAATGTGACGGCGCTGATGAAGGACGGCGTGATGCTGGAATCACAGGTGCCGGAATATATTTATACGAAGCTGGCGGATCTGAAGGTGGAGATGCTGGCAGAGGCGACGAAGGACGCGCGGGTGCGGGCGGTGCAGATCGCATCGAACAGCGGGGCGAATCTCGGGTCGATTCGCGAAGCGCGCATGGGGGTAATGCAGATCAATCCGATCCATTCCAATAGCACGAGTGATACGGGGAACAATGACACGACGGCGTTGGAGAAGGAGATCACAGCGATCGTGAGTGCGCGGTTTGAATTGGATTGAGTGCGTGCGGTTATTCTAGAAGTAGGATCCCCTGCGTTTGTTGGAGTACTGCCCAACCTGGTGAAAGATTGGCGTCACTATTGCCGGAAACTGTTTGCGTATTTATGCATCGAACGGATAATAGTGCGGACGAGATTTTCATTTCTAGGTAGCGGTAGATATTGCAGAGGATCACCACATGCGCAAACGCAAATCTGGATTCACACTTGTTGAGCTATTGGTGGTTATTGGGATTATCGCAGTGCTGATTGCGATTTTGCTCCCGACGCTGAACCGGGCGAGGGAAAATGCGAATCGCGTGGCCTGCCTGAGCAACGTGCGCCAGGTCGCCAATGCGTTCTTTATGTACACGAGCGAGAACAAGGGATGGTTTCCGAACCTCGCGGTTTTCGGCGGGCCACCCACATTCGGATCGCCGACGTCTGCTCTTGGGTGGGGCTATGCGCCTGCGCCGACGGGTTATCCGGCGGACTGGGTGGGCTGGGTCGAAGACTGGATTGTCTGGCGTAATAAGAAGCCTGAAGATCACTTGCAGGGGGCAATCGTCAAATATCTCGGGAACCCAGGTTCCGGGAATGTGATGCTCTGCCCATCCGATGATGCAAAATGGCGACTGCTTCAGAGCTCGGATTATTATCCGTATAGCTATGTGATGAATGGGTATCTCTCCTGGGGCGCCAATACCAGCCCGTATCTTCCCGGGGTGCTTAAGAACAATTTGAGGTTCAAAGACAATGCCGCGTTTAAAATCAGCCAGGTGAGAAGATCGTCCGACAAGATCATGGTCTATGAAGAGGACGAACGTGCTTTGCGGGATGGGCGCGGCCAATTGCAAAGTCCGGCGATCGGCAACACGGCCAGTAACATCATTGGGATGCTCGCGATCCGCCATGATACGAAGCGCGTGAATCCTGATCCTGCGCCTTCCTCCGTTGGTCAGGAGAGAATCGAGGACCAAATTAATCGCGAACGCAAGGGGAATGTCGGATTTGTGGATGGGCACGCGGAATATGTCAGCCGGCTATTTGCCAGTAGCCGGGAACATTACGATCCGAAATACTGATAACGGGGGGCGTGCAGGAAATATTCGTGCACAGCCGCCTCGCGAAGCCGCGAGCGGCGGGGCGGCGTGAGTGCGGTTTACTGAGCGCGCGGTTGAGAAAGTGCGTCGTTGTGGCGCGAAACCGCAAGCGTATTTCGGGAGCGTTTGAATGGTCGCGCGCTTTTTTAATGCCGTTATCAGTAAACGGTGCGCGAATTAATTCGAATCCGTAAAAGTCATCGCGAAATCATTGATCGGCGCCGACTCCGGTGCCGGCGTGTTCTACGGCGCCGGGCACTTCTGGGATTCTTCCGACGGGGCGCACGTTCTTTCCGATCATTTTACGCTTTGAATCGCCGAGATCTTCGCGGGCGGATTCGATCATGGCTTGGAGGCGCTTGGCGACGTCGGGGTAGTTGGCCATGACGGACTTCTGCTCGGCGGGGTCGTTCTCCAGATCGTACAACGCGTGCGGGATGACGGTGTCCGGGTTTTCCAACTTGACGTAACCGGCATATTCCTCTGACAGCGTTGTCGGAACTTTCAGTTTCCATTTGCCGCTGCGCACGGCGTGCAGGCGATTGCCGACGTAGTAGAAGAACGATTCGTGCGGCGTGGTCGCGCCGGGCTTGGCGAGCATGAGATCAGTGATGTCCTTGCCATCGATGTTTTGCGGGATCGTCGTTACTCCGGCGAAGTGCGCAAGCGTTGGTAAGAGGTCCATCTGATTTGCCATTTCGTGACAGACATTGCCTGCGGGGATCGTGCCGGGGAAGCGCATAACGCACGGCATACGGAAGCCGCCTTCGAAGCTGCTGCCTTTGCCACCGCGGAAGGGATTGGCGCTGCCACCGTCTTCGCCCTTGGTTAGCCAGGGACCGTTGTCGGAGGTGAAGACGACGAGGGTGTTGTCATCGATGTGGAGTTCCTTGAGTTCATCGAGCACTCGGCCGACGGTCGAGTCGATCTCCTCGACGGCGTCGCCGTATAAACCACGGGCGGATGTGCCCCGGAATTGTTTGGAAGCGGCAAGAGGCACATGCGGATACGTGTGGGCGAAGTAGAGGAAGAAGGGGCCGTCTTTGTGATCGCGGATGAATTTGAGGGATTCTTCGGTGTAGCGCTGCTCGGTCATGGAGAGATCGATTTTTTCTTCGACGATCTTTTCGCCACGGACGTAATCCAGAGGCGGCATGTCGGGTGTGTAGAGCAGGCCGAAATAGTAGTCGAACCCGTGGCTCGTCGGCAGAAAAGGTTTTTGATCACCGAGGTGCCATTTGCCGATGCATGCCGTGGCGTAACCGGCGGATTTGAGCATCTTGGGGATTGTGGTTTCAGTCGGATTGAGACCGAACGGCGCGTTGCGGAAGAGCACGCGCGTTTGCCAGGGTTTACCGTTGGGAAGCAGGGGGAACTCGCCCATGCCGACGCGAATCGGATAGCAACCGGTCATCAGCGCGGCGCGGGATGGTGTGCAAACCGATGACGCGGAATAGAAGTCGGTGAAACGCATTCCTTCGGCGGCCATGCGATCAACGCGCGGGGTTTTGATGCGCGTGGAACCGTAGCAACTGAGGTCCGCATAACCCTGATCGTCGGTGAGGATGATGATGATATTGGCCGGCTTGCGCTGGGCTGCGGGATCGGCGCGAACTGACGAAGAGGCGACGAGGCAGGTGAGTACAAGGAGAAGTGTCAGACGATGGAGCATGGTTCACCGTAATAAAATTTCCGCACGGCGCTGAACGAAGTGAACGCGGAAGGTTCAGCGGGAAAATAACACGACGGTGAAAAACGGTAGCGAACGCTGCCGCAAAATCAAATTCACCGGGCACACCGTGGATGAGATTGGTATCACAATACTATATTGAAACGAGCCGCCATTTCGTCGTATTTTAGCCGTGAATGTAATGCAATTCGCACACATGGCATTTGAGAATTATCAGCGGGTTGTGAATGTGAAGATTATGAAGATGGATCACGATTTTTTCGATCTTTAGTGTTGAATCAGTGGTAGTAAGTGCTGTAAATAGCTGGCGGACACGAGCGGGCCGCGGAATTGTAAGTACGCGGCCCTCGAATTGCTTCGGGGCAGTATCGAGACGTTCTGACGCTGGCTTTGACAGAGTGTCGTGAACGATCGATCCGGGCGGCCCCGGAGGAAGTAGGCTTCGAACCTGGGGTTGTACACATGGGTCGTGGGCCAATGGGAAAAATCAAGCAGAGCCTCACCATGGCGCTGCTGGCGGTGGCTGGACTCTCGTGGAGCGTCGGCGCTACACGGATTCCAGTCTTAGTTCAGCCGGCGGGTGGACACGGCGCGGTGAGCGCCGTTACCGAAGTCGATCCTGATGCGACCAATACGTTGCAGCTTTCCGGCTTGGAACAAAAGTTCCAGGACGTCGCGAAGAAAGTGTCGCCATCGGTGGTTGCAATCTCCGCGGCGATTCAAGGGGTCGATACCGAGCACGCGATTCGGACGGATGAACTCAACACCGAACGGCTGGCGCAGTTGCTCGATCGCACGACTCGCACGGTGGGCACGGGATTCATCGTTTCGGAAGATGGTTACATTCTGACGAATGAGCACGTTGTCGGCGACGCCGAGCAGCTGTGGGTGACGACGGATGATCGCAAGGTCTTTCCGGCGATCATCATTGCGACGGATCCACGCGGGGATCTGGCGATATTGAAGATTCCAGCGAGCGGGCTGAAGCCGGTGGTGTTCGCCGATAACACGGTGGTGCGGCGCGGGCAGTGGGTGATCGCGCTGGGAAATCCTTATGGACTCGCGGGTGAAGGGGAGATGGCGATGTCGGTCGGTCTGGTTTCGGCGATCGATCGGTCGCTGCCGAAACTGGCGAGCAAAGAAGGCCGGCTATATTGCAATTTGATTCAGACGACGGCGGAGATTAACCCGGGGAATTCGGGTGGGCCATTGTTTGATCTGGCGGGGCGCGTGGTGGGTGTGAATACCGCGGTGGTGCTCCCGCAGAAGAATACGTTTGGGATTGGATTTGCGCTGCCGATCACGCCGCATATGCTGGCGGAAGTTGAAGAGCTCAAGCAGGGCAAGGAAGTGGTTTACGGCTACGTCGGTGTGAGCGTTTCGACGGCGACGCAGCACGAGCGGCAGATCGCGGGCCTGAAGCAGGACGCGGGCGTGCGCGTGGATGGTGTCGAAAATAATTCACCCGCGTCGAATGCGAATCTCAAGGATGATGATTTGATCGTGCAGATTGGTGATCGCATGGTGAAGGATTCGGATGGTTTTGTGCGGCTGGTGGGCGATGCGCCGGTGGATCATCCGACGAAATTTGTGGTGTATCGCGGGAATAGGATGATCAACGTTGCGGTGACCCTGCGCCGGCGGCCGATGCCACAGGTCGCGATCAATCGGGAGAATCAGCGGTTCCATTGGAACGGGATGCTGCTCGGACCGATCCCGGCGAATTGGGATCAGAAGAAAGAAGCCAAGCCGAATGGGCTGATGGTGCTCGCGATCGATGCAGCGAACAAGGCGAAGAATAAAATCATGCAGGGCGCGATCATCTCGAGCATCGGCGGGAAGGCGATCAGCAGCATCGTCGAGCTGCAGCAGGTGCTGAATACGCTGCCGGCGGATCAGTGCACGATTGAGACGATCAGGGATCGGACGGTCGCGGCAGCGGATTCGCCGAAATAGGTTGAAGAGAAAATACTTATTGCCAGAGATGAAGAGGATGCACACAGATGAAGATTTGTGTGCATTCTTTTTTGGCTATGTCAGCAGCATCTCCAGATCTTCCCGCCGCATGGAGGCGATGACGCTGTTATCTTCGGAGAGGATGGCGTCGGCGAGGGCGCGCTTGGCTTTTTGTAGTTCGAGGACTTTTTCTTCGACTGTGTCTTTGGCGATGAGGCGGTAGGCGAAGACGGTGCGGTGCTGGCCGATGCGGTGGGCGCGATCGACGGCCTGGGCTTCGACGGCCGGGTTCCACCACGGGTCGAGGAGGAAAACGTATTCCGCTGCGGTGAGGTTTAGGCCGACACCACCGGCTTTGAGGCTAATGAGGAAGACCTTGCAATCAGCGTCGGTTTGAAAACGTTCGACGCGAGCCTGGCGGTCGCGGGTTTGGCCATCGAGATATTCATAGACGGTACCGGCGGCGTCGAGATCGGTTTTGACCAGCGCGAGGAAGCTGGTGAACTGTGAGAACACCAGCACCTTGTGACCTTCGGCGACGACTTCGGCGAGCTGGGCGCGCAGTGTTTCGAGCTTGGCGCTGGGCGCGGTTGCGAGATTCCGATCGATCAGACCGGGATGGCACGCGGCTTGGCGGAGACGGAGGAGCGCTTCGAGGATCTGGATTTTTGCGCGATTCATGCCGCGCTTACCGATAGCGCCGGCGGTGCCGAGGAGGGATTGGCGATAATGATCGCGGAGCTCGTTGTAGAGCTTGCGCTGCGGAGCATCGAGTTCGCAGTAAATTGTCTGCTCGACTTTTTCCGGGAGATCTTTGGCGACTTGTTCTTTGGTGCGGCGGAGGATGAAGGGGCGGAGCGCCTTGGCGAGAATTCCGCGGCCGGATTCGTCGAGGGCCGTCGGCGCGGCGAGCGTACGGAAAGCGCCGGCGCGACCGAGCATGCCGGGGTTGAGAAATTCGAAAAGCGACCAAAGTTCGGCGAGGCGATTTTCGATCGGTGTGCCGCTCATCGCGAGGCGATGACGGGCGCGGAGAAGGCGGGCGGCTTTGGCGGCTTGGGTGGTGGCGTTCTTGATGGCTTGGGATTCATCGAGAATGGCGTAGTCGAATTCGACGTCCTTCAGATGACTGATATCGCGGCGAAGTGTGCCATACGTGGTCAGGACGAGATCGGCATCTTTAACGGCGGCGGGATCGCGCGCGCGATCGGAACCACTGTGATCTAGGACTCGCATTTGCGGTGTAAACCTCGCGGCTTCCTGCTTCCAGTTGAAGATCAGTGAACGTGGAACGACGACGAGTGATGCGCCGTGACCAGCCGCCCGGCGCGCTTCGAGCATGGCGAGGACTTCGACGGTTTTGCCGAGTCCCATGTCGTCGGCCAGGCAACCACCGAAGGAGAAATTGTTGAGGAAATGCAGCCAACCGAGTCCTTCTTTTTGATACGGGCGCAGGTCACCGGTGAAAGACGCGAGCGGTTCGGTGGATTTGATACCTTGGAATTCGGCGAGTTGTTTGCGCGCGCGGTCGAAGGTTTCGTCACAGCGAGCTTCGGGCATGGTGGCGATGAGCGCATCGAGAAAGCCGGCCTGGGCGCGGGAGAAGCGGAGAGAGTCACCTTCGGTTTGCCCGAGGGAACTGAGGGTCGCGTATTTCTTCAGCCAGTCTTCGGGGAGAAGGCCGAGGTTACCGTCGTCCAGCGCGACCCATTGCTGTCCGCGTTCGACGGCTTCGAGCAAGCGTGGGAGCGCGACGATTTGTTTATCAAAGGTGACGCGGCCATTGAGATCGAACCAGTCGATGCCGGAAGAGACTTCGATCTCGATTTTGCCTGCGGTGCGATAGATCGCGCCTTCGCCTTCGATTTGCCAGCCTTCGCGGACGAGTTCCAGCACGGCGTGAGCGAAATCGGCGCGCGGGATGGTGAGATCATTGCCACCGCGGTAATCGAATTCCATGCGAAAACCGCGGCGCGGGAGCCGCTGTTGAGCGCGGGTCTCGGCGGCTTGATCGCGGACAATGACTCGCTGACCACTCTCATCGACTAGTGCGCCGGTGTCATTATGGGGCGGTGTGATGATCGTGCCTGCATAATCGAAACAGAGTTCGGCCTTGAGAAGCTCCTGTTTCGCCAGCTTCGGCGGCGCCGTCATGCGAAGGATGAATTTGGGCTGCACTCGCACTTCTTCAATTTGCAATGATGCAGGCCAATTAATGCGCGGCGAATCGGGCAATCTGTAAAGCTCCTTCACCAATTCACCCGCGGCCTCGGTCGGAACGCGGAGCTCGCCTTGTTGCCGAAGAGTCGTCATGAGATCGAACCCGCCGGTCCATTCGGCACGTGCGATCTTGCCGCGCGCGATGAGAAGACCGGAGCGGAGAACAAGCTCCGCCGCGCCGAGGTCGAGGCGATCTTCACCGCGCTGCATGGTGCCAGTGAGGCGATAATCGCCAGGGGATTCGCTGACCGCCATGATGAACTGCCACGGCTCGCCGCTGTCCCAGGAAATAGTCTCTTCAAATGCCGCGCGCGCGACGCGGCGAATAAAACACCGCCCGCTCTCGCAGATCGACCGGAGAACCGTTTCATAGTTCCACGGCTCGATCTCGTACATGCTCTCGTTCCCGTAAATACCGTCGCGCCCCGCGAGCATCTGAAGGATCACGCGATCGGAATCCGGCGCAGCGGCCGATTCCCACTCACCCAATCGCGCGCGTTTCCATTTCCCCGTTTTCCTCTTGGCCTTGCGCTCGCGGATCATCACTTCGATCACGAGATCGCGCTGCATCTGCACGGTCTCCGCGACATCAATGACATAAGCGACCTCGCGCCCTTCGGGCCAGAGTTCACCGGTGGGACGCGCCTTCGTCGCGTAGACGCGCGAGCTATTCTGGGCGCTACGGATCGCCTGTAACCAGGCGGGTTGGGATGGAGTCTTGTTGCTAAGAAAGGTGTAGTTGCTCCACGATGTTCGCATGGGTTTTGGATCATCCTCGGCTTTGGAAGCCTCGCCGTCTTCGAATTTTGAATCGATATCGATGTCGCGCAGCCCATTCCATGCGCGGAACTCCGCTGCGAGCAGCGATGCCCAGATGTGCTTGCAACCGATGTCACCATCTTCAGCATACGGGCAAGTGCAGGAGTATTCGCACACTCCGGCATCATCAGCGGAAATCATAACGTCGTAAGTTGAGCTCCCCTTCACGCGGGTTTCGAAATGCACGGGTGTGCTCGTGATAAACTGCACGCGTCCGCGCTTAAAGTAATCTTTGCCGCGGCGGATCACCTCCGGATCGAATTCTTCAGCCAGTTCGTCCAGTTGCGACACGACAGGGAGAGTTTACCAAATCACGATGCTCGCTTCAAAATTCGGGACGGTTTGCGACGGATAACCGGGAGCGAACATCCCCCGCTCCGCATGTTAAATTCTTCGCGTAACAGCGGTGGATCAAATGAAATTTGACTGGCCAATCGAAGGAAAATACTATTCTCACCATGACTTCCGCATTGGAAAAAGCATTCAACAAAGCGTCGCATTTGCCTGCGGCGGCTCAGGATCAATTGGCGGAGCAGATGCTGGAAGACCTCGAGGGCGAAGCCAAGTGGGATCAGATTTTCGCCAAGTCTCAGGATCTTCTGGAGAAAATGGCCAACAAGGCGCTGCAGGAACTTGAAGAAGGAAAGACTGTTGAGAAGGGATGGGATGAGCTCTGAACTCAAAGCTCACCAAAGACTTTCTCGATTGCTTTGCTAATCTTCCCCCAACACGTTCGTAAGCAGGCGCGGAAAAACTATCGCCTATTGCCCGGTCGGAGCTTGCAGTATTCCAAGTTCTCGCATTACACCTTCTAGCTGCGGTCGATGTTTTGGAGGGCAGGGATGTTTCCTCTTGAATGAAGTCGGTCGACTGGACATTGATCGCAGCACAATTCCGTTTGCCTCTTTCACGTCAGCGATCCAACACGGCTTCACACTACGACCGAACTTCTCCCGATAACGAGCATCGATAGCTTTGTAAGTATCCATTCCACTGCCTCTTCCCGGCTTGTTACTTCAGCACCTTCAGCGACATCCCCTTCTCTTTCTGAATTTTCTCCCAGCCGCTGCCTAGTTCTCCGATCGGATCCGGCGGGAGGATATCGACCACCTTTTCGCCCAGGCGCGCTTCGCCGCGTTCGACCTTCGATTGGAATTTTCTACATTCTGCCAGCAGGGCTTCGAGGATGTTTTCTTCGGGGACGTTGGCTACTTTTTCGCCTTGGACGTAGATGATGCCGCGGCGATCGCCGGCGAAGATGGCGATGTCGGCGCCCTCGCATTCACCGGGGCCATTCACTACGCAGCCCATAACGGCCACCTTAATCGGAAGCCGGATTTCCTTCGCGAGTTGTTTTCTTACGTCCTGCACTAGCGTGAAGAGATCGACCTGGATTCGGCCGCAGGTGGGGCAGGCGATTAGCTCGGCGCCGATGCGATCTCTTAGGCCCAAACAGTAAAGAAGTTCCAAGCCGTCCTGCACTTCGTACACCGGATCATTCGCGTAGGAAATGCGAATCGTGTCGCCGACACCGCTCGCGAGCAAATGGCCTAGCGGGACAACGCTACGAATCGTCCCCGTCTCCTTCGGGCCGGCGTGGGTGACGCCGAGGTGCAGGGGATAATCGAAACGTTCGCTGACGGCTTTGTAGGCGTCGATGACGAGCAGCGGATCGATCGATTTCGCGCTGATCACGATGTCGTGGAAATCCTGTTCGTGGAAAATATCGAGATACTCTTCCAGCTTGGTGATCATGATCGCGAGGAAGTGGCCGTGCTTGTTATTCGAGAAGACACCGCCGAGTTCCTTGAGGCGGCGCTGTTTATCTTTGCGCTCGATGATGGAGCCTTCGTTCACACCGATGCGGATGGGGATTTTTTTGGCTTTGCAGGCTTGGATGACGTCGATGACCTGGGCCCGGTCGGTGATGTTGCCGGGGTTCAGGCGGATCTTATGAATACCGGCTTCGATGGATTCCATGGCGCGCTGAAAATGGAAATGCACATCGGCGACGATGGGCACCTTCACCTGCGGGAGGATTTCTTTCAGCGCGAGAGTGTCTTTTTTTTCCGGGACAGCGACGCGGACCAGATCGCATCCGGCGGCGGCGAGTTTGTGGATTTCGGCGACGCATTTATCGATCTCATGCGTGTAGCCGGAGGTCATGCTCTGCACGGAAACCGGGGCGTCGCCACCAATCGAGACAAAACCGTGGTCGTTATCGCCGAGGGTGACTTTTCGGGTAGGGCGGCGGGCAATCATCAAAAAGCTCCAAAATCAACTCAAATCGCCCTCACCCCCGCCCTCTCCCGGAGTACCGGGCGAGGGAGAAAGAAAGAGCTATATTGCTATCGACAATCGATCGGGTTCCGATAGTAAGTAGCTCAGGCGGGTAAGGCAATGTTATGCGGGCCACGGTAACATCTTTAAGCTAACCAAGGGCGGCGGCGTGTGTCTCATTGGTGGCTGGTGAATGATGAAGCAGTTGTTCGCGCTCATTCTCGCGGTTTGTGTGATGTCGTCAGCGACGCTGGCGCAGGACCGATCGCAGGCGCAGGTGACCGCCGCCACCGCGAGCGCGGTCGCGGGGTTGCGGGCACAGGTTGATCGATTGCCGCTCGGGCGCGACATGACGGTGGGGCGGTATCTCAAAAAGGTCGTGACGGGACGGGAGATTCTCAGCGCGACGTTGGAGCGGGCCGAGATGGTGGGCGGGCCACGTTGGATCGATGATCAGACGGTCCAGGTGAGGCTGGAAATTAGCGGCCAGCGCGTGAAGGAGGCACTGATTCAGATCTCGGCGCTTCAGCAGCACAAGTCGCCCTACACGCCACAGTTCATCGCCGAAGCCGCGCGAGCGTGGGAGAATCAGGTTTTCACCGCGAATGGCACGAGTGGTGGGGCGGCGATGGTCGAGCGCGTGCGTCCGGCCGTGGAGAATGTGAACTGGGCGTCGGTGGATGATCAGACCCGCCGCGACGCGATCGCGGCTGCGCGAACATCCGCGGACCAGCGAATTCTTGATTCACTCAAACCAATTCAACTCGCGGGCGGCAAGACGGTCGCTGATGTATTGACGAATGCAACGATCAACGACGAGATGCGACGATTTCTCGACACCCGGCCAGTGAGCGGCGTGCAATTCGGTGATGATCGTC
>Ga0070714_100001610_pt1 | contig 16400 bp, 13 predicted proteins | sample LARL83metaG_FD_65450 | JGI IMG/M metagenome (GOLD analysis project Ga0070714, IMG submission 65450) | Corn, switchgrass and miscanthus rhizosphere microbial communities from Kellogg Biological Station, Michigan, USA - LAR L8-3 metaG | ecosystem: Host-associated > Plants > Roots > Rhizosphere ...
GGGCGCCAGATACGGACAGTCCGTCTCCAAAATGAGGTGCTCGAGGCCCACGCTCTTGACGGCGTCGCGCACGGCCTGCGCGGACTTGAACGTCAGGACGCCGCCGATGCCCAGACGCATGCCGAATTCGCGCACGTAGGTTTGCGCCTGCGCCGTATCGCCGGTGAAGCAGTGAATGATGCCGCGCATCCCCGTGCGCCATTCTTCGCGCAGAATCGCGGTGAAATCGTCGAAGGCGTCGCGGTGGTGAAAGATCACCGGGTAGTTGCACTCGCGCGCGAGCGCAATCTGTGCGCGCAGCACGCGCTGCTGCGAATCGCGCGGGCTGTGATCGTAGTAGTAGTCCAGGCCCGTCTCACCGACCGCAAGAACACGATCGCTCGCAAGGAACGGCGCGAATGCGGCCGCGATATCGTCAGGTGCGTCCTTTGCTTCGTGGGGATGAATCCCGACGGAGGCGTAGATGCCGTAGCGCATCGCCGTTTCGAGCGCGCGCGTTGAATCGGCAAGATCGCAACCAACGGTGACCGCGGTTTCGATGTCAGCGGCGTGCATGCGCGCGACGACGGCATCGCGGTCTTCGTCGAACGCTTTGTCGTGGATGTGCGCGTGCGTGTCGATCAAACTCATCACGCGCTGATTTCGATGACGCGGTTGCGTCCCTGCGCCTTGGCTTGGTAGAGCGCGCGGTCGGCGCGCGCCAGCAAAGAGTCCACCGTGTCGCTGATCGCGGCCACGGCGACGCCGATGCTGGCCGTAAGCGGTTCTCCGCTGGCGTAGCGCACGTCGCTTGCGGCGACGGCGGCGCGCAGCCGTTCTCCCACCGTTCGCGCCATTTCGCTCGTCGTATCGGGCATCAGAATGACGAACTCTTCGCCGCCGATGCGGCCCGCGCGATCGACGTTGCGAATATTTCCGGCGATGACTTTGCCGATGGCGCGCAGGCAGCGATCTCCGGCCTGATGGCCCAGCGAGTCGTTTATCGATTTGAAGTGATCGATGTCGATCAGCAGCACCGCGCACGGATTTCCGATGGAGACTTGCTCGATACGCTCGCGCAGATACTCCATAATGGTGCGGCGGTTCGGAAGACCCGTGAGCGGATCGAGCGTTGCGGCCGATTGCGTTGCGGCGATCGAACGAAAGTCGCGCAGCAGCGGCGCCAGCTCGGCCGCCGCCTGCGCGAAACGCCGCGCGGGAAGCAGCGAGGCGGTGTGCGCGGGCCGCACCACGATGAGCGCGCCGAGCAGCGCTTCGCTGGGCGCGCGCACGGCGTATGCGATAACGGCGGATTCTCGCGTGCGCTGCGTCGTACTTTGACGCTCCGCATGATGCTGAAGCTCGAGTACCGTGCGCCGGCAGGCGTCGAGCTGCTCCTCGTCGAGCGCGGGACCGATGCGCGCGAGCGGCGCCAAACGCTCGTCCGCGGCAATCGCGCCGTAGATCTGCAGCGACTCCGCCGCTGCCGGCGTATGCAGGCTTGCGAGCAGCGAACTCATCTGCGGAAGCGGATCGCGCGCGCCCAGCATCGCTTGCACGGCGCCGCGCGCCAGCCGCAGTCGATGCAGCTCCAAATGATGCTTGTGCAGCGATCGCAGCGCATTCGCAATGAACGGCAGCGGCGCAAACGTAGCCAATCCGAGCGCGATGCCGGCGCGCTGCCATATCAGCGTCGCTACGTAGCCCCACGATACGACGAGCAGCGCGTAGACCAGCAGGCGCGTATCGCGCGCGAGATTGCGCCACAGCCGCAGCAACAGCACCTGCTGCTTGAGCGCGCGCAGCGGCATCCAAATAGCGAAGAGATATGCGAAGATGCCGCCGGTGAAGAACGCGACGTACGCCGCATAGGCCGGCAGCGAGAGTGCAGGAATGCGCGGCATCAGCAGCGGCTGCAGCAGTCCCAAGCAGAGGAAAAGAAAGGCTTCGGAGCCGCCGTCGAGCATGCGGCGCATGAGCCGGGAGCGTCCTTCGGATGGAATCGCGAGCGGATAACCGATGAGGTTGATGATGGCCGCCGCGATCGGGCCGTAAAACGCGAAGACCGCCAGCATGACCGGCGTTTCGAGTGTTAGGCGCCCGGGTTCGAGATAGCGCCGGCGCACGTGCGCCTGCGAGAGCATCGGCACGTTGATGCGAAGCAGCATGGCGAAAAGCATCAGGCAGACGACAAGCGCGACAATATCGTCGGCGCGCAGCGAGCGAATGAAATGCGGCGCGCCGGCCACGGCTGCGCCGGCCGCGGCGGCAAGCATGCCGAAACGCAGGGCGAGATAGATCACCCGCTTGCGCTGCGCCATGCGTTTACGTCGCGACGGCCTCTATGCGCGGGAAGAGCGTTTCGCCCCGCGCCGTTTGCGTTCCGGACGCGATGCCGCCCCAGCGCAGCGCCTGCTCCCAATTCACGTCGATCGGCTCGCTCGTTCCGAGCTGCTTCCAGATGATCCGGCTGCGCTCGGGCATGAACGGATGCAGCAGCATCGCGAGCCACCGCAGGCCTTCGCACAGATCGTAGAGCAGCGCGTCGAGCTCGGTCTGACGCCCTTCTTTGAACAGCACCCACGGCTTGCGCTCGTCGATGGCGCGATTGAGCGCGCTGACCAGCTCCCAGATCGCTTCGAGCGCATCGCGGAACTGCAGATCGGTGATGAGCGCGTGCACGCGTTTGGGCAGATCGGCGAACTGCTCGCCGAATGCGCCGTTCCCCGGCTGCGGCACCAAACCGCTGCGGTATTTGTCGAGCATCGCGAGCGAGCGCTGAAGCAGATTGCCCAGGTCGTTACCGAGGTCGCTGTTGTAGCGCTGAACGATTTTCTCTTCGGAGTACGAGAAGTCGCTGCCGAAGGGCGCTTCGCGCAGAAGGAAATACCGCATCGCGTCGGCGCCGAAGCGCTCGGCCAGCGCGAACGGATCGACGACGTTGCCCAGGCTTTTGCTCATCTTCGCGCCTTCGATCGTGATCCAGCCGTGCGCGAATACCGTGCCGGGCGCGTCTTCGCCGAGCGCCCACAGAATCGCCGGCCAGATCAGCGTGTGAAAGCGCGCGATCTCTTTGCCGATGAGCTGCACGCTCGCGGGCCAGAACGTTTTGAATTTCTCGCCCTCCGGCCAGCCCAGTGCCGAAATGTAATTGAGCAGCGCATCGAACCAGACGTATATAACGCCATCGGCATTTGGCACGGGGATTCCCCATGACAGATTCGTTCGCGTGATGCTCAAATCGTCGAGACCGTCTTCGAGCAGCGCCATCATCTCGTTGTAGACGGCGCGCGGACGAACCCACTGCGGGTGATCGATAAAGTACTGTTTGAGGCGATCGTTGTACTTCGAGAGGCGGAAGAACCAGTCGTCTTCGGAGAGCCACTGCACGGGCCGTCCGCAGGTGGGACACTTGCCGTCGACGAGTTTGGATTCCAGCCAGAACGTCTCGTCGGGAACGCAGTACCAGCCTTCGTATTTGCCGAGATAGACGTCGCCGCTCTCGCGCAGTCTTTCGAACACCGTTTGCACGACGCGTTCGTGACGCGGCTGCGTGGTGCGGATGAAGTCGTCGTACGAAACGTTGTAGCGCTCGAAAAGCGACTGCCAGCGTGGAATCAGGTCGTCGCACCACTGCTGCGGCGACTTTCCCGCGGCGGCCGCGGCGTCGGCGACCTTTTGCCCGTGCTCGTCCGTGCCGGTCAGAAAGTATGCCGGGCCGTGCGCGCGCGCCGTTCGCGCCAAAACGTCGGCTACGATGGTCGTGTAGGCGTGGCCGATATGAGGATTGCCGCTGATGTAATAGATGGGCGTGGTGACGTAGAACGGGCGCATCCTGTTTCTCTATCGCGGTGCGGGGGACTCGTCCCTTCGCAGGCGTTTGCGGCCGCTCGCGCGTGCGTAGATGTGGCGCCGCTCTCCTAGGCCGCGCTCGGAAAGCGCTTTTGCCACCGCGGAGACGCTCTTGCCGTCTCGCAGCAGTGCGTCGATCTCCTCGTCCAGCTGCGTTTCGCTCGGCGGCTGCGGCGCCGGCACCTGCGAGGGCTGCATCACGAGCGCGATCTCGCCCCGAACCGGCTGCGAGAGCTGCGCGGCCACCTCATCGGCCGTGCCGAGGATCTGCTGTTCGTACCGCTTGGTATACTCGCGCAGCAGAAAGACGCGCGCGTGCGGGTCGACCGCCGCCACGTCGGCGAGCAGGGCGTGGATGCGCTGCGGCGACTCGTACCACACGCTCGGCACGGCGAGCTCGAAGCTGCGTGCCAGCGCGGCGCGCCGGGCGGCGCTCGTTCGCGGCGGAAAGCCTTCGAAGACGAATCGCCGCAATTCAAAGCCGGAGAGCACCGCCGCGCCAATCGCCGCGCTCGGCCCCGGCAGCACTTCGACCGGAATCTTTTGCTCGCGCGCGGCGGCGATCAAATCGCTGCCGGGGTCGGAGACGCCCGGCGTCCCGGCGTCGGTAACCACCGCGACGAGATCCGTGCGCGCGCGGTCCAGAATGCCGGGCGCGGCGGCTTGCGCGTTGTGCTCGTGGTAGCTCCAGATCTCTTTGCCGGGCAGCGCGAGCGCATTGAGCAGTTTGCGCGCAACGCGGGAATCTTCGGCCACGAGCAAAGTGCAATCGCGCAGCGCGTCGAGCGCGCGCAGCGTAATGTCGCGAAGGTTGCCGAGCGGCGTGGGCACGAAGACCAGCGGCATGGCTGCGCCTTTCGACGTGAAGAACGTGCCTCCGGGCGCGACGCTCGAACTCTATATCAGCCCGAGCTGCCCGTACTGCGCCCAGGCGCTCGACTACTACGAGCGAGCCGGGATAACGCCCACCGTGCACGACGCTCAGAACGACCCCGCCGCGCGCCGGCGGATGTTCGGCTATACCGGGGGAGACCCCACGGTCCCCGCCATCCTTATAAATGGCCAATACGTCCAGTCGGGCTGGGGCACGCCCCCGCGGGGCTGAACGGTCCACTAGTACGGTGCCCGGTCGGGCATCGCCAAGAGCAAGCAACTAAGACGTTTACCGCAGGGGCCGATTCTAAAGGTAGGCCCCATGATACGTACTCGCAGGTTGCCGCGCGTGGCTCCGTCCACGGTGCGGCGTTCTCGTCTGGAACGCTGGCTCGCCACGCACGTGGCGGTGCCGCTTCGTTTGTTGGTCGCGCCGGCCGGTTCGGGCAAGAGCACACTGCTCCTGAAGTATCTGCCGAACAGTACTGTGGATGCCGGTTACTGCGCGCTCCCCGAGGGCACGAGCGCCTCGAGTTTCTTCGAACTCGTTTCGGGAGCGCTTGCGCTTGCGCGCGCGCCGCACTCGTACGACGAGCTCTTGACCGCGCTGCGCGCGAACATCATCGAGCCGACCGAGCTTGCCATCGACGACGTCGACAACGCCGCGCCTGAAGTAGTCGAGTACCTCAAGCAGCTTATCGAAGATGCGCCCGAGCACCTGACGTTCATCTACAGCTCTCGTTCGCGCGACGCCATCGACGCAAAGCGCTGGGTCGCGCGCGGTTTGGGCGTGCTTGCCGATCATCGCCGGTTGGCGTTCGATCCGGCGGAGACCGAACTGCTGGCAGAGACGTGCGGCGTTCCATACACGCATTTGGAAATCGGACGCCTGCTGGAAGAAAGCGAAGGATGGTCGATCGTGGTCAGCGGCGCGGTCCGCGCGGCGGCCGAGGATAGCCGCTCGCTGAGCGACGCGTACGAACATTGGCGCGTGCGCTACGGGCAAGTCTTCACCGAGTTCATCGCCGCGGATCTCGACCGCGCGCCGGAAGAAGATCGCGCGCTCGTGCGCAGTCTCATTGCGGGCGCGACGATCGACGATCGCGAGCGTCTGCAGCGTTTGGAAGCGCAAGGGCTCTTCGTCATCGCGGACGACGACGATTACCGCCCGTTCCGGCCGATTCGCCAGCTGCGCGGCCGCGTGCGGCTCTCGCCGAGCGCGCGGCTCTCGCCGCTGATCGTGCGGATGTTCGGGCGTTTCGACGCGCAGATAGACGGTACCGACATCAATTGGATCCGCCGGCGCGACCAGCAGTTCATCAAGTATCTGCTGCTCAAGCCGACCGGCTCGGCAACGCGCGCGGAGCTTGCTTCCGTGTTTTGGCCCGATGCGGACCGGCAGCTCGCGGCGCAAAGTGTGCGTACCGCGTGCAGCAACATCCGCAAGGCGATCGCCGCCATGGTCGGCTACGCGTGCGTCGATCTGTATTTTCGCGCCGATCCGGACGTGTCGCTCGATCTCACGAACGTCGTTGCGGACGTGCGCCGCTTCAGCGCGCACGTAGGCGACGGCGATGCGGCATTCGATCGAGGAGACGTGCAGGAAGCCGCGGTGCATTACCGCGCCGCCGAAGAGTTGTATAGCGGCCGTCTTCTCGACGGGGATGCGCCCGAACCGTGGTTCACCGCACAAGCGCAGATACTCGAAGAGCAGTACGTGATCGTCCTGGAGCGCTTGGCGCAGACCGCCTTCGACGAAGGCGACATGAAGAGCGCTTCCGATTACGCGTACCGCGTGCAAAAGGTCCGTCCGGATGCGACTGGTCTGGTGAAGATGCTCGGACGCATCGCACCGCCGTACGGCGGCGCTCCCGCTTCGCTCGACGAACACCGCCGCAAACGTTCTAGTGCGTAAACCAGCACTGCTCGCGCTTGCGGCGGCAGTGCTCTTGATTCTCTGGCAGTTCCATGAAGGCGCGAAGGCGCACGTGCTCTTCGGCGATTTTCGTGCGTTTTATTGCGGCGCAGCGGCGGTGCTGCACGGCGCGAACCCCTACGCGGCTTCCTCGCTTCACGCGTGCGAGGGCGCGGCTATGCCGCTGGGTTTGTATCGAGTGCCGCCCGGCCTGACCGTTCCCGCGCCGCTTCCCGGATATGTGCTGCTGGCGCTGGTGCCGTTCGCGCTGCTGCCGTATCCGGCCGCATGCGCGCTGTGGCTGCTCGTCGTGCTGGCTGCCGTTGCCGCGGGCGTGCGCGCACTGGCGGCACTGCTGAATCGACCCGCGCCGGCTGCAGTGTGGGCGCTCGTTCCGGGATTCGCAATCGCCGTCATTCCGTTCGGAGAACTCGCCGCGGTTGCGATCGCCGCGCTCCTGCACCTGGCGCTCGCATTGCGCGCAAAGGCGTGGGGAATCGCCGCGATTGCCGCCGCGGTTGCGATGGTGCTGCCGCAACTGGGCCTGCCGGCGATGCTTGCGCTCTTTGCTTTCGTTCCCGCGATGCGCGTTCGCATCGTTGCGGCCGCACTCGCGTTAGCCGCACTCGACGTTGGCGGTTCTTCCGGTGCCGCGATCGCGTACGTATTCACGGTTTTGCCGGCCCACGCCCGCGCCGAGATCCCGAGTTCGGTGCAATACGGTGCGACGTGGATGCTCCATGCCGCGCACGCGACCGATACGGCGGCGCTGGCCGTCGGAACGGCGAGTTACGTGTTGATGCTCGCGCTCGGAGTAGCGGCGTCGTGGGCGATGTGCGCGCGTTTAAGAGACCTGGCATGTTTCGCGCTCGTTCCGCCTGCGTTCGCCGTGTTCGGCGGCAGTTTCGTGCACTACGCGCAGATCATGGCGGCGATTCCCTGCGCGCTGCTGCTGGCATCGCGGGCGAGCGGATACCGCAAACGCGTTTTCGATGCGGCGGTGCTGCTGCTTATCGTACCCTGGCTCTGGGTGCTCTCGCAGCCGCTGCTGATTCCCGCGTTCGCCGGCATCTGCGCCGCGTGCGCGATCATGCTGCTCGACTGGGAGCCGCGTCACGCGCTGCGAGCGGCGCTCGCCGGCGTCGTGCTTTCGGGCGGCATCGTGATCGCCGGCGTCCATTTCGGCGCGGGAAGCACGACGCCGTTTGCTCCGGCGCATGCGAGCGGCGAACTCGCGCAGGATACGTGGGCGCGTTATCTGCGCGCGCAGCGTGCAGGCAGCGGTCCAGCGTGGTGGATTGCGAAACTGCCTACGTGGATGGGCTTGCTGCTGCTGCCGCTGGGCTGTGCGGCGATGCTTTCCACTCGCACAGCAGCGCCGCGGCCGCCGGAAGAAGCCACTGCAGCGATAGGATGACGCCCCAGGTCGGCGCGTCCGACTGCGCGGTCATCGCCGGATACTCTGCGATGATGGCGATGCTCGCGGCGGCGAAGGCCGCAACGCGCACGCGGCGATCCGCATCGAGCGCGATCATCGGCACCAGCCATTGGCAGTACCACGCGCGCATGATGGGCAGAGCGGCCAGCGCCGCGAACGGCAGATAGCGGTAAAGCCGCGCCCGCAACAGAGCCGCGATGAGCGCCAAGCCGAACGCGGCTTGAACGACGAGCCCCGCTCCGACGTGCCGCATCGAAACGCCGAACGCATCGAATGCGAGTATTGCCGGCGAGGAAAACGCCTCGATCGCCGGCGCGCCGCCGAACGTGAATTTCCCGTAGACGACCATCGCCGCCGCCGCGGTGCCGGCAAACGCCGCCGCCGCCGCGCACACCGAGCGCACGAGGCCGCGCACATCGCGGCGCCCGAGTTCGATGAACAGCACCGCCAGCCCGAGCGCGGCAACCAGGCGCACTTCGGCGCCAAGAACGATGAGCGCGGCGCACAGCGCGGGCAAGCCTTTACGATACGCCGCCAGTGCGGCGCAGAGCAACACGAGCATGAGGATGTCGCCGTGTCCGAACGCCACGGATTCCAGCAGCATGAGCGGATGAAACGCCGCCCACGCCGCCTGCGTGCGGCCGATCTGCGGCGGCCGCACAAAGCGCAGAAGCCATGCGAGCAGCACGAGCAGCGCTGCGTTGCAGAGCCGCTGGAAAATAACGAACCGGCGCAAGCTGTCGCCGGCGGCGAACGCCACCGCCTGATACTGCAGCACGGCAACCGGCCCATAGTTGGCGACCCGATTGCTGCTGCCCGGCGGAAACAACCGGTAGAGCTCGTTCAGCGCGCGCGATCGATCCGACGTGCGAGCGTGTGAAGCGGCATACGGCGTCGCGCCGTGCGCGGCTTCATACCCGTAGAGCGCGTATGCGTACGGATCCGTCGAGGGGACGTACGGAAAAGCGATCGCGCAGCCCAGCCCGGCGCACGCGCAGAGCGCGGCAATCCATTTGCGCGGCATGTGCTGCAGCATAATGGCCCATCCGGCGCACGCCGCCAGCGCAAACGCGACCAGCAGCAGCGGCAGCGTATGGTTGTCGCACATCTGCACGACCGGCACGGGCAGCGATAGGCCCGTGCTCGATCGCGCCTGCAGTTGATGATAGCCGAAGTACACGTCCTGGCACGCCGTTCCGTGCAGGCTGCGAGCGCTCCAAACGGCCAGCGCGATGAGTGCGCCGCAGTATGCCGCCGCTGCGGTCAGGGAGGCGGCGCGTTTCAATGCACGCGCGCCTGTGAAATCTGCACGTCGTCGCGCACGAAGATTTCATAGTGCCGATCGTGATAGAACAGATGCCAATTGCGCTGCAGTGCCAGCGCTTGCGCGAGCGAATTCGTTTTCGAAACCAGAACGGAGTCGACGTTCCAGTGCGCGAGCACGCGCGCCCATGCGGGAGTCACGCGCTCGACCGCCAGGTAGTCTTTCCAGACGCGCGCCGGAAACGGATCGCAGCGCCCATCCAAAAACGTGCGCAGATTCGGCTGCTCGAGCGCCAGACTGCACCACGCGAAATCCTCGCAGTACAGGTTATGCGTTCCAGGTACCGTTGCGAGCGTGACGATCGCCTTTTTCGGGAGCGTCACGCCGCTGATTTGCGGCAAATGTGCGAGGTTGAGGATGACGATGCCGCAGACGAATGCGCTGCAGACGTAGACGAACGCCTGCGTGACGTGCTCCTGCAATACGGCGTTGATGCGCGAGTGCGCGGGGACCGAGGACGAAAGACGCTGTGCCGCCATGGGCGCGATAATCATCGCTGCAAGCGGGATGTGGCGCACCGCGATCCCGGCGATGAGCGCCGCGAGCGCAAACAGCATGCCGTCGCGCCAGCGCTCGCGCGGCGCCGCGATGCCGAAGTAGCAGCAGATCGCGATGAGCGGCAGCAATCCCCATGAGAGGCCCGGGAAGAGCAGGTCGGGCGGCTGCCATTCCGCGATTGCGCTGCGAATCGCGCTCGTTTCCAGATTGACGGCGTAAAGCGGAAGATGCCAGAGCAGCGGCGTCAAGCACACCGCGACGAGCGAACCGGCGGCGAGCACCATATTGCGCTCTACGCGCACGGTCCACGCGCGGTCTTCAATCCACGTACCCACCGCCCACGCGCCGATGACGGCGGGCGCTATGAGCGCGCTCGCATGTACGTTTGCCCAGAGCGCTACCGCGAGTAGGCCGAGAAACGTCCATTCGTTCTCGAGGTCGAGCACCAGCAGCACGATCGACAGAAAGAGCCACCCGAAGATCTGCGCGCGCACGCCGAACGCTTGCAGCATTGCAAAGCCGGTGCAGACCGTAACGAACGCGGTCGCGAACGTCGAGGCGCCGCGCCGATGCGAACGATACGCGACCAGCGCGAGCGAAGCCGCGGCGGCGAACACCGAGAGCCCTGCCAGCACCGCGAAGCGCCCGTGCGCGTCGAGCCAGGCAAGAAGGACGCTGAACGCCCATTCCTGCGGAACCCACGGCGCGCCGGGCGCCGTGAAGGTTTCGTGACCCAGGTGGTGCGGCAGGTGATGCTGGTGGAGCACGTAGTCTCCGAGCCACTGCTGCCAGGCGAGATCGCCGTCGTGTCCCGCGTAAAACCACGCGCCCATCAGAAAGCGCGCGCAGAAGATCGCGATGATCGCAATGGCGATTTTCATTGCGTTCTCCGCGGAATCAGCAGGACGCGCATGCCGTCGCTGCGCTCCGCTCGCCAGCCCGTCTGCGTGAGAAGCGCGACGATGTTGGCGTCGCTCTTGGCGATCACGGCATCCACGCCGGCGCGCGCGAGTTGCGAGCGCCACGCGCCTTTCGTGTCGACGGCGTCTTTCTGCGCGAGCAGACTCGCACGGTCGGCCCAGCCGGCTCGATCGTCGACCAAGTCGCGAAGGTTCGAGAATACGTCGTGCGCTCCGTCGCACCAGCGCGGCTGCTCGCAGAGCACGCGATGCGCGCGGCGATCCGCCGCGAGCCGCTGCATAAGCGCCGCGGGCTGCTGTGCTGCCTCCGGCCACAGAATGACCTTCGGTTCCGTGCTGACGATTGTCGCCATGAACGTAAACGCGCAGGCCGCGAAGGCTGCCGCGTAGCCCATGAACGGCGCGATGGGAACGGCCCGCTCGCCGACATAGTAACTTGCCGCCGCATCGGCGGCGATGGGCGCAGCGAGCAGGCCGAAATAGGGCAGATTACGCGCGTCGATCATGGCGAGCAGCATCAGCGCAAAGAATTGGAGCGCGTCCGCACTCCGCCCGCGCCGGCGCACGCCGTACCACGCCGCGGCAACGAGCACGCCGCAGAATCCGAGCATGTTGATGCCGATGCCGCCGGTCCACAGATGATCGCGCTGCGCGCCGGGGAGAAGCGAGTCGAGGTAGAGTGCGTGCGCTCCATAGGCGTGCCACGGTGCGGCGTGCAGCTGCAGCAGGCCAAGGACGATGCTTCCCGCGGCCACGATCGCCTTCTCACGAACCTGGGCGTCGAAGCGGCGCCCATCGATCCACGCTCCGGCGAACGCGAGCAGCGCGAGCAGTGCCGCGAGCGGCGCACCGCCCTGCACGAGCGACCACATCAGTACGAGCGCCAGCGAACCGGCGAGCGCGGCTCGTCCTTTGCGTTCGAGCAGCACGGCAAATGCCGCCGCGCAGATCCATCCGACGGGATCCAGGCTTACGCCAAAGCGGCCGGTGATGCAGATTGCGGCGAGTACGGCGGCGAGCGCGACGTACGTACTGCCGGCGCCGCGCAGGCGTATGCGATACCCGGCGAGCAGCATCGCCGCCCCCGTCAGAACGGCGCATAGGCCGAGCACGAATGCATAGCCGAATGCTTTGAGCAGCGCGGCGAAGAGCGGGCCGCCGAGCAGATTCGGATCCCGCAGCTGGACGAGAAACTCCGGCAAGAGATGAGCGTATGCCGCAAACGCCGTGGCGACCGCGAAACTGACGATCGCCGCGAAGTAGCGCATTACTTCAGCTCCAGCCGATCGCCGACCAGGAGGTCGCGTCCTTCGAGTGCGCCGGCGCCCAGTTCGACGACGTTGCGCGCGCCGCGGCACGCGACCACCGGCCGGTTCAAGCGAACCTCGCGATCGGCTCGCACCACGCAGCCTTTTTCATCAAGAAAAATTACGTCGATGTGCGCGCGCATGCACATCGTGTGGATCGCCCAGCAATCGCGAAACCACAAGCCCTCATCGGGCGCAACGATGCTCTTGGGGATGAATCCCGCCAGCCGTTCCCACCAGGAGTCCGCATAGCGTACGTTTTCGGCGATGACCTCGCCCGTCGTTGTATTTTTCAGAACGGCCACGCTGCACCACCCTAATGCAAGATAGCCATCGGTATTGCCGCGCCTATCGCGGCGGTCAGATACGGAGCGAACGCGATGGGCCCGCGCTGCTTGCCGCGCGCGTAGCACACGATGACCGCGCTCAGGCATGCCACGGCGAAAGCGATAATCGCCCACTGCGCACCCAGCACCGCGCCGCCGAGAGCGACGAGTTTGACGTCGCCCCAGCCCATGCCGCGGCCTTTGGAAAGCACCGCAGCTGCCGCGAACGGAACGAACGGAATGAGCGCCGATGCGAAAAAGCGCCATTCGTGCTGCCACACCGCGACCAAGAAGATGATCGCGAGCGGGCCCAGCGTGAATGCGTCGGGCACGACGCCCTTGCGCGCATCGACGATCCAAATCGCGACCAGCGCGACGCACACGACCGCGAGCATGACCAGCTGCGCCGGCGAAAATGCGTGCACGGTGACGAACGCGCCGATAAGCGCGCATCCCAGCACGAGCAGCGGAATCGGCGTTTGCTGCGGCGGCGGACCGTCCGCAAGCGCGTCGAAGCGCTCGGCGAACGTGATGCCGAGCAGCGCGCCGACCGCGCCGGCGGCGCCGAAGAAGAATGCGCCCAAGAGCGTTGCGATAATCATCATTATTTCGGCTGTGAGAGATAGTTGGCGGCCAGAGCGCCGAAGATGACGACGAAGAGCGAGGGCAGCATGAAGAGCGCCATCGGAAACACCATCTTCACCGGTAGTTTTGCCGCGTGCTCTTCGACGAGCATGATGCGATGATTGCGCACGTCTTCGGCCAGTTCGTTGAGCACCTTCGAGATGTTCGTTCCCAAGCGCTCCGCCTGAGTGATAGCGGTTATCGTGGTCGTGAACTGCTGCTGCTGCAGCCGTTCCGCTGCGGCCTTGAGCGCATCGGATCTCGCGCGGCCGAGGCGAATCTCCGATAAACATGCCTTGATCTCTTCGCCGAGCGCGCCGGGGGCCGCGTCGATCGCGTATCCAAGTGCCTGATTGACCGACAAGCCTGCCTGCACGGTCGTCGCAACCATGTCGAGAAAATCGGGAAGCGACTTCTGCACCTGCGTCTTCCGCGCGCCGATGGCTTTATCGAGCGTGGAGAGCGGCAAATAGAAACCGATGCCGCCGAGCATGACCGTGATGACGGTGCCGATCATCATGTTGAAATGCAGCACCATCAGCATCGCGATCGCAAAACCGATGCCGAAGAGGCCGCCGGCAACGATGCGCACGCCCATCTGAGCAGGCGTTACGGTATACCAGCCCGCTTCGATGAGTTTGCGCCGCAGATTGCCGCGCTTCTCTTTCGAGAAGATGCGCTCGAACGCGCGCACGCCTTTGGAGTCGCGCTGCAAACCGCGCGATTCAAGTTCTTCGAGCGTCTTCTTGAGTGGACTCTTTTGCGGAATGAGCGAGATCGCGAAAAGGAAAACCGCGACGCCGCCCAGAGCGACGATGCCCAAAATTGCTGCCGGCATTAGACGTCCACCTTGAGCATGCGCATGAGCGTGACCACGCCGAGCGTTTCGAGTACGCAGACGATGCCGAGCGCGATGTGGCCCGGGCCGGTGAAGAACAGCGCGTGGCCCATCTGGGGCTCGGTGATCGAGATGAAGCCGGAGAGAAACGGCGGCAAACCGGACAGAATTCCCGCGCTCGCGCGGCCCTCCGCCGTAAGCGCCGAAATCTTGCGCTGAATGCGGCGCCGTTCTTTGATCGTCTCCGCGAGATGCTCCAGAATCTTGCTCAAATCGCCGCCGGTCTGCGATTGGATGCGGATGGCACGGGCCATCATCATTGTTTCGTTGCTCGGCATGCGCTTGGAAAGGTTGTCGAGCGCGTCGTACACGCTCACGCCGATGTTCGTCTGTCCCACGACGCGCATGTACTCGTAGCGTGCGGGATCGGGCATCTCTTCGATGACGATCGTCAACGCTTGGCGCAGGCCCAGACCGATGCGCACGCCGCTGGCGACCAGCCGGAGCGCGAGCTCGAGTTGCGTGACGAAAAGATCCAGACGCTTGCGCAGTTTCATTTGGACGAGCATCCAAAAACCGCCGCAGGCGATACCGGCGCAGAGCGGAAGCAGCAGCACGCCGACGAGCGGCGCGGGCCGCAAGAAGAACGCGAGCACGATCCACAGCAAAGCCGTAACGGCGGCAATGCCGCCGAGGATCTCCTGCGGTTTGTTCTGCATGCCGGCGCGATCGAGGAGCTCGGCGAGCTGCTTGGCGTACTCGGCGCGTTCGCCGCCCGCTTCCTTGAGTTTGGTGAAGATGCCCGAAGGCGCTGAGGCTCCCTGTGTTACCATAGCGATCCCGTTGAAGCGAGCGTTGAGAGTTGACGGACGTCGTAGGTGATGCCGTATTCGTCGAAGCGCTGCAGGCACTGCGGCTGCACTCCGGTGTACTGGAACTCGCCGGCGACCTTGTTGTCCAAGTCGACGCCGTGCTGCTGATATTTGACGATCTCTTGCATGGTGACGACCTCGCCTTCCATGCCGACGATCTCGCTGATCGAGATGATCTTGCGGCTGCCGTCACGCAGGCGCGCGGTTTGGATGATGAGGTCGACGGCGCTTGCTATCTGCTCGCGAATGGCGCGCACCGGCAGGTCGAATCCCGCCATCATGACCATCGTCTCCAAACGCGAGAGCGCGTCGCGCGGTGAGTTCGCGTGCGCCGTCGTGAGCGAGCCGTCGTGGCCGGTGTTCATCGCCTGCAGCATGTCCAGCGCTTCTCCGCCGCGGCACTCGCCGACGACGATGCGGTCGGGGCGCATACGCAGCGAGTTGCGGACCAGGTCGCGGATCTTGATTTCGCCGCGGCCTTCCAGGTTCGCGGGGCGCGATTCCAAACGCACGATGTGCGGCTGGTTCAAACAGAGTTCCGCGGCGTCTTCGATGGTGACGATGCGCTCGCGATCCGGAATGTAGCTCGAGAGAATGTTCAGAAACGTCGTCTTACCGGAACCGGTACCTCCGCTGATGACGATGTTCAGACGAGCCTCGATGCAGGCGCGCAGAAAATCGAGCATCTGCTCGTTGGCCGATCCCTTGTCGAGCAGATCCTGCGAGGTAAGACGGCGGGTGCCGAAACGGCGAATCGTGACCGACGCGCCGTCGATGGCGAGCGGTTCGATGATGGCGTTCACGCGCGAACCATCGGGCAGACGCGCATCGACCATCGGCACCGATTCGTCCAGGCGCCGCCCCAGCGGCGCGATGATGCGTTCGATGACCAGGCGCAGCTGCTGCGCGCTCGTGAAGCGTTTCCCGGTGCGCTCGATCTTGCCGCTGCGCTCGATGTACACGGTCTTCGGGCCGTTCACCATGATCTCGGTCACGGCCGGATCCGCCATGAGATCTTCGAGCGGCCCGAGCCCCAGGGACTCGTTGACGATCTCGTCTTTGATCTGCGCGATCTCTTCGGCGGTCAAATCCCCGTGCGATTTCTCGCTCAGAACGGCCTGCGCGGCCTCTTCGATTTTCTGCCGCAGCTCGGCGAGCTTCGCGGCATCGCTGTGCGCGGCGCTCGCTTCGACGAGATTGACCTTGCTGCTGAGCGTTTCGTGAATCTCGAGTTTGAGCTTTTCGTGCGGATCGATCTCCGAGGACGAGTGCGACGCTTTGCCGTTGCCGTTCTGCGAGGCAGCATCGGGCGAGGTGCCCCGCACCGCGCGAGCGCTCGAGGAGCGAGGCTCCGCGCGGCGATCGTGAATGAGTCCTCGAGCCGAAGGCAGCAGCACTTCGATGCGGGGCTCGGCGGATATCGAGCGGAGCGTCCGCTCGAGCGCGCCGAGCGCCTTGCCGTAGCCGCGATCGTTTTGCGGCGGCAATTCGCCCATGACTTTGATTTCGAGCGCGCGCTCGATCTCGCCGCGCGAGGCGGCGGGATTGCCGTCGCGGCAATTCGTGACCAGGACGATGCGCGTGAGCGGCACGCCGAAGCGCTTGAGTTCGGCGATCGTCGTGCGGGCCGACGC
>Ga0070714_100001612_pt1 | contig 16395 bp, 16 predicted proteins | sample LARL83metaG_FD_65450 | JGI IMG/M metagenome (GOLD analysis project Ga0070714, IMG submission 65450) | Corn, switchgrass and miscanthus rhizosphere microbial communities from Kellogg Biological Station, Michigan, USA - LAR L8-3 metaG | ecosystem: Host-associated > Plants > Roots > Rhizosphere ...
CGCGTCGCGAAGATCGTGTCGTCCTTGCCGAGGCCCGTACCGGGGCCCGGGCGGAAGCGCGTCCCGCGCTGGCGGACGAGGATCATCCCCGACGTCACATCCTGGCCGGAGAACATCTTCACGCCGAGCATCTGCGGGTTCGAGTCGCGGCCGTTGCGCGACGACCCGAGACCTTTCTTGTGTGCCATTAGTGGCTCTCCTTGTCCGCGAGCGCCGACTCAAGCGCGGCGATCGCGCCCTTGCGCTTCGCGTTTGCGTGCTCGTACTCGAGCGCGGCCTCGAGGTTCGGCCGCCGCCAGCCAGGCGCTTCGGCGGTGATCTCGGCAACCGTCATCTCCTCGTAGCCCTTCGGCGGGTGCGCGACGCGCGCGGGCGCCGCCGCTGCCGGCGCCTCTGCCTTCGGCTTCGCCGCGGCTTTCGGCGCTTCCTTCGGCGCTGCCTCGGCCTTCGGCTTCGCCGCCGCGGCTTTCTGCGCGCCGATCGACTGGATCTCGATCTGCGTCAGGCTCGCGCGGAAGCCCGTGTGCTTGCGGTAGCCGGTGCGCTTCTTGTACTTGCCGATGCGGATCTTGTCGCCCAGCTCGTGGCTTACAACCTTCGCGGTGACCGTGATCGACGGCGAGAGGTCGGTCTTGCCGTTGCCGCCGACGAGCAGCACCTTCGGGTTGAACGTCTTGCCCTCGTCGGTCTTCAGGCGGTCGACGAGCAGCCGCTCGCCCGCCTGGACGCGGTACTGCTTGCCACCGAGAGTGATGATCGCGTAGCTCATAAGCGTGGAAAACGCGGTGCCGGACGGCCCCGCGAGCGGCGCCAGTGTAGCGAAATCAGCCCTCGAGCTCGTCGCCCCACTCGGACATCGGGACATAGTCCCACTCGTCCAGCTCGGCGCGCTGCTCGGCCTCGGCCTCGAGCTCCGGCTCGGGCGTCGCGGGCTCGGCCCCGGGCTCCGGCTCCGAATCCGGCTCGGCGCCGTTCGTCGTCGCCGCGGCCGCAGTCCGCTTGCGGCGGTTCTTGCCGCCGCGGGAGCCGCGCCGCGTCTTCTTCTTCGCCGGGGTCGCGGCAGCCGCGCCGTTCTCGGAGGGCTGCTCGACCGCGGCAGGGGCCTCGGCCTCCGCCTCGTCCGTCTCGGGCCGGCCGAGATCGTCGGACGGCAGGTGGATCGTCACCTTCTTCGGCGGCGACGGCGGCGCCTCCTCGACCGGCTCCGCCGCAGCCTCGGCGGGAGCAGCGGCCGCCGCCGGCTTCGCAGCCGGCTTCTTGCGGTTCTTGCCGCCGCGGGAGCCGCGGCGCGTCTTCTTCTTCACCGGAGTCGGCGCGCCTTCCGCCACCACGACGGCGTCGAGCGCTTCCTCTTCCTCGACTTCCTCGACCTCGGGCTCCTCCTCGGCTTCTTCGACGTCGGGCTCCTCGGCCTCTGCGAGATCGACGGCGCCTGACTCCTTCCGCGCCGGCGGCTTCCGCGTCGGCTTCTCCGCCTCCGCCTCCGCGGTCAGGGGCTCCGGCACCTTCTTCGTGCGGCGCACGAGCGTCGCGTACGCGACACCGTCGAGCACGCGCTCGATCCGCACCTTCACGCGCTTGCCGACCATCGACGCCGCTTCCGCGACGCAGACGTCGAAGCCTTCGACCTTGCCGATCGCGGCACCGGCGTCGTGGCGGTCGACCTCGACGAGCTCGAGCTGCAGCTCGGCCGCCTCTGCGACCGGCGCGGCCGGGGCGAGATCGGCGAGCTTGCCCTCGGCGAGCACGACGAAGTGATCGGCGTGCATATCGGGCTTGCCGTCGAGGAAGAAGCGCCGCTTCGTCATCGACTCAAGCTCCTGCAGCCGCTTCGCGCCCGGGCCGATCAGCGCGCTTGCGATCGGCGCCGACAGCTCGACGCGGTACGCCTGCGAGCGTGAGCCCGCGACGAGCGAGCGCAACCGGCGCTCGACGTCGATCGCAGCCGACGCCTCGGAGTAGACGATGCCGTCGCCTCCGCACGTCGGGCATTTCTTCGTCATCAGCTCGCGCGGGCCGTCGGTGACGTTCTGCCGTGTCATCTCGACGAGGCCGAGCGGCGAGATCTCGACGACGTACGTCTTCGTCCGGTCGCGCTCGAGCTCCGTGCGCAACGCCTCCTCGACCGTGGCGCGGTTCTTCGGGTTCGCCATGTCGATGAAGTCGATGACGATGATCCCGCCGATGTCGCGCAGGCGCAGCTGGCGCACGACCTCCTTGACCGCCTCGAGATTGTTCTTCGTGATCGTGTCCTCGAGCCGCGCGGCCGAGTTCTTCCCGCGCGAGCCGACGAAGCGGCCGGTGTTCACGTCGATGACGGTGAACGCCTCCGCGTAGTCGAAGATCAGGTAGCCGCCGGACGGGAGGTCGACGCGCCGGTGCAAGGTCGAGCGGATCTCCTGGTCGACGCCGAACGCCTCCATCAGCGGCGCCTTGTCCTTGTAGCGGATCACGCGCTCGACCATGTGCGGCGAGGTCTTCTTGAGGTAGCCGGTGATGCGCTTGAAGGCCTGGTCGTTGTCGACGTACGCCTTCTCGAAGTCGCCGGTGAAGAGGTCGCGCGTGACGCGGAGCGGCAGCTCGGCCTCCTGGTAGATCAGCTCCGGCGCGGCGGCCTGATTCGCCTTCGCCTGGATCGACTTCCAGAGCCTCTGCAGGAACACGAGGTCGCGCTCGATGTCCTCCTCGGAGGCGCCTTCGGCGGCGGTGCGGACGATCAGCCCGCCTTCCTTGACGGCGAGCTTCTTGAGGATGTCCTTCAACCGCGTCCGCTCTTCGTCGTCGAGCCGGCGCGAGACGCCGAGCCCTTCGCCCTGCGGGACGAAGACGACGAAGCGGCCCGGCAGCGAGATCTGAGTCGTCAGCCGCGCGCCCTTCGTCTTCATCGGGTCCTTCACCGCCTGGACGAGGATCGTCTGGCCCCTGCTGATCAGGTCCTGGATCTTGCGGCCGTGGCCACGCTCGAGCTCCGGGCCGACGATCTCGTCGACGTACAGGAAGCCGTTCTTCTCGAGGCCGATCTCGACGAACGCGGCCTCCATCCCCGGCAGAACGTTGTCGACCTGGCCGAGATAGATGTTGCCGGCGATCGAACGGCGCTCCGGCCGCTCGAGGTAGACCTCGGCGACCTTGTCGTCCTCGAGCACGGCTACGCGCTGCTCGCCGACGTCGACGGAGACGATCAGCTCGCGCTTCGCGGCCGGGAGCGGCGCGCGCCGCTGCGGCTCGCGGCGGCGACGGCCGGCGCCTTCGCTGCGTCGGCGCTCCTGCCGTTGCGAGACGGCCTTCCGTTCGGGCTGCTTGCGCTCGCGCGGCGCAGGCTTGGCCGGCGTCGCAGCGGCGCTTTCAGACGCGGCCGAGGCCGTGCCGGGCTTCTTACGGCCCTTGCCCCCGCGGCTGCCGCGGCGGCGCTTGGGCTTCGTGGGATCGGTTGTCGCGCCCGCGCCGTCGGCGGCGGGTGCGGTCGGAACTATGCGGTCGGGCCGAACCTCGACCGGGACAGCGGCAGGCGTAGCCGCCGCGACGTCAGATGTGTCTTTCTTGCGTCGACGGAACCAGGGCAAGCGAAAACTCCTTGATAGGCGAAGCGCGCTGCGTCCAGTAGGGGCGCGCGCTCGTGGTTGTCAGTGAAAAACGTTGGCATAAGCCTCACGTCTCCCAGGGTACCAGTGAGGCCGGAATGCCGTCCGATGCCGGTCCTACGCTCTGCCCCATCCACGACCCGAGAAGGAGGCATCGAACCGTGACGGGGAAGCGTGAGGCCGAGGAGCTCCTGCAGATCGAGGAGGCTGACGCCTGGTTCGAGTATCTCGAGGCGACGCATGCGCAGTCGGCCGTGCGCTACCGCGAGGTCGAGCCCTGGGCCTGGGCACGGCTCCAGCAGCGCATGCGCGCGATCAAGGCGCGGCGCGCCAAGCTGAGGCCGGCCGCAGCGTAGTGGCCGCGTAGTGGCCGTCTAGTGGCCGCCTGGCACCCCGGCACCGGCTTCGAGCCGGCGGACCGCGGCCTCGCCGAGCGCGCGCGTGCCCGCATACGCAACCGCGCCTTTTACAGCCCACCCCGCTACCGGAACGAGATCGAGCAGCTCGCGGGCGACCGCGCGGAGACCGAGGCCGGCGCCGACCGTGGCCGCGATCTCGGGCAGCCGGGCGCGCGGGTCCGGTTCGAGCCCGTAGGCCTGCTCGAGCCGCAGGAGCAGCCGCAGCTCGTTCAGGGTGAGCACGGGCAGGTCGACGCCCGGCAGGAAGACGGCCGCGCCGATCAGCCCGTTCCGCTTCGCGAACGTCGCGATCAGCCGCGCGCAGACCGCGCGGCGTAGCAGCGGCACGCCCGCCGCCAGCGGCGCGCCGTCCTCGCCCAGCCGCGCGGCGATCACGCCGGCGATCGTCTCGAGCGGAAAGCCCTCGCCCGCCTCGAGCCGGACGACGTCGGTCGCCAGCACATATGGGATCGACACGTCGGGAGCACCGGCAACGACTGCGACGATCGGAACGCGGGCGCGGCGCGCCCGCTTGAGCGCCGCCTCGTCGTCACCGGACCGAGCGCCGGCGAGCACGTAGACGTACACGGCGCCGCCCTTGGGCTCATCGTCCGCGCGCACCGCAGCCGGCTTCGCGCCGCGGCCGAGCTCCCGCCGGAGCACGTCGGCCAGCGAGCGCGCACCGCCGACGACGAGCGGCTTGCGCTCGGACGACGACACGTCCTTGACGAGCGCGCGCAGCGCACCCGGGCCGACCGGTAGAGGCATCAGCGCCGCCGCGAGGACCGCGCGCCGCGGCCGCGGGCGTGGATCGCGAGCAGCACGCCCATCGCCGCCAGGTTCGCGATCATCGACGACCCGCCGACGCTCACGAACGGTAACGGGATGCCGGTGATCGGCGCGATCCCCATCGTCATGCCGACGTTGACGAAGATCTGGAAGAGCAGCGCGACGACGATCCCGCCGGCGACGATCGCCGAGTAGAGATCGCGCGCGACGGTGACGACGCGGAGGCCGCGCCACAGCACGAGCAGGTAGAGCGCGAGCAGGAGCGACGCGCCGACGAAGCCGCGCTGCTCGCTGTACGACGCGAAGACGAAGTCGGTGCCGTGCTCCGGCAGGAAGTTGAGCCGCGTCTGCGTCGCGTTCTTCGGGCCGCGGCCGTGGAACTGGCCGGAGCCGACCGCGGCGATCGACTGCTCGAGGTTGTAGCTCGCGTCGACCGTGCACTTCTGCGGGTGCACAAAGCAGGTCAGGCGCGACTTCTGGTACGGCTTGAGGAAGTTGACGCCGACGGCAGGCCCCGCCCAGAGGACGACGACGACGGCAAGCGCACCGAGCGTCCCGAGCACGGCCAGCTGCTTCCACGGCGTGCCGCAGATGAAGAGCATCGCCGCCAGCGCGGCCGTGTAGACGAGCGCAGTGCCGAGGTCGGGCTGTGCGAACACGAGGATGACGGGAATCGCGCCCATGCCGAGCGTCCGCAGCGTCATCCGAGTCGTCGTCGCTCCGCGTGCTCGCTCGGTGATGAAGCCCGCGAGCGCGAGGACGAAGAGGAGCTTGCCGAACTCGGACGGCTGGAACGTGAAGAACCCGACGTTGATCCAGCGCGTCGATCCGCGCGCCGCGCGGCCGACGACGAGCACGATCGCGATCAGCCCCACGGTGCCGATGAAGATCGGCCGCCAGTAGCGCCGGTACATGTCGGGATCGACGAGCACGCCGACCGCGAGCGCGAATCCGCCCATCACCGCGTACACGATCTGGCGCTGCAGGTAGTGGTGCGGGTCGCCGGCGACGTCGAACTGCGTGACGCCGGAGATCGCCCAGAGCCCGACGGCGACGAGGCCGGCGACGCCCGCGACGAGCACCCAGTCGAGCGAGCGCAGGACGGTGCCGAGCGCGAGCCCTTCGCGATTGCGCTGCAGCCCTGCGCGCTGTGAGCCGGCGTATTCGAGCATCAGTCCGAGTGAGTCGAGGTCGTTTGCTGGATCTTGACGTGGAAGTACGACGCGAGCACCTGGGCGGCGGCGGGCGCCGCCGCCGTGCCGCCGTGGCCGCCGTTCTCGATCACGGCGCAGACGACGATCTTCGCGTCGTCGGTGGGACCGTAGCCGCACCACCAGGACTGGTTCTTGACGCCGATGTAGCCGGGCAGCGAGACCACCTTTTCGGCGGTGCCCGTCTTGCCGGCGATCGACACGGGGAACTGGCCGAAGACGGGATACGACGTGCCGAACGACAAGTGCGTTCCCTCGAGCAGACCCTGCCGCACGACCGCGAGCGCGGCCGGGTCGACGCCGACGAGCTTCGGCGGCGCCGGCGCGGGCAGCGGCACCGGGTTCCCGTTCTGGTCCTGCACGTTCAGCAGCAGGTGCGGCGTGACGAGCTTCCCGCCGTTCGCGATCAGCGCGTAGAAGCGCGCCATCTGCAGCGGCGTCACGAGCAGGTCACCCTGCCCGATCGCGAGATGGATCGAGTCGCCCGGCTTCCAGAGCTTGTCGATTGCCGTCTTGAAGTGCTTGATGCGCCAGCCGATCGTCGGCACGAGGCCCGGCACCTCTGGCCCGACGTCGGAGCCCGTCAGCTTGCCGAAGCCGAACATCGTCGCCCAGTGCTGCAGCGGCTGGCCGCGGTCCTTCGGCAGCGAGAAGAAGCGGTCGCCGAGTTGGTAGAAGTACGTGTCGCACGAGTACGCGAGCGCGGTCGGCAGATCCATCGGCTGGTTGACGTTCGGGTCCCAGTTGTGGAATACCTGGTGCGACCGGTCGTTCGGCGACTGATACGTGCCGGTGCACGGCAGATACGCGTACGGCGAGACGATGTGCGTCTCCATCGCCGCGAGCGCGGTCACGGGCTTGAACACGGAGCCGGGCGGATACGTCGCCTGCATCGCCCGGTTCAGGGCCGGGTAGTTCTTGTCCGGGGCGGTCTTCGGCGTCAGCCCCTGGGTCGCGAGCTCCCTGGTCGTTACGTGGCCCGAATAGACGGACGGCTTGTACGTCGGCGACGACGCCATCGCGAGGATCGAGCCGTCGCGCGGGTCGAGCGCGACGATGGCGCCGCCGCGCGCCGCCCACTCGCCGTTCGACTGCGCGAGGTTGATTCCGTAAGAGAGCGCTTTCTCGGCCGCCTGCTGGAGCTTCTCGTCGAGCGTGAGCCGAACGCTCGAGCCGGGCCTCGGCACCGCGGTGAGCTCGACGCTCCCGACCGGCCGGCTCAGGTTGTCGACGTGCAGCTTCTCCGCGCCCGCGACGCCGCGCAGGTACTTGTCGAACGCCGCCTCCGCCCCGGTCTGGCCGATCTGGTCGTTCAGGTTGTAGCTCTTGCCGAGATGCCGAAGCTGCGACTGCGTGATCGCGCCGACGTACCCGAGCACCTGCGCAGCGAGATCCTGATACGGGTAGTGGCGCAGATAGATCCGCCCGGTCGAGACGCCGGGAAACTGCGACTGGTGCTCCTCCAGGTAGTTGACCATCACGTTGCTCGACGACTCGCGCACGGTCACCGGCGTGACGAGGTCGTTTGCCTGGAGTCGTGCTTTGATGCCGCGCGCGATCTCGTAGAGCGGCACGCGTGTGACGCGCGCCAGCCGGACGAGCTCGTCATAGCGCCGCGTGTAGACCTTCGGCAGGTCCGACGGCCAGAGCTCGATCGCCGTCGCGGGCTGGTTCGTGACGAGGGGGACGCCGTTCCGGTCGAGGATGAGGCCGCGCGGCGCCGGCACGCTCAGCGTGCGGAACGCGATCGCCTGCGTCTGGTCGACGTACTTCTGGCCCGCCAGCACCTGCAGCGCCCAGAGGCGGAGGAAGAGCGCGGCGAAGATCGCGAGCAGGATGCCGCCGAGAATCGCCGCGCGGAGCGCGAGCTTCGGCGTGACGCGGTACGGCTCGACGACGGTCTCGCCGGCGCGCGGCGCAAGGCGTCGCGGGGGGCGTTCGGTGGTGGTACTAGCCAAGGAGCTGCACCTCGGTCGCGTAGTCGCCGCGGACGCGCGGGCGGAGCAGCCGGCGCGTGAGCGCGTACACGGGCGCGGTCAGGATCAGGTTCATGACGATCGCGGGCAAGAGGCCGCGCGCGATCGAGCCGGCGGGCGCGCGCTCGCCGAGCACGAAGTGCACGATCAAGAGGCCGAACGAATAAAGAACTGTCACGACCGCGACCGACGTGAACGGCGCGTGCGCGCGGTCGCGGCCGGTCGTCTCGCCGTACCGGCCGATCCAGTACCCGGCGATCGTGAGCACGAGCGACGTCAGGCCGAGAGTTCCGAGCGTCGCGGTGTCGACGAGCAGTCCCCCGAAGAAGCCGCCGACGGCGCCGAAGATCGAGCCGCGCAGGAGCGAGACCGCGACGAGCGTGACGAGGAGGACGTCGGGAATGCCGCCGAGCACGTGCACCTGCGAGAAGATCGAAACTTCGAGAATCGCCGCGACGAAGAGCAGGATCGCGGCTTTGACGCCGTCGACTCCGTTCACCGTTTCTTCGTCGGGATCAGCGCGATGACGACGTCGAGCGAGTCGAAGTGCGCGAACGGCGTCAGCTGGACGGTCAGATACGACGCGATGTCGCTCGTCCCGACCGATTGCACCTCGCCGATCGGGAGGCCATACGGGTAGAAGTCGGGATAGCGGCTGTCGACGGTGCCCTGCGTGACGACGAGGTCGCCCTTCTGCGGCTGCAGCGCCTTCGCGACCCGGTCGAGGATCAGCGTTCCGCCCTGCCCGGGATGAACCTGACCGACGAGGCCGTGCGAGATGTCGCGCGCGGGCACGCTCGAGTCGGGGTCGGTCAGGAGCATCACCTGCGCAGTGCCGGGGGTCACGTTCGTGACGTGGCCGATCAAGCCGTCGGCGGTCATGATCGGCGTGCCGATGTGCAGGCCCGAGCTCGAGCCGGCGGCGATCGTCACTTCCTGCGTGAACGCGCTCGGATACGAGATCACCGTCGTCGTCACGCTGCGGAAGTCCTTCGGGAAGCTCGGGCCCTGCTCGAAGCGCACCACCTTCTCGAGCTCGCCGAGGCGCTGCGCGGCGATGACGTGCTGATTCTCGGTCGACCGGAGCTGGCGCACCTCGCGCTTCAGCTTCGCGTTCTCCGACTTCGCATGCGCGAGGCCGCTGAAGTAGCCGTACACGTCGCGGAACGGCCGCGCGACGCGCTCGGCTGCGACCTGGAACGGCTTCAGCGCGGACGCGCCCGCGCCCTGCACGTCATGGAGCGCACCGCTCGTCGGCGAGCGGAACGAGATCGTGAGCAACGCGAGCGCGCCGATCACGAGCACCGCGAGCACCGTGCGCCGGACCACGGTGCTCCGGCTCCTCGATGAGAAGCGGCCGTTACCTCTGGAGCGCCGAGCAGACGAGCCCAGCACCGCCACCCGCGCGGTGCGGTCGCGAGATGCCACGGGCCAAGCGTACCGCGGCACCCGGCCGATTGGTTCGCAAGTGCCGGAAGTCGCCTTGAGGCTGCATCGTTCAGATCGGGCCGCTAATACCGGCGGCCGTTGCGGCTGCGGGCGCGGGCGCGATTGGAGCGGTGAATCGCCTCGAACTCCTCGAGGCTGCGCCCGGAACCGACCGCGACGCACGTCAAGGGGCTTTCGGCGAGGTGAACCGGCATCTGCGTCTCGTGGCGCAGCCGCTCGTCGAGGCCCGTGAGCAGTGAGCCGCCGCCGGCGAGCACGATTCCGCGGTCCATGATGTCCGCGGCGAGCTCGGGCGGCGTCTTGTCGAGCGTCGACTTGATCGCCTCGATGATCTGCGTGACCGGCTCGTCGAGCGCCCGGCGGATCTCCTCGGAGGTGAGGATCACCGTCTTCGGCAGCCCCGTGAGCATGTCGCGGCCGCGCACCTCCGCTTGCAGCTCGTCGCGCATGTCCCACGCCGAGCCGATCTCGAGCTTGATCTCTTCGCTCGTCTGCTGTCCGATCAGCAGCTTGTAGTCGCGCTTGATGTGATTGATGATCGCGTCGTCCATCTCGTCGCCGCCGACACGCAGCGACTGCGACACGACGATGCCGCCGAGCGAGATGACTGCGACTTCCGTCGTCCCGCCGCCGATGTCGACGATCATGTTCCCGGTCGGCTCTGCAACGGGCAAGCCGGCGCCGATCGCAGCAGCCATCGGCTCCTCGATCAGATATGCCTGGCGCGCACCCGCGCTCAACGTCGCTTCCTCGACCGCGCGCTTCTCGACGCCGGTGACGCCGGACGGGACACAGACGACGACGCGCGGATGCGCGAAGCGATGCTGGTGCACCTTCTGGATGAAGTGGCGGAGCATCTGCTCGGTGACGTCGAAGTCGGCGATGACGCCGTCCTTCAGCGGCCGGATCGCCTGGATCGTGCCCGGCGTCCGGCCGAGCATCCGCTTCGCCTCGACTCCGACCGCGTGCACCTCGCCGGTGCGCTGGTCGATCGCGACGACCGAGGGCTCCGAGAGGACGATTCCGCGGCCGCGGACGTACACGAGCGTGTTCGCCGTTCCGAGGTCGACGGCCATATCACGGCCGCCGAAGCCCGTCATCGAAGAGAAGAGTCCCATGAGCGCTCCCGAGTCTAGCTGCGGCTTTGCGACTTTCTTTGAGAAGGCTTGACTCTTTCGTGACGGGTGCGCGTCTACCTTCGAGGCATGAACAGCGTGCACTTGATCGGCAACCTCGCGACGGACGTCGAGCTCCGCGACGTGGGCGATGAAAAGAAGGTCGCGAGCTTCCTGCTCGCGGTCGACCGGGGGTCGCGGGACGGCGGGGCAGACTTCGTCTGGATCTCGGCGTGGGACCGCCAGGCGGAGGTTTGCGCCCAGTACGTGGACAAGGGGAACCGGGTGGCGGTCGAGGGCCGCCTGAAGAGCCGGACGTGGGAGCAGGACGGCAAGCGGCGCGACGCGGTCGAGGTGGTCGCGCGCCGCGTCGAGTTCCTGACCGGCCCCTCCCGCGAAGGTGGAGCGGAGGTGATTCCGTTCGAGGCGGCTACCGCGTGACGGGCTCGAGGCCGGCGAGAAAGTCGCGCACCGCGTGCACGACCGCGGCCGGCCGCTCGCCGATCAAGAGATGACCGCAGTCCGCGATCGTGCGCAGCGGCGCGCGCAGGCGACGTGCGTACTCCATGCCGTCCTTCAGGGGCACCCAGTTGTCGTGCGTGCCCCACAAACAGAGACACGGGCAGCGCACGCGGTCGAGATCGGTGCGCGGATCGGTCGCGACGAGCGCGCGGCCCGCGCTCACCGTGTCGGTGTGCTGCGGCGGGCCGAGCAGGAACGCCTCCGCCATCTCCGGATCGAAGCCGGCCGGGTCGGCGACGCCCCACCAACCGAACGCGAGCGTTCGGCCTAGACGCGAGCGCGAGACTTCGCGCGCACGCCGCCCGATCACGCGGCCGGGCTTGAGCGCGCCGAGCGCGATCACGGTCGCCTCGCCGAGCCGCGTCGCCGAGGAGATGCCGGCGCCCGCCGCGAGCACGACCCCGGTCAGCGCGTCCGGGCGGCGCGCCGCCGCCCGCAGGCCGACGAGTCCGCCGAGCGAATGGCCGACCCACGGCGCCGGGACCGCGTCCTCCGCCTCGGCCACCGCGAGCACCGCATCGGCGAACTGGTCGAGGCTCGTCGCCGCGGCGAGCGGCGCCGAGCCGCCGTGGCCGGGCAGCTCCGGGACGATCACGCGCCGGTCGGCAGCAAGGGCGGGAGCCACGAGCCGCCAGTTCGAGGCCATCCCGCCGAGGCCGTGGACGAGCAGGAGCGGCGGCCCGTCCCCGGCCGTGAAGTAGCGGAGGCCGCCGTTTCGGCGCTCCTGGAAGCCGGCCCAGCCCGGTTTGGACTCCGTCGGCATCAGGGCATATTCTTCTAGGTGATGGATGCGCTGAGAGGGCAGGTCCGGTGAGGCCTGTCGACCCGACAACCGAGGGAACGGTTTAGCCCGTCTGAGCGCTCGGCGCCGGCGGGCTTTTTCGTACCCAAGGAAGGAGCTGGACGCGTATGGCGAACCACCTCACGCCCGAAGAGCTTTCGAAGGAGCTCGGGATCGAACAGCAAGAGGTGATCCGGGTGTGTGTGCAGGAAGGCGTACCGATCTATCACGGCAAGATCGACAAGTACCTCTTCCAGGCGCAGCTGCAGGCAATCGGCGCGCTACCGCAACAGCACTAGCAGGCTAGAGCAGGCGAACGACTAGGCGCTCTTACGCGCCGGTGCTTTTCGACGAGAGCCGCTTGACGCGGCTTTCGTCTTTGCAGGCTGCTTCGCCTGCTTGCGGTCCTGCACATCGGCGACGCTTCGCCGCAGCGCATCCATCAGGTCGATCACCGGCGTCTCGGCGACCGGCTCCGGACGCTTGATCTCCTCGCCCGCAAGCTTGGCCTCGAGCATCGCGCGGAGCGCGGTGCGGTAGTCGTTCTCGAAGTCCTCGATCGACCACTCGCCGACGAGGCTGTCGATCACCTGCTCCGCGAGCTTGAGCTCCGCCTTCTGCACCGTCGTCGCGCCGACCGCCTCCTCGATCTCGTTCTTCGCGCGGATGTCCTCGGCGAAGAAGAGCGTCTCCATCGCGAGCGCGTCGCCCTGCGCACGGATCAGGCACAGGTTCTCCTTGCCCCAGAGAACGAACTTGCCGACCGCCGCCATGCCCGTCTCCTGCATCGCGCGCAGCAGCAGCACGTACGGGCGCCGTGCCGCGTCCGCGGCGGCGGGGGCCAAGTAATAGGTGCGATCGAAGTACATGGGATCGACGTCCTCGAGCTTTACGAAGCGGACGATCTCGATCGACTGCGAGCGCTGGAGGGCGACCGACTCGAGATCGGACTCCTCGACGAGCACGAACTCGCCCTTTGCGACCTCCCAGCCCTTCACGAGCTCGTCGGGCTCGACGTCGCGCTCGTGGAACGGGCACCACCGCTTCTGCTTGATCGGGGTGCCGCACTCCCGGTGCAGCGTCCGGAAGGCGATATCGGACCGCTGGGTCGCGAGCGCGAGCCCGATCGGGATGTTGACGAGCCCGAAGCTGATCGATCCGTTCCAGATTGTGCGCATGGGAGACTGCTCCGAATTCTAGAGGGACCGGGCGTTTTCGCCCTCGCTCACGGCTTCCCTTCTCTCTACGATGCGAATCGTGACGACCGCGGCCCTGACGGCGCAAACGAGCGAGAAGCCCCTCGAGGCGCGCACAGCTCCGGCTCTCTGGCAGTACGCGCTCGCGCAGGGCTGGCAGACCCCGGCGTACCTCGAGGAGCAGGAGGACGGCTGGCGCGAGGTCTCCTGGCGCGAGGCCGGCGAGCGGGTGGACGGTCTCGCGCAGGCGCTCCTCGCGCACGGCGTCCGCAAGGGCGACGCGGTCGCGGTTCTCTCGCGCACGCGCCTCGAATGGATCCTGCTCGACTGGGCGATCATGTCGATCGGCGCCGTCGTGGTCGGCCTCTACCCGACGAACACGGCGAGCGAGTGCGCGTACATCCTCGGGCATTCGGAAGCGGTGCTCGTCTTCGCCGAAGACGAGCTGCAGCGCGAGAAGCTCGACTCGGTGCGCGCAGAGCTGCCGCACCTGCGCGAGCTGATCGGCTTCGACGAGCTCGAGAGCTTCACCGGCGCGGGCGAGCCGGAGCCCGTCGGCGAAGACGATCTCGCGACGCTCATCTACACCTCCGGCACCACCGGGCCGCCGAAGGGCTGCATGCTCACGCACAAGAATCTGACGACGGCGGCGATCCGCGTGAGGACGCACATCGAAGGGACGACGGACACGGTGCTGCTCTTCCTGCCGATGGCGCACAGCTTTGCGCGCATCTGCCATCAGTCGGCCGCGTACCGCGGCGCGACGCTCGCGCTCTGCTCGGAGGCGACACGCGTCCCCGAGGCACTCGCGCGCGTGCGCCCGACGATCCTGCCCGCCGTCCCGCGGGTCTACGAGAAGGTGCACTCGAACGCGCTCGGCGAGATCGAGCGCGCGAGCGGCGCGAAGCGCGCGATCGGGCGCTGGGCGCTCCGCGTCGGCTCGCGTGCGGGCGCGCTCCGGAGATCGGGACGCTCGCTTTCGCCGCTGCTCCGCGTCGAGGTTGCGCTCGCGGACCGGCTCGTCTTCTCCAAGGTGCGCGAGCGGCTCGGCGGCCGCCTGCGCCTCGGCATCTCGGGCGCCGCGCCGCTCAGCGTCGACGTGCTCGAGTTCTTCAACTCGCTGAACATGCTCGTGATCGAGGGCTACGGGCTCACGGAGACGTCGAGCTCGCTGAGCGTCAACGATCCCGACGACTACAAGTTCGGCACGGTCGGCCACGCGGTCGAGGGCTGCGACGTTCGCCTCGACACCGACGGTGAGATCCTCGTCCGCAGCGACACGGTCTTCAGCGGCTACTACAAGGAGCCTGAAGCGACCGCCGCGGCGTTCACGGACGACGGCTGGTTCCGCACCGGCGACGTCGGCGAGCTGGACGAGGACGGCTGGCTCAAGATCACCGACCGGAAGAAGGATCTGATCATCACGGCCGGCGGCAAGAACATCGCACCGCAGAACCTCGAGAACGCGCTCAAGGCATCGCGCTTCGTCTCCCAGGCACTCGTCGTCGGCGACCGGCGGCCGTACGTGACCGCGCTGATCACGCTCGATCCCGTCGAGATGCAGACCGCGCCCGGCGACCCGGACGAGCTCGTGCAGGGGATTGTCGACGACGTCAACCGCGACCGCGTCCGTGTCGAGCAGATCAAGCGCTTCGCAATCCTTCCCCGCGACTTCACGCAGGAGGACGGCGAGCTGACGCCGACGCTCAAGCTCCGCCGCAAGATCGTGCACGAGCATTTCGCGGACGAGATCGAACAGCTCTACACGTAGGTGGCTGACGGCTTTCTCATCGCATCCGCGTTCCTCGCGAGCGCGGTCGAGTTCGTCGAGGCCCTGACGATCGTGCTCGCAGCCGGCATCACGCGTGGCTGGCGTTCGTCTCTGGCCGGCCTCGGCGCTGCGACCGTGGCCCTCGCGGTGATCGTCGCTGCGCTCGGCCCCGCGCTGACCCTGATTCCGATCGACGCACTGCGCCTTGTCGTCGGCGGGTTGCTGCTCGCGTTCGGGCTGCAGTGGCTGCGCAAGGCCATCCTGCGCTCGAGCGGCTACAAGGCGCTGCACGACGAGGCCGAGATCTTCGCGCGCGAGCAGGCGGAAGCGCAGGCCGCGGGACGCGAGGAGCGCGCAGGGCTCGACTGGTACGGCTTCACGCTCGCGTTCAAGGGCGTGCTGCTCGAGGGGCTCGAGGTCGCGTTCATCGTGATCACGTTCGGCAGCGCCCAGAAGAACATCGGGCTGGCCGCCCTCGGCGCGGGCGTCGCGCTCGTGCTCGTCGCGATCGTCGGCTTCCGCGTCCGAGGGCCGCTGACCCGCGTGCCGGAGAACACGCTCAAGTACGCGGTGGGCGTGATGCTGACGACGTTCGGCATCTTCTGGTCGACCGAGGGCGCGGGCGCCCACTGGCCCGGCGACGACGCGTCGCTCCCCGGCGTGCTCGCGTTCGTCCTGCTGCTCTCGTTCGCGGCCGTCGCGCTGCTCCGGCGGCGGAGGCTCTCCTTCGCATGAGCCGGCTCCGCGCCTTCGGCCACTTCTGGTGGGACTTCGTCGTCGGCGACGACTGGCGCGCAGCGGCGGGCGTGATCCTCGCGATCGGGGCCACCGCGGCTCTCGTGGCGGGCGGCGTCGACGCATGGTGGCTGATGCCGGTCGCCGTCGCCGCCGTGCTCTGGCTCTCGCTGCGGCGGGCTGCTACTTAGGTGATGCGGCGGGCGCCGACGTAGGTGTCGGCGTACCAGCCCGTCAGCGAGCTGATCTTCACGACGTCCCCGGTGTGCGGGGCGTGGATGAACTCGTTGCCGCCGATGTAGATCCCGACGTGGCCGAGGCCGTCGAAGAAGACGAGATCGCCAGGCTGGAGGTCGGCGCGATCGACCGGGACGCCCATGTTCCACTGGGCCCCGGTGTAGTGCGGCAGGGAGACGCCGACCTGGGCATAGACGTAGGCGACGAACCCTGAGCAGTCGAAGCCGGCCGGGCTCGAGCCGCCCCAGACATACGGGACGCCGAGGTAGCGCATCGCGATCCCGACGACGCCGGTGTACTGCGACGGCGGCGCCACCGAGGTCCCGCCGACCGAGGCGCTCGCCCCGATCGGAGTCTGCGACAGCGCAAGCGCCTGCGCCTGCTGCTGCGCGTCGTAACGCTGCGTCAGCTGGCGCGCAAGGGCGAGTTGCCGCGCGTGCTCGTTCGCGATCATCTGCTGGATCTCGCCCTTGACCGACGCGTAGAGCCGTTGTTCGTGCGCGAGCTGCGCGCCGACGCGTGCCTTCGCTGCTGCGCGTACGCGTACGAGACGCTTTTGGCTCTTGTGCGCAACGACGAGCGCGTGCTGATGAACGGTCACGGCCTTCTTGAAGCCGATCACCTGGTTCATGAC
>Ga0070714_100001613_pt1 | contig 16394 bp, 13 predicted proteins | sample LARL83metaG_FD_65450 | JGI IMG/M metagenome (GOLD analysis project Ga0070714, IMG submission 65450) | Corn, switchgrass and miscanthus rhizosphere microbial communities from Kellogg Biological Station, Michigan, USA - LAR L8-3 metaG | ecosystem: Host-associated > Plants > Roots > Rhizosphere ...
AACTGCTCGTGCAACTCCGCTTATCGGTCACCATGTGGCGATCGGCAACCGCGGCACCATCGGTGGTAGCCCAAGCCATGCCGACCCTTCAGCCGAGCTACTCTTGATTCCAGTATTGCTCGATGCCGTCCTAACGTGCGTCTCGCCCACCGGTATTCGCCAGCTGGGCGCGCGTGATTTCGTTCTCGGCGCTCTTACAACGGCTCTTGAACAGGACGAGATGGTGACCGAGGTCGTGCTGCCCTTTTTGCCCGAGGGCATAGGCTGGGCCTTCGAGGAGTTCTCGCGCCGCTCGGGGGATTTCGCCATTGTGGCGGCAGCTGCTACCGTAAACGTCGTCAATGGACGCGCTGCAGACTTACGCCTCGGAGTCACCGGCATGGGTGTGGTGCCTCAACGCGTGACCGCGCTGCTGGTCGGAAACGCTCACGGTTGGGGGCGCTCGGCCCCGCCGAGTTCTCGGCCGGCTGCCACAATGGCTGTGACGATCCCGGAATATCCGGTGCAGCGGCAAATTTGACCGCTGAGCTGGTCTCTTATGGTCTGGGCATTCGGATTTGGCATGCGCAACAGAATGTCCCGCGCCATCATCAGCATGCCCGGTGTGCAAAATCCGCACTGCACGGCGTGCGATTGATGGAAATGCCGACGCAGCACTTCCATGGTGGGGTCGTCTTCCAGCCCTTCAAGCGTCTGTACGGACTGACCCTCACACATGATCGCGAGGCGAAGGCAGGATCGGGTTGCTTGTCCGTTAACGGCAACGGTGCAGGCACCACAGGCTCCCTGTTCACATCCCAAGTGAGTTGCCGTTAGGCGGCACCGTTCGCGCAGGAAATCGGCAAGCGTTTCCCGCGGCTCCACTTCGTGGGTGACTTTGGAACCATTGAGTTGAAGGGTCAGGGACTTCATTTCGCTTGTACCTCCCGCAAGGCGCGCAGGACGGTCGAGGTATGCAAACGCATTAAATAGGGGTCGTCCTTGGCTACGTGCTTCGCCACATCCTGGGCGATTGCATCGCGCAGCACGTCTTCAGACTTTTCTCCGGCTTTGATCCGTTCGGCCACCGCCGGAAGCAGGCAGGGGCGGTCTGCAGCAGCGGCGAGTACCACCGCAGCCGGACCGCCACGGCCGTACGAAATGGCAAACGCAATGGAATTTGCAAACGCGCCGCTTTTCCGCACCACCTTGAAAGAACCGCAGCGTAGGGCAGCATCAGGACGCGGAACGTCGAAGCCGACGATGATCTCATCCGCTGCCAGCGAGGTCGAATACTGTCCCAGCACGAATTCGCCAATTGGCTGGGAGCGGGTGCCTTTGCGTCCCGTGATGCGGACGTGGGCCCCAAGCGCCAGCAGACAGCCGGGCCAATCCGCGGCCGGATCGGCAAGCGCCACGCTCCCGCCGATCGTTCCGTGGTTACGAACTGCCCGATAAGAAATCTTGGACGCGACCTTCTGCATCAGGCCGCCGAAGGCCTCAGGAAGTTTTCCGTCTTCAATGGCGGCATGCGTGGTCAGTGCACCGATTCGAATGTTAGTCTGGGTTGCGGCAATTTCCTTGAGCTCTTCAAGGCGCGCCAGATCGACCACAAGGTCGGGCAGCGCGACCCGCAAATTGAGCAGCGGTAGCAAGGATTGACCGCCGGCGATCGCAGCTGTTGCCGCACCGTTGGAGCCCAACAAAGCCGTGGCTTCTGCGACACTTTTCGGAACCGCGTAGTCGAACGCCGCCGCTTTCATCGATGAGACTCTTTCGCGCGGCGTGCTCGTTCAATTGCCTCGGCAACGCGCCGCGGCGTTAGCGGCGTCTCGTTGAAGGTCGCTCCGATATCGCGGAATGCATCTGCGACCGCATTGGCAATGGCTGCGGGGGGAGCAATGGCTCCGCCTTCGCCAAGCCCCTTCACGCCATACTCAGTCGTCAAAGCGGGCGTCACGAGGTGAGCAATGCGGATCGGGGGAATTTCCGGTGCGCACGGCACCATATAGTCGGCAAACGTCGTGGCGAGCGGTTGCCCCTGTTCGTCATAGGGAATCTCTTCATAGAGCGCAGTGCCGATCCCTTGCGCGATCCCGCCTTGCACCTGCCCGTCAACGATCATTGGGTTGATCATCGTGCCGCAGTCTTCAGCCACCACATAATCAAGGATTTCTGTCACGCCGTTGTCGGGATCCACTGCGACGAGGACCGCGTGAGTGCCGTATGCAAAAACGCCACCGGAATCCGTCGGCTCGTACGTAGCGATCGATTCCAGTAGCGGATCCATACCGGCCGGTAGATGATCTGGGCGCGCATTGGCTGCGAATGCGATCTCTGCAACGCTGATCTTGGCCGACGGACCATGCACCGCTCCAGCCTCAATGCGCAGGTCGGCGACGTCCGCCTGCAACAGATGCGCTCCGATACGGCGTATCTTTTCCGCGAGCACACGCGAGGCTTTCCCTACCGCGCCGCCGGCGAACACGATCGAGCGGGAAGCAAACGTGCCAAATCCATATGGCCCCACTGCGGTATCACCATAGCGCACAGAAATCCGTGCTGGATCGATGCCCAGCTCATGCGCGGCGATCTGCGCAAGCGTTGTTTCATGTCCTTGGCCATGGTTCTGCACGCCTACATAGATCAAAACGCCACCGTCCGGGAGCATCCGCACATTCGCGGATTCGTAACCCGGGATCACGCGAAACTTGCGTTTGACGAATTCCACGGTGCCGTGGCCGCTCTGCTCGGTGTAAAACGCAAAGCCCACGCCGATCCTGCGACCGTCGGGCTCGCCCGCTGCTTGCCGTTTGCGGATGGCAGTCAGATCGATTTTCTCGCGCGCGATATCGAGCGCAGCAACATAGTCTCCGGTGTCGAGCTTCAGACCCGCCGCCGTCTTGTAAGGAAGTTCGGCTGAAGTGACGGTGTTCTGTCGTCGCAGGTCGAATGGCTCACGGTTGAGTTCGCGTGCAACCTCGTCGACCAGGCGTTCAAGTGCAAACGTTGCTCCCGGGCGGGCCACACCGCGGTAAGGCCCCATCGGAGCCTTGTTCGTGGCAACGGTATGAGCATTGAGCTTCAAATGAGGGATGCGATAGGGGCCCGTCAAATTACGCGACGCCATGCTGGCTTCTTGAAAAGCGCCGGTCGGCCATAAAGCGTAGGCGCCAGCATCGATGTAGATGTCACCCTCTATTCCGAGAAGCGTCCCATCCCGATCAGCTGAAATGGTCAAATCATACGTGTGATCCCGCGCGTGCACCGATGCGAGCAGATGTTCCCGTCGATCTTCGATCCATCGCACCGGGTGCTTGACCTTCAATGCGATCGCAGCGACGGCAACATCCTCGGGCATAATGCGGTTCTTGCCGCCGAAGCCGCCACCGACATCAGGAGCGATAACGCGAACCTTTTGTTCGGGGAGACCAAGCATCTGCGAGAGCGCAAGGCGCTTGACTTGGCCGCCCTGGGTCGAGAGGTAGACGACTAATTCGTCGAGCCGATGGTCCCAGTAAGCGAGAACGCCCCGTCCTTCGAGCGAAACGGTCGCCTGCCGATTGAGCCGCAGCTGGCGCCGTAAGCGGATTGGCGCAGAGGTCAGGGATTCCGGGTTTCCCTCGACCACCCGCGTGCTGATGTAGGCGTTATTGGGCCATTCATCGAAAACCCCTGGGCTGTCAGGACGCATCGCGGCAACGACGTCCACCACAGCAGGCAATTCTTCCAATTCAACGTAGACCTGGTCGACGAGATCCTCAGCCTGAGCCCGCGTGGGCATCATGCAGGCCGCGATGGTCTGTCCCACGTAGCGAACCCGGCGATCCGCCAGTGGCGGATACGGGCTGTGGCGATGAGCGGCGAGTTCAGGCCCTGCCTCTAGAATGTTGATCTGACCGATGTCCGCTAATGTGAAAACCCGCGCTCCTAATTCCGAAGGTTTGGTCACCTGTCGCACATTGGCGTGCGCTCTCTGGCTGCGAACGAAGGCGATCTCCTGTGTGCCAGGCATACTGATATCAGCAATGAACATGCCGCGCCCGTGGAGGTGCCTTGCGTCCTCCTTGCGGAGCAAACTGGCGCCAATCCAGCTGGCGGTGTTATCGCGGTCGTGCATGTTTGAGCGGGGCAACGTATACCTTCAACGTTTATTGTATGCGAGATGGCCCGCTGTCAACGTACTCGTTAACCCGCCCAGCTACTCCGGCTATGGCGCAATTTCTCTATCGAGCCGTCTGATTCCGCCGCCGTCGTCTTTTGGAGGAAACGACGACTTCCCCTTTTCGCGAGAAGTGCTCGATGACTTGCAGGCCGGTGCCGATCACGTGGTCCCGCATGATGGCGTAGGCCCGCTCTGCGTCTGAGCTAACAATAGCTCGTACGATCCCATCGTGCTCATGAAAGGAATATTCAGTTCGGCCGGGGACAAACTGAAGCGCCTGAAACGGTGCGAGCCTTTGTCGGAAACCACGAGTCACCGAAGCAATACTTGGATTATGCGCGCCCAAATAAATAGCTTCATGAAATTGATTGTTCATTGCTGCAAAATCTTTGTTGCCATCTGCAATTCTCTTCTGTCGCTGTGCGTTGAGAACCTCGAGTCGTTTCTTGTCCAGCGTACTCATTCTGACAGCACTTAACCTCGCACAAAGCCCCTCAAATTCACCAAGGGCTTCAAACATATTATTCAGCTGCTCGACCTCGATACGAGCAACCGTAACTCCCTTTCGGGGCGTAACATCGACCAGACCCGTTCCGCTCAAGCGCCGAAGAGCTTCGCGGATCGGGGTCCGAGATACACCAAACTTTCGGCAGATGCTTGGCTCATCAAGTCGCGCGCCGGGTTCAATCTCGCCGGACAGGATGGCTTTTACGAGTGCTTGGAAAACTTCGTCTGATAACGTCACGGCTATGCACCGCTCCAGCCCCATAAAGCAGATACCTGGATATACAGTTGAAGATTCCCGAAAGCTAGGTAAATGACGGATGTGCCCCCAAGACCAATCTTTCTATGGGCCGACTGGATGCCACTTGAATCAGAACCGTTTCGATTTGTTTCCATGTGGCAGCAGCAAGGATGCAAATAGTATAGCAGCAGTTTGACACGTATACACGCCGCGGATATCGTATGCGATGGCGAGGGAGGTGCCCATGTTCGCAGCCGAACGATGTGCGGTGGGGCTCTATGCAGCCGGCCTCGCGCTCCTTTTATTGCTACTGCCAGTCGTCCCGTCGATGGCGCAAACTTGGCCACAGCGGCCTGTCAAGTTCGTCGTGACCCTCGGACCTGGCAGTGGCGTGGATTTCGGCACGCGCCTCCTCGGCGATCGGTTGAGTAAACGTTGGGGCCAACCGGTTGTGATCGAGAATCGTCCGGGTGGCGACGCGGTTGTCGCCGTGACGGCGGTAATCAGCGCAAATGACGATCACGTTCTACTCTCCTCTCCGACATCAGCGTTGACCGCCCATCCCTACATGCTGCAGCAGATGCCTTATCACGATAGCGACCTTCTCCCGATCGCCCGCGGTTGGAACACAGTCATCGTTATTGCCGTTCCGACGTCTATGGACGTTAAAACGATGCGAGATTTGGTTGCCATGACGCGCGCGAATCCTGGAAAGCTTAATTGGGCAGGCACAACCGGCGCCATCGATTTTCTCTTCGCAGGCTTCCTCAAGAAGAACGATCTTGACATGGCGCGCGTCCCTTACCGCAACCCGCAGGAGGCGGCCAACGACGTTGCCACGGGCCGGATCCAGGTGACCGAAGCATCGCTGGCCACGCTTCGTCCGCAGCTTCAGGCAGGACAAATAAAAATGCTCGCGTCGACGAACAGCATTAGGCCGCCAACTCATCCCGAGGTGCTAACCGTCACCGAGGCAGGATTTCCAGAGCTTACCCTCGATGGGCTAGTTGGTTTCTTCGGGCCAAACAGCATGCCGGCAGCACTGCGAGAACATATCGCCGCCGACATGCGCGCCGTAGTGCAAGAGCCTGATTTCGGCGAAAAGCTTAGTGTGACGGGCCAGATTGCCAACGCGGGGGGGCCGGCTGAGTTCGCAGCATCGATGCAGGAACAACGGGAGCGACTTGCAATCGCCGCAAAGGAACTTGGCCTTAAGCCAGCCCAATGAGTCTTGACCCGGCCCGGCTGCGAGCCAGCCGCATCGCATCATGGCAGGATTGCAGCGCATGAATGTTTCTGGGGAATTCACGGTCACCGCGCCGCGTGATGCTGTCTATAAAGCGCTGCGAGACAAGCAATTCGCTCTACGGCTGCGTGCGGAGTTTGCGTCAACCGAATGATCCCGTTTGAACTCGCAGAACCGCCGTCATTAGAAGCAGCTATCGGGCTTCTAAATCCGCACGATCCTACAATCCGACCGATGGCTGGCGGCACGGCGCTCATGTTGATGACGAAGGCGGGCGTTTTCCACCCCGTAAAGTTGATCAGCCTGCGCAAAATCGAGAGCAGGTATTCACGCGTTGAGTCTGACGGCAACGAACTTCACATCGGCGCGATGACGACCCTGGGCACGCTCGAGCGGTCCAGCGAAATCCAAAAACATGTTCCGGTCATCACGCGTACCTTGCGCACGCTGTCGAATGTGCGTGTGCGCAATGTGGCAACCATCGGCGGTGCGCTCGCTCACGCCGACCCTCACATGGATCTACCGCCGGTACTCATTTCGCTCGGCGCAACGCTCACCGTGACCGGACCGAAGGGTGAGCGAGAGATTGCTGTCGAAGAATTGTATTCTGGCTATTACGAGACTGTGCTGAAGGCCAATGAACTGATCACCGGAGTCCACATTCCTGTCCTAGGCTCAAAGAGTGCGGCTTATTACAAAGTTACCACTGGCTCCGCTGACGATTGGCCGGCCCTCGGGATTGCAGCCGGAATCGAGCATGATGGCAGCTGGATCAAATCCGCCCGGCTTGTCGCTAGCGCCGCCACAAACAGAGCAACGCGCCTGAAATCGGCGGAGGCCTTGCTTGTTGGCAAGAGTGTCGATGACGAACTTTTGATACGAGCTTCTGAGATCGCCACTGAAGACTGCGAGTTTATCGCTGACGTGCGGGGGACGGTGCCATACAAGCGGGAACTAATGAAAGTTTATCTGCGGCGCGCTGTACGCGCTGCCCTTAATACCGGAACGGTCGTCAATGGCCGCGATCATTGACCCAAGCATTAAGGTCGGGTCACAGATCGGGCGATCTGTGCTGCGGGTTGAAGGGCGCGACAAGGTCACCGGCCGCGCCGAATACACGCACACGATGCGGCTTCCAGGTATGCTGCATGCCAAACTGTTCCGCAGCACGGTCCCGCACGGCAAAATCAAATCGGTCGACACCCGCGCTGCAGAGAAGCTTCCTGGCGTGCTGCATGTCGTTACGATCGATCACGTCAAACGTGTCATTCCAAATCCGTACTATGGCCCGGCATTTCATGATCAGCCTATTCTTGCGGACGAAAAGGTGCGCTTTGTCGGCGAGCCCGTCGCAGCTGTACTGGCAAGGGACCCACATGTGGCCGATCAGGCGGTGCAACTCATTACTGCCGAATATGAAGAATTGCCCGCGGTCTATGATGAAATTGATGCTTTGACGGCACAGACCTTCGTACATGAAGAACTAAGACCCGCTGGTACCTTTACCGACCTCAAACACCTGCAAGGGATGAGGAAGACCAATGTGGCGCTCGACTATCGCCTGCGCCGTGGGAATTTTGAAAGGGCCTACGCGGCTGCAGAGTATAAGTTTGAGCACGAATTCAAGACCCAAAAAGTAGTGCACTTATCTTTCGAGCCGTTCGCAACGATTGCGGATTACAGACCTGACGGCGTAACGATCCACACCGCTTCGCAAGGTCCTTCGTTTGTGCGAATGGAAATTGCGCGGCTTCTCGGCTGGCCCGAAAACAAGGTGCGGGTGAAGGTGCCGTATGTCGGAAGTGGGTACGGCTCAAAGCTCTACATTAAACTTGAGGCTCTTGCCGTCGCGCTCTCCATGATCGCTCGCAGACCGGTAAAAGTCGCGGCAACGATGGAAGAGATGTTCTATCAGGTCACTAAGCATCCCTGCACTTTCCGCATTAAGAGCGGCGTCGATAAGAATGGAAAAATCCTTGCGCGCAAATGCGAGGTGTTCTGGAACGGTGGCGCATACGCGGATATTGGCCCCCGCGTCACGCAGAAAGCTGGACTGACCGCATCCGGTCCTTACGACATCGACGACGTCGATATCGATTCCTACGCGCTCTATACGAATGTAACGCCTTCTGGCTCGTTGCGCGGCTTCGGAGTGCCCCAGCTAGTTTGGGCTTATGAAAGCCACATGGACATGATGGCTCGCGCGTTAAACTGGGATCCAGCCGAATTCCGCCGAAAGAATATTTTGCGAGAAGGAAGCCCTCACGCCACTGGTCAGACCCTTGCTGATGCTCCACTCGACAAGGTTCTGAACACGGTGTTGGACCGGATAGGATGGAATCAGCCGTTTGACCGTGGCAGCGGCTCCACTAGGAGGGGCCGCGGTTTCGGCATCGCGATCAAGGCGGTGACTTCTCCAACCACGTCCGTGGCAATCATCAACATTTCGGCGGACGGCTCCCCCACCCTTTACTGCGGCACCGTCGATATGGGTCAGGGATCCGACACTGCCTTGGCACAGCTCGTCGGCGAGGCTCTTAATGTACCCACGGAATCTGTGAGAATCGTTCAACGCGACACAGATGTCGTACCATACGATATGGGCACACTCGGATCGCGCTCACTGTTTCACATGGGGCATGCGATTCAGCGCGCAGCCGCGGATGTGCGTAGCAAAATCGCCGCACTTCGCCAGGAGGTCGGAGAACCCGAAGGGTCCAATCTCCCGATTTCCGCGCTCTTCCAGAAGCGATATGGCATGCAAGCCGGTAACATTATTGGAAGCGGCGTCTTCAAGCCGGACTATATTTCCCCTTCGCGCGAAAACGGGCAGAGCCCCAATATCACGCCTTTCTGGCTGATCTCGGGCGCGGGTGCTGAGGTGGAGGTCGATACAGAGACAGGCCACGTGAGAGTCACGAAACTCATAAACGTCGTGGATGCCGGCAAAGCTGTTAATCCGAAAATAGTCGAGACACAGATTTCCGGCGGTGCCGTGATGCAACTTGGATTTACGCTCTTCGAAAAAATCCACATTGACGGTGGGCAAATCACCAACGCCTCACTTGCTGATTATAAGATTCCCGGTTTTCACGACCTCCCGAATGCGATGGAGAACTTGTACGTCGAACACGAAGAAACGAACGGACCATTCGGTGCCAAGGGCGTCGGCGAAAGTTCTATGTTCTGCGTCTCGCCGGCAATAGCAAATGCGCTCGACGATGCAGTTGGAGTCCGCCTGACGGAGCTTCCGCTGACGCCGGAAGCAGTATTCCGCGCGATCCGGACGAAGGCCGGAAAACCGCTCGAAAGCGAGTAAAATGACGACCGCACGAACCATTGCGTTCAATCTGAATGGCGCGCATGTCACGGCCATCGTCCAACCGCATCATACTCTGATTGAAGTGCTGCAAGCCCAATTCGGCCTTACCGGCGCGCGCGAAAGCTGCGGGCAAGGTTTATGCGGCTGCTGTACGGTCATCATCAATGACCATCCGGTCTCGGGTTGTCTTTACCTTGCAGCATTTGTCGATGGCGGGAAGGTGACCACTATCGAGGGTCTCGAAACACCGAATGAACTGAGCCCTGTGCAACAAGCTTTTATCGAGGCCAGCGCCTTTCAGTGCGGCTATTGCACGCCTGGCTTCGTCATGATGGTTACGAAATTGCTCGACGAGCATTCGGACCCGGATGACGAAACCATCACACATTATCTGAGTGGCAACCTCTGCCGCTGCGCCGCTTACCCGGAGGTTCTCGAAGCGGTCAAGCTGGCAGCGCGGAAACGCAGGACCGTAGGCGGAAAAAGTCTGGGATAGGCAAAAGTCTCGTTGCGATGACTAGCTTGGCAAGAGTGGGGTTGATCCTCACAGGTGGAACGATCGACTCTGTTGGCATCGATCGGCTGGATCTCGCCTGGTACATCGAAGCGAACAAACGCCTCAGCGAGGGAGAACTTCTGAGCCAACTTCCCGAGCTCAAAACTATCGCCAAGGTGCAGGAGATACCATTTCGCCGCTTGCCAAGCCAAGCACTGGTCGACAAGGACTGGCTGGACTTGATGCGAAAGATCCATTCGATCTTCGACAACGACGAAGCCGACGGGATCGTCATCACGCATGGCACCAACACGCTCGAGGAAACCGCTTATTTCCTCAACCTGACACTAAAGACCGACAAGCCGGTCGTGCTGGTTGGCTCGATGCGACCATCCTCGGCCGTCAGCGCTGATGGCTATCTCAATGTACTCAATGCCGTGCGGGTTGCCGCCGATCCGCAGTCGCGCGGGCGCGGCTGCCTCGTCGTGATGAACGACACGATTTTCAACGGCAGGGATGTCACCAAAAATGCGACCTACCGCGTCGAGGCTTTTCAGTCGCGCGACCTGGGGCCGCTCGGCTTTGCCGACGCTGATGGAACAGTCGTCTATTACCACCAGCCGGTGCGAAAACACACAACGCAGACTGAGTTCTATGTGCGCGAACTGAGCTCGCTGCCGCGCGTGGACATCGTTCTCTCGTACGTCAACGCCGATGGAGCGATGATCGAAGCCGCGGCGAAGGCTGGCGCGAAAGGGATTGTCAGCGCCGCAACCGGCGCCGGCCGGCCGACGCCCGCCCAGGATGCGGCCTTCGATAAGGCTTACAAGGAGAGCGGGACGCTAATGTGCCTGTGCAGCCGGATTGCATCGGGGCGTGTGGTGCGCAGCCCAGGCCTCAAGCGCAAGGGCTTCGTCGCCAGCGACAATCTGCAACCGTGGAAGGCGCGCATTCTGCTTGCGCTCGCGCTTTCCAAGACGACGAACGCCGATGATATCCAGCGAATGTTCGATACTTATTAGCTCGGCACGCTCTCAGGAGACCTGCCCAGCGGAAATGAGGAGTATGTCATGAAAGCAGATCTGGTCGTCAAGAACGGATCGATCGTTACGCCGGAAGCCACGCTGCAAGGCGGTGTTGCCGTCGCCGGCGGCAAGATCGTGGCGATCGGTGCCAACGACACGTTGCCGGAAGGGAACCAGACAATCGACGCGACCGGACTCCATGTCCTCCCGGGGCTGATTGATGCCCACGTCCACTTCCGGGATCCGGGCGTGACGCACAAGGAAGACTTCTCAACGGGGTCGACCGCTGCAGTGTGTGGCGGCATCACCACGATCATCGATATGCCCAACCAACTCCCGCCGACCGAGAATGCCGAGCAGGTCGACGTGAAGCGCAAGATCGGTGAGACCAAATCGATGTGTGACTTCGCGTTGCTTGGGGTTGTTCATCAGACAAATGCCGACGACATCCTGCCAATGGCGAAACGCGGAGCAATCGGTTACAAGATCTTCTTCGGTGAGACTATCGGCAACCTGCCGTTCCCCGATGACGGCATGTGCCAGATCGTGTTTCCCAACATCACGAAATCCGGCGTGCCGCTTTGCATCCACGCAGAGAACCGGCAGATCCAGCACTTCTGGACCAACAAGCTCAAAGCAGAGGGCAAGAACGATCCCATCTATTGGGAGTCGTCGCGTCCCTGGCTGTGCGAGGCGGAGTCGATCGCCCACGCCATGTTCCTCGCGGAAAATTTTGGCACCAAGCTGCACATCGTGCACGCCTCGACCAAGCAGGCCGTGCAGATGCTGCGCAACGCCAAGGCGCGCGGCCTGCGATTCACAGGCGAAACACAGCCGCATTATCTGCTGCGGGTCGACACGGATCTGAAGGACGTCGGCCCTCTCTTGAAAATGAACCCGCCGGTGCGCTCGAAGGAGCACCAGGACGCGCTGTGGGAGGGCTTGCTCGACGGCTCGATCGACATGATCGCGACCGACCATTCGCCGCACACGCTCGAAGAAAAGGGGTGCGACATCAATGGCAAGATGACCAAATCCGCGATTTGGGACTGCATCTCCGGCTTCTGCGGTGTTGAAACCAATGTCCCCCTGATCTTGACGCAGGTCAACAAGGGTCGCATGACGCTCAATCACTACGTCAAGGTGCAGAGCGAAAATGTCGCCAAGGTCTGGCAGATGTATCCGAAGAAAGGCGCCATCCGGCTCGGATCCGACGGCGATCTCACCATCGTCGATATGAATAAGGAAGGGACCGTCGACCCGAAAAAACTGCACAGCAAGAACCATCCGACGCCTTGGGGCGGCTGGAAGGTCAAAGGCATGCCGGTTTACACAGTCGTGAGAGGCAACGTGCAGATGAAGGATGGCGAGCCGGTCGGCAAAGTGATCGGCCAGATGCAGACGCCGATCATAAACTGATCGTCCAGCACGAAAATGACCGTCGCATCCGGCGCCTTGCAAGGGTCGATGGCACAACCCACCTTCAAGGTTGCCATGAGGCGAGAGGCAACAAGCCCAAATTCCAAAGCGTCCGTGATTATCCTGACCGGCTTTCTCGGCTCAGGCAAAACCACGCTGCTCAACCGCATACTGACCGCCGAGCACGGTCGCCGTGTCGCCGTGATCGTCAATGAGTTCGGGGAGGTGGGAATAGACCATCATCTGCTACTTTCCTCAAATCAGGAGGTGGTGCAGATGAACAATGGCTGCGTCTGCTGCACCGTCCGCGGCGATCTGGTGCGCAGTTTCTTCCAGCTCATGGAACACCGTGAGAAGTTCGACACCGTGGTCATCGAGACCACCGGCCTGGCGGAGCCTGCGCCGGTGGCGCAGAGCATCTACGCCGACGAGCGCATTCGGAGTCAATTTACGCTGGCCGGCGTCGTCACAGTGGTCGACGCCAAGTATATCGCGATGCGCCTCGAGGAGTCTGGAGAGGCATGCGAGCAGGTAGCCTTCGCCGATCTGATCGTGCTGAACAAGACGGATCTGTCCACGCCAGAGAAATTGGATGAGACGGAACATCAGCTCACGCGACTGAACAAAGTCGCGAAGATCCATCGCACGAAGAACTCAGAGATGGATCTCACGGCTATCTTTGATATCAGCAATGTTGAGCTCTCCGTTAAGCTCAACGACTATGATAGCCATCATGACGGTCCAGGGAACCACCATGGTCACTCGCACCAGGGGCGTCATCACCACAACCATCTGCAGAATATCGATACCGTCTGCATCGAGCAGCCGGGCGAGCTCGACGGCCTGAAGGTTAGCATCTGGTTTCGTTCGCTGATCGGCGAACTCGGCGACAAGATGCTGCGAATGAAAGGGATCCTCAATCTCAAGGGCGACCACGACCAATTTCTCTTGCAGGGAGTGCATTGGGATTTCGAAGGACGGCCGGGTCGGCCCTGGAGCGCCGACGAGGACCGGATTAACCGGCTGGTGTTCATCGGCCGCGCGCTCGATCGCGAGAAGATTGCAGAAGGCTTCGAGGGCTGCTTCTATACAGCCGGATCACGCGACCCGGCGACCGATGCCGACTCGTTTGGACGCTACATCGAAATCTCGTCCTATACGCTCGAACAAATTCGCTACTGGATGCGGCAAAACTTCAACTTTCCGAAAGAGGTCCCGATCGTCATTAAGGAGGTGCCGTGCGTGAAGGAGAAGTGCCCCCCGATTGAGACATCGATCATGGCGATGGAAAAGAATGCACCGCCACGGATCTTCAAGGTCCAAAAGCCTATTAATGAGATTACCTTCGACCATATCTACAATCTCATCGAAAATCCGATGCCGTGCTGCTGAACCGCAAAAGAGGGCCGCGTGGCAAAACGCGCGCTTCGGGGGGATGAATTTAGCTACCGCGATTGTTTGCAGGAAAGGCCGCACGCGGCAGAGATTGTCATTCGGAGACTTCGTGCAACGCTCGGAGGGCATTGACAGTAGATCAGGCATAAACAGCGGGCGGTTCTTTGGGTTCGCGCTCATTGCAAGCGCGCTTGCGACTTTGCTCAGCATAAACTCTACCCCGTCGCAGGCCCAGGCATGGCCGACACGGCAACCTATCCGGGTCATCGTTCCCCTGACAGCGGGAAGCGCCATCGACATCGTGGGGCGCCTCGTGTTCGGCGAGATCTCCAATCAGATCGGTCAGACAGTCGTGATCGAAAACCGTGCGGGCGCATCGCAGACGATCGGTGCCGCCGCGGTCGCTAAGGCTGACCCTGACGGTACACCATCTTGGTCGCAGGATCGGCGCTCGCGGTGGTGCCCTCAACAATGGCAAACCCGCCGCTCAATGTGCGGGCCGATCTGACTGCGGTGGGCGCCCTGGCGAACGTTCCACTCGTGCTTGTCGTGCAGCCGGCCAAAAGATATCAGGCGATCCACGAGTTCGTAGCCGCCGCGAAAGCCAGACCCGGCGGGATGACGTACGGATCGGGCGGGCGCGGCGATGCGACCCATCTGGCTGCGGAGCGGTTTCGGCTCGCCGCCGGATTGGAGGGCCTCTACGTGCCGTTCAGAGGCGCCTCCGAGGTGTTGACCGAAGTGATGGCGGGACGGCTCGACTTCTACATGGCTCCGATATCTCCAGCCATGCCGCTACTCGCGGGCAGACAGCTTCAGGCGTTGGTGGTCGCAAGCGCGACCCGCGCCTCGGCACTACCTGAAATTCCGACAACGACCGAACCAGGTTTCATCGATTCCGAGTACGAACTCTGGGTGGGTGCGTTTGCTCCCGCGGCCACACCCCGTTTCATCGTGGACCTCTGAATCGGGAGATCATCACGGCATTGGAGAGGCCGGGCGTGCGCGACCGTTTGCGGGATATGGGTGCATCACCGATGCCGGTGTCGGCGCAGGCGTTCGGCGAGCAGTTCAAACGAGAAATCGACGTAAACGCCGGCCTGGTAACGGCGGTGGGGTTGCAAACAAAGTAATCCGACTGGATAAGGTCCGACACGTGGGCAACATGGGCGATGCGGTCATAGAGTGCCGCCTGGACTCGCGGAGTAGAGGAGGGTGAGCGATGGCCAATAAGGATGTGCGCGACTGGATCGACGGCATCAAGGCTGCTGGTGAACTCAAAATCATCACCGGTGCCGAGCCGAAGGAAGAGATCGGCGGAATCGTCGACATCTATATGCGCAGGATGGGCAATCCTGCGGTGATGTTCGACGAAATCCCCGGTTTTCCGAAAGGATACCGCGTCATCGCCAACATTCTTACCTCGATCCCGCGCGTCAACCTAGCGCTCGGCCTACCGCCGCAGAGCTCGGAGATGGAGCAGATTCAATGGTGGCGCAATTACTTCAAGAGCGCGCCATTCAAACCGACGAAGGCCGTCAACGGCGGGCCGCTGCAGGACAACGTGCTCGAAGGCAAGGACGTGAACATCAAAAACATCCCCACGCCGATGTGGCATGAGGAGGACGGGGGGCCGTACATCGGCACCGCCTGCCTCGTCGCGATGAAGGATCCCGATTCTGGCTGGATCAACTACGGCTGCTATCGCGTGCAGTCACACGAGCCAAATGTTGCGTCGGTGATGATGTCCCCGGGCAAACACGGCTTGATCATCATGCGCAAATATCACGAACGTGGACAGCCCTGCCCGGTCGCCGTGATTGCCGGGATGCATCCTGCGCTGTTCATGTTGGGCGGCGTCGAGATTCCTTATGGCAAGAACGAGCTCGAGGCCGCGGGCGGCATCCTCGGCGAGCCGATCGAAATCATCAACATGCCAAAGACCGGCCTACCGGTGCCGGCGAATTCGGAGATCGCCTTTGAGGGTCTCATCCATCCCGATGATAGGATCAAGGAGGGGCCCCTCGGCGAATGGACCGGATATTACGCGAGCGGTAGCGATCTCGAGCCTGCAATCCGTATCGAGACATTGATGTATCGCAACGATCCTATCCTCGTAGGCGCGATTCCCGCGGTACCACCCAATGACAACACCTTCTATTTTGGCTCGTATCGCTGTGGCGCAGTGTGGAACCAGCTCGAAGCGGCGGGCATCCCGGGCGTACAGGGGGTGTGGACGCATGAAGCTGGTGGGAGTCGGTTCATGCTCGTGATTTCGATCAAGACCCTTTACGGCGGCCATTCCAAGCAGGCTGGTATGGTGGCTTCCCATTGCCATGCTGGCGCCTACAACAACCGCTGGACCATCGTGGTCGACGATGACATCGATCCGACCAACTTCAACGACGTGATCTGGGCAATGTGCACGCGCTGCGACCCGCGCGATCAGGTCGACATCATTCATGGGGGCTGGAGTTCCGCGCTCGACCCTATGTGCTACGACACCGAGCACGACCGCCGCAATTCCCGCGTCGTGATCGATGCTTGCATCCCATTCCGCAGAAAGAAGACGTTTCCAAAGGTCGCCCGTGCAAGCAAGGCG
>Ga0070714_100001615_pt1 | contig 16390 bp, 21 predicted proteins | sample LARL83metaG_FD_65450 | JGI IMG/M metagenome (GOLD analysis project Ga0070714, IMG submission 65450) | Corn, switchgrass and miscanthus rhizosphere microbial communities from Kellogg Biological Station, Michigan, USA - LAR L8-3 metaG | ecosystem: Host-associated > Plants > Roots > Rhizosphere ...
GGTTGATCAGCCCGGCGAGCCCGAGCGCGATGATCACGTCGGTTCGCTCGAAGCGGAGCACGCGGCCGCGCTCGGCGTCGTTGTGGACGGGCATGCGGCCCTGGGTGAGCGCGGAGTGCAGATAGATGGCGTGCGGCATCACGGTCGCGCCGATGATCCCGACCGCGAGGTACATCGCCTCCGTCGAGCCGAGCCGCGGTGGCAGGAAGCTCTGGAGGCTGTCCGACGCTGACGGCCCGATCTTCAACGTCTCGTAGAGGAAGCCGAGAAAGATGATCCCGAGCAACGCCGTGATCGCGAGCTCGAAGGGGCGGAAGCCGCGGCGACGCAGCTCGAGAATCCCGAAGGCGATGAAGCCGGTCATCACGCCGGCGATGAAGAGCGGGACGTGGAAGAGCAGGTTGAGACCGAGCGCGGCGCCGAGGAACTCGGCGATGTCGGTCGACATCGAGATGAGCTCGGCCTGCACCCACATCCCCCAGGACATCCAGCGCGGATAGTGCGCGCGGAAGCTCTCCGGGAGGTTGTGGTCGGTGACGATCCCGAGCTTGGCGGACAGGTACTGGATCAGCATCGCCATGAGGTTCGCGGCGAGCACCACCCAGAGCAGGAGGTAGCCGAAGCGGGCGCCGCCCTGGATGTTCGTCGCGAAGTTGCCGGGGTCGACGTACGCGATCGCGGCGACGAACGCCGGGCCGAGCATCGTCAGCGTCGCTCGGAGGCGGCCGCGGCGGAGCAGTGCCTCCAGCGGGGTGATTCCGGCTTCGCGAGCCTCTTCCGCGAGGGTCTCGACCGTCACGCCGCCTCAGCCTCCACGCGCATCGCACCAGCGAGCACGGACCCGAGGACGTGGACCTCGCCGTCGACGCGGACGAACAGCGGCCCGTCGAACGGCTGCCGCTCGACGAGCTCGAGCGTCGCTCCGGGGACGATCCCGCGCTCGCCGAGGAAGCGGAGCATTGCCGGGTCCGAGTCGGAGATCCGCACGAAGGTGGCGACACCGCCGGGCTCGAGCTCGGCAAGTGTCTGCGACGACGTCTCGGCGAGCTCAAGCTCGCGGCTCGGGATGGGGTCGCCGTGCGGGTCGACGGTCGGGTTGCCGAGCTTCGCGGCGATCAGCTCCTCGAGCTCTTCCGAGAGCGCGTGCTCGAGCACCTCCGCCTCGGGGTGCACCTCGTCCCAGGTCATCCCGAGGCTCTCGACGAGGAACAGCTCGACGAGCCGGTGGTGGCGGATCACCTCGAGCGCGACGCGCCGGCCACGGTCCGTGAGACGGACTCCGTGGTAGCGCTCGTGCTCGACGAGGCCGAGTTCGGAGAGCTTGCGGAGCATTCCCGAGACCGAGGCGGGGCGGACCTCGAGCAGCGTGGCCAGCTCGGTGGTCGACGCGGCGCCGTGGCGGGACTCGAGGGTGTAGATCGCCTTTGCGTAGTCCTGGACGGCAGCCGTGAGGTCGCGCGTCGCCGGTGCGGGAAGTTGAGCCATGCCTAAATTATAGGTTAGGCACGGGTTATGGGCAAGCACGGTCCGGGCATCCACCGATGCCTCGGCACGTCTCCGGCGGCAGGGTGAGGGAAACGACCCGGAGGTACACGATGAGATCGCTCGTTGTCTACGAGTCCTCGTTCGGGAACACGCGGCAGGTCGCCGAGCAGATCGCGGAGGCTCTGGCGGAGGCCGGCGAGGTCGAGATCGTCACGGTCGACGACGAGATGCCCGGCCTGGCGCACGTCGACCTGCTCGTCGTCGGGGCGCCGACCCATGTCCACGGTCTCTCCAGCACGCGGTCGCGTGCGAGCGCGGTCGAGCAGGGCGCCGGTGGCGAAGTTGGGATCGGCGCGCGCGGGTGGATCGACCGGCTCCCGCTTTGCGGCGGTCCCCGAATCGCGGTCTTTGACACGCGCGCGCACAAGCCGGAGCTGCTCGTCGGCTCGGCGGCGCACGGGATCGCCAAGCGACTGCGCAAGCACGGCTACAGGCTCGCCGTCGAGCCGGAGAGCTTCTTCGTCACCGGCACGCCGGGTCCGCTCGAGGCGGGCGAGCTCGAGCGTGCGGCGGCGTGGGGGAGAGCGCTGGCGAACGAGGTTCCGACCCCCACGGCATGATTGGCCGGTGCACGGCCACGCGCACCGGCACGAAACGGAGGACGCCCGCCGGCTCTGGATCGCACTCGGCCTGATCGTCGCGTTCATGGCCGGCGAGGTCGTCGTCGGGATTCTCGGCAACTCGCTCGCGCTGCTCTCCGACGCGGCGCACATGCTCACGGACGCCGGCGCGCTCGTCGTGTCGCTCGTCGTGCTCCGCCTGGCCGCGCAGCCGGCGGGTGGAAACCGAACGTTCGGGCTCCGCCGCTCGGAGATCCTCTCCGCGCAGGCCAACGGCGCCGCGCTCCTCGTCCTCGCCTGCCTGATCGTCTACGGCGCCGTCCGCCGCCTCGTCGAACCGCCGGACGCGAACGGCACCGCCATGCTCGTCGTGGCGCTCATCGGCGTCGCGGTCAACATCGTCGCGACGTGGCAGCTCGCGGGCGCGAACCGCCGCTCGCTCAACATCGAGGGTAGCTTCCAGCATCTCCTCACCGACCTCTACGCGTTCATCGCGACCGCGATCGCCGGCGCGGTGATCCTCGCGACCGGCTGGGTGCGGGCCGATCCGGTGGCGGCGCTCGTCGTCGCGGCGCTCATGCTCGTCGCCTCGTGGCGGCTGCTGCGCGACTCGGGCCGCGTGCTCCTCGACATCGCGCCGGCCGGCCTGTCGGTGGAGGAGATCGGGACCGCCATGGCGTCGCACCCCCAGGTGGTCGAGGTGCACGACCTCCACGTCTGGGAGGTGACGACGGAGTTCCCGACGCTGTCGGCGCACGTGCTGGTCGAGCCCGGCGCCGACTGCCACGAGATCCGACGCGAGCTCGAGCGGCTGCTCCGCGAGCGGTTCGGGCTCGAGCACACGACGCTCCAGGTCGACCATGCGCCGGCCAAGCTCGTCCAGATCCGCTAACCTTACGTAAACGTCAGGTTAACGGAAGGGGTCCGGCGGTGCGGATGGGTCTGCGGAAGCTCGACTACAAGTGGGTGGCGCTCTCGAACACGACGCTCGGGACGCTGCTCGCGATGATCAACAGCTCGATCCTGCTGATCGCGCTGCCGAACATCTTCCGCGGCATCGGGATCGACCCCCTGCAACCGGGCAACACGAGCTACCTCCTGTGGCTGCTGCTCGGCTTCCTCGTCGTCCTTGCCGTGCTGCTCGTCAGCCTCGGCCGGCTCGGCGACATGTACGGGCGCGTCCGCATGTTCAACCTCGGGTTCGCCGTCTTCACGTTCTTCTCGATCCTGCTCTCGATCACGTGGATGCACGGCAGCGCGGGTGCGCTCTGGCTGATCCTCATGCGCGTCGGGCAGGGAGTCGGCGGCGCGCTCGTCTTCGCGAACTCGAGCGCGATCCTCACCGACGCCTTCCCGCCGAACGAGCGTGGCCTGGCGCTCGGGATCAACAGCGTCTCGCTGGTCGTGGGGTCGTTCCTCGGGCTCGTGCTCGGAGGCGTGCTCGCGCCGTTCGCGTGGCGGCTCGTCTTCGTCGTCTCGGTGCCGGTCGGCCTCGTCGCGACGGTCTGGTCGTACCACTCGCTGCGCGAGATCGGCATCCGCAAGCCGGGGAGGATCGACTGGTGGGGCAACCTCACCTTCGCCGCCGGCCTCGTGCTGTTGATGGTCGGGATCACGTACGGGATCCAGCCGTACGGCTCGCACACGATGGGATGGACGTCTCCGCTCGTCCTCGCGTGCATCGGCGGCGGACTCGCGCTGCTCGCGCTCTTCTGCTGGATCGAGGTCCACGTCGACGAACCGATGTTCCACCTCGATCTGTTCCGGATCCGCGCCTTCGCCGCCGGCAACCTCGCGGCGCTGCTCGCGGCCATGGCCCGCGGCGGCCTGCAGTTCATCCTCATCATCTGGCTGCAAGGGATCTGGCTGCCCGAGCACGGCTACGACTTCGCGAGAACGCCGCTCTGGGCGGGGATCTACATGCTGCCGCTGATCCTCGGGCTGCTCATAGCGGGCCCCGCCTCCGGCTGGCTGTCCGACCGCTTCGGCGCGCGCCCGTTCGCGACCGGCGGCGTGCTCGTCGCGGCCACGAGCTTCGCGCTCCTGATCGCCCTGCCCGTCGACTTCAGCTACGTCTGGTTCGCGTTGATCCTGCTCCTGAACGGGATCGGCATGGGGCTCTTCCAGTCGCCGAACACGGCCGGGGTGATGAACTCGCTGCCTCCGTCGCAGCGCGGCGCCGGCGCCGGGATGCTCGCGACGTTCAACGTCTCGTCGAGCGTGCTCTCGATCGGCGTCTTCTTCACGCTCATGATCGTCGGCCTCGCGAGCGGCCTGCCTCACGCGACCCAGACCGGCCTCGTGGCCCACGGCGTCGCTCCCGCCGACGCGACGCGCATCTCGCACCTGCCTCCGGTGGCCACGCTCTTCGCCGCGTTCCTCGGCTACAACCCGGTGCGGACGCTGCTCGGCCCGCACGTGCTCCACAACTTGCCGGCGGCGCAGGCGCAGACGCTCACCGGCCGCGGCTTCTTCCCGCACCTGATCTCGGGCCCGTTCCACACGGCGCTCGTCTACGCCTTCATCTTCGCGATCGCCGCCTGTCTCGTCGCCGCCTTCGCCTCGCTCCTGCGCGGCGGGAAGTACCACCACGTGGAGGAGGTCGCGGTGGATCCGCTGGACGTCGAGGTGGCGGCGTGAGCGCGACGGCACTGCGGATCGGCGAGGTGGCGCAGCGCGTCGGCGTCACGCCGCGGACGATCCGCTACTACGAGGAGCTCGGGCTCCTCGGCTCCGGCAGCGAGCGAGAGAAGGGCGCGCACCGGACGTACGCCGAGGGCGACGTGGCGAGGCTCCAGGAGCTGATCCGGCTGCGCGACCTGCTCGGCCTGACGCTCGAGGAGCTCGTCGAGATCGCCGAGGCCGAGGAGGCGCGGGCCGCGCTCCGCGGCCGGTGGGAGGAGGACCCGAGCGACGAGGAGCGGCTGCGCATCGTCGAAGAGGCGATCCCGCACGTCGAGCGCCAGCTCGCGCTCGTGCGCGGCCGGCAGGCGACGCTCGAGGAGTTCGCCGCGGAGCTCGAGGACAAGCTCGGGCGACTGCGGCGCCGTCGCCGTGAGCTCTCGCGCTAGCTAGTCGACCGGGAAGAGGATCCGCTCGAGCGACTCGTCCTCGAGTAGCCAGTGGAGGCCGCTCCACGGGCTCGCGCATGGAATCGCGCGCCTGGCACGCGCACGGTCCCTCTGCTGCTCGGCCTCCCCGAGGCGCTCGCGTGAGCGCACGAGGTTGCCGCGCACGGCGAGCTTGAGCTCCATCGTCTCGGTCCGCAGGCGGGCCGCGTCGCCGCGCGGCGCCCGTGCCGCGGCAGTTACTTCAGCCACGGCTCCAGCTCCCGCTCGAGCTCCCGGCAGCCACGCGGTGCGGGGATTCGGCGCTTCAGCTTACGGCCCTCGACGACGCAGATGGTCGGCACCTCGTCGATCCGGAACTTCTCCGCCAGGTCGGGCCGGCGCTCGACGGAGACCCGTACGAGCTCGAAGGTGTCATGGTTGCGCCGCCGCTGCAGCACCTGGGCGATGAAGCCCTCGATCCTGCGGCAACGGCCCGAGAGAGGCGAGTAGAAGAAGACGAGCCTGGGTCGTTGTTGTGGTTGTTGGTGTGGTTGTTGTGGGTGCTGTTGCTGTTGTGCGGTCGCCGCCACGATTTGAGCTCTACCCGATGGGGCAGGCGTTGAATCTCCATTCAGCCGACGGGCTCGGCGGAGACGAGGAGGATCGCGCCGTCCGGCTCCTCCGCCTCTCGCCGGTTCTGCAGCGGAGCGAAGGCGATCGTGACGTGCACGGGCTTGCCGCGCCGGTCGTGGCCGTCGAGCTCGATCTCCTCGGTCTCCGACCCGTCGAGCACGCGCCGGATCGGGTCGCGGAGCCGCTGCACCGGGATCCCGATGTCGAGATTGAGCAGGTGCTCTCCCTCGACCTCGTCGTCGCGAAATCCCCACAGCTCTTCGTTGGTCGACTGGAGCTCCTCGTTCGTCGTCTCGAGCTCCTCGACCGTCGACTGCAGCTCCTCGCACGCGGTCTCGAGCTCGCGCCGCGCCCGCTCCAGGTCCTCGAGAGTCGTCAGGGCCTCGACGCCTCCGGCCGACGCGCCCACGACGACGACGGTCGACGCCGGCTCGTCCATCTTCTCGTTGTCTCCTGCGGCGGTCGCCGGAAACGCACGTGTGACGAAGGCGCGGCGCGGGGACTCTCCGGTCGTGACCCACGCCGACCGGACATCCGAGCTCTCGCGCGGCACCGGCGACGGGATCTGGCTCGAGGAGTACCTCGTCTACGACCGCGAGGGCTTTCCCGTCGGCCGGGTGTTCGCCGTGCTCGAGCACGAGGGACGGGGCTGGCTCGGCGTGGAGCGCGAGCCTCTGCCGACCCGTCACGACCGTCGCGCGGTCCCGTTCGAGCAGATCGGCGAGATCGACCACGAGAACGTCGCCGTCCACCTCATGCTCGACACGGATGAGATCGAGTCGGCGGTCCAGCTCGAACCCGGGAGCGAGACCCTCCCGGACGAACTGCCGCCGCGCCGGGATCCGGGCCGTTCGCTTCTGCCGGCCGCGACTCTCATGGTGGTGCTCGCCCTTCTCGCGCTGTGGGCGGTCTTCGTCCTCTGGGCTTCGAGCAAATCGCCGGAGGTGCTGCCCTACCTCACCGTGCCTGGCGCGCTGCTCGGCGCAGCCGCGTTCCTCGGCTACCCCGCCTGGTCGCGCCGGTAGCGTCCGCTCGGTGCAGGAGACGCCCCGCCGGCTGAGCTTCGGAGCCCAGGCCACCGCCTACGAGCGCGCGCGGCCGGAGTACCCGGAGGAGGCGGCGCGCTGGCTCGTGCCGGAGGACGCGGCCTTCGTCGTCGAGGTCGGGGCGGGCACGGGGAAGCTCACCCGGGCCGTCGCGGCCCTCGGCGTGCGCGTCCTCGCCGTCGAGCCCGACGCGAGGATGCTCTCCGTCCTCCGCGAGCACGGGCTCGAGGGCGTGGAGGGCTCGGCCGAGTCGATCCCGGTCGGGGACGGGGAGGCGGACGGGGTCGTTGCCGGTTCCTCGCTCCACTGGTTCGAGCTCGACGAGGCGCTCGCCGAGTTCCGCCGCGTGCTGCGTCCCGGCGGTCGCCTCGGCTTCGGCTGGAACCACCGCGACGTGCGTCATCCGACGATCGCGGCGATGTCGGAGGCGATCTACGCGACCCGGCCGTCCCAGCAGACATCGGGCTGGTTGCGGCGCGACTGGGTGCCGGCCGTGACGGAAGGCCGTCTGTTCCACGACGTCGAGCACGCACTCTTCGAGCATGTCCACGAGCTGCCGCGCGAGGCGCTCGAGGATCACCTCCTGTCGTACTCCGGCCTGGCGGCGCTGCCCGACGACGAGCGTCGGCGCGTCTTCGCCGAGGTGGCGGAGATCCTCGATGCCGATCCGTCGTTGTCGGACCGCGCGGGCCTACGGCTCCCGTTCGTCGTGGACGCCTACCGCGCGACACGCGCGTAGGCCCTGTATATGCTGCCCGTCGTAAGTAGGCATTGCACAGGCATTCCAAGACCGGGGCGTGGCAGATCGTGGCAGCTGGATACAGCAGAGCAGGCTTCTTGAAGCGTGCCGCCGTGGGGGGCGGCGTGCTTCTCGTTCCTGCCTCGGGGCTGTCGGCATTCGCCGGCGCCGCGTCCGCTGCCACGCTCCCGGATGCCGACCTCGCGTACCTCCGCCTCCTGATCGCCGCCGAGCTGCTCGCGATCGACTTCCAGACGACGGCGCTCGCAAGCGGCAAGCTCCGGCACGGTGGCGTCCGCGCGGTGGTGCTACGGATGCGGGCCGACGAGAAGGCGCACTACACGGATCTCGCCACGCTGCTGACCGACGCGGGACAGACGCCGGCCACCGCTGACGACATCAACTTCTCGTATCCGAAGGGCAGCTTCCGCAGCCAGGCCTCGATCGTCCGGCTCGGCGGACGCCTGGAGCATCTGATGGTCGGCGCGTACGTCGGTGCGATCCAGGACGTGCAGACGCCGGCGCTGCGCCGCTTCATCGGCCAGATCGCCGCGAACGAGTCGCAGCATGCGGGCGCGCTGGCGGCGCTGACGGGACGGCCGGTCGTCGGATCCGCGTTCGGGCCTGTGCTGTCGATGGCTGCGGCTTCCGACGCCCTGGACGAGTTCGAGAGCTAGCGGTGGCGAAGCGCGAATACACCGCCAGCGAGGCGTCGGCTGCACTCGGGATCAGCCTCGACACGCTCCGCCGCTGGGACCGCGACGGCCGGATCCGGGTCACGCGGGACCGGAGCAACCGGCGTGTCGTGTCGGCCGCGGAGATCGAGCGCCTGCGCGGCGACAGCCAGGGAGAGCACCTCAGCGCCCGCAATCGCTTCCAGGGAACCGTCACCCACGTCCAGGTCGAGGGGCTGATGGCCCAGGTGGAGCTCGTGGTCACCGACCCGGTTCGGCTGACCGCGGTCGTGACCCGTGACGCGGTCGAGGAGCTCGGGCTCAAGCCCGGGATGCCTGCGACCGCGATCGTCAAGTCGACCAGCATGCTGATCCAGCGCTAGATGAAAGGGGTTCGCCTGCCAAGCCGCCGTCTCGTCGTCGTGTTCGCTCTCGTTCTCCTCGCCCTGCCCGTGGGCAGGGCGGCCTCGGCGACGCGTCGTACGCAGGCCCAGATCACCGTCTACGCGGCGGCGTCGCTGACGAACGTCTTTCCGGCCATCGATTCGAAGGAGAAGTACTCCTTCGGCGGCTCGAACACGCTCGCCGCGCAGATCACGCAGGGCGCGCCGGCCGACGTCTTCGCCTCGGCCAACACGACGCTGCCGGCGCAGCTGTTCCAGAAGGGCCTGTGCTCGAAGCCGGTCGTGTTCACCCGCAACCGGCTCGTGATCGTCGTGCCGACGGCGAATCCGGCCGGGATCCACAACATCTACGACCTGACCAAGTCCGGTGTGAAGCTCGACATCGCCGGCCCGGGAGTGCCGGTCGGTAGCTACACGCTGCAGATCCTCAAGAACATGAACCTGACGGCAGCCGTGCTGAAGAACGTCGTCAGCCGGGAGACGGACGTCCGCGAGGTGCTGGCCAAGGTCGGCCTCGGGGAGGCAGACGCGGGCTTCGTCTACTCGACCGACGCGAAGACGGTGCCCGGCAAGGTGACGGTGATCAAGGTGCCGGCGTGGGCGCAGCCAAAGGTGCAGTACGGCATCTGCGTCGTCTCGCACAGCGGCGACAAGGGCGATGCACGAGCGTTCATCAAGCGCGTGATGGGCAAGGCCGGCCAGAAGAAGCTGATCCGGTTCGGCTTCCTCCCGCGCGTCAAGCCGAAGCACTAGCCCGGGATTGCCGCGGATGAGGCGGAGGATCGGCTTCGGGCTCTTCGTCGCGGTCGCTGTTCTGACGCTCGCGTTCCTCCTCCTGCCGATCGTCGGGATCTTCGTGCACACCTCGCCGGGGAAGGTGCTCGGCCAGCTCTCGAATCCGGTGGTCGAGGACGCGTTCATCGTGAGTCTGAAGACGAGCGTCATCGCCCAGGCGCTCATCCTCCTGTTCGGGACTCCGACGGCGTATCTGCTCGCGACGCGCCGGTTTCCGGGCCACTCGCTCGCCGTCACCCTGGTCGAGCTGCCGCTCGTGCTCCCGCCGGCCGTGGCCGGCGTGGGGCTGCTCGCGGCGCTCGGCCGCGAGGGCCTGCTCGGATCGAGCCTGAGCGCGCTGGGGATCACGCTTCCGTTCACGCAGACCGCGGTCACGATCGCGGTCGCCTACGTCGCGAGCCCGCTCTACATCCGCCAGGCGATCGCCTCGTTCGAGGCGACCGATCGGCGCCTGACGGCCGCCTCGCGCACGCTCGGCGCCGGGCCCGTGCGCACCTTCTTCCGGGTGGAGCTGCCGCTCGCGCGCGGCGGTCTGATCGCCGGGCTGGCGCTCTCGTTCGCGCGTGGACTGGGCGAGTTCGGGGCGACGATCATGTTCGCGGGGAGCCTGCAGCGCGTCACCCAGACGCTGCCGCTCGCGATCTACGCGGAGTTCGACCAGAACTTCGACACCACGCTCGCGATGGGCGGCGTGCTCGTCCTGATCAGCGCCCTCCTGCTGCTAACGCTCAGAATCGCACTCTCATGGCAACGGTCACCCTCGAGCGGCTCTCCGTCCCTCTTCGGGATTTCGAGCTCGGCCTGAGCCTCGCGGTCGATTCGACCGTCGCGCTCATCGGCCCGTCGGGCTCCGGCAAGACCACCGTCCTCAACGCGATCGCGGGTCTCGTCGAGCCGGACGGCGGCCGGATCCGCTGCGACGAGGAGACCTGGTTCGACGCCGACCGCAAGGTCTTCGTGCCGCCGGAGGAGCGAAGGGTCGGGCTCGTCTTCCAGGACTACGCGCTGTTCCCACACCTGACCGTGCGCCAGAACATCGAATACGCGCGCCGCAAGGGCGCCGACGAGTACCTCGACCGCTTCCGGATCGGCCATCTCGAGCGCGCCCGCCCGGACAGCCTCTCGGGCGGCGAGCGCCAGCGCGTCGCACTGGCGCGCGCGCTCGCCCGCGACCCGGAGATCCTCCTCCTCGACGAGCCTCTCGCCGCGCTCGACGCCCACACCAAGGTCGACGTCCGGGCGGAGCTGCAGCAGCTCCTCGCCGGGCTCGAGATCCCGACGCTGCTCGTCACCCACGACTTCGAGGACGCCGCGGCCCTCGCGGGCCACGTCGGCGTGCTCGTGGCAGGACGGCTGCGCCAGGAGGGCACTCCCGCCGACCTCGTCGCCCGGCCTGCGGATCCATTCGTGGCCTCCTTCACCGGGGCCAACCTCCTGCACGGGGAGCCGGACGGCGCCTGCGCCGGCACGACGGGCGTCCGCCTCGACGACGGCACCCTGGTCAGGACGAGCGACGAGGGCGAGGGGCCGCTCACTCTCGCTGTCTATCCGTGGGACATCACGATCTCGACCGCCCGTCCCGACGACTCGGCCATGAACGTGATCGGCGGCAGGATCACCGCGATCACCGAGCTCGGCAACCGGGCACGCGTCACCATCGGCCCCGTCAGCGCGGAGATCACGGTGGACTCTCTCCGCAGACTGGGGCTCGAGTCCGGCCGGCAGGCGTACGCCAGCTTCAAGGCAACCGGAACCCGCATCGTCGCGAGCAGAGGAGGAACGGAGTGAAGCTCAGCACCCGCAACCAGCTCCCCGGCAGGGTCACCGAGATCAAGCTCGGTGGGATCATGGCCGAGGTCAGCGTCGATCTCGGCGGCCAGACGATCGTCGCCGCGATCACGCGCGAGAGCGCCGAGAACCTCGAGCTCGCCGCAGGCGACGAGGTCACGGTGCTGGTCAAGGCGACCGAGGTGATGCTGGGCAAGTAGCGCCGCTAGGCGCGCGGAGGGTTGCGGATCCCGATCGCGCCGATCAGGCCGCCGCAGATCAGCAGGGCCGAGACGGCTGCCATCGTCACGTGGAAGCCGTGGACGGTGAGGTGGTCGCCGCCGCCCGCTGCCGCGATCCCGAGCACGGCGATCGCGAGGAGGCCGGCGATGCGTGCCACGGCGTTGTTCACGCCCGACGCGACGCCCGCGTCGCCCGGGCCTGCGTCCGCGAGCACCGTCGTCGTGAGCGGAGCCACGGTCATTGCGAGCCCGAAGGAGAAGACGAGCAGCGCGGGGACGATGTCCACCCAGTAGTTCAGGTTCTCGGGCAGGCGGGTGTACGCGAGGACGCCGAGCCCGGCGACGATCGGCCCGACCGCCATGAACAGATGCGGCCCGTACTGCATCGACAGCCTGCCCATCCGCGGCGAGAGGAAGAACATCACGATCGTGATCGGCAGCAGCGCGATTCCGGCGTGGAACGCCGAGAAGCCTGCGAACTCGATCAGGAACAGCGTCAGGAAGGTGCTCAGCGCAGACAGCGCGCCGTAGACCGAGAGCGTCTCGATGTTCGTGACCCTGAAGTTGCGCAGCCGGAACAGCCGGAGCGGCAGCATCGGCATCGGGGTGTGCAGCTCGTGCCAGACGAAGGCGGCGAGGAGGACGGCTCCGCCGAGGAACGCGCCGACGATGAGCGGGTCGCCCCAGCCGAGCTGCGGCTGCTCGATGAAGCCCGCGACGACGAGACCGAGACCGGCCGCGCCGAGGATCGCGCCCGGCACGTCGACCTTCAGATCGGTGCGGCGCTGCTGGTGCATGCTGCCGAGCCGCATCAGGATCAGCAGCGTGACGGCCGCGATCGGGATGTTGATCAGGAAGATGACCCGCCAGCTCGAGACGTCGACCAGCCAGCCGCCGATGGTCGGGCCGACGATGAACGAGATCCCGGTCCAGGACGTCCACTGGCCGATGGCGTTGCCGCGTGCCGTGCCGGAGAACGTGGCGGTGAGCATGGCGAGCGACGAAGGCGTGAGCAGTGCGCCGGCCATGCCCTGGATGCCGCGGAAGACGATGAGCGAGGGCGCGTCCGGGGCGATCGCGCAGAGCACCGAGGCGGCTGCGAAGCTCGCGACGCCGAGCGCGAAGACCTTGGACTCCCCGTAGATGTCGCCGAGCGACCCGCCGACGAGGATCAGCGACCCGAGTGTGAGCAGATAGGCGTCGACGACCCACTGCTGCGTCGCGAGCCCTCCACCGAGGTCTGCCTGGATCGAGGGGAGGGCGACGTTGACGACCGAGCCGTCGATGAACGCCATCGACGAGCCGAGGATGCTCGCCACGAGCGTCCACCGCGCGACGGACGAGGAAACCGCCGGCGGCGCGGCTGCTTCGCTCACGCCGGCCACGGGCCGATCCTACGTCGGAGGAGTCGCGGCGGGCGACCTGGTGGGGCCGCCCGCCGCTGCGCAGGGAGCTACGAGGAGGGATGTGCGGGCTGGACGCCCAGCGTGAGGGAGAGGTGCTGTGTGGTGCCGTTGCGGTTGACCGTGACCAGGACCTTCTGGCCGGGCTTCGCCTGGAAGACCGCGGCGGTGAGGTCGTCGGCCGAGCCGATCGTCTTGCCGTCGAAGTTCGTGATGACGTCGCCCTTCTTGAGCCCGGCCTTGTCGGCGGGTGCGCCGGCGACGATCTGGGTGATCCTGGCTCCGCCGCCGACGTCCTCGATGCGTACTCCGACGTAGGCGTGCTGCACCTTGCCGCCTGCGATGAGGGTCTGGGCGGCGTTCTTCGCGGAGTCGATCGGGACGGAGAAGCCGACGCCGGAGTTGTCGTTGGTGTCGCTCTCGATCTGGTCGTTGACGCCGATCACCGTGTTCGTGTTGACGTCGATCAGCGGGCCGCCGGAGTTGCCGTGGTTGATGGCGGCGTCGGTCTGGATCGCGCCGGTGATCGAGAACTGGTTCGGAGCGGTGATCGTCCGGTTCGTCGCGCTGACGATCCCGGCGGTCATCGTCTCGGCGAGGCCGAACGGGCTGCCGATCGCGACGACGCTCTGACCCGGCTGCACGTCGGCCGAGTTGCCGAGCGCGAGCGGGTGGAGCTTCGAGGCGTCGACGTCGACGTGGATCACGCCCGTGTCGGTCGACTTGTCGGTGCCGACGAGCGTCGCCTTCGCGGTCGAGCCGTCGGCGAACTGAACCTTGATCGAGCTCGCGTTGGCGACGACGTGCTCGGCGGTCATGATGTCGCCCTTCGTGTCGATCACGAAGCCGGTGCCTTCGGCCTCGGACTTCTGTCCCTGCTGCGGGGCGCCGAACGGGAAGCCGGACGAGCCGCCGCCGGAGGTCGAGGTGACGGTGATGTCGACGACGCCGGGCGCGTCCTGCTTGTAGAGCTGCGTGAGCGAGTCGACGGTCGAGGTGGACGAGGCGGGCTGGGCGGGGACGACCACGGCGTTGGGCGTCGCGGTCGACCCGGAATGCTTGTTGGTGAGCGCGTACGCGCCTGCTCCCGCAGCGACGCCGACGGCTGCGGCGACCGCAAGAGGAAGAAGGCGCCGCAGGCGTGTTCTGGCGGGCTGGAAGCTCATTCCTCGGGTTCTCCTTTGCATCGAATTGCCCCCAGAGTGCCCGTAATCCCTAGGCGCGGGATGAGAGACCTGTGAGGGTTCGCTAAGAACGGGGCGTCGGCGTCTGGCATCTCTCGCTTCGCTCTGCGATGCTGGCCAGGTGATCGCCGAAGGGCTCGTGGCGCTCTCCCTGGCGGCAAAGGCGCCGCCGCCGCCCGGCCGCTTCCTCGCGGTCGATGCGCACCGGCACCGGGTCACGATCACGCTCATCGCCTCCTACGACGGCACGAACGGCGGCTTCAACTTCGACGGCTACTCGCGCTTCCTGATGTGGACGGTGCCGCGCGGCTGGACCGTCCGGGTCGTGTGCACGAACCGCGGGCCGCTCCGCCACTCGTGCGCCGTCGTCCACGGGCCTCTCGCCTCGAAGCCCGCGTTCCCCGGCGCCGCGATCCCGCAGCCAGGGATCGGCCTCGAGGCGGGTCACACGGCGAGCTTCTCTTTCCGCGCGAGCAGGACGGGCGTCTACCGCTTCGCCTGCCTCGTGCCCGGGCACGAGGACGCCCGCATGTGGGACGTGCTCAAGATCGTCAGCAGCGGCAAGCCGTCGGTCGTCGATCTGCGTAGCGGTTGAGGAACACGCCTCCGCGGTAGAGCGGATTCCGTGAACAAGCTTCAGGTCAACCCGTGGACGTGGCAGGACGCCGCCGGCTTCTCACAGGCCTGGCGTGTAGAAGGCGCGAGCTCGATCGTGTTCGTCTCCGGCCAGGCGCCGATCTCCGCGGACGGACAACTCGTCGGAGAAGGCGACTTCGAGGCCCAGGTCCGTCAGGTCTTCGAGAATCTACGGGCGGTTCTCCGGGAGGCCGGGATGGATGTGGATTCCGTCGTCAAGCTCACCGTCTTCCTCACGGACATGAGCCTGCTGCGCGAGTACACGCGGCTCAAGGGCGAGTTCTTCATTGGCCCCCAGCCGGCGTCGACCGCGCTCGGCGTGACGGCACTCGCTCGACCCGAGATGATGGTCGAGGTGGAGGCCGTCGCCGTGTCTTGACGCGCGAAGTCAGGAACGAACCGTGGCCTGAACGGTCACCCGTGCGTTCTTGAAGCCCGATTTGATCGTCGCGGTGAAGCGGCAACTATCGAGTCGGTACCACGTCGGCTTCTTCATGTTCCAGGTGCCCGGAGTGAGGCCGGATCGGCTCTGGGCAAACGTCTGCGACCCCCTCACGCAAACGACCTTCGTGGCGCAGCGAGCATTGGCACCTTCGCAGTAGAGAACGATCTTGTAGGGCTTCTTCACCGTTCCCTTGAAGGAGGCCACGGTGCCTGCTCCTTTGACGAACTCCGTTCCGACGACATAGGTCCGCAGGGAGGCGGCGGCAGTGGCGGAAATCGCTCCTGCGCAAATCAGTACGGCTGCGATGCTCACGAGCTTTTTCATCTCCTACCTCCGTCGTAAATCATAGTTCTGCCATTCAGCAGCCGTGAACGAGGCTCGGCTTCGTCCCGTCGATCGGAACTCGCCACAGGCCGCTCGGACAGGACGAGCGGGCTGCCGGGCGCGAGACCACCAGCAGCTGTCGTGAGTCCGGCGACCAGGCGACACTCGAGCTGCCGTACGGGCCTCGAAGCTTCAGGAGCGGGCGCACCTTCTTCGTCGTGACGTCGATTACGGCGAGCCTGCCCTTCGAGTCCGGGAAGGCGATCCACCGGCCGTCCGGCGACCAGCCGAAGACGGTGCCCGGGCCGACGCGGAGGAGCGTCGTGCTCGCACCGCCCTGCGGGGACACGAGCCGCCAGGCCGCCCGGGTGGCCCCGGGGGCGAGATAGGCGATCCGGTTGCCGGCGGGCGACCAGAGGGCGCTCTCGCCGCCCGACTCAAGCCGCTTGAGGTGGGTGCCGTCGGCGGAGGCGGTCCAGAGCGAAGGCTTCGCTTCCGCGTTCTTGCCGGAGCTGCGGGTGAAGACGACCTGCGTGCCGTCGGGCGAGAGGCTCGGCTCGGTGTTCAGGAGCTTCGTGCCGCCGACGACGCCGATGACCGCGCCGGACGGAACACTGCGGATCGTGACGGGGCCGGAGCAGGCCATGCAGCCCGGGGCGAGCATCGCGGTAGCGACGCGATCGCCGTTCGAGTCCAGGGAGTACGGGATCGGCCCCTTCCTGGTGAGGAGCTTGGGCTTCTGGCCGACCGAGACCGTGTGGACGCCGTCGTCGCTGCCGTAGACGAGGAGGGTCGGCCCGACCCAGTCGAGCTGGCCAGGCGGGTCGCCGAGGTTGTTCGGGCAGCGCTCGCCGCAGACGGTGCGAGGGACCTGGTGGAGGTTCCTGCCGTCGGACCCCGAGGCGCAGAACGCCCGCAGGGTGTTCCAGCTGCCGGTCGCGTG
>Ga0070714_100001616_pt1 | contig 16387 bp, 11 predicted proteins | sample LARL83metaG_FD_65450 | JGI IMG/M metagenome (GOLD analysis project Ga0070714, IMG submission 65450) | Corn, switchgrass and miscanthus rhizosphere microbial communities from Kellogg Biological Station, Michigan, USA - LAR L8-3 metaG | ecosystem: Host-associated > Plants > Roots > Rhizosphere ...
TGACTCGGGCCAGGAACCGCCGCCGGCCTCGTCGCTGAACGCCTGCCCGTACCCGGGATCCCAGGGATCGACGCTGAAGCGGGGCTCGGTCACGTGCGCTCCTCGCGCAGCGTGGACGTGGCGCCGGTGCGGCTGACCACGAACCGGACCGGGACCCGTTCGGCCAGCGCCGCCACGTGGGTGACGATGCCGACCATGCGCCCGGAGTCCTCGGCCAGCCGTTCCAGGGTCGCGGCCACGGTCTCCAGGGTGTCCTCGTCCAGCGTGCCGAACCCCTCGTCCAGGAACATCGAGTTCAGGTCGCGCTTGCCCGACGACAGCTCGACCACCTGGCGGGAGAGCGCGAGGGCCAGCGCCAGCGAGGCCTGGAACGTCTCGCCGCCGGACAGCGTGTGCACCGGGCGGCGCGCCGCGGCGTCCTCGTGGTCGATGACCACGAGCTCGTTGCGGTCGTCGGTGTCCAGCTCGTACTGGCCGTCGGACAGGGCCATCAGCGTGGCCGACGCCTCGGCCACCAGCGAGCCGAGCGCCTCGCTGCACAGCCAGCGCTCGAACGTGTTGGCCTTGAGCAGCCCGCCCAGCGTGGTCGCGACCTGCTCCTCCTCGCGCGCCTCGGCGATCTGCCGGTCCAGCCGCTCCGCCTGCTGCCGGGCCCGGCGCACGGCCTCGAGTTCCTTCTCTGCCTGCGCCCGGCGCCCGGCCACGGCCGCGGTTACCCGGGCCGGGTCGGTGACGGCGGTGATGCCGTGCTCGGCCAGCAGTCCGGTCAGCGCGTTCGCGCCGCTGGTCAGCTGCTGGTTCAGCTCGCGGGCGGCCGCCTCGAGCCCGGGCTGCTGGCCGCCGCGCTGCTGGCGCTGGGCCGCCGCCCACGCGGCCAGCGCGTCCCAGGCCGCGGCCAGGCCGGTGCCGTCGACCTCAGGGGCGCCCAGGCTGACGACCCGGTCGCGGGCGCGGCGCAGCGCGGCCCAGGCCTGCTGTTCGTCACCGGCGAGCGAGGCGCGCTCCCGCTCGGCCGCGGCCACGTCGGCCCGCCGGGCGGCCGCGGTCTTGCGCGCGGCGTCCAGCGCCAGGTCGGCCTCGTCGATGAGCTTGAGCTGCATGGTCACCTCGGCCTGGCCGGGGGAGCCGCGCAGCGCGGCATTGACCCCGGCGAGCTCGCGCCGGGTGGCCTCGACCGTGCCCCGGGCGGCCGCCGCCGCGGAGGCCGCGTCGTGGTGGGCCCGGACCAGCCGCTTGTGCTCCCGCGCGGCCGCCTCCACCGCCGCCCGGGCCCGGGCCAGGCTGGCGGCGGCCGGATGGTGCGGCTGCTGCGTGACCGGCCGCAGGCAGACCGGGCAGTCGTCGCCGGGCTTCAGCGTCGCGGCCAGGTCACCGGCCGCGTGCGCGCGCTGGGCCGCGTCCAGCTTGTCCTGGGCGGCCACCGCCGCCCGGTCGCCCGCCTCCACGTCGCGGGCCAGCCCTTGCTGCGCGGCCTCGGTGCTGGCGCACGCCTGCTCTTGAGTTTCCAGCAGACCGAGCAGCCGCTGTTGCTGTGAGTGGGCGTGGTGGAAGCGTTCGGCCTGAGTTTTGTCCGGGAGTGCGGCGCGGGACTGCCTGGCTTCCTCCTCCGCCTGCTCCGCCCGGGCCTGCTGTTCCTTGCGCTCGGCCACGCGGGCGTCGGCGCGGGTGATCCGCTCGGCCAGCCCCGGGACGTCCGCCGGGGCCCGGATCGCGGCCAGCAGCGCGGATTCGCCGCGCACCGTGGCGGCCTGCTCCTCGGCCTGCCCGGCCTGCCCGGCCAGAGCGGTGAGGGCGGCCAGCCGGTCGTCGACCACGCCGGTCAGCTCGGTGAGCGCGGCCAGGCGGCCGGCCCAGCGCTGCTGGGCCTCCTCGGTCGCGTCGGCCAGGTCGCCGCGGGCCTGCCGGGCCAGCGCGGCCCGCTCGGCCGCGGTCCTGGCCCGTTCCCTGGCCCGCTGCCCGACCTGCTCGTACACCCCGAACGCCAGCAGCTGGACCAGCAGGTCCTGGCGCTTGCGCGGCTCGGTCTGCAGGAACTCGGAGAACCGGCCCTGGGGGAGCAGCACCGACTGGGTGAAGTGCTCGTAGCTGAGCCCGAGCAGGTCCGCAGCCCTAGCCTTGACCTCGTCGGGCCCCTCGGCCAGCGGCTCGATCACCGCCTCGAGGACGTCGCCGATCGGGGCGGCCGACGGCACGGACGGCTCGAGCCGGTCCAGCCGGGCCTCCTTGGTGTGCACCCGGCCGCGGGCGTCGCGGGTCAGCGACCGCACCGCCGCGTACCTGGCGCCCGCGGTCTCGAACACCAGGCAGACGCGGCAGCTGTTGGCGGCCGGGGCGAGGGCCTGGGCGATCGCGTTCTGGCTGCCCCACCTGGGCACCGTGCCGTAGAGCGCGAAGCACAGGCCGTCGATGACCGTGCTCTTACCCGACCCCGTCGGGCCGGTGAGCGCGAAGAAGTCGACGTCGGTGAAGTCGATGCTGGCCGGCTGGCGGTAGCTGCCGAACCCGTCGAGCAGCAGGCGCAGCGGGCGCATCAGGCCTCCACCGTGTCGAGCAGCTCGGCGAACATCTTGGAGATCCTCGGGTCGTCGATGTTCTGCTCGGTGAGGTAGTCGCCGAACAGCTCGAGCGGCGTCCGGCTGGCCCGGCTGGCGCGCGGCCCGGCGGCCGCGGCGCCCGCCTGCGGCCGGTACTGCTCGTCGAGCTGCACCTCGAGCACGTTCGGCAGCTTGTCCCTGACCAGGTCACCCAGGCCCGCCCGGCCCGGCTCGGCCAGCACCACCCGCAGGTACGCGTCACCCGCCTGCTCGCCGGCGGCGATCACCTCGTCCAGCGTGCCGCGCAGCGTGCGCAGGGCCCGGCCGCCGGTCACCGGCACCGGCCGCACGTCGGCCCTGATCCCGGGCTCGGCGGTGACCACCAGCGCGACGGCTTCGTTGGCCTCCTCGCCGAAGTCGATGGCCAGCGGCGAGCCGGAGTAGAAGGCCGGGCAGGCGGCGCCGATCTCCTGCTGGCGGTGCAGGTGGCCGAGCGCCGCGTAGTGCGCCGTGGCCGGGAACATGCTCGCGGGCAGCTCGTAGTCCAGGGTGCTCGCCGCCTCCCGCTCACCGCCGCCGCGCCGCCCGCCCAGCAGCGTCACGTGCGTCATCACCACGTTGACCGTGTCCGGGGTGAAGTCGCTGGTGAGCAGCGCCACGAGCTGGCCGACCCGGCGGGCGTAGTCCAGCGTGTGCTCGGCGGTCTCGTGCAGCAGCACCTCGGCCGCGCGGACCGCGTACCGGTGCGACAGGAACGGCAGCGCGGCCACGCGCAGGTCCTCGCCGCCCCTGGTGCGCAGCGTCAGCGTCCCGCCCGCGTCCGGCCGCTTCGGCGTGCCGAGCACGTGCAGCCCGAGCTCGCCGAGCACCGGCCGGTACACCGCGTCGATCAGGCCCTGGTTGTCGTGGTTGCCGGCGATCGCCACGACCAGCCGGCCGTCCTCGCGCAGCGCCATCAGCGTGCGCATGACCAGCCCCTGCGCTGGCGGGTTCGGCGCCGAGGTCTCGAACAGGTCGCCCGCCACCAGCACCACGTCGGCGTCCTCGTCGCGCGCGGTACGCACGATGCTGCCGAGCACCGCGACGTGCTCGTCGTGCCGGTCGCGCCCCTTGAGGACCTTGCCGACGTGCCAGTCGCTGGTGTGCAGGATCCTCATTCACGCCCTCCAGTCCTCGGCTGTGTTCTACCACCCGGGCCGGACATTCCCGCCGGCACTCAGAACGGGGGCCGGTCGTCGTCCGCCCCGGGGATGGTGGCGAACGGGTCGTCCGGCGCGGCCGGGCCGTCGTCGTGTCCCGCCCACTTGCCCTTCTCGCTCGGGCGCGTGGCCCAGGCCGGGAACGGGAAGTCGACGGCCAGCGGCACCGGGATGTCGGGCTGGGCGATGAACATCGTGCCCGGCTTGGCCAGCATGGCGCGCTGCCGCTGCGCGGGCGGCAGGTACCCGTACTCGGGCCGCTCGGCCTCGGCCGCGTCGAGCCGCCCGGCCACCCGGATCGCGCAGTTGGCCAGGATCCGCCGCTCGACCTCGCTCGCGGTCTGCTGCGCGCCGATCAGGATCACGCCCAGCGACCGGCCGCGCTCGGCCACGTCCAGCAGGATCTGCTTGATCGGGCTGTCGCCCTCGCGCGGCGCGTACTTGTTCAGCTCGTCGAGCACGACGAACATCAGCGGCCGCGCCGTGCCCTGCCGCTCCTTGCGGGCGAACTCGCCCCGGAGCGTGACGCCAACCACGAACCGCTGGGCCCGGTCGGGCAGGTTGTGCAGGTCGACGACGGTCACCTGGGCGCGGGAGGTGGTGATCGAACGCTCGCCGCGGTGCGCCAGGTCGCCGCGGATGATGGGCGATAGCGGCTTGACCGCGGACCGCAGCCGCCGGATCAGCGCGTTCACGCTCCCGGTGACCGCCGCGCCGCCCACCCAGGTTCTGCGCTGGTCCTCGTCGCTCAGCTCGGCCTCGAGCAGCGTGACCAGGTCGCCGAAGCTGCGGACGATGGTGTCATTGGCCGGGTCCACATCACGCACCCGGATCGCGCCGTCGTCCCCGGCCGGGACCGCATCACGCTTGAGCCGCGCCGCGACCTGCCCGATCAGCATCGTGTACTGGGCCCGCTCGTCCTCGGAGTCGGCGAACACGAACTGCAGCAGCTCGTCCGCGCAGAACTCGGCCAGCGTCCAGTAGAACGGGCTGACCGCGCGGTCGCGGGCGGAGACGTCGGGGGTGCCGGACGGGTCGTTCCGGCGCGGCGGCGCGAACACCCGCACGTTGCCGAACGGGTCGGACGGCAGGCCGAGCGCGCTGTACTTTTCCCGCTGCGCCGCGTTGAGCCGGCTGTTGGCGTAGTCGAGGAACAGCAGGTCCTCGCCCTTGACCGAGAAGATCAGCGCCTTGGTGTTGTGCGCCTCGCCCGCCAGCACCCCACAGTTGGTGATCGAGTGCAGCAGGAACAGCGCGAACGAGGTCTTGGTGGCGATCCCGGAGACGCCGGAGATCGAGACGTGCGCGCCGCGGGTCCCGTCGACGAACTCGAAGTTGATGTAGACCGGGTACCCGTCCCGGCCGAACCCGACCGGCACCCGCTGGTTGCCCATCTCGTCGAAGTACAGCGCGGCCTCGCGCTCGTCCCCGGTGGCCCGGCTCACGGCCGCCCCAGGCAGCGGCGGCACGTACACCTCCGGCTCGACCCGGGTCACCGCGACCTCGGCGATCTCGCAGACCTCCGCGGGCAGCACGCCCTGCTCGATCAGGAACACGTCCGACGCGAACCTGGCGCCCTCGTGCACCGCCTCGACGTTCGTGACCACCCCGGAGATCTGGATCGGCGGCTGTCCTGGCAGCTCGCGGCGGGCCACCACCACGTCGTCGAGCTGGAGATACTGGCCCGGCGCCAGGCCCACGGAGAACTGCAGCGGGGTCGCGGGCACCGTGCCCACCACCAGGCCCACGGCGTGGCCAGCGGGATCTGCCACGAATCCCCCTTAGGACGGCTAACTGCCCCGAGCCTAAGGGCCGCAGCCGCGCCGCGTGGGTCAGCGCGCCGGACGGGCCGCGAAGACCTGGTGCCGGACGTCAGCCCCGCCCGCTCAGAGCGGTCACTCGCTCACCTTCCGGCCGAGCAGGCCGGCGAGCCGGTCGATCGCCGGGGCGTCGTCGGGCACGGGCTGCGGCGGCGCGAACGGGGTGCGGCCCGCGGGGATGTCCGCGAGCTTGCTGCGGCTGAACGCGAGTTCCTGCTCGGCGAGATCCTCGGGGAACTCGGCGTGCTGCCCGGTGGCGCGGGCCAGGTCCCAGCCGTGCACGAGAGCCTCGGTGATGCGCAGGTGCAGCGCGGCGATGCCGGGCACCGTGCCGATCGGCACGGTGTGGACCCGGTCCAGCGCGCCCGGCTGGCGGAACGCCCCGAGCAGCGCCGCGGCGGAGTCGCGGTAGGCGTCCACCAGCCCGCCATCCGCCCCGCTGCTGCCTGGCGGCTCCGGCGCGGGGCCGGCGGGCGCCTGGGCCGGCTCGCCGTTCAGGATCCGCACGAACGCGTGGTTGCTGGTCACCATGTGGCCGACCAGGTCGCGGACGGTCCACTGCGAGCACGGGGTCGGGGCGGACCACTGCTCGTCGCGCACCGCGGTGAGTATCTGCCCGGTCGCGTCGAAAGCGGTGGCGAGCTGGTCAACCGGATCTGAGCTCATCGGTCGCTCCTGCCGTGTGACGACTGATGCTTCAATAAGATATAGTTAGGAGTATCAAAAACTCAAGCGAGTTAGGCAGGCTGGCGCGCCGGCAGTGCGTGAAGCGGCCGACCCGCCGAGGCGACGAAGGACGGCCGGCATGACGGTCAGGCGGAGCTACGGCCAGTACTGCGCGGTCGCACGGGGCCTGGACGTCATCGGGGACCGGTGGACCCTGCTCATCGTCAGGGACCTGCTGCTCGGGCCGAAGCGGTACAAGGACCTGCTGACCGGGCTGCCCGGGATCGGCACCAACCTGCTCGCGGCCCGGCTGCGGGAGATGACCGCGGCCGGGATCATCGAGTGGACCGAGCTCCCGCCGCCGGCCGGGTCGTCGGTCTACCAGCTCACCGACGCCGGCCTGGCGCTGGAACCGGCCGTCACCGCGATCGGCCGCTTCGGCGCCCGGTTCCTCGGCGAGCCGCGCCGCGACGACGTGCTGCTGCCCCGGTCGTACTTCGTCGCGATCAGGTCCGCGTTCCGCCCCGGGCCTGCCGGGCGGCCTGAGACGTACGAGTTCCACGTCGATGGCCTCGTCTTCACCGTGACCGCGAAACCCGACGGCTGCAGCACCCGCGAGGGCGCCGCCGACGACCCGGACGCCGTGATCAGCACCGACGTGGCCACGCTGAACGCCCTGCTCCTCGAGGGCCTCTCGCCGCAGACCGCGCTCGCCGACGGCCGGGCCCAGATCAGCGGTGACCCCGCCGCCCTGGACCGCTTCACCGGCATGTTCGCCCTCCACCCCGCGGCGGCTGTGGATCGTAGCGGCGCCTGACACCCGCGGTGTGGCACGGTGTGGGCATGCCCTCGTTGTCGCTGCCCCGCCAGCTGGCCCGGACCCGCCGCTTCCGCCTTGGGGCACCAGACCGTTTCACCGTCGCCGCGGACGGCGCCACCGTGCTGTTCCTCCGCAGCCGGGCGGGGGATGATCCGGTCACCTGCCTGTGGGCGCTTGACGTGTGCGATGGCCGGGAGCGGCTGCTCGCCGACCCGCGCGATCTGACCGGCGGGGCTGCCGAACACCTGTCCGAGGCGGAACGAACCCGGCGCGAGCGGGCCCGCGAAGAGGGCTCAGGCATCGTCTCCTACGCCGCCGACGAGACCGCCGGGCTGGCGGCCTTCGCGCTGTCGGGCGACCTGTGGACGGTGCAGGTCACCAGCGGCCTCTCGCGGCGGCTGGCCACCGCAGGGGCGGTGGTGGACCCGCGTCCCGATCCGGCGGGACAGCGGATCGGCTATGTCTGCGGCGGCGCGCTGCGGGTGGCCGAGGCGGACGGGTCGGCGGACCGCGCCATCGCCGAACCCGGCGGGCCGGATGTCAGCTTCGGCCTGGCCGAGCACGCCGCCTCCGAGTCCATGGGCCGCCACCGCGGCTACTGGTGGGCACCGGATGGGACCCGGCTGCTGGTGGCCCGGGTGGACACCGCCGCGGTCGAGCGCTGGTACATCTCGGACCCGGCCGAGCCCGCACAGCCGCCGCGGGCCGTGCGCTATCCGGTGGCGGGGACCGCCAACGCCGAGGTCACGTTGTGGATCATCGGACTCGATGGCGAACGGGCCCAGGTGCAGTGGGACATCGAGGCCTTCGAGTACGTGCCCGCCGCCGGCTGGGACGACCACGGCCCCTTCGCCGCCGTGCAGTCCCGCGACCAGCGCACCGTGCGGGTGCTCGGCATCGACCCCGCCGACGGCACGACCCGGGTCCTGGCCGAGCAGCGCGACCGGTACTGGGTTCAGCTGGTTGACGGGCTGCCCGCGCGCGCCGGTGACGGGTCCCTGATCGGGCACGCCGACCAGGGCGAGACCCGCCATCTGACGGTCGGCGGCGAGACCGTCACCCCGCCGGGCCTCCAGTTGCGGGAGGTGCTCGGCGTGGACGGCGACGAGGTGCTGTTCACCGCGTCCACCGAGCCGACCCAAGCCGACCTGTGGAGCTTCAGCCCCAGCGACGGCGCCCGCAAGCTCACCGCCGAACCCGGTGTCCACTCGGGGGTGCGCCGCGGCGGCACGCTGGTCCACACCGCAAGCACCCCGGGCCGGCCGGGCAGCCGGGTCACGGTGCAGCGCCCGGGGCAACCCGATGTGCTGATCGAGTCCCTGGCCCAGCAGCCGGTGCTGGAACTGCACGCGACCCCGCTGGTGCTGGGGCCCCTGGAGCTGCGGGCCGAACTGTTCCTGCCGTCCTGGCACGGGCCGGGGAGCGGGAAACTGCCGGTGCTGCTTGATCCGTACGGCGGGCCAGCCGGCCAGAAGGTCGCCGCCAGGCAAGGGTGGCCCCAGCTGACCTCGCAGTGGTTCGCGGAGCAGGGATTCGCGGTGCTCGTCGCCGACGGCCGCGGAACGCCCGGGCGCGGTCCCGTCTGGGAGCGCGACGTCTACGGCGACCTTATCGGGCCCGCGCTGGAGGATCAGGTCGCGGCGCTGACCGAGACCGCCCGCAGCCACCCCGAGCTCGATCTTGGCCGGGTCGGCATCCGCGGCTGGTCGTTCGGCGGCGCGCTCGCGGCGCTGGCCGTGCTGCGCCGCCCGGACGTCTTCCACGCCGCGGTGGCCGGGGCCGCGCCCGCCGACCTGCGGCTGTACGACACCCACTGGCGGGAACGGTTCTACGGCCACCCAGACCGCTACCCCGAACGGTACGAGACGAAGTCAGTGCTGCACGAGGCGCCAAACCTGACCCGCCCACTGCTGCTGATCCACGGGCTGGCGGACGACAACGTGTTCCCGGCGAACACGTTGCGCCTGTCCGCCGCTTTGCTGGCCGCGGGGCGTCCGCACGAGGTACTGCCGCTGACCGGTGCCACGCACCGGGTCAGCGACGAAACCGCCGACGAGAACCTGCTGTGGCACGAGGTCCATTTCTTCCGCCGTCACCTGGCCTAGAGGGGCCCGGAGCCGGCGAGGCTGAGATAGCCGGGCGGCCGGGGCGAGACCGGTCAGGGGGTAGTGAGGCCGGCGGATGCCGCCTGGCGGCGGACCCAGGACGGGGGCTGGCCGGATTCGGTGGCGATCGCCTGCCAGGTCCAGCCCGCGGCCCGGCGCTCGGCCAGGTAGTCGCCGATGCTGCCGAAGCCGAGTCCCGTGGCCACCTCGGCCGCGCGCTGGCTGGCCGCGTGCCGTTTCGCGGCGTGCGCGGTCATGTCCAGCCCGTGGCGGCGCAGCGCCGAGCTCACCGCGTGATGGGAGAGGCCGACCTCGGCCGCGATCGCGCTGACGGTCAGGTGCTGGCCCACGTGACGGTCGCGCAGGTACCCGGCCACGTCGGCGAAGCCCAGCCGGCGCACGGCCGGCCGCCACCGGGCGTCCCACCGGCCGGGACGCGGCGCCCGCACCGCGGCGGCTGCCTCCGGGTCCACGTCGGCCAGGTGGCGCGACAGCCAGTCCTTGTGCAGCCCGGCCTCGCGGCTGATCGCGGCCAGGCTGGCGCCCTGACCCGTCCGGGTCAGCACGAACGTCCTGATGTCGCGGTAACCGGCCCGCCGGGCCACGTCCGCGGCGATCTCGGCCAGCCGCCGCTGGGCCCGCTCGGCGTTGGCCTGTGCGATCACGGCGGGCGGGATCGAGGCCAGCGCCCGCAGCGACTTCCTCCGCCGCTGCTCCGGGATCGGCCGCCCCCGGGCCGCCGTGGCCGCGTCGCGGGTCAGCGCCCCGGAACGCGCCCGCTGCCGCCCCGCGGCGCTGCCGTCGCGGATCGAGGGGTCGAACACCAGGCGGGCCGCGAACGCGGTCGCCCTGAGCTTGCGGGTCTGCGGGCTCTCCAGGGACTGGCCGCGTTCCAGCCCGAACGCCTCGCAGTAGGCATCCTTGGTCCAGCCGTGCACCTTGATGTGCGCGGTGACCGAGCGCAGGGACCGGCCACACAGGTGACAGGTGACCAGCGTGTCGTCGACCACGACCACCTCGCCGATCGGCGCGTAGTACGCCGTGCCATCGGCCAGAACGCCCGCGACCGGGCGGATCCCGCCCGACCGGCGCGCGGCGGCCCGCCGGGGCGCGGCAGCCGGGCTGATCATCTCGATCGACATGGCGGGGCTTTCTCGGTGCGGCCAGCGGTCTCAGTAGTAACAATGAGACTACTAAAGCGGCTGCCCGTGCGGAAGCGGGTGGTGGGAGCGGCTGGTCCTGCGGAAGCCGGTAGCGGCACTCCGGGTGCTGGCCGCGGGGGGAAGTCCCTCGTAGCCTTTGGGCATGCCCGAACCGGAGATACGGTCGCTGTCGCTGGCCGAATGGCTGGTCCTGTGCCTGGTCTGTGAGAAGCCCAGGCACGGCTTTGACATCGCCCGGGTCCTCGGCCGCGACGGCAGCATGGGCCAGGTCTGGCGGGTGCCCAAGCCCGTCGTCTACCGGGCGCTGCAGCGGCTCGAGGAGCTCGGGCTGGTGCACGGCGGGCAGCAGCAGGCCTCCAGCCAGGGCCCGGTCCGGTCGCTGGTCGATGCCACCCCGGCCGGGCGGGATGCGGCCGCGGCCTGGCTGGCCCGGCCGGTCGAGCACACCAGGGACGTGCGGTCCGAGCTGCTGATGAAGCTCGCCCTGCTGGACCGGGCCGGGGCGGACCCGCAGCCGCTGCTCGAGGCCCAGCGCGAACTGCTGCTCCCGGTGGCCGATGCGCTGCGCGGCCGGCTCGGCGGCGCGCACGGGTTCGACCGCGCGCTGCTGCTGTGGCGGTATGAGACGGTATCGGCAACCGTCCGGTTCCTCGACGCGCTGCGCGAGCAGGCCAACGCGCCAGCGCGCTGAGCTGGCCTAACCGGCCAGTACGCGGGGTAGACATGCGGGGGTGAGGCGTACGGGGCCACAGGGGCAGCCGAGCCGGTTGCGACCGATGCTCGCGACGACCGCTGGCCTCCCGCCCGACGACGGCGCCTGGGCCTACGAGATGAAGTGGGACGGCCTGCGCGCGATCGCCGAGATCGACCACGGCCGCCTGCAGCTGTGGTCACGCACCGGCCGGGACATCACCGCCGGCTACCCGGAACTGCAGCAGCTGCCGGCCGCGGCCGGCGTGGACCAGGCCGTGCTCGACGGGGAGATCGTGGTCTTCGGCGCCGGGGGCTGGCCGAGCTTCGAGGCACTGCAGCAGCGGATGAACATCTCCGCCCCGGCCCAGGTCCGGGCGCTCCTGGCCTCGGTGCCCGTCACCTACCTGGCCTTCGACCTGCTGTTCCTGGACGGCCAGCCGCTGCTGGACCAGCCGTACACCGAGCGCCGCGCGCTGCTGGAGCAACTGGACCTGAACGGCCGCCACTGGCAGACCCCGCCGTCGTTCACCGACGCCGCGGGCGCCGAGGTGCTGGAGGTCTCCCAGCACCATGGCCTGGAAGGCGTGGTGGCCAAGCGGCTGCAGTCGCGCTACGAACCAGGGAAGCGGACGTCGGCCTGGCGCAAGATCAAGAACGTGCACCGGCAGGAGGCCGTGGTCGGGGGCTGGAAGCCGGGCGCGGGCAACCGGGTGGGCCAGATCGGGTCGCTGCTGATCGGGGTGCAGGGCGAGGGCGGGCTGCAGTACGCGGGGCACGTCGGCACCGGGTTCAACCAGACGGCGCTGGCCATGCTGGGCGAGAAGCTGGCCCCGCTGCGCCGCGCCACGTCCCCGTTCGCCACGCCGATCCCGCCCGAGCACGCCCGCGCCGCCGTCTGGGCCGAACCGCTCCTGGTGGTCGAGGTCGAGTTCGGGCTCTGGACCAACGAGGGGCGGATGCGCGCCGCCTCCTACAAGGGCCTGCGCGACGACAAGGACCCGGCCGAGGTCATCCGTGAGCCCTGAGGCCGCGAAGGTGCCGGTCACGGTCGAGGGGCGGACGCTGGTGCGCCGGGTCCCCGGGTCACGTGGCCGCCGTCCGTGCCGCCGGGGTTAGATGTGCGTCATGCCGGAACACGGGGATGCGGGCGCGCTGGCCTGGCGCCGGCGGATCTCCCGGGCGCACTACGCGACGCTGGGTGAGCTGTTCGACCCGACCACGTTCCGGCACCTGGGCGCGCTGGGCCTGCGGGCCGGGTGGCGGTGCTGGGAGGTCGGCGCGGGCGGGCCGACCGTGCCCGCCGGGCTGGCCGAGCGGGTTGGCCCCACCGGGCGGGTGCTCGCCACCGACATCGACGTCTCCGCGCTGGAGGAGGCGCCGGAGCCAGGGTTCGAGATCCTCAGGCATGACGTCACGGCGGAACCGGCTCCGCGGTCCGGCCTGGACCTGGTGCACGCGCGCCTGGTGCTGATGCACGTGGCCGGCCGGGACGCGGCGCTCACCGCGATGACCGGGGCGCTGCGGCCGGGCGGCTGGCTGCTGGCCGAGGAGGCGGACCTGTCGCTGCAGCCGCTGGCCTGCCCCGACGAGGCCGGCCCGGCCGAGCGGCTGGCCAACAAGCTCCGGCGGGTGGCGACCGAGTCGCGGGGCGACAACCTGGCCTTCGGGCGGACCCTGCCCCGGCTGCTGCGGGCCGCCGGCCTGACCGCGGTCGGGGCCGACGCCTACTTCCCGGTCGCGGGGGCCGCGTCCGCGCGGCTGCAGCAGACGATGATCGAGCGCCAGCGGGACCGCCTGCTCGCCGCGGGGCTGGTCACCGCGGCCGAGATCGACCAGCACCTGGCGGACATCGCGGCGGGCCGTCTCGACCTGACCACGTTCACCGTGGTGTCGGCCTGGGGCCGGAAGCCGCCGTGACGGACCGGCGGTTCGGCGGGCTGCTGTGGCAGCGCAACTTCCGGCTGCTGTGGATCGGCGAGACGGTCAGCCAGGTCGGCAACGCGATGGCCGTGGTCGGCGTGCCGCTGATCGCGGTCCTGGTGCTGCACGCCAGCACGTTCGAGGTCGGTGTGCTCACCGCGGCCGCCTGGCTGCCCTGGCTGGTCATCGGCCTGCCCGCGGGCGCCTGGGTCGACCGGCTGCCCGCCCGCCAGGTGATGATCGCGTGCGACCTGATCTCGGCTCTGCTGTACGCCAGCGTGCCGGCCGCCGACTGGGCCGGGGTCCTGACCACCGGCTGGCTGATCATCGTGCAGCTGGTCGCGGGGGCGGCCAACGTCATGTTCATGACCGCCTACCAGGTCTACCTGCCGTCGCTGGTGGCGCCGGGGGAGCTGATCGAGGGCAACACGAAGATGCAGGGCAGCGCGTCCGCCGCGGCCTTCGCCGGCCCCGGCCTGGCCGGGCTCACGGCCCAGCTGCTCGGCGCGGTCACGGCCCTGCTCGGCAACGCGGTCAGCTTCCTGGTGTCGGCCGGGTGCCTGCTCGGCACCCGCCCGCCCGGCCGCCAGGTCCCGCCGCCCCGGCCCGGCGAGACCACAGGGCGCCGGACCGTGCGGCGCAGGATCAGGCGGGCGCGGCGCGCGACCTCGCTGCGCCGGGAGATCGCCGACGGCACGCTGCTGGTGATGCGGGATCCGTTCCTGCGCGTGCTGAGCGTGTACGGGGCCGCCGCGAACCTCGCGCTCACCGGTTACTCGGCGCTGCTGGTCGTGTTCCTGGTCCGCGACATCGGGCTCGGGCCCGCGGCCGTCGGCCTGCTCACCGCGATCCCCGGGGTAGGCGGCATCCTCGGGGCCCTGGTCACCGGGCGCGTCACGGCCCGGTACGGCACGGCCCGCTCCCTGCTGGTGTGCATCCTCGGGGCGGTGCCGTTCGCCCTGCTCATCCCCCTCACCGGGCCGGGGCCGCGGCTGGCCTTCTACGTCGCGGGCGTGCTGGTGGCCACCACCGGCGTCGCGGTCACCAACATCATCATCGCGGCGTTCCGCCAGTCCTACTCGCCGCCGGGCATGTGCGGCCGGGTCACCGCGACCATGCGGTTCCTGATCTTCGGCACGAGCCCGGCCGGCGCCGTGCTCGGCGGCAGCCTGGGCACCTGGCTCGGCACCCGCACCGCCCTGTGGATCCTGCTCGGCGCCCTCGTCGCCTCGGGAGCGCTCCTGCTCACCCGCTCCCTCATCTCCCGCCGCGACCTCCCCGATCAGCCCCCGTCCACGGCCCCGGGCGCTACTCGGAGTGCAGCACGGCCGCGGGATTCCGGTGCGCGGCGTAGCGCCCGGACGGGTAGGTGATGGCGTTGGCCACGAGCACCGCGCAGGGTGGGGTGAGAATCACCAGGAGAAGTGGCGTAATGGCACGGGTGGAGAGCCCTACTTCGGCGGCGAACAAGCCCCAGGCCCAGTGGCCGGCGGCCACGCCCAGGGGCAGGCCGACCAGCAGGGCGAGCAGCGTGAGCGCGGTGACCTGCCAGGCGGTGACCGCGGTCAGCTGCCCACGCAGCAGCCCGAGGGTCTTCAGGACCGCGAAGTCGCGGCGGCGGCGCCGGCCCGACGCCACGATGAGCTGGGCGAGCACCGCGAGCCCGAGCACGGCCAGGACGCCGGCGAGCACCTCGGGCGTGGCGTCGATGCGGGCGTAGTTGGTGGCGCCGTTCGGGCGCTGGTCGCTGACCACGCAGGTGGGCTGCTGGATCGTGGCGCAGAACGGGGCCATGGCGCGGTGGAAGGCCGCGATGTCCGCGGCCCGGTGCGGGCCGGGCGCGAACCTGAGCAGCACGAAGTTGTAGCCGCGGCCGTTGGCGGCCGACGATTGCGATTCCAGCGTGCCGGCTGTGACCACCGCGCCCTCTCCCAGGTCGGTCGGGGTGAAGCTGCCCTGGCCGAAGTTGGGGAAGATCGCCCGGCCCACGATCACGGCCGGCGCGGCCCGGCCGCCGCTGGCGGAGACCGGCACCGGCTGGCCGAGGTCCGTGCCGGCCCGGCGCAGCACCGAGGTGCCGAGCACGATCTCGTGGCGGGTGCGCGGCGGCCGGCCGGCCAGCAGGGTCGGCGCGGCCAGCGGCCCCCGGCCGGGGGCCAGGCCGATCGCGGGGATGACGTCCCGGCCGATCTGCACGGTGCCGTGCACGCCGAACGTCCAGCCCGCCAGGCCGGGCACGTGCGCGGTCAGCTGGCCGAACCGCTGCGCCGTGATCGTCCCGAACCCGAGGTCAACCTCGGCGTCCCAGTCCTGGCCGTACAGGCGCGGCGTATTCACGAGGTGGAGCAGGTTCGCGCCGAAGGTCGCGGCGGCCGCCACGGCCGCGGCGGACAGGATCAGGCCGAGCACGGCGCTGCGGACCGGGACCGCGGTGCGGCCCTGGCCGGGGTCGAAGGCCAGGCGCACCCCGGTCACGGCCGCGACCGGGGCGCCGGATCTGGCCAGCCACTCGGCGGCCTGCGAGCGCCGGCCCGGCGCGTCGCGGCGCGCTGCGTAGCGCGCGGACGCCAGCCGCCAGGCGGGCCAGGCCACCCGGGCCAGCAGCAGGACCACGATCGCGGCGAAGCCGGCGGTCAGCACCGGGACGTCGGCGTTCAGGCCGGGGTGAGGTTCGGCCAGGCGGGCCGGACCGATCGGCATCAGGGGCGAGGCCGCGACGGCCACCGCGCAGGCCAGCACCGCGCCTGCGGCGGCGGCCACGCCCACCTCGAACAGGCCCGCGGTCAGCAGCTGGCCGCGGGTCAGGCCGAGCGCGGCCAGGGTGCCGTTGTCGCGGGCGGCAGCCAGCAGCTGGCGCGTCGCGACCTGGCCGACCACGAGCAGCGCGGTGACCGCCAGGGCCAGCGCGAACAGGGCGAGCGTGATCGCCTGCGGGCGGATCGACCGCTCGACGGTGGCGGCCTGCGCGGCCTCGTCGGCCACGAAGATCTGGCCCCCGGTCGCCGGGTAGCTGCGGGTGAGCGCCTGGGCCCGGCTGCTGAACTGGCTCACCGTCGCGCCCGGCTTGAGCTTCACGTAAGCCCCGTCGAAGGCGGCTTGGCTGGGCCTGAGCTTCTGGTACAGCGCGTGGCTAGTGATGATCACGGGGATGGAGTCGAGCTCGGTGACGGGAACGACCGAGCCGCGGTTAACCATGATGCCGACCACCCGCTCGGACAGGCGCCGGATCTGGCTGGGGTTCGCGCCGGTCATCGCGCCCAGCTCGAGCCGGCTGCCCACCCGCAGGTGCAGGTCCTGCGCCGCGATCTGGTCGACCATCACCTCGCCGGGGCGGTCCGGCCGCGGCTGCCGCCCGGCGAGCAGCTTGGGGACTTCCAGGGTGTGGCCGAACCGGCCGTCGATCGGGGCGGCCACGGTCGCCTGACTCAGCTTCCCGCCCGGGCCCAGCGGCAGCGCCGGCAGCCCCA
>Ga0070714_100001619_pt1 | contig 16373 bp, 9 predicted proteins | sample LARL83metaG_FD_65450 | JGI IMG/M metagenome (GOLD analysis project Ga0070714, IMG submission 65450) | Corn, switchgrass and miscanthus rhizosphere microbial communities from Kellogg Biological Station, Michigan, USA - LAR L8-3 metaG | ecosystem: Host-associated > Plants > Roots > Rhizosphere ...
GGCCGTTGATGTCTTTGCCCATCGCCATCGTGAGCTTCGACTTCGAGCCCATGAATTCCTGCGACTCAATGTTCTCGCGCAGCCAAATGATTTCGCGCTGACGGTTTGGCACCTGGATTCCAACCGTGCTTTTGCCAGCCATGCGCTCGATCAAAATGCTTTCGGCCTTCAGCGCGAGGCAGAGATCATCAGAGAGATTGGTGATGCGGCTATATTTGATGCCGGCTTCGGGCTTGAACTCGAACGTCGTAACCACCGGACCGGGATTGATCTGCGTGATCTGTCCGTGAATTTCGAACTCGGCGTACTTTTCCGTGAGTACTTGCGCGAGCAGTTTGAGTTCGTCGGCATCGACTTGCTGCTGCTCATCGGGACGCTGCAGCAGGCTGCTCGATGGCAACTTGTATCCGCCAGCGATACGCGGCATCGTGGTCTTGGCTTTATGACCGCTATCGGCGCGCTCAGTGACTTCCGGATCCGCTTCCTTTTCGCTCGACACAGAAGCAAGAGACTCAGAGAGAATTCCGCCAGTTGCCGCCGCGGATTTCGGCGCCTCTTCCTCCATCATGCGCTCGATGCCCGTGCGGCGCGGCTCTGCGGGCTGCGTTACAGAAGCTGGACGCGATGGAATCAACTGCGTCTTCACGATAGGCTTCGAAATTCGGCGCTGATCGAGTTCCTTCTGCTGACGTCTCTTCGCGCGCTCTTCCTGCCAATCTTTATAGCGATTCCACAGCGCAGTGACGAAGGCGAAGCGCGTCGGGGCCCACAACTGAATCGCCGAGAACGAAAATGCCGTCGAGAGATATAGCGCGACGGCAAGCACCGTGGCGCAGACAATGTACGCGCCAACGAGATTCAGGTAGTGAATCATCACGTCGCCGACGACGCGACCCATCAGGCCTTCGATGGGGATGACGTGCATCCAGCGCATCTGTCCGGGCAGCAGCGCGAGCATGGCGGGAATGAACATCATCAGCCAGATTCCGCCGAGGCTCTTGGCCAGCGGAGACTTCACCTTCATGGAGCGGAACCAGCGAATCCCGAGCATGGCCGGAAAGACCACGAGCAGGAACGCGCCAACGCCGAAGAACTGCAAGAGCATGTCAGCGCCGAACGCGCCAACGACGCCGATCCAATTGCGGGCAGCATGAGAACCGGTCAGAACCGAGGCGCTGTTCCACGAAGGGTCGAGTGGCGAATACGAAACTAGCGCGAGGAAGAGGAGGAGCGCAGAGACGCACATCAGGAATCCGACGAGCTCATTGAGCCGACGGTTCCCTGTAGGAACGAAAATGCCTGCCAAATAGTCCATGTAGGCCAGATTCATACGCCGAAGACACTTCTGTCCTCAGCGCCGCAATCGGCCAGAGCCTTTACATTATGCCAAGAAGGGCGCGTTCCGACAATGAGGGAATTACGGGGGAGTGTTCAGTTGGCTTCCCGTAGCAAGGTAGGTTTCAAGGTTTCAAAGTTTCAAGGTTTCAATGACTTGAACCGGGTTCGAGGTGGGCACTTTAGACTTTGAAACCTTGAAACCCTGAAACTTTGAACCCTCTGTCTTACGCCAGCTTTGCCGCGAACGCGAGCACCAACACTCCGACGATGATGCGGTAGACGGCAAACGGAGCGAAGCCGCGTTTGCGGACGTAGGCCATGAACCATGCTACGGAACCATAAGCGACGATGAACGAGACGGCAAAGCCAATGAGGAGGACGATCCAACCATGCGCGTCGATCTGCGCGACGCCGATCGGGTTTTCGCTCTTGCCTCGGAGCGATTTGTAGAGCGTATAGAGCGTTGCGGCAGCCATCGTTGGGATGGAGACAAAGAAGGAGAATTCGAGCGCCGAGGCGCGCGACATTCCGGCGAGTTGACCTCCTGCGATCGTGGACATGGAGCGCGACGTTCCCGGAAATACTGCCGAGAAGATCTGGCAGAAGCCGATCCAGATCGACTGTCCGAGACTCATGTCTTCCATTTTCCACGTGCGGATGCGGCTTCCGGCAACCGGTCCAGCGGCTTCAGCTTTGGCGTGCATCGCGTCGACGATCCACATCACGATCCCGCCGACGAGCAACGACCAGCCGATGATTGTGATGTCCTCGAGATGCTTGCCGATTACCTTCGTCAGCAGGAACGAGGGAATCGCTGTGACCACGAACGCGACGGTCGTCAAGCCAAGTGGATGCGTCAGAATGTTCTTGTTTCCGCTTTCGCCATTGGGAAACGTCGATAGGAATTTCGTGATGCGGGTCCAGAAATACACCGGCAAACACAGGATCGCGCCGAGTTGGATGACGATGGAGTACATCTTCCAGTAGCCATCGCTCAGGCTGATGTGCAGCAGCGCTTCAGATAGCCGCAGGTGCGCAGTTGAACTAACGGGTAAAAATTCTGTTAGGCCTTCGACAATTCCAAGGATCAGGGAGAGCAGGTAGTCGTGCAATCGTCCTCCGAAAAAGTAAGGGAACAGTATCGCAGGTTGTGGGGGAGTTCGCGAGGTCTACCAGTTCTGGGCAGTGGTGCAGTTTGGCTCTCGCGCGGAGGCGGTTCAGCGGGAGATCCTTCGCTCCGCCTGAAAAGCGGCTCCGCTCAGGATGACAGACGTAAAAAAATTAATCACCAGCGTTGCCGAATGTTGGGATGCCTTGCTGAACGTAGAAGATTAGTTTTTGCGCACGCAAGGCCCAATCGCTCTGGCTGTATTGGCTGACGATTTTTTGTGCTGTGGCGAGCGCGCGATTTTTCGATTCTTCTGTTTTCTTCTGGTTGGCTTCAGTTTTGTATATTTCGATCAGCGCAGAATAGCGCCATGCGGCGTCGTAGAGGGCTTCAGGCGCAGCAGGAGATTGCTCGTGCTCTTTGGCGTACTTCTCGTAAATGTCGGCTTCTTTTTCGGGGCACTTCGACGCGGCTTGCCAGTCGCCACAGAGTTTGTTGTCGATGAGGTGGAAGGCGGCAAGGTCAGCCCATTTCGTGCCGGGAAATTTCTTGATGACCATCTTCATCCATTGTTCATCGATCTGGCCACGCAAGTACGAATCTTTTTCGCGGGCCGAGGGACGCGTTAACACGTCGGAGCGCTCGACCTGCCACCGGATGTCGGCGGCGCGATAGAGACCTTCAGCGGCGAGCGGGGAGGTCGGGAACAAATCGTAGACGCGGTAATAAAGGCGTAGCGCGTCTTGGGCGGCGTCGCGGCGCCCGCGGCGGCGGCTGGCTTGGTCTTCGGAATCCGCGGCTTCGCCGTAGACGATCTTGTCGCCATTCGGCGTCGTCATAGTGACGAGGGCCTTGTTCGAGACCCATCCGGTGATGGTTTTGCCCTCGGCTTCAGGGTCGTCTTCGTCGGCATCTTTTTTGGGCTCGCGGAGGATGGCTTCGACGTGGGTCCAGTCGCGGCTCGTGTCCATGATGACGAGTTCATGGCCCCGTCCAGCTTCGCCGAGACGGGCGGCGTCTGGGCTGGGAGCCACGCGGATGGTTTCTTCGTGGACGAGCGTGCCTCGTTGCGCCTGGGCGGAGGCGAGGCTTGTGGAAAAAATCAGCGCGATTGCGAGCGCGACGACGAAATTCACACATTCCCGGAATGGGAATCGGAGACGTTGGGTAGGTACCCCCCCTCCCCCGGGGTCTATTGAAATCATGGAGTTAGCGGAAAATCGAGAAAAAATCTTAGAGCTGCAATCACTTGTGAGCAAAATCTTGGGAACAAAAGACTTAGCGGCGCGTTCGAGAGCTTTGGTCATGGGATTTTGTGTACTTTCAGGATCGTCGTTCCTGTCAGTTAGAGTCAAGGTCATTTGAACATCGCGGAGCTGTGAATATCGTCGCACGATTGTGACACAACATTGGTGAGATGCCCGCTTTTGGGGGCACGTCATTTTTCCTGGATGGCGGCGCGTTGTGCGTGCAGTTCTTCCAGGAGTTTAGGTTCGATGTTGCCGCCGCTGATGATGGCGATGTTCACGCGTGACTTGGGGAGTTGATCGGCGCGGAAGAGGAATCCGGCGACGGAGACTGCGCCGCTGGGTTCGGCGATGGTCTCCGGATTCGCCGCGAGGAGTTTCATCGCCTGGCGAATTTCGTCTTCGGTTACGGTGACGATGGCGTCGACGAAACATTGCAAGTGCTCGAAGTTGATTGGGCCGACGCTCTGGGTGCGGAGTCCGTCGGCGATGGTGCGGGAGACCTCGTCGGCAGGGAACTGAACGATTGCGCCGGTGCGCAGGCTGGCTTGGGCGTCGGCGGCGAGTTCGGGTTCGACGCCGATAATGTTTACTTCCGGCTTGGTCATTTTTATTGCGGCGGCGACGCCGCTGATCAGGCCTCCGCCGCCGACGGGAGCGAAAACGGTTTCTACCTCCGTACGGTCTTCGAGAATCTCGAGCCCGATGGTGCCCTGTCCGGCGATGATCTTTTCGTCGTTGTAGGGAGGAACGATGACGTATCCGTGCTGGGCGGCGAGTTCTTCGGCTTTAGCTTTGCGTTCATCGCTGGCCGGGCCGACCTCGACAATGTCCGCGCCAAGTTTCGCGGTCGCTTCACGCTTGATGGCGGGCGCGTTGCTGGGCATAACGATGACGGCCTTCACGCCGAGAGCGCGGGCGGCGTAGGCGACGCCTTGGGCATGGTTGCCGCTGGAGTAGGTGATGACGCCGCGTTTTCGTTCTGCGTCGGAGAGGGAGGCGATTTTGTTGTAGGCTCCGCGAATTTTGAAGGCGCCGATGGGCTGCTGGTTTTCGGGCTTGAGGTAGAGGAGGCGGGTTGGGTCGGAGTGTGTAAATTCGATGAGGTGCGTGCGCGTGGCGATGCCTTGGATGCGGGATTGGGCTTGACGAAGGTCGTCTAGGGTGATCATTCTTTTGTGCCGTGTCAGCTGTGCCTATGGCACAGGGTATCGTTAACGGCAGCTTTCCCGCCACTGGAAGTGGCGGGCTATTTTCAAAGGTCCCTAACGGGACCGGCTTCAGTTGAGGCTTGGGGAGGTGACATGGCGGTACGATTGGATGCGGCGTTGCGCGAGGTTCGTGATCTTCCTTCGACTGAACTCAGCACGAGTTTGTTAGAGACCTATGCCGTGAACGATGCGATGAACCAGATTTTACTGGCGCATCTCGATCCGCGGGCGTGGCGGGCGGAGCCTCCTGGGAAGAAGGGGAGTGGGCGAACGATTGCTGCAATCTTTGCGCATCTGCACAATTGCCGGTTGGTGTGGCTGAAGAATTCGGCGCCGCATTTGAAGTGTCCCGCGGCGCTCGATCCGTACAAGTGCACTTTGAAGCAAGCGGCTGCGGCGCATAAGAAGAGTGCGACGCAGTGTCTGCGGATGTTGACGGATGCTTTGTCGTCGGACTCGCGCCGGCGCGTGACGAAATTCTCGCGGGGGAGTTGGGCGCCGGTGTGGCCCGCTGGAGGGACGATGTTCGCGTATATGTTTTCGCACGAAGCCCATCATCGGGGGCAGATTTTGATGCTGGCCCATCAGTTGGGATACCGGCTGCCGGGCAACGTTTGGGGCCTGACTTGGCGGTGGAACCGATTGTGGAAGGAGGCGGGGTTTCGGACGCGGCCGAGATAATCGTCCCTATGGGGCCGAAGTCCGCAAAATTTTGGCGCTTAACGGCACGGCTGAAGCCGTGCCCTTCCCATTCCTGCCCTCCCAGAGCCATCGTGAAGCTGAGAATGGAGCGAGGGACTATCTTCATCTTTCGCTTTTTTCCGAGTTTATTGGCGGCCACCTCGAGTCCTATTATGAGTCCCTCGGCCGCGAAGCAAATATCGGCACTTGAACCACCATGTCGAGTCAGGATTCCAGAGCCCAACAAAATGAATTCTCTTTGTGGTGACGGCACACTGTTGCCCGAGCGGCCTGCGGACTGTGGATTGAAAGACAGCATCCACCGAAATTGATTTATTGCGATGGCAAGGCCTGACGGATCAATCCATCGTCTGTTACAATTTACGCACGGCGCATGGACAGATGCTCCGGGTCATAGGGCTCGCTGCAGGGACTCGTTAGGATTCCTTCCTTACGATTTCCTGTCGATAAAACCCCGGAATTCGGTTATATGGAGTGTAGACGGTTGGCACGGGCGACTCTATGGACAGTCAGAAAAAGACAATAAGATCAAGGGTTTGCAGTTAGCCCGATGAAAACAACTTGGGGACGTAGTTCAGTTGGTTAGAACGCTGCCCTGTCACGGCAGAGGCCGCGGGTTCGAGTCCCGTCGTCCCCGCCAATTCTTTGAATGGTTTACAGAAACCCCCAAAGCCAGTCAGGGCCTGTTTGGGCCCAATAGCTTTTTCGACTGGCGATTAGCAGATCCCTCCATTCGCTGTCGCCACGAACGAATCTCTCGCTGAGTTTAGCTGAATGAGCGTAGGTTTGTTCCCAGACATCACCCCCTCAGCGTCCAATGATTTCCGTCAATGATGGCGTATGTCCACTGCAGATTAACTTTCCAATTTTTCTGTTCGCGCTCACTGCGATTGCTCTCTATTCGCCTTCTTCCTTTTGTTCTTTTTCCTTCGGGGCGGCAGATCGCTGGTGCGCCGTGCCGTCGTAATCTTTCCCCTTCGTGTCACTCAAACGAAAAGACTTTTCAACTGCGTGAAAGAGACATCGTCAGCAGTGGTCTACGGCGCGCTCGTCATGGCGGCCTTGCAGCGTGCATTCACTGGAGTGGCCTTCTGGATTCTGGGACTCCGTCGCCTATTCTTTGGGAGGTTGTCACTGGCTTATGTGCACTCCTTCCAGTCTTCGGGAGCCATCCGGGCCGTTCACCCGGACATCACATCTCGAACGGAACGAAGCAGAATCAAAAGAGAAACAATACAGAAGGTTGAAGCGGGGGACCGATCCTAACCTCCGGACGCGTATCGCGAAGATATATGTGCCCTTCGCTCATCCTGTGAAGTCCATTGCGTGGCTTCGCAAAACGGCTCAAGGCCGACGCGATTGTTATGGGAATTCGTAGCGGCAGTGAATTGACTCGCGCTGCCGCCCACATTCCTTGGGCACTGGCACATCGCGTGATTGCTGATGTACGTTGGCCAGTGCTGACCATAAGAGGCTGATCGGGTATTCCTTTGAAGGTCTGCCTGCGTATCGGGGAGGAATAGATGGCGATCTTTTGTTTTGCACGACCGCCCCCAACTCCGATTAGCGACGGCGTCCAGCGGCATCGCGGATTGTGGTCTCAGCCACAAGTGTGTTAAATCGCGGATCACCGTGTAGGGCATTGAGGTCGGGATCCGTGCCGATGCCCTTCGTGAGATCTACAGACAGACCGTGATTGATGGAATCGCGCAGCGAAGCTAATGCTTCGTCGTTCTTGCCCTCTTGCTCATCAAGAATGGCGAGTTGATATAAAGAGGCCGCTTCATCTTGGTCAATGGATCCGAGAGTTCGCCCTTGAATTGCAAGCGCGTCGCGCAAAAGCTTCTCCGCTTCCGGATAGCGGGCTTCTTTCCGCAGGCTGATGGCAAGGCTCACCATTGTTTTCAAAGTCGCGCGGTGCTCCGGGCCAAGCACGCGGCTGCGATCTTCGAGGATCTTGCGTCCCAGGACTTCTGCTTCGGCGTAAGAGCCCGTGTTGTTGAGCGTACATGTCAAGTTGTACATCGTCATGAGGGTTTCGGGGTGCTCCGGCCCAAGCACGCGCTTTTGGATTCCAAGCGTTTCGCGCTCCAAGTTTTCGGCGTCGCTGTAGCGACCCTCAAGGTATAGGGTGTCGCCCAGGTTCATCATCGATCTCAGCGTGTCGGGATATTCGGGACCAAGAACGCGGCGTTGGATGTCGAGAGCCCTCCGTCGCAAAGCCTCAGCCTCAGCGTACTTGTGCTCATAGCTTAGAGTATTCGCCAGATTGTTCATCGATGTGAGAGTGTCCTCGCTCTCCGGTCCCAGTACCCGGGTTTGAGTCTCGAAGGTCTCTCGTTGTAATGTTGCCGCGTCTTCGTAGCGGAATTGAGCGCGCAGGATCGAGGCCAAATCCGACATGGCCGCGAGAGTGCCATGGTGCTCTACGCCGAAAGCCTGCCGATAGCGGGCCAAGGCGTCTCGGTCTAACTTCTCGGCATCAGAATCTCTTCCTTCTTCATGCATCACCCACGCCAGATAACGCATAGACTTGAGAGTCTCAACAGAGTTGGGGCCGAGAACGCGCTGCTGTGTGTCGACCGCTTGGATGAACAGAGCTTCGGAACGGCGATAGAGCCCCAGGCTGTCATAGACTTCGCCCATGACCTCCATCATCTGTGCTTGTGCTTCGGGGTCCTTGGCCAACCCTGTGCCGATGTTGCTCGAAGCCTTGTCCAGGATTTCGCGGGCAGTGATGGTGTTGCCGCGAGACTCCCCCGGGTCGGAAACTTCGAACATGCTCTTCATGAAGCCGGTGATGCGGTCGGCGCGATCGCGTTCGCGGGTGGTACGCCTGAGCTGAACACCTTCGGTTACCGCAAAAGCCGCCAAGACTGCGAATACGCCAGCGGCGACAGCTACCCCAACTCGGTGGCGCCGCACATACTTCCTGAGACGATATGAGCTGCTTGCCGGCCGTGCGACAACGGGTCTGTGCTCCAAGTGGCATTCGATGTCTGAAGCGAGCTCCGCCACGGTTCCATAACGGCGTTCCCGATCTTTTTCCAACGCCTTCATGGTCAACCAATCCAGGTCACCCTTCAGCACAGTGGCAAGAGCACCCAGTTCAGTACAGCGCGCTTCCGCACGTGCATGCGACGTGTCTCGGTTCAGGCGGACCTTTGCGCTCGGACGTGGCGGATCGGTCTCTCGCAACAACCTCAGAATTTCCTCTAAACTCTGTTTCTTCCATTGAGCTGTATCGAATGGAAGAAATCCTGTCAGGAGTTCGTAGAGAACAACACCAAGGGAATACACATCAGTACGGGTATCGACATCGACGGATTCCGGATCAGCTTGCTCGGGACTCATGTATCCGGGCGTGCCAAGGAATGTGCCCGTCTGCGTAAGGAAGCTTTGCCCCGCCAGCGGGGGCGTTGCTGCCTTCGCCAGCCCGAAGTCGATAATGCGTGCCATCGGCTTACCGTCGACTTCGACCACGAGGATGTTCGAGGGCTTCAGGTCCCGGTGAATGATTGCTTTCTGGTGTGCGTGTTGCACCCCGTCGCAGACCTGGAGAAACAACTTCAAACGCTCACGAATTGACAATCTCTTCTGATCACAGTAATCCGTGATGGGGCGGCCATCGACATATTCCATTGCGAGGTACGGCCGGCCGTCCGGAGTCGTGCCTGCATCAAAAACCTTGGCAATAGCGGGATGTTCCATGATCGCCAGCGATTGCCACTCGCCTCGAAATCTTTGTACTGCTGCCGTGTCGTAGATCCCTCCCTTGATTAGTTTCAGAGCAATACGACGGTTCACCGGTTCGGTTTGTTCGGCCAGCCACACTTGTCCCATTCCGCCTGTTCCCAACTCGCGAATAAGTTGGTACGGTCCGATGGAGCGGGGCCAGCCTTCAGCGCCTGACGTTGCTATTGACTTTGGATGTTCAGGAAACAAAACGGGGTCTGCTTCCGCGTGGGCAGCCAGCAGGGACTCGACTTCAGCACGCAATGCTATATTCTGCGAACAGGCTTGGTCAAGAAAGGCGTTTCTTTTCTCCGGCTCCCGTTCCAGTGCGTCCCCGACAATTTCTTTAATTCTTGACCACTGCTCCCGGATTTCCACGGCTCCCCTTCTTCATTTGTCTGGTCAGCCATGCCTTGGCGACATTCCAATCTCGCTTCACTGTGGACGCAGAAATACCTAAAACTTTGGCAATGTCTTCGACGGCAAGGCCTCCAAAGAATCGCAGCTCAACAATTCGGCTTTGTTGCTCGTCAAGCCTAGCCAAGTCGCTTAAAGCATCATCGAGCGCGATCACATCTGTGGCTCGTACCTGTGGCAAGACGAGTGACGCGTCTAGTTCCACTCTCCGGTCGGCTCCGCGCTTGGCAGCTCCGTGGCTGCGCGCGTAGTCAACCAGAATTTGGCGCATCAAGCGCGAAGCAACTGCGAGAAAGTGTGCCCGATTCTCGGTCTCAAATGGACGCTGGTTCAGCAGCCTAAGGTACGCCTCGTGAACGAGAGCTGCGCTTTGCAGAGTGTGATCCGGGCGCTCTCGAAGCAAATGATACCGAGCGATTTCTCGCAATTCCTTGTAGACAAGAGGAACAAGTTGCTCCAATGCCCCTTCATCGCCCGCCTTCCAGCGCACCAGCAGTTCGCTCACAGGTTGCGAATGTTGTTGATTCACGGTCGGTTACGGCCCCTGGGAAGTGACGTAACGATAGCGCCCCGCTGCCATCAAGTCAATGCAAAGGATCCTCCGCGGAGCCGGAGGCCGTCTTTTTTCCAATCACAAAAAATTCCTGAACCGATTTGCCCGTTCTTTTTCGCAGTTTATGGGTGAGTGGTTGTCCCGCTTCCCCCTTTTTCACGTCAAGTCGCGAAAACATGGAGAGAGTATGAGAATGAGTCGACAATTTGTTCAGAACCTTGCAATTTCGTGTGCTCTGCTTGCCTGCCCCAACTGGCTCTTCGGACAAAAAGATCCCGGAGTACGTGGCGGCATTCAAAACACGGGTGGCGGATTGCAACAGCAGGGAATTCCAATTCCACATCCACCTGTGATCAGCCGAAATCCGACGACAGGCGAAACAATTAACGAGAACGAGTTGAAATCGTTCATCGAGGGGATCTTGCGCGCGGGCCAGCTTGAGTCCACCTGCGACGATTGTGCCGATGTTACCGACGGTTCTCCGGTGATCGGGATGGGGGAACTCGACCCTGTGTTTCCGCAGTTTCACACGAATTCCAACGGCCTGGGCGCGCGACACAACTCGGATCAGTGTTTCTCCTGCCATGCTCAGCCGACGCTGGGAGGGTCGGGTGGATTCTTAGTGCCTAACCCAGGAGACAAAACTCCTCACCGAGCGGAGAATCCGCAGTTTCACCTGATCCCGCACCGCTACGGGAGACAGAATGTCGTTCCGAGCTTCGAACATCGGTTTGGTCCGATCCGCGAAGTGCGATTCAGGCGCAAGCCCGACGGCACGGCGGACGGGGGCGTCCACCAACTATGGACCGTGCGCGGCAGTACAAACGACCCAACGATCCCAAATTGCGCACTGACTCAACCTGACTTTGAGAAGGAGTACAAGGCAGGAAATCTCGCTTTCCGAATTCCCCTGCAGATGACAGGACTGGGGCTCATCGAGTCTATTCAGGACCGCGAGATTCTTGCGCAGCACGATGCTACGGCTGCTATGCGAGCCCCCCTCGGCATCGTCGGGCATCCCAACCGCAGCGGCAACGACGGTACCATCACGCGGTTTGGATGGAAAGCACAAAACAAATCGGTCACGATCTTCGCCGGCGAAGCCTACAACGTCGAGATGGGGATCACCAACGAAGCATTCCCGACAGCAACGGAAGAAGATCCGGATTGCCAAGGGCCCGAGAAGCCCGAACCGAATGACGTCGTTCGTACCGACAATAACGAGTCCCGCAATCAGGATTTCGACAATCCACTCCACATTTTGCCGGACTGGCAGCAGTTCCAGATCCTGATGCGCTTTACTGACGGTCCAGCCCCGGTGGCGAACCCAAGTGAATCGGCCAAGCACGGTCGAACACTCTTTTCCGACATTGGCTGCGGGTTGTGCCACACGCCCCAAATGCAGACCGCACCGGTTATGAACAGCGCCGTGCTCCAAAACCGTCCAGTCAACTTGTTCTCCGACATGTTCGTTCATCACATGGGTTCGAAGCTAGCCGACGACATCACTCAGGGTCAGGCAGGCGGCGACGAGTTCCGTACCACGCCCTTGTGGGGCGTGGGTCAGCGCATCTTCTTTATGCACGATGGCAGGACCGCGGACCTGTTGAAGGCGATTGATGAACACTTTTCGTCGGCAACGCCCAGGCACCCCGCTTCCGAAGCCAACGAAGTTGTTCATAAATTCCACGGGTTGTCGCCGATTGACCAGCAGGCAATTCTGGATTTCCTCCGTTCTCTGTAATGACCGAATATTCCTGGCCGCGCCTTGCGTTCGCAGGGCGCGGCTTAGCTGGAGACTCGTCGTGGCCGTTATCGAAACACAACTCTCAACCGTGCATACAACTCGATATGCGGCACAGGTGCGGGCGGATCTTTATCTGCCCTTCGTGATCGCGATTGCTTTGTTGGCGTGGGTTCAGTCGTCATCGGCGCAGACTATGCCAGACTTTCGACGAACTCTTGCGGTTACGTCGGCAGAGACGGTTACGCTCGATGTCGATGTTGCCGTTGGAGAATTGCAAGTCTCCTACGGCCGTGACGGAGAAGTATCGATCGCGGCATCTGCCAGAAGCTCAGCACCAGGTGGCATCGCCGACGGTTTCTTTTCTGCGGTTCTCAGGATCGAGCAGAGCGGAAATCACATCAAGGTCCACACCTCCGAGCTTGCTGCTCCTGAAGAACGGATCAGCGTTCTGTATCGAATCGATGTTCCTTATCGGACGGAACTTACTTCGAAGGTCAAGTCAGGGAAGCAAGTTATTACGGGAATTCTCGGACCGGTCGATGCAGTGACGAATAAAGGTGACATTAAAGCTGCATATATATCCAATGCTCTCGAAGCCCACGTTGGCAGGGGGAATCTAGATATTCAGGTTATTGGCGGACATGTAGATGCCATTACGGATGGCGGAAACATCTCTTGCGCGCGGCTCCCACAAGGAGTCAGCGCTGAAGCAGGAGAAGGAGACATTACGCTCATGGTTGTCGGGCCGACGATTGCGGTCGTAAGGAAGGGTACCGGAAGAATCAGTGTGGGCGGTGCGCGAGGTAGTTTTACAGGTTCGACCGATAAGGGAGATATTTACCTAAAGGCGATACCGCACGAGGATTGGCAGCTCAGCTCAGCATCAGGCAACGTTCGCCTTGAACTCCCTCCCTCCGCCAAGTTCGAACTTGAGGCTTCAACAAAAACGGGAGAGTTTCAATTCGATCGTGACGACATTACAAGACCGAAGGCGAACGACCTGCAAATCCGCCAGGCAATTAATGGCGGCGGCAAGCGGATCGTAGTGCATACGGAAAGCGGAGGAATCGTGATCCGATGAATTGACATTTTTTGACGCAATCTCGACTGGGAGTGGTTCCATGAAGCGCCCGTTGGAGTGACCGTCTGCGTCTGGAGGAAGTTTTCAATGTCGTTGGCGGGGACCAATGTTCACGAAGTTCGAGGCCGGCTCTGGAGTCGGATCTCTTGCGGACTGACGATCGCACTTTTGGGATGCTGCGGAATTGTCCCCGCCCAGCCTGTCTCGGAAATGCAGCGTATTCAAACGAATTCGAACCGGACCGCCGGCGGCATTCTCGTTGACGATGTCCTGACGATCGACCTCGAGATCCGCGAGGGAGAATGGTTTCCTGAAGACGAGCACGGTCCGAGCATCAAAGTCTTTGCATTGGCGGAGAAGGGCAAGCCAGCGCAGATACCTGGCCCTATGATTCGCATCCCGCAGGACACGAACATCCACGTCATTGTCCATAACCTGATCGGAAGGGACGTCTCAATCCATGGGATGCATACGCGTCCTGGGAAGAACGATGACACCTTTGATGTGCCCGGTGGAGCAACCCGCGACGTGACATTTTTGTCGGGCGCACCGGGCGCTTACTACTACTGGGCAACCGCCGGAGGCGACACCATCGGTGGCAGGCCCTACAAAGAGGATAGCCAGTTGCACGGCGCATTCATCGTGGATGCACCGGGCACGGTTTTTCCGGATCGCGTATTTGTCATTGGAACTTGGCGTGACCGCCATCTTCCGCAGGAATCGTTCGATGTCCCGACAATCAACGGAAAGTCGTGGCCCTATACCGAGCGTCTGCAATACCCGTTCGGCAGCGAAGTACGCTGGGTGTGGCTCAATCCGAGCGGCAACGTGCACCCGATGCACATGCATGGTTCGTACTTCCAGGTCTTGACCATGGGCGACGCGGAGCACAGCGACCTCGTTCCGCCGACACGGATCCAGGATGTTTCCACCAATTTTATGGCGGTGGGAGGAACGATGACCACCCGTTGGAAACCAGAGCGCGGGGGCCGGTGGATCTTTCATTGCCACATCCTGACGCACACATCCCCGGAAACATCGGCTTTGCATCATGAGGATATGCACAATGGAGGGCAGCACACCGACCCGCTAAACCACATGACAGGCTTGGTCATGGGAATCACGATTTTGCCGCAGAACGGCACACCTGTGACGCACATACTGCCGAAAGCGGAACGCAAGCTCCAGTTAATAATCGCGAAGGATAAGTCGAATCAGAAGAAATATACCTACTCAGTTCTCGAGTCTGGACAGGCGACGCAAGCTGGCGGCGGGCCAGGGCCGACCCTGGTGCTCACCCGCAATCAGCCGGTGGCGATCCACATCGTGAACGAGCTCGATGAAGCTACATCCGTACATTGGCACGGAATCGAACTGGAGAGTTACTACGATGGCGTTCCAGGATGGGGAGGGGATGGCCCGAAAGTCACGCCCATGATCATGCCCGGGAAATGGTTCGACGCGGTGTTTGCGCCGCCGCGCGCGGGCACCTTCATGTACCACACGCACATGAATGATCTGGCTCAGTTGAGTTCCGGACTCTATGGTGCACTCATCGTGGTGCCGGAGGGAGTGAAGTTCGATTCTGAGAACGACAAGGTGCTTTTGCTTTCACGCAACGGCAAACGAACCGATGGGGAGTTACTTCTGAATGGCACGACTACACCGACCCCGCTCCATTTGCGCGCCGGCGTGCGCTACCGTTTGCGGTTCATTGACATTCTTGCTAACAACTCGATCTTGATAAAAGCAGTTCAGGACGGAAAACCTATCCAATGGATTCCCATTGCCAAAGATGGCGCCGACCTGGCATCCGTCCAGTCCGTTGCAACCCCCGCATCGTTCACGATCGCACCCGGAGAAACGTACGACTTCACATTCACGCCCGAGAAATCGGGAAAGATCGAATTTACATACGATCAGAGCCTGCTCAATGAACACGTGATACAGGTTGCAAGCGTGACGGCAGAAGTTCGCTAAGGAATGTCCGTTGTCGGCGCCGCACTAGCGAGGAGTAGGCACGATGACAAAAACAAGGCACACCAGAACGTGTTCTGTAAGCCTGCGCACGCGCACTCCTCCGCCACAGACGTTGGGGAGTATGACATTGTCAGTTACGGGGGAGCCGCTGGGGGTCCGGGAGGGATCCTGGTAGCACGACAGCGTATCGGCGGTTGCATCTAAACTCGACTATGACCCGGCATCCCACGCGCCTGAACTGGGTGCTGACCCAGCGGAAGGTAGAAGCGTAGGATGTCCTCGGCGATCTCACATAATCGAGGTGTGGCGACGTGTGGCTGCCGTACTTTCTGTCTGACCAACGCCATTGGAATCTATTGGCCCACAGACGCGTCCGATGTTTTGTGGTAGTCGAAGTACGAATCATCTTCTTGTACTCGGTGAGGAAACAAGAGCAAGGCCTTGGCGTTTGCTGTCATCGAGTAGTGCGAAGCTAGCCAAATATCGCCGCTGACCGGACGCTTTTCTCCTTCAAACTTTGTGCCCGGCTCTACTTCCGCAAGGAACCCTTCGATCCTCACCGGATGAATCACGTGCGCTTCAACCTTGACCCATTGAAATGTCTTCTGATCAATCCACATCGTTCCTTCCATGCCGGTGAGCACTTCGCTATCGCGATTAATCGGCTTGTAGCCTCGACGGGGTGTAGCTTTGAGCACATACACTCTAAACCCGTTGAGACTTCGTTTGCCGATCAACCGGAAGTCAAAGGCCGTAGTCATTTGCTGAATAAGTGTCTGATCGCGCTTTCGGTCAGCTTGATATTTCGCTATTCTTTGTGAGCGTTTGTCCGCGGACTCGTGTTGGCGTTCGGCGACCGCTTTCTCATACTTTGCTTGTTCCTCTTTCTGTCTTGCTGCACTGAGATTCTGTCCCTTCACAGCGATAAGCCGCTCATACGGAGAACCTAAAAGCATGGTGACTGCGTAAGTCTTGTCTCCATCCTTGTTGCGGTCGCGCTCGGAGTTGTCGAATTCGGGGACGGCAGCCAGGTCGCGGTCATTGGCCTCGGAGGAATGTTGAATGATGCTGGCGGCGTTCTCTTGTCCCGTTGCGGAATAAGTCCATAGCAGGGTAGCGCCCATGACGAAAAGAGGACTCAAGAAAGAGAAACGAACTGTTCTCACCAGCGCCTCGAAGCAAGCAACAAAGTGGCTAGGAACACAGCCAGCCCTGCACCAATCCATTGTCGGCCGAGGCTTGCCCGCACTTCCC
>Ga0070714_100001620_pt1 | contig 16373 bp, 10 predicted proteins | sample LARL83metaG_FD_65450 | JGI IMG/M metagenome (GOLD analysis project Ga0070714, IMG submission 65450) | Corn, switchgrass and miscanthus rhizosphere microbial communities from Kellogg Biological Station, Michigan, USA - LAR L8-3 metaG | ecosystem: Host-associated > Plants > Roots > Rhizosphere ...
GCCCGCCGCCCGCCGCCGCCCGCTATTCGCTTTCCCGATCGGCGGCGGCCACGGCCTCGCGCAGCCAGCGAGCCGCGCGCACGATCGCGCTGTCACGACGCCCCATCTCACGCTCGGAAGGCTCGTTAAGCTCGTCGGCGGCGAGGGCGTAGGGAGCGCCCCGCTCCCGGAGAATGTCGAGCGGATATGCTGGACCGCCGCGGCTGACGTACCGGAGTAGCTGTGCAACCTCCGGGCTTCGCAGCGGGTAGGCCGCAAGCTCTTCGATCGCGACCCACGCCGCGCCGAGCGACTCGCTGTCCGCCTGCTGCTTGGTCGTCGTATCACCGTCGGGCACGCCGACGAACACGGCGCGAAGGCGCGCGCGCCAATCTTCCGGCGTATGCTCGATGCGCAACAACCCCGTCAAGCGCACGCGCACGCCGGATTCTTCGAGCGTCTCGCGGACCGCGCCCTCCACCAACGTCTCGCCAGGCTCGACGCGTCCCGCGGGGAGCGACCAGGGCGAACCGCGCTTCCGTTCCTGAACGAGCAGGAAGCGATCACCATGCTGCACGACGACCGCAGCCACATAAGTGGTGGGGATCGGCTTTCTCGGCATGGCGAGAATATAAGATCCCTCGCGCAAGATGCGGCGCGCCGAGGTGGTGGGCTCAGGACGCCAGCAAGCCTCGCACTACGTCCAGCAACACCCTCGGCAGATGATCCGGGCGCGGCAGGATGGCGTACCCGGCTCGACCGAAGATGCGCTTCAGATATAGCGGATCTTCATGGTCGATCGTTAGGCAGAAGGGGAAGACGTCGCGCGCGCGGGCCTCGTTGATCGCCTGCCGCGAGTCCTCGATGCCGTAGCTGTCGTGATAACCGCCGATGTCGTTCGGCTTGCCATCGGAGAGAATCAGCAACAATCGGTGCCCGGCGCTCTGCGCGTCGAGGATTGACGTCGCGTGGCGGATCGCGGCGCCGAGGCGGGTGTTCGCCTCCGGCGCGAGCGCGGCGATGCGCCCGCGCACCGTCGCGCCGTTCCGCTCGGCGAATCCCTTGATCGTCTTCAGCTGAACCGATTGCGGGCCCTTGCCGGAGAAGGCGAGCATCGCATAGCGGTCGCCGAGGGCGTCGAGGGCTTCGGCGGCAAGCAGGAGCGCGATCTTCTCGACGTCGATCACCTGCAGAGTGTTCGTCACCAGCGTGTCCGTGGAGCCGCTGACGTCGACGAGCAGGAGAATGGCGAGCTCGCGCCGCGCCGGACGCACCGCCACGTAGAGTCGGTCGTCCACGGAATGGCCAGTGCGCGCATCGACGAGGGCGCGGACGCAGGCGGCGAGATCGAGCTCGTCGCCCTCACGCTCGCGGGGGAGCCGCGTGCGGCGCGCCCGCAGTCGGTCGAAGCGCTCGCGCACGCGCCTAACGAGCGAGGCGTGCTCCTGCAGCGTCGTGGTCGCCCAGTCGGATGCTCCTTCGCGAGCCGGGCGCGCGCGTACGATGACCGCGCCGCGTCTATACTGATGCTGAGCTTCGTCCCACTCGTCATACACGACGTCGTCGCGCGTCAGCGGCTCGAGCGTATCCGCCGGTGCGGCACCATTGCCGGTGCCTCGTTGATCGTCCACTCCGGTTGTCGGTGTGCTGCCAATGTCGTCATCCTCGATCGCGCCTCGCCGCTGATCCGGCATCGGCTGCACGGCGAGTGGCTCATCGCCTTCCGCGCCGCGCTCGGCCGGAACGGGACGCCTCTTGCCGCCCTGCTGGAGTCCCGGCAGCTCGACGAGATTGAATATCCGCTGCGACATGAGCGACTGCGTATCGGCCGACTCGGCCGCGGCTGTAAGCATGGGCGACGGCGGCAGAACCTTCCCCCAGACATCGACGGGGGTGATGCCGCGATACCGTTCCGGCGCGGCGCGGAGTCGCGCGGCAGTCTCTCGGGCCCAGGCCAGCGACTCTTCGGCCGACTGCCCGGCGGTGAGCGTGTCGGGAGGCGCGGCAGGGTCCGCGGCAAGCAGCTGCCTAACGAATCGCTCGACATCGCGCTCGGCGCCGGCCAGCGACTCGACGAGCGGTCGCCGGTCGAGGGCCGCGCGGCGCGCGGCGCGGAGCGCCGGCCCGACATTTCGAACCGATCGCGCGATGGCAGCATCGATGGCGGCGCTCTCACTGATGAGAAAGAGGTCGCGCTCGAGCTGATCGGCGGCGCGAGCGGCTACCGCCGCGGTCCCGCGCATCACCCGCTCACCCTGTTCGATGGCGAGCAGCCGATAGCGCGCGATCGCCGTGGCGTCACCTGACGATGCATCGATCGATGGCGGCAGCTGCAGCGATTCCCCGTCACTCGCGGGAATCGTCTCGGGCTGGGTGAAGGGGCTCATCGCGCGCAGCGTCCGTTTCACCCAGCCAGGCCGTTTGACTTCGGGCGGCGCAATCGGGATATGGCGTCCATACATCGCCGCGAGCAGCAGCTCGAGCCGACGCCGTACGCCCTCCAGCTCGACGGATCGTCGTTGTCGGCGCCTCAGTGATTTGGGCACCGGCACGGCTGTCGCCAGGCGCGATGCGAATCGCCGAGCGCGGATTACCTGCCGACGCAGGCGCGACCCCGGCATTTACCACTCACACCGTTGCCGCAACCAAATCGTCGATTGCCGCCAGGAGGTCGGGATCATCCGTGAGTGGCCCGACCAGCGCCGACCGACATGCCTGCTCGGCGGGAACGCCGCTCGCGATCAGCCGAGCGGTTGAAACGAGGAGCCGGGTGCCGGGGCCCTCCGCCAGTCCCTGGTCGCGCAGACGCCGCACCTTACGAGCGAGCTCCACGAGCGACGTCGCCGTCGCTCGCTTGACGCCGCTCTCGTGCGCGACAATCTCCGCTTCCGTTGCCGCCGGAGGAAAGTCGAACTCCAGCGCGACGAATCGCTGCCTGGTGCTCGGCTTGAGGTCCTTCATCGCGTGCTGATAGCCCGGATTGTACGAGATGACGAGCTGGAACCCCGGCGCAGCCTCGAGCAGCTCGCCCGTCTTCTCGACAGGGAGAATGCGACGGTCGTCGGTGAGCGGATGCATAACGACGACGGTATCCTGCCGCGCCTCGACGACTTCATCCAGATAGCAGATCGCGCCGAGCCGCACCGCAGTGGTAAGCGGTCCGTCCACCCACACCGTCTCGCCGCCGCGAATGAGGTACCGGCCGGTGAGGTCGCTCGCCGATAAATCATCGTGGCAGGCGATGGTGACGAGCGGACGGTCGAGCACGTGCGCCATGTGCTCGACGAACCGCGTCTTCCCGCAACCAGTCGGTCCCTTGAGCATGACCGGCAGGCCGCGGCTGTGGCAGGCGGTGAAGACGCTGATCTCGTCGTGCAGCGGGACGTAATACGGTACTTCACCGCGGGGCCAGCGGACGCCATCGTGGAGCGAATGCTCTTTAGCGGAATGAGCGTGTGAAATCGTCGACATGGTTTTGTATACAAGTGGGCTGCAGCTTTCGACGGAAGGGGTGCTGGGCCCCCTCGAGTGATTCTGACTTCGGGTGGCGGCGGGTGGCCTGGTGGCGCGTTACAGGGATGACGCGGAAAGGACGCAGGGTGCGCCCTCCGCGCACTCTGCGTCCTCCGCGGTCAAGAAGCAGCGACCCCGGTTCCTCTCGGGCTACTTCTTCGGCTCGAGAATCTCCGAGATCCGGTGATCGGCGCCGGACAGGTGAAGCTGCGTCTCCCGGTCCGAGGCGCGCGGGATTGCCCGCTTGATCTCCGCCTGCAGCGTCACCAGCTCGCCGCGCAGCTCGGATTTAGCATCTTCCGACAAAACCACCGGCTGCGCACCGAAACCAAAAGCGTTCGGAACCTGCGCCGCTGCCACCGCTGCCGGCGGATTCAACTTCCGATCGATGATCGACAGATAGCTGTTCTGGAGCTGCCGACGATACGCGTCCACTTTCGGTGATGCGTCCCCGATCTCGCTCCAGACACCCTTCCGCAGATCGTCGAGCATGTCGGCAAGTGAGTACACCTCACCGGACGACTTCCCGGCGAGCGCTTCCTCCTCCAGCAGGCGATTCATACGTCCGTCGTTGAGCACGGACGCGAGCACGCGGTCCTGCGCCCCGCCGATCCGCGTGAGCATTCCCTCGGCCTCGATGCGGGAGGCGATGTCAGGTCGGATGAGATACGTCGGGGTCTTGAAAACATCCTCATTGAGGAATCGCATCGCCTCGACCTGACGAGCGCGCGAGAGTGCCGAATACACCGCGCCAGGCTGGCCGCCCGCCTTGTACTGCACGGTGCCGCCGCCGATGATCGTCGTGACGTGACCCGCTTCGGTCGCCCACTGACCAACGGTGCGATCGTAGAGCTCCTTCAGCAATTCGTTGTCTTCGCCTTGCCGTTCGCCAGCGCTCGGGATGTACGTCATCACACGGGCAATGTTCTTGAAGCCGAGCCGCGTCGACTTCACCGGATCAGCGTCGCCGACTGCTTCGTTCAGCGTGCCGTACTGGCCGAAGGCGTTATTGCCAGAGAAGCGATACCACGGAACCGTATCCTGCATCCGCGTCCACTGCTCGAGGGTTGCCCGCTCGTCGTCGCCGGTCTCCGCGGGGATCTCCTTGTAGCCCCACATGATCGTGTACTTGTCCCATGGTCCGATGCGCGGCGTGATGTCGCTGACCGGGATGTGGTCCTCCGGCTGCGCGACGTAGTTCATGCGCGAGTAATCCATGATACTCGGGCTGTGTCCCATCCTATGCACCCATGAAGCACTGCGGACACTGTCAGCTGGATAAGTCGAGCTGCCGATCTGGTCGTGCTGCAATCCCAACGTATGCCCGATCTCGTGCGCAACGCCCCACTCGAGCAGCTTGCCCATCAACGAATCGGGGAAGGGAATCGTTCGCGCGCGGGGATCCACCTGAGCCGCCTGCGTGAAGTACCACGCCTGCATCAGCGAGATGAGGTTGTGGAAGATGCGCGACGAGCCGTTGAGGATCTCACCTGTGCGCGGATCGCTCACGTGCGGACCGACCGAGTTCTCGACCGTGGACGGCAGCCAGCGCACCATCGTATGGCGGATGTCCTCCGGCGACCAGTCGGGATCGTTGGCCGGCACTTCACCGGGAATGATGCCGTCCTTGAAGCCGGCCAACTCGAACGCCGGCTGCCAGTCGAGAATTGCCTGGCGGATGTATGGCTGCCACTGCTTCGGGGTTGCCGGATCGACGTAATAGACGATCGGCTTCTTGGGATAGCAGAGATTGCCTTCGCGTCGATTAGAGCACTCTAATCGCCAGCGCGTGATGTACTCCTTCGTGATCGCGCGCTGATCGCGGCTGCCGAAGTCCACCGTGCGCACGCTGAAGAAGCCGATCCGCTCGTCGGCGCGCCGCGGTTGCATCGGCTGCTCGGGGAGCCTGACGATGCTCCAGTGTCCAACGACGCTCTGGGCCTGCTGGCCACCAGCCGCAAAGGTGGCTGCGCCGCCGCGTCCCGCCGCGGCTGCCGGGGTGGCGACACCCGTCTGCGTCGCCTCGATCTCGACGTTCTCCGGGAATGCGAGCGCGCGCTCGACGTATGACCGCGAGCCGTCGATCGTCCCGCGAATGGCGGCGATCTCCGGAACGTTGGTCGTGAAGAGCCGCGTCACGTCCACCACCGCGGCGCTGTCCGGGCCGTACGATTCGACGTTGAGCACAGCAATGATTGGCCCGTAGTTCGAGTGCTCGACGGCGCGGTACACGGCGAGCGACGTGTCGGCCGTAATGGCGAACGACGGCGAACGAAGGACGACGCGATTGCCGTTGCGCTCCCAGCGAAGCGTTCGCTCGACGAACTCGTCACCGGCGTACTCGCCGAAGCCTCCGCCTGGACCACCAGCGCCGCCGCGACCCTGTGGCGCAGGCGCCGCCGCGAACGCATAACGGCCGACGAGCAGCTCGTCCTTGCCCATCTCGCGCTCGGGGATCTCGAAGTACAATCGATCGCCGACGCGGTGGACGGCGAACATGCCGCGCCGCGTCACGGCGTCGCGTGTGATCACTCGATTGTAGGGACGAGGGCGAGCCGCGCCGAACGTGGCTCCGCCGCCGGCGCCACCGGCGCCCCGTTCCTGCGTATCAGTCGGGGTCGGCGAACCAAGCGCGCCGCCGCGGTTAGTCGTCGGGTTGGGACTCTGTGCTGGCGACGGCTGCGTCGCCGGAGGTGCCTTCGAGCAGCTGACGAACGCGCCAGCCGCCGCGAGTAGGATGAAGAGGGGTGTGCTTCGCGACATGGATGGGAACCGCAGGAGGTGAAATGACCACAGCGCCGCGCGCGCCGTCATCAATCTCATGACGCGCGTCCGGGCCGAAGTGCTGGATGCTTGGGGGACCGCCCTTAACGATCACCGGCGGATCAGGAAAGCTCAAGTCGCGCAACTCGGTGGACGGTGGACGGTGTATCGAGGCACGCTGCATTGACAAGCTACCGATCACCGTTCACCGATCACTGTTCACCGATCAGTGTCCACCGTCCACCGTCCACCGTCGTCATGCCATCCCGGCGTCACTTTCTCGCTGCCCTCGGCACCGCGTTCGTAGCGCGGCGTTCGCTGTTCACTCAACCGGCTCGTCTTCGCCCGCGGCCGACCGCGGCGCAACTCGCCTGGCAGCGCGACGAGCTGGCAATGTTTCTTCACTTCGGGGTGAATACCTTCACCGACCGCGAGTGGGGTGACGGCCGCGAGAATCCCGCGATCTTCTCGCCTGACGACCTCGATGCCCGGCAATGGGCGCGCACGGCGCGCGACGCAGGATTTCGCGTGCTGATCCTTACCGCGAAGCACCACGACGGATTCTGCCTCTGGCCGACGAAGACAACGACGCACTCCGTCGCCAGTAGCCCCTGGCGTGGCGGTCAGGGCGACGTGGTGCGCGAGCTCGTCGATGCCTGTCACGCCGAGGGACTCGGCGCAGGCCTCTACCTCTCGCCGTGGGATCGGCACGATCCCTCATACGGCGATTCGGCGCGCTACAACGATCTCTATTGCGCTCAGCTGACGGAGTTGCTCACCAACTATGGTCCGTTGCGAGAGGTCTGGTTCGACGGGGCGAATGGAGAGGGACCCAACGGACGCCATCAGGTCTACGACTGGCCGCGCGTCTGGGGAATCGTTAGGCAGCGCCAGCCGAACGCCGTCATCTTCTCGGACGCTGGACCGGACGTGCGCTGGATCGGAAACGAGCGCGGTCTCGCCGCCGAAACCAATTGGTCCACAGTCGATCCGAAAGTCGTTCCGTATCCCGGTGCGAGCGGCGACGCGGTCATGGACATGCTGCAGCACGGTGATCCGGAGGGAAGCGCTTGGCGGCCGGGCGAGACCGACGTCTCGATTCGGCCAGGGTGGTTCTATCATGTGGCCGAGGACGACCATGTAAAGACCAGCGACGCCCTCGTGGATCTCTATTTCTCATCCGTGGGCCGAAACTCGAAGCTATTACTGAATGTCCCTCCAAGTCCCGCCGGCAAGCTGCACGAGCGCGATGTCGCGAACCTGCTCGCCATGCGCCAGCGTCTCAGTGCGATGTTCGCCGAGGACCACGCACGCGGTCGCCCGGCGACGTGGCGAACGACCGGTGCACGCTCTGCAGTTCTCGAGATCGATCTCGGAAAAACCCGCACGATTTCCGTCATCGATCTCCGCGAGGACGTGATCCAGGGACAAGCAGTGGCTCGCTACGCGGTGCTCGGCTCGACCGGCGGCGAGTGGCGACCTCTCAGCCAGGGCACGACAATTGGCTATCGAAAGCTGGACCGCTTCAGCCCGACATCGGTTCGACGTGTGCGTGTGGAGATTCTGGATGCGGTCGTTCCCCCGTCGCGAATCGCCGTTTCACTGTATGCCCAAGAGGGGCCGCACAGCTCGAGCTGAGACTGTCGGCCGGGACGCGTTTTTTTTGTCGATTCCTCAGCGCCTCGTTCGACGCCTCTATGAACACCAACCTGAGGACATCCCATGCGTTTCCTGTCGATTTGGAAGACGGTCGAGACCAATGTGCCGCCCACGGAAGAAGAGATCGCCCGGATGGGTGCGCTGATCGAGAAGATGACGAAGACGGGCGAGCTCATTGCGACAGAGGGCTGTTTGCCGAGCGCGCTCGGCGCCCGGGTGCGCAGGGCCGGCAAGCGCGTTACCGTCACCGACGGCCCATTCACCGAGTCGAAGGAGCTCATCGCCGGGTTTGCGCTACTCGAGGCGCGTTCGAAGGAACATGCGGTCGAGCTGTGCAAGGTCTTCATGGAAGTCGCCGGCGGCGATGGCGAGTGCGAGCTGAGGCAGATTTACGTTGCACCGCCGGAGGGTATTCACGGCGACGTCCATGAGGCAGCCGCTCGCGGCTAGGGAAAGTGCCGGCGGCTCGTCATCCGGCTGAGCCGCCGTAGCCCCCGCTGGTTGACGCGGAATGGCGGTCGTCGTACTGTAGTTTCAGACTCTGTAACTACGACGGTCCCATTAAATCACTTCCCGTCGTCAAGGGCACGCTCGACCTGCTCGTGCTGAAGGCACTGAGCTGGACGCCGATGCACGGCTTCGAGCTGCGCCACTGGTTCGATGAACATGCCGCCGGGGCGCTCGCGGTCGAGGATTCGGCCATCTATCAATCGCTCTATCGCATGGAGCAGCGCGATCTGGTTAGCGCCGAGTGGGGCGTAACGACAGAAGGCCGTCGTGCCCGGTATTACTCCATCACCGCTGGCGGCCGCGCGCATCTGCGCGCCGAGGCGACGCAGTGGACTCGTTATGCAGAGATGGTCAGCGCACTGTTGAACCTCGCACCGCAGCGGCGCTGAGGCGCAACGGCGACGCATGTTCGAACATCTCACGCGCCCGGGTATCCGCCGCTGGCTTCGCCTGCCGCGTCGCGACGATACCGTGACGTCCGAGGTCGACGAGGAAATTCGGATTCACATTTCCTTGCGCGTCGAAGAGCTGACACGAGAAGGCGTGAGCGAAGCCGAGGCCCGGCGCATCGCGGAGCGGCAATTCGGGCCGATGGAGGAGCGGCGAGCGGCGTTGCACCGGCTCGCCCGAGTGCGCCGCCGGGCGCGCGAACGAGCGGCATGGTGGTCAGGGCTGCGTCAAGACATGCAGTTGGCGCTCCGCGGCGCGCGGCGAAATCCCATGCTGTCGCTCGTAGCGACGGTCGTTCTCGGTCTGGGAATCGGCGTCAGTACGGCGGTGTTCAGTCTCTTCAATTCCGTCATCCTGCGATCGCTCCCCTACCGCGACCCGTCGCATCTCGTCGTCATCTGGCAGACGGCGCGGGCTGGATCTGGCGAGTTCGCGTCTGGTGTGTTCGACAATGCGCGCGATGCGGCGGAATGGGCGACGCGAAGTCGCAGCTTCGACGGGCTCGCCCAGCTGACGTGGGCAAACGGTCCACAGGTCTATCAACCCGACAAGGGGCCGCCGAGGGAGGTTCTCGCGATCCCCGCCAGCTACAACTTCTTCGACATGCTCGGGGTTCACCCGGAGCTCGGCCGTACTTTTTCCCGCGGCGATGAATCCAATGGCTGTGCGGTCGTCCTGGCGCACGCGTTCTGGCTATCGACGTTCGCGGGCGATCCGTCCACTATCGGCAGGCAGCTCACCCTCGGCGATGCGCGCTGTACCATAGTCGGCGTGATGTCGGCGTCGTTCGAGTTCTATCCGCGGCAGACAGAGCTCTGGTCGCTGATGAATCCCACCTCCGACACACTCCTCGCGCGCCACCCGGACAGGTATCTCGTCGGCGTCTTCGGTCGACTGCGGCGCGGCGTCTCACTCGAGAGCGCGCAGCGCGAGCTGCGCGCGATTCAGTCATCGGGGGCGGACCAGACGCCATTTCGTCGCGCATTCACACCCACCGTGTTCGACCTGCAGCACGAGTTCACCTGGCTCGCCGGGCGGAACCTACACACGACGCTCGTAATCATGGTGGGGGTCGTCGCTCTCGTGCTGCTCGTGGTGTGTGTAAACATTGCTAATCTCACGCTCGGCCGCGCCGCCACGCGCGAGCGTGAGTTCGCGGTGCGAATCGCGATCGGGTCCGGACGGTGGCGTCTGAGCCGACAACTCCTCGCCGAGTCGGCGCTGCTCGCGTGTTGTGGATCGCTGGCGGGGATGGCGATTGCGATCGGGGCGATGGTCTACATAAACACTGGGAAGGTGATCGAGCTGCCGCCCGGCGCGGCCGTTCGGCTCGACGGTTGGACCTTGCTCGCGAGCATCAGCATGACCGCGTTCGCGACGCTCATCGTCGGCCTCGTGCCCGCACTGCGAGCGACTCGCGTTGATATCGCGCACGCACTCAACGCATCAGGCCGAACTGCATCCAGCGACCGGCGATCGGGCCGTCTCGCGAACTCTCTGGTCGTGTGTCAGGTGAGCGTGTCAGTGATCCTGCTCGTTGCGGCGGGGCTGTTGCTCGAGAGCCTCACGAGACTCGGCAATGCGTCGCTCGGCTATTCGCCGGAGAATGTGCTCACGATGCGCGTGAATGTCGCGAGCAGCGACACGACGGCAGCGCGCCGGATTTTCGCGAATGCGCTCGATCGGGTTCAAGCGCTTCCTGGTGTAGCCGATGCTGCCTGGACGAGCGCCGTGCCACTCGAAGGTCGCGGGAGTGTCGAGTCGATAGTCGTAGAAGGACGCGCGCCGTCCGCGCATGATTCAATTCCCGATGTCGGCGAGCAGACGGTGAGCGACAGCTACTTTGGGCTCTTGCGGATTCCAGTGATCGTGGGCCGTGGCTTCAGTCATGCCGACGACCAGACGGAGGTGCCTGTCGCGATCGTCAATCGCGCGTTCGTGGATCGATACGTGGAGCGCGCGGATGCCATCGGCCGTCGCATCAAGTTTGGCGGTGCCGGTGAGAGTTGGTTGACCATTGTTGGTGTGGTCGGCAATGAACGGCGCACCACCGTGACGCAGGAGATGGGCTGGACCACGACGCCAATGGTCTTTCGTTCCATGCGACAGACCAGGGTGCCACGATCGATGCTGCTCGTCGTGCGCGACGCATCGAGCAGCGTGACGACTGCCGAACAGGTGCAACGCGCGATAGTATCAGCGAGTGCTGATGCCATCATCAGTGATGTGGCGACGATGCACGAGCTGCTCGACCGTTTCCTGGCTTCACCGCGAACGCGCGCTGAATCGGTTGCCGCGCTCGCGCTCCTCGCCTGCGCGCTGGCCGTGATCGGACTGTACGCGTTGCTCTCGCAGATCGTCGTCCATCGCACGCGCGAGATCGGGATTCGCATTGCCCTGGGGGCGCGACCGGAGGAAATCGTGGGCTCGGTCGTGCGACGTGGCGTCGTGCTGGCTCTGATCGGGGTCGTGCTCGGGATTGTACTGACGCTGCCACTCGTGCGGACAATGAGCTCATTGCTTTATGGCGTGACGACGTTCGATGCAACGACACTCATCGCGGTGGGAATCGGAATGGTCGTGACGGCAATCGTCGCGAGCGCGGTTCCGGCTCGAAGAGCGGCGGTAGTCGATCCCATGATCGCGCTGCGGGCAGAGTGATCGCAACGCCAGGAGAGAGGATTGGGGTATGAATCGAAGCGCGCGCGTGTAGCGCTGATGAGAGAGTTATTATTGCTCGCCGCATCGCTCTGCGTTGCCTCAGCCGGTCCAGTCCGAGCGCAGACGCATACGCTCGTCCCGGTCGGCGATCATCGGCTCGACGTCGTTCGTGGCGGCGCCGGCGGTCCCGCGCTGGTGTTCGAGACGGGACTCGCGGATTCGCTGGACGTGTGGCTTCCGATGATGCGAACGATGTCGGAGTACACGACAGTCATTGCCTACTCGCGCGCGGGCTTTGGTCGCTCGGACGCCGGCCCAAGCGATCACTCCGTTCCTCACGCCGCCGCGGACTTGCACGAGCTGCTTCATCGCCTCGGCGTTGCGCCGCCATACGTGCTCGTTGCGCGATCGTACGGTAGCCTGATAGCGCGCCTGTACACGTCGCTCTATCCGAGCGACGTGGCGGGATTGGTGCTCGTCGACGGAACGCACGAGCAACAGGTCAAGCGCTACGGAACGCTCGACGGCAATTACCCGCGTCTGTTCCGGCAATATTTCGACTCGGTGCTCGCCAACAAGCCCGCCGGAGCGGAAGCCGCGGAGATCCGCGAAACTGTTGCGATTCAAGCGGCGGCCGCCGTGCCAGGGCTTCGGCCGCTGCCCGACATCCCAATGGCCATTCTGACGAGCATGCGATCGGACGAGTCAGCGCCCTACGTGAACGGAACGGCGCGCGGGCACGAGGTATGGCGCGCGCTCCACGACGAGTGGTTCCGGCGCTCGCGCGACGGAATTCACATCGAGACCTCTCACAGCGGTCACGGCATTCAGGACGACGAGCCGGCGCTCGTCGAAATCGGGATTCGCTTCGTGCTCGATCGAGTTCGTGCCCGTTAGCTGTGTTGAAACTCTCTAATCTTTCTCGAGGGTAGTATGCTCGACGATCTCCGACTTGCCGCACGAGCAATGAGGCGCGACAAAGGCGTCGCCACAGCCGCGGTGCTCTGTCTCGCGCTCGGCATTGGCGGCACGACGATCGTGTACAGTGTCACGGCGGCGCTGGTGCTCCATCCGGTGCCGACGGCGAATCCCGCCGGACTCGTGATGATCACCGAGGTCCCGCCCGCGCATCCGCGCCCCGACGAGGCGGAGATGGCCGCTGCGAATTACGTCGATCTTTCGCAGCGCAATCGGAGCTTCGGCGAGCTCGCCGCCTTTACGGAGCTCGAGGCCAGTCTCACCGGAATCGACGAGCCGGAACGCGTCTCGGGTTTCCGTGTCACGCCAGGTTACTTCCATATACTCGGCGTGCGCCCAGCGATTGGTCGCGTGTTCACGGATGACGACGCGCGGTACACGGACTCTCCGAACGTCATCATCCTGAGCGACGGGCTCTGGCATCGCCGCTTCGCCGCGGATCCGGGAGTGATCGGTCGCGTCGTGCGCATCAATGACGTGCCTCGGACGATCGTCGGCGTCATGCCACCAGGCTTCGTGTTCCCGCCGGGCGCCGAACTATGGTCGCCGTTATCGCTTGCCGGAACCTTTGGTCGTGAGCGGGATGGGCGTGCGCTGCGCGGCGTGCTTGCGCGACTTCGTCCCGATGTTTCGATCGGCCGCGCCAATGGCGACGTGCACCGCATCATGCAGCAGCTCCAACGTGAGTATCCCGAAGACGATGGGAAGTGGGACATGCGCGTCGAATCGGCCGACGGGTTCTACGGTCAGCACCCGCGCCCCATCATGCTCGCGGAACTCGTCGCGGTGGCGCTCGTACTCCTCATCGCCTCCGCAAATGTCGCCAACTTGCTTCTCGCGCGCGCCACGGCGGGTGCTCGCGAGATCGCCGTTCGTGTCGCATTGGGTGCGTCGCGTGGTCGCATCGTGAGGCAGCAGCTCACCGAATCCTTGTTGCTGGCACTGACCGGTGGCGCTCTCGGAACGCTCCTCGCCGTCTGGGGTCTCGCCGCCGTCCGCACGCTTCTGCCCGCGGAGCAGGCGCGGCTCAATCCCGGGTGGACGCGCATGGAATTGAGCGCTGGTGTGTTGGCGTTCACCGCCGGAGTGTCGCTGGCGACCGCCCTCATCGTGGGGCTCGTGCCGGCGTTCGTCGCGAGTCGTGCGGATCCACATCAGGCGCTGACCGAGGGCGGCCGGAATGCCTCACCGAGTCGCTCGCGACATCGGTTGCGTGGCGTGCTCGTAAGTGCCGAGATGGCGCTGGCGCTCACCATGCTCGCGGGCACGATCGTGACCGTCAGAGGATTCAGAACACTCGCGGCCGTGACGCCTGGCTACCGGGTGGACCACGCCCTCACGATGCAGTTGACGGCGCCCATCGCGCGCTACCGCACAACGGCAGCTGCCGAAGCGATGTACGATGGTGTGCTCGCGGCGGTGCGTGCTCAGGCCGGCGTCGAGGACGCCGCGTTCACGACGCTCCTCCCACCCGAATGGAACGAGTATCGCTCGCGGATCTTTCTCGACGGCGAGTCGCGGCCGACGCGCAGCGATCCGGCACGCACGCCGCGCTGGCAGATGGTGACGCCGGACTATTTCGCAACAATGCGCATCCCCCTGTTGAGTGGGCGCTCGTTCACGACGCATGACGACTCGACCAGTTCAGCGGTGATCGTGGTGAGTGAGTCGATGGCCCGTGCCTATTGGCCAGGCGAGAGCGCGTTAGGCAAACGAATTGGCTGCGCCTGCAACGACACCACGATGTCGACGGTGGTCGGTATCGTCGCCGACGTTCGCTTCAATCCGAACGTCGGACCCGCGCTTGTCCCGACATACTATGTGCCAGTTGCGCAGACGCACCCCTGGCGCACGATGTCGCTCGTGGTCCGAACGACCGACGATCCGGCGGCAGTGATGACGCGTGTCGAGCGGGCGATCGCGGCTGTTGCACCGACCGTGGCGCCAGGCAGCGTATTCACGCTCGACCACTTGCACAGCACCTCGCTCTCTCCACAGCGGCTCACGAGCCAGATGATGGCCTCGTTTGCGATCGTTGCTCTTCTGCTGGCGGCGATTGGCATTCACGGCGTGATGTCCTACACGGTTGCGCAACGTACGCACGAGATCGGCGTTCGAACCGCCCTCGGGGCGCAATCGCCGGATATTCTGCGCGGTGTGCTCGGCGGATCGATGCGATTCGTGGTGATCGGTATTGCAGTCGGGATCATCGGCGCCGCGTTGATGACGCATACGCTGGCGCACCTGTTGACGCAGCTTGCGCCTAACGACCCGGTGGCGTTCGGCGCGGCGGTCGTGGTGCTCGTCGCGGCGGCACTGCTGGGCAGCTACCTCCCGGCCCGGCGCGCGACGCGGGTTGATCCGGGCATCGCTCTCCGGAGCGACGCCTGAGCGTCTGCCGACCAATTACAACGACCGATCACAACGACCAATCACAACCGTCGAAAGCTCCATTGAAGAGTAGGCAACAACGATAAGAAACACGGAAAACGGCCGGACACGGCCGCGGTTTGCTCCGCGATGGGGACGAGTCCGCTCTCCACGAGCCCTTATCTTTGACAACGGCACACGCATCGGTCTGACGTAGCGAGTGGGGTGAGGGTGCTCAACGAGAGCTTCGTAGGAGTTAGACCACAGAGATCACAGGGGTCACGCAGAAGAACCCAAACGACAACCAAAGAAGAGATATTGATTTTGGTAGTACTCTCCGGGAGGGTAGTGGCCCTCTGCGTCCTCAGCGCCCTCTGTGTTATGCTTTTGATAAACTCTCGCGTTAGGCTAGCCGACTAGGCGCTGTGAGCCCGACCGGTGCGCCACCATCAAGAAGCAGGGTCGTGGCGCGAGGAGTCATCCCAATCGACGAGCAAACCGCGGCCGTTTCCGCGCCGTGTCCGGCCGTTTCCGCGTTTATTCACAGTTGATGTCTGTTTTGACAAGGACCTGTCGATCGTCGAACGAGAGCGACGGGCGTCTCGGTGAGGGCCCCGTCTAGATCACTCCCCGTTGTCGCAGCCAGTGGAGTGTGCCTCCAATCGTCTCGCGGGCGCCACGAAATCGCGCGCCGAGCTCGCGTTGCGCCTTGCTGTTGTCCACGAACCAGTAGCGTGTGGCGTACGGAATGACATGAGGGTTGAAGGGCAGCGGTACGCCGAGTCGAACGGCCAGTTTCGTCCCGAGGCGCGCCGCACTCCGCGGCACCATGACGACGGGTGCGCGACGATTCACCAGCTCGAGCACGAGCCGCGCGAGATCCCTGATCGTCACATTCTCGCCGCCGAGGATGTAACGCTCTCCGCTCCGGCCGCGCTGCAGCGCGCGAATGATTCCGGCCGACACATCCGCCACGTGTATCACGCTCGTCCCGCCGCGACACACCAACACCGGCGTCGACGTGACGAAATCCACCAGATTGCCGGCGGTGCCTAACGCGGTGTCATTCGGTCCATACACTTCCGCGGGATTCACGATCACCACGGGTACGCCCCGTTCGCTCGCGCCGATCGCCGCCGCTTCTGCCCGATGCTTGGCATGCGCATAATGCAGCGCCGGATCGCGCAGCGTGAATGGCGTGCGTTCATCGAACACGCGCGGCCGCTCGGAGCCGTTGATCGCCGCCGTACTCGAGACGTGGACAACGCGATGGCCGCGCCGCTCGGCGGCCGCGCTCAGCACATTCTGAGTGCCGCCCTCGATCACCTGCAGTAAGACCGACGGATCGTCGTTCTCCCAACCGCCCGGTGCGGCGAGATGAATGGTGGCGGCACAACCGCACATCGCGGCGCGCACGGCCGAAAGATCGCGGACGTCACCTACCGCGCGCTCGATAGGCAGATCATCGATGCGCTGGGTGTTGCTCGTGG
>Ga0070714_100001621_pt1 | contig 16365 bp, 13 predicted proteins | sample LARL83metaG_FD_65450 | JGI IMG/M metagenome (GOLD analysis project Ga0070714, IMG submission 65450) | Corn, switchgrass and miscanthus rhizosphere microbial communities from Kellogg Biological Station, Michigan, USA - LAR L8-3 metaG | ecosystem: Host-associated > Plants > Roots > Rhizosphere ...
ACCATCCCCAGAACGGGTCAGCCCCGATCCAGGTAAGTGAGGCAATTCATGACGAGGCGGTCTGTTTCAGGACCAGCGATCACTGCTTAAGCCGAGCCACAGGCCGACGCCTGCCCAAATTACAAGCAGCTTGATGACCAGGCTCGCTTCGTCTATCTCGACGCGCCCCCAAGGGGCCGTTGGCCTCCTCCAGAAAGGGGCGTGCACTGCCGTGATGACAAGGGAGGGATCGAGCGGGTGCACAATATTCCACGGCATCCAGCACAGGACCACAACGGTCGCCAGGACGCCGAGCGCTATAGGGACCGCCCCAGCCGAAATCTTGCGAGGTTTGCGGACCACGGAGGGAATGATAGCAGGGCAACCCGCAACCGCGATTTTGCTGCTGAAGAGGTACGGGACCCACTGGAGGAGCCATTGAACGACCGCAGCCGGCAACGTCAGGAACTGGTTCAGTGGTTCGGCAAGATGATCATCTGTCTTGAATCGCTCAGACCGGAGGAAAGAGCGGCCTTTGACAAATGGGATCCCGGTTCCGCATATCATTGCGTGAAACCCATCGAATGTGTCACCTCGCTCCTGCAGGGTTCGAACGCTGGCCGGGTCTCTCGGCGCTTGCGGAGCTTCGCAGGGACCATCATCCAGCCATCGTGCCGGGGTGGTTCTCCAGAGCCTGAGCCGGGGAGCGATTGACTGCCTGCATGCGGACTCGCCAGCAGCAGCACGCCCGCTGCAAGGGAGAGAATCAAATCAGGGGCTGAATGTGCTCGTCCCCTGACTGGTCGCAGACGCTTCACCAGATCAACCTCCGCGCTTATTTAGACGCAAATCGTTGACATGGCCACGAATCCAGATCCAGAGGCTCTTCCTGCGACGACAATTACAGCATGGAGCAGGTGCGGGAACGGCTCGGACTGAGTCAGGACCAACTGACGCGTTCCCTGAATACGGCAGATCAGACTGCGCAGCGCCCGGACTCACGGGGGAAAACCGGGCGAATCAGTAACAATGCTCAAGATCTGCGCGAATTACTCTCTCGTATGGACGATTACGTCCTTGCTTCTGAGGAAAAGAAGTGGCTGTTATCTCGGCTTGATGCAACTGGCGGACGCTCTCCACGCGAACTGATCGCCGAAGGCCAAGCACGCGATCGCAATCAAGGCCTCATCTTTGAAAGGGAGATGCGGGTAGTTCGCGATCAAAATGTCATTCCATTGTCAATTCGTACTGCTCTTCGGCATGGAAAATATTCGCGCAAATCGGGGAGCAAGGTCTGCGCGGTGATTCTGTTAAACCGAAGGTCGTCTCAACGGAGGGAACGTGTTGCTGGCACTAGATGCAAGTCACTTGTCACAGTGGGCAGAGGTTGCCCCGGGCGCGTATGCTCACGCCGCCTTCTTCTCTGTCTTTCTCTGAACGGCCCATCTCTTTCACTGTGCGGCTGCGATGCTTGCGCGTGCTAGAGCGCTGAGGATCCGCTTCGTCCTCGGAGCACGATCCCGCCGTGACCCGGAGGGACCGGTACCGGTTAAGCGGTTTGTTGGACTCTGCCTGGTAGAGTCTCCTCGCGTCGTTGTAGCTCCTGGCCACGGGGATCCCGCTCAACTCGCACAAGTCTGATTTTCATAGCCTGCGCCAATTAGCGATGCGTCATGCCCGAAGAGTGCCACATCCGGAGACCTCGATCAATTTGGCCGCTACACGCGACCTGGGCGAATGACCGGCAATTCGGACATAACAGAAAGAGCCAGTCTTCGGACTTCTTTGGTGACTTCGCCCAGGCGTCCGATGTCCCCCGCGGGACACTTTGAAATTGATAAAGCACGTCTCACCATCTGGCTGGTTTCCACCTGGGCAGCTGTCGTCATCTTGTTAGGGTCGACGCAGCCACCGCTGGTCCTCCGCATCGCATAGCGGCATGTTCCCCTGACAAAAAAGGCCAGCCGAAGCGGGGGCCGGTGGGAATAATAGCTATATTTCATGTGCTCTGATCATGGCGGCCGGAAATGTCGAAGGTCGTGAAGGTTTCGCGGACCGCGCACATACGAAGGTGACGGGGAGCCTCAGTGATACGCGGTAGCTGCCTTAAACTTTATCCCGATCTCCGCCCGTGCAGGCACTCGTAATTGTTCGGGACGTTGGCGCGGCCATAACCAAAGCTCTCAATACCGCGAGCGGCAATGGCAGGCTACGGCTGAGCGCTTATCGCGTGTGGCAGAGATATCGATTTGCCGCTGACATCGACAACCTGCTCTGTCAATCGGGCAGCGGCCATGTTGCTTCCAATGACGGAACAGGGATCCGGGCCGGGGCGGCCCAGCAGGAAGCCCTGAACCCCATCCGCTCCTACGCTCCGAATAAACTTCAGTTCTCGCTCGGTCTCCACGCCTTCGACTACCACCGACATGTCGAGATTGTGCGCCACGCTAACCACGGACTGAATCAGCGCTGCACCACCACGCCCGCGATGCACTTTCTCAAGAACGGAGCGAGCGATCTTGAGACGGTCGAAGGGAAGTTCTGGAAGATAACTCAGGCTGGAATAGCCAGTACCGAAGTCGTCCAGGGCGAGGCCGACGCCGGCGGCACGCAGATGTGTAAGCACCTCTCGGCAATTCACGAGATCCTCGAGCATGATCGACTCAGTCATTTCAAGTTCAAGCAGACTGGGTGGGAGTCCGGTTCGGCTCAAAATCCCGAGTACCTGGTTCGAGAAAGAGTGCGAACAAAACTGAACGGTGGAGACGTTAACGGCCACCGGAATACCCTGACCTGTGCGCTGCACCCATTGGACGGCTTGTTTGCAGGCCGTCTCGAGAATGTGGGCTCCGAGTTCCAGGATTAACCCGCTCTCTTCGGCAATCGGGATGAATTTGCCAGGCGAGACGTTTCCAAGACTGCGGTTATTCCAGCGCGCCAGAGCCTCAAAACGAATGATGTGCTGCGCCGAAGTGTCGAACTGCGGCTGGTAATGCAGCGAAATCTCGTTTCTCTCAATGGCCCCATCGAGCTCGGCCAGGATTTGGCTTCTCTCGCGTACGCTTTGGCCGATGTCATCCGTGTAAACGGCGACCCTGCTTCGTCCCGCGCGCTTGGCCACGTACATGGCGCTGTCCGCCTGCTGGAGCAGAGACGTGTAATCGGGGGCTGGGTCCGGGAATCGACTAATGCCAATGCTCCCGCTGACCTTCAGATTCTGGCCGCCGATCCGGAACGGGCTCTGGAGCGCAGCGAGCAACTGCCCTGCAACTTTGCTGGAGTCACAGATACTGTCAGCTCGGTTGAGAAGGACAGCAAACTCGTCGCCTCCCAGACGAAAAAGTTCATCACCCCGACATAGGATCTCTCGCAACCGGGAAGCGACGTGCTCCAGTAACAGATCGCCCACCACGTGTCCGTGGGTGTCGTTTACCTCCTTGAAACCATCCAAGTCTAAGTAAAGGAGGGCAACGGGTGCTCCGTTGGCACCTGCTTTGATCGACTGCTTCACGAGCTCTGTAAAGCGCCTCCGGTTCGGCAGGCCGGTAAGGGCATCAAGCTCCGCCTCTCGCTGGGCGGCATCTCGGGCCCGCTGTAGCTCGAGGCGATCAAGCTTCGATTGGGTAATATCAAGTGCAGTCGACTCAAAATAGGTATCAAGTTCGTCATCGACACGAGTGATGTTCTCGAGCAGATGCAGTGTGGTGCCGTCAGGACGGAGGACCGTGCTTTCAAAGCCATTGACCGTTCCAGCCTCAAGCGGACCCGCTAGTGACATCCGGGCGTCGCTGCTGAGGAGACACCAATAAGACTGGCCGATGACATCTTCGGGCGAGGGGTGTCCGAGCATGTGTGCAAAGGCCTGATTGCAGTGCGTGATTTCGCCGGAAGGACGCCAGCTAAATACAGCAGCGAGGTTCCGTTCGACCAGTCGGCGGCAGCGGTTCTCAAGCCGAGCGTCGTGCTCCAGCTGCATGCGCAGCAAAGTCATCTTGGCTCGCAATGCGCGACGCAGCTGCACGTTCCAGGCCAACACAGATAGCACGCTGATCACGATCAACGCGGCTGCGAGCGCGCGCCAGTTTACCGAATTCGTGCGAAGCACGATGTCTTTCGGAGAATTAAGCAGCAGCTGAATGGTATCGGCATGACGGCCGCGATGGTGAATGCGCCGCAGCGTCCCGAATGCTTCGAGGGTAGCTCCTGGGGCAAGGGTGACGAAGCCACCGGCCTCCTGCTGGGCGGACACCAGGATCTCGAATTGCTTCCCGTCGTCGTTGATCAGAACGCGATGATTGCTGCCGCTGGCGGATTCTGAACTGACCTTTCCAGACATATGCACTACATCGCCATCGCGCCCCGATTGAAGCGCCTGGGCCGGCGATAGCCTTGCGGGAATTCCAGCAACAGCTGATTCGGAGCCCACAACTCGGATGCGTGCGTCATCGAGGACAACGACATCATGATCGAGGCCAGGAAAGCCGATTACGTCGACAACTGCACCACGCACAACGGCAGAATCGTCAAGAGTATGGATTTCGACAGAACCGGACCTGTCGGTGATTACCAGTGATCCGATCCCCTTCCACAGCACTTTGCCGCGGACATGATAGGCCGTGAGGAATCTCCCGGAGAGATTGCATTCCCAAATATGCGCCACAGGAACAGCAGCAGTGTTGAACAAGTCTTGCCAGTTTGAATCTTCGGGGCGGATATCTTCGAGACTCTGCACGAAGAGCTGATAGCCGATGGGTCGTTGTGCTTCATCCATCCGGACAGCACTGACGCCGCGAACGCGCACGTGTGCTCCTACGAGCGCCTGAGCGGACGGATTAACGCCGCCAGGGATAATGATCGGGGTCGAGTCAGTTCCGTCAACCAGGGTGAGCCACGTGTGGTTCCACACGAATGGACCAGGCCTGATCACTCCGTCGGTCATTACATATTGGCTGTCGGCGAGCCCTGCTTCTATGGCAGCAAGGCTGAGCGCCCGGGCACCCGCGAGAGGTTGGTTCCGGATCGTCCGAATTTTGGGATGCTCGATATTTGTCCCAACGTCTCCAGATGCTGTCGTCCCCGTCAACTGCACCAAGGCGCCCGCTTTCAAGGGCGTAATCTTAGGCGGAAGCTGAACGAAGATGGACCCGGTTGCGTCCCGCACGAACAAAAGCCGCCACTCTGGATCAACAAACGTGACCTGTGCACGCAGATTCACCGGTTGTCCGTAAGCGGCGTGGTCAATCTCTCTTTCTGCAGCAGCCGCGACCGTCCTCAGGGGACCTGACTGATGTATCCCATGAGACTGGCTGTATCCCGAACTCGCGGATCCAAGTCGCGTTAACAGAATGAGGACAACGAATAGGCTGCAGTTCGAACGGTGCATTTCGCAGGGGCCTCTAGACATCCGAGTGGAACGAGGATTACTCGGCAAAGCCGGTCCAACGGGATGCAACTCAGACCATTAATTCACTAGCCAAGGATTTTCACCGCTATGGTTTTTGCCGATATGAAGAGTCAACCGGAACGAATCGGCGTTCGCAATCACACTTTTGTCTAGTCTTTTGGGATGCCAGACCACTGTACCAAAATAGCAGCGGCGATTCTTCGCGCATGCCCGGTCATGTAGGGGCTAATGTTGGAATCCCTTGACGGAATCACAAAGCGCGGAACCCTCGAGCTGGATCTCCACGATCCGGCTGTTCCACGGTTGCGCGTTCGTGAGTGCACGCGCCAAGTGCCCCGCGCCGACCGGATTCGTGGCAATGGATCGTTCAGGTGAGCCGTTCAATTGTTCTCAGTAATTCTTCTCTGAAAACGGGCTTTGCCAGATATGCGTTGAAACCCAATTCAAGAATCTGTTCCTGATCGCCCCGCATCGCAAAGGCGGTGCACGCAATGACTGGCAGACGGCACCACTCGGAATGTTCACGAATTCGGCGAATGGTTTCTCGTCCGTCCATGATCGGCATCTGCAGGTCGAGCAGAATGACATCTGGCTGATACTTGGCAAGCGCCGCCAGCACAGACTTCCCATCAACCGCCTGGAGAACCCTGTAATTAGCGGCCTCAAGCATTTCCGTCATCAACTCGCGGTTGACGGCGTTATCCTCACCGATGAGAACGGTTCTCATTAAGACAGGCCGCTTTTCCCCTGCGCCCTGCCAAGGCTTCGCGCAATCTGACGGATGAGACCTGGCTTCCATTCCGCATTCTTGCTGAAAACGGAATCTACTTTATGCCTGAGCTTTTCAATATCCGGCTCGCTCAGATCCTTCGAAGTGAGCACCGAGACGGGGATCTGCGCCAGCCGAGGGTCAGCTTGCAGAGCTTGCAGGAACTCGAAACCATCCATTTCCGGCATGATGAGGTCCAGGAGGATGGCATCGATAGCTTTTGATTCAAGGACTGTTAAGCCTTCCCGGCCCGATGCTGCAACATAAAGTCTGATCCAGGGGTCAGAGAAGACCTCCTGGGCGAGCTCGAGCATCGCGGGATCGTCGTCAACAACGAGCAGGCCCGCATCGGCGGGCGGCAAGTGCTTCCGAATAGCATCCAGCAGGTCGGTTTTGCCGACGGGTTTGATGAGGTAGTCGGCCGCGCCAAGCGCAAAACCAGTGGCACGATCATCAACGATAGAAACGATAACGACCGGGGGAGGATCGTCTCGAAAGAGAAGGCGTAATTCGTAGAGCGTGCCAAACCCGTTGCCGCCAGGCATGAGCAGATCCAGTGTAATCAGGTCGGGCTTGGCTTCTCGCGCACTGCGAAGGGCGCTCGCGCCCGAATCAGCGGTGACGACGCGGTATCCTGCGTTTTCGAGGACATTGCGGATCAGTTCGCGCGCGTTGAGCTCGTCGTCTACGACCAGAATAACCGGAGCTTCCTCCCCGGAGCGCCTTACATATCTGAGAGTTCCTGCGATCGGCTGCTCTGATACTGGTTGTTGCTGTGCTCCCCAAGGCAGCCAGAATCGGAACGTGCTGCCAGATCCAGGTTCGCTTTCCACCTCAATGTGCCCGCCATGTTGTTCCACCAGCTTCTTAGTGATGGCCAAGCCGAGACCTGTTCCCTCCTTCACGCCGCTGGTTGACGTCGCCGCCTGCCGGAATTCTTCGAAGATGATCTTCTGATCTTCAGCCGCGATCCCCGGACCGTTGTCGGTCACCTCGAAGCGTAGCGAATCTCGATCGGGAGCAACTTTGACGCTGACATGCCCATTTTCTGGCGTGAACTTAATGGCATTACTGACGAGGTTGTACAGGATCTGCTTGAGCCGCCGACGATCGACGCGCAGCACTGCATCCGGATCGCAAACCACCTTCACTTGAATGGATTTCTCGCGCGCCAGCGACCCCAGTCCTGTTACCACCTCCTCTACAACAGCGGACGGACCGATCGAGGCAAGCTCAAGGCGGGACTCGCCAGCCTCGATTTTCGAGAGATCGAGAATATCGTTGATCAGCTGCAGCAGGTGCTTCGATCCTTCGCGTATATGGCTCAGAAAACGCAATTGCTTTTCATTAAGAGGGCCGGCGACCTGGTCGACGAGGAGTTCGGAGAAACCATTGATTGCATTCAGCGGTGTTCTCAATTCGTGGCTCATGCTGGCAAGAAACTGGCTTTTGAGCTTGTTCGCGTGATCCGCTTCATTGCGCTTATGCTCAAGAGCCACATTCGTCTTCTCCAGTTCGGCATTCAGATGGGCGCTTTCCTCAAGGGCTTGGCGCCTGGCTTCGAGGGCCCGCCTGCCGACCAGGTATGTTGCCGCCAGGATGCCTGCCAGTAAAACGCCAAGCAGAGTGAGAACGATGTAGGTGAGCCGGATACTGGTCTGCTCCGCGCTGCGCCTTATCGTTAGCAGGCGATGAGCCTCATTCCGCATGGCGCTCAGGCGGGAGCTGAAGCCCAGGCGAAGACTGTCATTAGGAACCGCGGCCAGACTGCGGGTTCCGGCAGAGAATCGTGCGCCACCCAAGTCCGGAGCAGATGCGATTTCACTCTCGTCCAGGAGAGTTGCGATAGCACGAAGCTCATCTTGCTGGCGAGGATTATCTGCAGTGAGGGACTTCAGGTCGCTCATCGTACGCCGGACATTCGCAGACAGGCTCCTGTACTGTGCGAGATATTCGGGGTCGTGATTCACTAGGTATATTCGCTCTGCAGCCTCGCGCCGGGTAATCTGTCCGTCGAGGCTGTCGATGTTATCGATGACCATCATCGTGTGCTCGACCCAGCCGGCGTCCCGAACCATCCGGGAAATGGATGTCCAAATAACAAAAGCTACAACGGCCACAATGATGATGGCGAGAACTGCTCCCAATCGGATGTTCTTTTCCGAACGTGCTGAGCTGAAGATTTGCATCGGGAAACCCTAGGCTATCGCGTGCAAGGAGGGTATGATCGGGAGAAATGCGCCATTTCGTACCAGGTTAGCGAAGATTGCGAACAAAAGTGGATCCCACCAGCCCCTGTTAACTTCGATCTGCATCTGCGCAAGCGCCGCATCTGTGCTCAGCGCGTGCTTATAGGAGCGCTCCGTTGTGAGCGCGTCGAAAACGTCTGCCAGTTGCATCACTCGAGCGAGCAGCGGAACCCGCGCCCCCCGCAGGCCGTCGGGATATCCGGATCCATCCTGCTTTTCATGATGGCTGCGAATGATCGGAAGAACCGGCTGGAAGGAACGGAGCGGGCTGCAGATACGCTCACCGATAAGCGTATGGCTGCGCATGATCTCCCATTCCTCGGGCAGCAAAGGGCCCTTCTTGAGGAGGATAGCATCGGGAACGCCTATCTTTCCGATGTCATGCACTGAGCCTGCGATGCGGAGTGCCCGAAGGTCATCACTGGATAGCTTCAGTTCGAGCCCCAGAAGAGCGGAGTACTCGGAGATGCGAGCGCAGTGACCTTCAGTATAGGAGTCCTTAGCTTCGATACTGTTACCGAGCGCCATCAGCACCTGATCCGCACGATCAAGCTCGTCGGTATATTCCTTGCGGCGCAGCAGGGATCGAACACGCGCTTTCAGTTCCGCGCGATCGATAGGCTTCGAGAGGAAATCGTCAGCCCCAGCTTCAATACCGCGCAGGCGGTCCTCAGCTTCCGTCAGGCCGGTGACCATTACAACCGGAACAAGACGCAGGTCGGGGTCTTTCCTGATTCGGCGGCAAACGTCAAATCCATTTTTGTGTGGCAGATTGACATCGAGCAGTACAAGATCTGGTGAAGAGCGGCCGAGAATCAGCTCCGCGTATCGGCCGTCGGACGCGCACTCAACGCAGTAGCCTTCGATTCCCAGCATTTCAGCTAGAAGTTCGCGCTGGCTGGGTTCATCGTCCACGACCAGAATCTTTGCCGGCATCCCTTTCCTCCTGTGACCCTTCAACTATCCAGGGGAGCCTCATAAAAGATACGCGCTGCCCGCCAGGTTTGGCAGGCTGGTCCGCCCCTTCTTCGATAACACGATAGCAAGCAAATCTCCATCCGCTTTCGTGAGGTTTACATACCACATTTGTGTCATGACAATCGCCTTTTTATGTTGTCTCGAACTCGTGTGATATCGATCACATCTCGGGCCGACTGTTTACCCCCACAATGCTACCTATGCTGGAACTTGATGTCGCCACTTCAACTGGAGGCTTCCCCGAGCCATTTTCTGCCAACAGTGTTCTCTCCGCAGCACTTCTGGAGAGCCTCTGCTCCATCAGCGCTGAATGCGAATTCCTTCACAGCGCAACTTTGCACTACTCGTTGACAAAGCACGTTCACGCCATCGTTGAGAGTGTCAATGCGTTTGCCGTCGAAATAACAGGTAGCCGATGCGGCAGAGCGTGAAGCAGGATCATGGCTTTGCTGCAATCAATCAGTTCGTCATTGACGCAGCTCACATATCAATTCAGCTCGATGCTGTGGGCAGACGAGACGCTCTGGATGTGCGTATGGCAGCAATTCATAACGGTCGGCGTGCCTACGCTGAGCTGTTGTACAGACTGCCGTCCCTTTCCATCGAGGAAGATGACGCAAAAACGATTGGCGTCATGCTTGATGCCATCAGGACACGTTTGCACTTCCTTGAGAAGCGCCTCTGAACAGTTAGTGCTGTTCTCCCGATCAGAAAAGACCCTCGCTTTTTAGCGGGTATGGAGATCGCTTGGTTCACGTCGATAGCGTCGCAACGTTAAGCGTCTTTGAATTGAATGTGCCGCCTCGATGCGGCCGCGTGCGGTATGTCCATCATGAGTTGCCGAGCTCCATGTGAGTCAACTGTCAAGGAAAAACAGAGATATCCCGGGCGCGCTCGCGAGAGCGCGCAATGCGTGATGTCAGGTCACGCCGTGCGCACAGGCCGCAGTAGCTGATGGCCTGCTTGATCGAACGGCAGCGCGAGGTATGGCCGATCTCGAGCGCCCAGGTCAGCGCCGTGATCGCTCCCACGCCCGGCACCATCCTGAGGCGCCGCAGCCTCTTTTCCAGCAGCGGATCCTGTTCGAGCGAGCGCAGCAGAGCCGCATCCAGCCGGATCGAGCGGTCGATGTGCTCTCGGCACAGCCTGAGCAGCGGACGGATGCTGTCGTTGATCTCGTCGCTGTTCGTCAGCATCTGCCGGAAGTAGCCCTTCCGGAGCAGGCGCAGTTTGTTATAACACGCCGGTTTCCATCAGCAGCCCGGCGATGCGGTTCTTCATCTGCACCGCCTGCCGCATCACCAGTCCGCGATAACGCAGGGTGCGCCGCCGCTCGCCGATGGCGGTCGGGGCCATGTGGCATCGGGCAGAAAATCGCAGCGCAGGCAGTCGGCGATCTTGCCGGCATCGATGCGATCGTTCTTCTTCCTCGTTGCTGCAATGGCCCGCAGCATCAGCGGATGCGCCACCTTCGCTGCGGCATGCGGCAGCAGATGGTCGTAGATCCAGCCGGTGAAGATGGTCGCTTCCATCTCAGGATCCGCGGCTGCGGCAGGGTCCTGATCCACGCGTCCAGCTCGCGCGCGTCGAGCCAATCTTCCCCTCCTGATGCACACAACCAGCCGCGTCGCTACGCGACACCTTGGCTGCGGGTACCATATTCCGAGGCGGCAGTAAGTCGGTGAGTAGCGTCGTAACGTCAGAAGAAAACGGGCATCGTCTGGCGAAGTCAATGCCCGAATAAGATCAACTGTGACCTATGCGCTCAAGTATAGCGCGGTTGCATCCGGCACCTGGGCCGCTCGTCGGCATCGTATATTTTACCTCCCTCCTCGTCAATGCCACGCAGAAGCGGAGCACTCTTTTGCTCCGCCAATTAACGCGGTATCATGCTGCCCCTGAGGGGATGTATGAACGGCCCTATTGTTCAACTGCTCCAGGGCATGATTCACGGTTCGGAGAGAAACCTTCACCGCATCCAGGATGTTGTCCAGTCCATTCCGCCCGACACGCATGTCCACCACACGCTCAGAAACCTGCAACACTCCGAGTTTTTGCGGCTGAACATGCTGCGTACCGCCCTGGCGGAAGTGACCGAGCCGCCTGCGTCGTGAACCCCCAATCCCGGAATGAGAAGGGCATCCCGCCCCGATGCGCGTGCATTTCTTTGGCCACAGCCAGGAGGGGATGCCGAAATGATGCGCTCCCAGTCTATCTTCGTGATATTGCGCGGTGCGTTGACCCTGTATCGGCGTGACCAACAGCCGCAGGCTATCTACCCTCGCGTGGACGAGTTCCTCCGCTGGCTGGCCCCGACAAGACGCGGATGAGGGATTCCCGGCTGCGCTGGACGCGAGTCGGGGATGTGTGATATCCGCCACACGCAACTCTGATCCGAATCCGCGATCATCAGTTCATTCCCCAGCGTCTGCAGGTCGAATCGGACAGAGCAGGACAGTCGTCGGGGGCAATTCGATTTTGCGATGCTGGCTTGCAGCCCATCGTGAACACATGAGCACGATGGGCTGATTTACATGAGCCTCGATCCAGGACAACATCCAGATAAGATCAATTAGTTCGTAGATGACGTGTGCAGACTCGCATGCCAGATCGAACAGATCGGCTCGCGTGGCGATCCACAAGTGCCCATTCCGGCGTTGCAGAAGGCTCGTGCTGCTCAGACATTTATGACCGGCTCTAGTCACACGCGGTCCGATGCCACGATGGCGACGTAGCTGGTGACGATCAATGGTCCATGTGGCAGCAATGCTCTGCGATAGACGGCCGCATCCTGGCGACTGCCTGGCTCATCCTTCGCATGGCTACCCGGCAGAGCGCCGGACGCGCCGCAAGCAGTTCAATCACGCGGTCTGCGGTGATCATCCCCAGTTCGGAATGGGAGCGGAACCGGGTTGGTTGTGATGGATATCACACGGGAAGCTGCTGGCAGCAAAATACGCAGTGGAATCCGTTCAGGCACAGAAACCGCCCTGCCGTCCGAGGTTTACGCTTGCGCCTCTCCACTCTTCAGCAGCGAAGGATTATCCGGTGAGCACAACGAAGACGCTCCTGCCCCATGCAAATAAGGTTGATCGAGTGCGCCGAGAGTGTCGAGACTTCGGCAGTTCCGTCGATGACCTCGATTGTTTTTGGGTTATGAAGTGCGGCACAACGTTTCGCGCATCTCGGTATTGGGTTCGACGGCAAGCACGTGGTTACCGTTCGCGAGAACACATCGGCGAGCATACCTGTACCCGGCGCCGATGTCGGCGATGATCCACACCGGTTGGGCCCACGCCAATTGCGCAACCGGGGCAGCACGACCTCACGTTCCGGTGTCGCCCAGCTCACCATTCTCCTTTTCTGACTCAATTTTCCGGTCTAAAATCTCGCAATGGTGGGGGGGCAGCCCTTGGTCGGCACGACCATCTCGCATTACCGCATTCTGGAGCGCTTGGGTGGGGGCGGCATGGGGGTCGTCTATAAGGCCGAGGACCTCAAACTGCCCCGCTACGTAGCACTCAAGTTCCTTCCCGATGACGTTACGCAGGACGCGCCGACGCTGGAGCGCTTTCGCCGCGAGGCGTTTGCCGCATCCGCCCTGAATCATCCGAACATTTGCACCATCCATGAGATCGACGAGAGCGACGGGCGGCCGTTTATCGCCATGGAAATGCTCGAAGGCCGTACGCTCAAGCACATGATTTCGAACAAGCCGCTGGAGACCGAACTGGTGCTCGACCTAGGCGCTCAGATCGCGGAGGCGCTCGACGCTGCCCATGCGGCCGGGATCGTGCATCGCGATATCAAGCCGGCCAATCTCTTTGTGACAAAGCGTGGACACGCCAAGGTACTGGACTTTGGGTTGGCCAAGCTGACCTCGGCACAGCAACGGGTTGCTGCCGGGGAAGAGGTGATGGCAACAGCCGCGCTTGCACTTTCCCCGGAACATCTCACCAGCCCGGGCATGGCGCTGGGGACGGCGGCCTACATGTCGCCCGAGCAGGCGCTGGGCAAGGAACTGGACGGGCGCACGGACCTGTTCTCGCTCGGGGTGGTGCTGTACGAGATGATCACGGGGGCGCTGCCGTTCCGAGGCGAGACCAGTGCAGCACTGTTCGACGCCATCCTGCACAATGCACCAACCGCGCCGGTGCGGCTCAATCCCGATGTGCCGCAGAAGCTGGAAGAGATCATCCAGAAGGCGCTGGAGAAGGACGCGCGGCTGCGTTACCAGAGCGCCGCCGATCTGAGAGCCGACCTGCAGCGCGCCAGGCGCGACAGCGACTCCGGCCGCAGCTTGTCGGTCGCCGAATCGGCCGCGGTAGCTTCTGCCGGCCCAGCAATGCGGATCGCCAGTTCACCTTCCGGGGCTGCGATTACGCAGCCTGCCCGTTCAGGCGCTTCAGGTGCGGCCGACGGCAGCAGCACCTTCGTGGTGACGATACCGCCGAGGAAGAAGCTGCTCCTGTACGGCGGCATCGCGGCTGGAGTGCTGGCGATTGTCGCAGGCACGGTTTTGTTTTATCAGCATCGCGCCCCGGCATTCGGGGAAAAGGACTCGATCCTGATCACAGATTTCGCAAACACCACCGGCGACGCTGTATTCGACGGCACGCTCCGGAAGGCGGTTACGGTTGACCTCGAGCAATCGCCGTTTCTCAACATCGTTCCCGACCCGAAGATCCGGGAGACACTGAGGCTGATGAAGCGCGCGCCCGAAGAGCGCATCAGCACCGACGTCGGCAGGGAGATCGCGCAGCGCAACGGGATTAAGGCGATGCTCACGGGCTCGATCGGCAGCCTCGGGAGCCAGTACGTGGTCACGCTCACAGCCGTGAATGTGGCGAGCGGCGATACTCTCGCTGAATCGGAGCAGCAAGCCGCGGGGAAAGAAGAAGTGCTCGCCTCGCTCGGCAAGGCCGCTACGCAGGTGCGCCAGAAACTCGGCGAAACCCGTGCTTCACTCGTCAAATACGACACTCCCCTGGAACAGGTCACGACGTCGTCGCTCGATGCTTTGAAGGCCTACAGCCAGGGCGAGCAACTCCACTCGCTCGGCCGTGACGGGGAAGCGGCGCCTTTTTATCAGCATGCCATCGAGCTTGACCCCGACTTCGCCATGGCCCATATGAAGCTCGGGATCATTGACAGCAACCTCCGGCAGGGATTGGCCTACCGGGAGGAGGCTAAGAAGGCGCACGAATTGACAGAGCGGGTGAGCGAGCGGGAAAAGCTCTACATTGATGCGTTCTACTACGACTCGATAGGTGATCTCCAAAACGAACTGCAACAGTGGGAGGTCTACACGCAAACCTATCCACGTGATTCGTCGGGGTGGATCGATCTTAGCGTGATGTATGGAGATGTCGGTGACCAGGAGCACAGTGTCTCGGCGGCCCTGCATGCCATTCAAATCGATCCAACGGCGGAACAGTCCTATGTCGATGCGGCAGGCGCTTACCTCGCGCTCGGGCGATACGACGAGTCTAAGGCGATCCTGGAGCAGGCGTTCGCCCGCAACTTCGATGAACCTTCCTTACACGCCATTCGGTTGGCCGTTGCCAAGGCTCAGGATGACACAGCCGCAGCAGAGCGTGAGACGGACGCGCTAAAGCACAGTGGACTGGGTCAACTACTGCTCGCCGAGCGAGCGCTGGAACTGACAGGCGGAACCGGGCAAATGAGCGCCGTGCGCCAAGCATCTCGCACGGAAGAACAGAAGGCCAACGAGTTGAAATTTGCGCAATCGGCACTCGGCGCGCGGCTGCAAATGGCGCGAATAGAATGCGACTACCGGCTGAATGCAGCCGCAAGTAAAGATGCGACGGCGCTCTTGTCGGAGAAACTGGGCCCGTTTCAGCAGTGGCAGATCGCTCAGTTGCTTGCGGAATGCGGCGACGAAGCTCGGGCGCGCCAATACATGAGTGAAATCGACAAGAGATTCCCGGAAAACACGATTCTCCACACTGTTAGTTTGCCTATGGCGGCGGCAAGCCTCGACATGCGGCGGGGACAGGCTGCGAAAGCAATTGACGATCTCGCGTCTGCAGTCAGCTATGACCGCTACGGTATTCGCGCTATCCGATCGTCGCGCCTGTTGCGCGCCTCCGCGTATGTGGCGGCGGGCCAGCCAGCAAAGGCGCTCGAGGAGATCGAGCCAGTGCTGTCCTGGAAACAAAACAAGGGCACCGTCGGTTACGAAATTGCGCAGCTCACTGCCGCCCGGGCCTATGCCGCTCAGGGGGACAAGGGACGCGCGCGCGAGCTGTACCAGGAATTGCTCGCCGCCTGGAAGAACGCCGATGCCGGGCTCCCGCTTGTAGAAAAGGCCCGTGCCGAATACGGCAAACTGCAGTGAGCCGTCGTGGGCTATGTTCCTCCGAGCACTCCGGGCGCTATATCAAGTATTCTCCCAGCCATCACTTTGTTTTCAGATGCCCTCCGCCGAGCTTTTCAAATGAGGCGCGGAACGCAATCGACCCTTCTGGGCAAGTCACCGGCTACTCGGACAACCAGCCTTGCAGGGTTGATGCTTTCGCACCCATTCGGCGTAATGTCGGAGTGGCCGACGATACGTCCGGGAACGGGGATTATCTTCGCCCGTCGGTGATGCGGCGGCTTTAAGATGGCCACTATGCGGAAGGCAATCTTGTTTGTGGCGGTGGTTGCGCTGTCGGCGCGTTGCAGTCCCGGGCAGGATGAACGGCTGCGCGTGGAATCAGCGCGGATCGGTCCCGATCATCGCGTCCATCTGCGTTGGACGGGACGGCGGGAGCAGGTGCAAGCGCCCGGCGAGGAGCAGACGGACACTGAGGATCTCAGGATCGCGCCCGATCGTTCGGTGGCGGCGTGGTTGGTCGGGCGGACGGATCTGAGCGACGCGAGTTATCCGGAGGCATTCGAGCTGATGGTGGCGTGGAACGGTAAAGGTGCGCAGAGCATCTTTCCTGGCCGGGTGATCAGCGAGTGGCGCTTTGTTGACG
>Ga0070714_100001622_pt1 | contig 16363 bp, 7 predicted proteins | sample LARL83metaG_FD_65450 | JGI IMG/M metagenome (GOLD analysis project Ga0070714, IMG submission 65450) | Corn, switchgrass and miscanthus rhizosphere microbial communities from Kellogg Biological Station, Michigan, USA - LAR L8-3 metaG | ecosystem: Host-associated > Plants > Roots > Rhizosphere ...
CAGGTCGTTGAACTTCTGGAACAGGCTTACCGCACCGTATGGTGAATATCCCCCGGTCACTGCCAGGCGTAATCCTTCGCGATCGGCTTCGAACTCTTCGTCCTTGCTGTAGCCGACCTCCCAGACCTGCAGAGGTATCTGAACCAATTCGCCAAGGATGCCGAGTTTCAATTTTCGGAAGTGGGCTTCTATCTGGACGCGCTCGGCACAGTGATAGTGATCGATGTGTTCAAGCTCGTGGCCCAGAATAAACGCTAGCTGATCCTCACTGGACATCAGGTCAAGCAGGCCCTCGCCGACGAAAACGTGCCCTCCGGGCAGCGAGAAGGCGTTGATCATCGAACGGTCCGGGATCAGATGAAATCTGTACGGCAGATGACGATGCGCGTGCGAAGAGACTGCCATTCCAACTTTGGCGACGTACTCCTGTAATCCCTGCTGCTCCGGACTTAACTTCTCGCCATAGGCCAAGTATCGTTCTGCCAGCTCGTTGCCGATCTTGATCTCTTCCTCGTCAGAGAGACGAGTAAAACGCATTGGCGCCCGCGTGAGATCCCGCTGCACATCGGCCGCCATCTCCATCACTGCATTCGACGAAACGGAGCTCTTATCGCGGCGACGCTCACTGAAGTACAACGCCGCTAGTGCCAGGCCAAGGACAATCAGAAATACAATGCCGCGCTTCATAGGAATTGCCGAATCGTATCGCGATATTTGCTGTAGAGGAACGACACGGCGAGCAGGGCGGCCCCGAGGATGATAAAAGTGACGTAACGATCCCGCGGTGCGAGTCCCCACGCATCCATCAGTAGCACCTTCCCGACACAAACCAGCAGTAAGATCATGCCGGTCAGGCGGAAGCTGCGTTCATTGACGGCTATGGCCATCAGAATGATCAGCAATCCTTCCAGACCCCACGAGACCGTTACCATACCGGCTCTCATCTTCAGCGCAAGCATCAACGTGAGGAGTGCAACTGGTGCGAAGAACATGAATTGCTCAGGGTGGGCAGGAATGGTAGAGAGCCATCTCCTCGAAATGCGCGGCTGCCAACGACCGCGCAGCCTAAACGCAAACGGCAGACATGCAAGAAGAATCCCTACACCGGATCCAAGCACCAGGAACCTACCTGTCCAGGTCCCGCCCGTAAAGTAACTGGCCCCGAACAGATTGTGCATGATTCCGCGCGCGACAGCGCCCAATGTCAGCAGCAGAGCCTGATACAGGAATATGGCACGGTCTAACAACAGTCCAACTACAAACAAAGCAAATACTACTGACGCCCATGCGGTCACAAGCCAGTCGTTCTGGAACTCAAAGTACACCAATGCAACTACCGTGCCTGTCCCGAGATAGCCAAGCAATTGATCGAACCGAAGCCGGGAATCCTCTTGAGAGTTCTTCTCCCCGATTTGCGAATAGACAAAGAAGAGAATCAGTGCGATGGGCAGCACGGTGTACGTGCGTGGGCCCCAGAGTTCTCCGGGAGTGCCGGCCGCGAGGTTTGAGAAGAAAATGCGCCCGAAGGCCGCGGTCAGCGCCACATACGACTGAAAGCGGAACTGTCTCACGTTTCGCATCAGCCCGTATTCGAAGAGCACCAATCCGAAAACCGCCCACCCGACCGCCACCGTGATCGGCTGCAATTCGTACCACATCAGCACCGAAACCAGGGCGGATGCAGCCCATGAATACACATGATGGAGGTCCTGTTCACGCCATGCGTCGGGCATGCGAACCAAGCGTGAGAGCGCATAAAGCACGACTGCCACAATCGCTAGCGACAACAGCCGCACGCTAATGCCGTGCCATGTTTCAGTGACATAGAGATTGACAGTAACGCTGCGGAGTAACGTCAATCCTGCCAGCCCATGCGCTTGCCACCCGAGATCTTCAATTTCAAACCGGCGATCAATGAGGGCGAGGACCAATGCAAAGACGGCCCAAACCGCCGCCAGCCAGCCACTCGGCGCCTCGTACCAGGCGAGCAACGAGAGCAGGGCCGTCGCAGAAAACGTATGCAGATAGGTAATGACGCGCGCCGACTCGGCCCCACGTGCAACCGCCTTCCTCGACAAGAAATAGAGTCCGGCTGCAACCAGCGAGACAGTAACCAGGCGCAGCGTAAATCCGGCCCACAATTTCTCCGGTAGCGCGTAGTTGAACGTGTACGTCCGCACGACCGCAGCGGCGGCGAGCGCATTTGCCTGCCAGGCGAGATGGTTGTAGCGGATGAGGCGCATCACCAAGGCAATTGCGATCGCGAAGGCGATCCAAGCCACGGCAATCCACGGCGCAGGCGTCGCTTCAAACAGAACCCACGCCATCAGTCCGGTTGCCACCCAGGTGTACGCGGCGCGGCCCAGGTTTACTTCCTCTGTGGCCGGAGCTTTTGTTCTCTTTGCGATCCAGTACAGACCCGCGACAACAGGCAGGGCTGTGATTGCGTGCAAAGGTATGGCATGCCAGAGGTGCGTGCTGCCGGGATCAGTTGTAACCGCCGATGCGACCGCCAGTGCGCTCAGGATGTGGGCGTGCCAAATGAAGGCGTAGTACGGCAGTTTCTGCGAGATCTCAAGCAGTATTACCGCGAATGCTATCGCGGCGAGAGGCTGCCAGAACTCCGGTGCTTCGAAGTAAATCAGGCCGGTCACTAAAGCAGTTCCCGCGAAAGCAAACAAGTCCCTGAAGGTCTGTTGACGACTGTCATCCCGGAGTGCCGCCCATTTGGCGGCCACGTAGAACATCGCCGCCAGAACCGGAAGTGTGATCAGCCGCGATTGGACGTGGGTGAAACGCGGGACTTCAGTGTGAAGATTGAACACCGCGATTCGATACAGAGCGAGGCACCCGATGACTCCGTATTGAGCCTGTACGTGTGTTGTCCTAAGCGCGGGCGATTTCAACGTGCGCCCCACTCCGGCAAGGACCACCATGGTTGCAGCGAACGACAGTGCTGTCCAGTCGTTGGAGCACAATGCCCACGAGGCTGAGACCGCTGCAAAGGCGCCAATATAGGAATGCAACGCCAGCAATTGCGGATCACGCCATTTGTCGAACAACCGCCAACGCTGCGCGACGAAAAGCGAATTGAGATAGAAAACCACCGCGCACACGGCGAACGTCATCCCCGCCGTGAGGACCGCTGCTTCGCCACTCTGGCGGGCCGCCATCAGTTGGCGAAAATCAATCGCGGCCAGGTGACCACCAACAAGCAGGCCGGCAAGCAACCCGAGACGTCGGAATACGACCTCATTGAAAATTGCGCCCGCCAAGAGCAGTGCCTCAGCGCCGACAAGCCACAAGATCGAGACGTTATTGCCGGAGTAGCGGAACGGAATCGCCGTCACCATCAGCGCGGTGCCGAGAATTGTCAGTAATACGAACGCCTGTCGGCGGCGTCTTGTGATTGGCAACTGAGCAATGCCGAACTCGATCGCGCCAATCGCGAGCAGCGCATAGAACGCTAATTCTGGATGCACCGACTGGAACTTCATCGTTCCCAGCAGCAGAAGCGTGTTCAGCAGCGCTGCAATGGTGGACATGCTCTCGTCCGTGGAGGACTTGATCTTGCGCACCACGTAGGAGACGCGGAAAACTGCCCAGTAGAAAAGAAGCAACGCCGTACTGGCGCCATACTCGGGGAAGTTTCCATGTGCGCCCCCCGCACCGAGGATCCGGTAAAGCCAATACAAGTGGTTCAGGTAGCTCGACAGAATTCCGAAGACTTCGAGTTCGTACCAGCCCATCTTCAGAACGATTCCGACGAGCGCTGCGGCGAGCACGACGCCCGCGGACAGGCTGTACACCGTGTCGTGACTCATGGCTACTGTGCTGTAGCCAAGCAGGAATGACAGGCCAGTTACGAGCTGCGATCGGTAGCGCAAAGTGTGCACGACCATCGCGGCCGCCACGATGAGCATGAGCACGAGATCCGGCAGTTCCGAGCCGAGGACGCGCATCGCTGTGACGTTGTACAGGGCGTAGCTGGTGAAGAAGAGCAGCGCCCACCCGCCACCAATGAGCGTGTGCCCAAGAATTCGGTAGCGCTCACGTCTTTCGAAAAAGATGCCGCCAGCGAGCAGCCCCAGTGCTGCCGCATAAGAAGCAATGTCTTTTCCTAGCGGCCCAACTTGGCCCAGTTCGTAAATTCCGAATCCTGCAATACCCAGGACCATGAATGTGATCGCGATCTTGGGCAGCCAGTTCCGGCCAAGCGTCTCTTCCAATGCAAAAACTGACTTGATGCGCTTTTCAGGACTCTTTGCCGCGGGTGCGCGAAGCGCCGCGAACTGCGGAGGCGCGACAACCCGTGCGGCTGACGCAGGTTGATGCAATGGAACCTTGGTCGGTGGCGGCGAAATCTCCGGCAGATCAGGTTTGGGAAGTGGCGAACTCGGAGTGCTAGGTTTGGGATCGCGAGCAGCGGGTGTTAGCCAATCTGGGACTGGCGCTTTGGGTTCAGTGGCAGCGGGCTTTGCCTGATCCTTGGCAGCGGGCTTCAGAACTGCAGGGCCGGTCGGACACTTCTCGGATCCGCCGGCGTGAACAGTTCCACACCAACTGCAGAACCTGGGCTTGTCCGTGCTTGCTGCGGCGGGTAGGAGATCCGGCGGAGACGATGTCGCCGGCGAAATGCTAACCGGAACGTCATGCTTTGCCACTGACGCAAGCGGTTCAGAGATGAGCGGCTTTTCGGCCGGTTTTTCTACGATAAGTGGCCTTTCTGGGCGTGGCGGCGCAGTTGGAATTGGAGTCTCGGCTGTTGAGCGTTCCTTCGCTGCGGGTTGCGATATTCGTTCCGGAGTGGACTCTGCCACCCGAGCACTTGTTAGAGGAACCTCTGTTCGCGGTTCTGTGACCGGCTGCGAAGATGTCGCAATCGTCTGCTGTAGATTGGCCAGGTGTCGTTTCAGATCCAGCAGTTCGCGATGGAGCGCGTCATTCTGCTGGCTGTGACTTGCGACGATTTCGTCGACTCGAAGCTTGAGCTGTCGCTGTCTCCAATACAGAACTGCGACGACCAATGGAGCAGCAAAGAAGAGGGCAATGCCTAACAATGCGAACAGCACGGCTAAGTCGTCCAAAGTGGGACTCCGTCGTATGTGCTCGATTTGCTTAAGCCTACATACTAGAACGGACTAGCTGCTGGATCTTGCATTTTATTGCTATCTGCAAGCTCATTAGTAACTTGCGTTCTATCGCTAGGGACTAGAACCGCCGCCGTCTCTCTGGCACTATAGGCGGGATTCACCACCCTATTTCGCAACATTATTCCGAATTCTATGAGCCAAGCTGCATTAGCGGCACCCGATCCAGCCGTACTCGACACCGGAGGCGATCAACCCTCGGCGGCGCATCCCCCGAACTCGCGCGGATTCTGGTTTCTTATCGCAACCCAGTTTCAGGGCGCATTCAACGAGAACGGCCTCAAGAATCTCGTGGTTTTCATTATTCTGGCGACGATTGCCCACCAAGGCAGCAGAGATCGGCTGGTTCTGATTGTCGGCACACTGTTTTCGCTTCCTTTCATTTTGTTTTCGATGACCGGCGGGTTTCTCGCCGATCGCTATAGCAAACGAACGGTCACCATTTGGACGAAATTCATCGAGATCGCTGTTATGCTGCTGGCCATCGTTGGACTAGGTCGCCAGGACCTTCATCTTGAGATGGCGGCAGTTTTTCTGGCCAGCACGCAGGCTGCGCTCTTCGGTCCATCGAAGTACGGACTTTTGCCCGAACTGCTGCCCGAGTCCAAACTTTCCTGGGGCAACGGAGTTATAGAACTTGGCACGTTTTTGGCGGTGATCGCGGGGGGAGTGTCCGGCGCGTTTCTTGCTGAGACGTTCCATGGGCGACAAATCTGGTCGGGATTGATCTTTCTAACACTATCCTTATTCGGGCTGGCCTTCAGCTTAGGTATCTCCCAGGTTCCAGCGGCCGATCCGACGAAGACCTTTCGCGCAAACCCTCTTGGTGACTTATGGCAGCAGCTCAAACTGGTCCGCAAAGACCGCGTGCTATGGCTCGCCGTCCTCGGTAGCACTTACTTTTGGTTTCTGGGAGCGCTGCTCACTGCGAACATCGTTTTCTACGGCAGTGACGTACTGCATACCACTTCGACTCGTACAGGCATTCTTCAAGCGGCAGTCGCGATCGGTATTGGCCTCGGCAGTCTCGCCGCGGGATATCTCTCAAGCGGCAAAGTCGAGTATGGGCTCATTCCCCTGGGCTCAGTCGGAATGACGGTGTTTGGGATTCTGCTCTCAGCGCACAATCTTTCGTTTAATCACGTTTTGGTTCTTCTTTCCGGGTTGGGATTCGCCGCAGGTTTTTTCGCGGTTCCCGTCAATGCTCTGATACAGCATCGTCCTGCTGAAAAGGACAAGGGCGGTGTGATCGCCGCTGCGAATCTGCTGTCGTTTGTCGGCATCGGAGGTGCGGCTGGCGTCTACTACGTTCTTCAGCACGTCGCGCATCTTGGGCCGTCTGCGATTTTTCTTTCCGTCTCCGTCGTAACAGTACTAGCGACGGCATACGTTCTCTATCTTTTGCCCGACGCATTGCTGCGTCTCCTGCTGTGGATCGCAACCCACACGCTTTATCGCATTCACCTCGAAGGCCGTGACAACGTGCCGTCCAAGGGCGGCGCTCTGTTGGTGCCGAACCATGTATCAATGGTCGACGCCGTCCTGCTAATCGCGTCCATCGACCGCCCGATCCGCTTTCTGATGTTCAAAGGCTCCTATGACCACCCATTCGTAAAACCGTTCGCCAAGATCATGGGAGTAATCCCGATTTCGTCGCAGCTTCGCCCGCGCGAAATGATTCAGTCGCTGCGAACTGCTACGCAGGCGCTCAAAGATGGCGAAGTCGTATGCATCTTTCCCGAAGGCCAGATGACGCGCATTGGCCAGATGCTTCCCTTCCGCCGCGGCATGGAACGCATCGTGAAAGGCATCGATGTGCCCGTCATTCCTGTGAATCTGGGCGGGGTGTGGGGATCGATCTTCAGCTTCGACAAGGGACGATTCCTGTGGAAGCTACCCCGTCGCATTCCGTATCCAGTAACAGTCACGTTCGGCATGCCTATGCCGTCCAGCACCAACGCGCAGGCGGTCCGGCAAGCCGTGCAGGAACTGGGCGCTGACGCTTATAAATTCCGCAAGCGCTACATGCGGCCACTGCATCGCTCCTTTATTCAGACTGCGAGGAGGCATCCATTTCGCTTTGCGATGGCGGATGGCCGTACGCCGACAGTGAGCTTCGGCGGGGCACTCAGTCGAACGGTTTTCCTGGCGCGAAGACTTCGTCCTTTCTGGCGGGATCAGCAGATGGTCGGCATCCTGTTGCCGCCATCTGTTCCCGGCGCACTGGTAAATATGGCGGCGCTACTCATGGGCAAAGTGCCGGTCAACCTCAACTACACTGCCTCCAATGAAGTGCTTGCTTCGTGCGCCAAGCAGTGCGAACTGCAAACCGTGGTGACCTCAAGGGCCTTTCTCGAACGTGTTCACGTCGAACCCCCAGCGAAGACGATCATGCTTGAGGACTTGGCAGAGTCACCGCGTTTGGGAGAACGCGTAGCCGCTGCTTTGATCCCTTGGCTTCTGCCCGGTCGCATCCTGGAGAAAGCGGTGGGTGCGGATCACAAAGCCACGCTCGACGACACCGCCACCATCATCTTCTCTAGCGGGAGCACGGGCGATCCCAAAGGAGTAGTGCTCTCCCACTACAACATTGCATCAAACGTCGAACAGCTCAATCAAGTTTTCATGCTAGGTCGTCGAGACAAGATTCTCGGCATACTTCCGTTCTTCCACTCCTTCGGATTCACCGGAAGCTTGTGCCTGCCGACCAGCATCGGCATGGGCGTGGTCTATCACCCGAGCCCTTTGGACGCGCGCGCTATCGGGACTCTGATCAGTCAATACAAAGTCACATTCCTGCTCGCCACGCCGACGTTTTTGCAGAACTACATGCGCCGCTGCTCACCGGAAGATTTCGGCAGCCTGCAGTACGTGATGGCCGGCGCGGAAAAGCTTCCAGAACGAGTTTCGCTGGCCTTTGAGGACTACTTCGGAATCCGTCCGCTTGAAGGTTACGGCTGTACGGAATGCGCGCCTGCAGTTACCGTAAACACGCGCGATTTCCGCGCCGCTCAGTTTCGGCAGGTCGGAGCCAAGCGCGCCAGCATCGGGCATCCCCTGCCCGGAATCAGTGTCAGGATAGTTGATCCGGTCACCATGGCTCCGCTTCCGCAAGGCGAGAATGGTCTGCTGCTGGTCCGCGGTCCGAATGTAATGCAAGGCTATCTGGGGCGCCCGGAAAAAACCGCCGAAGTCCTGCGCGACGGCTGGTACAACACCGGTGACATTGCAGCCATGGACGAAGATGGATTCATCCGCATCACCGATCGCCTTAGCCGATTCAGCAAGATTGGTGGAGAGATGGTCCCACATATTAAGGTAGAGGACAAACTCCACGAGATCGCTGGCGCGACCGAGCAACTATTCGCCGTGACCGCCGTCCCGGACGACAAAAAGGGTGAGCGGTTAATCGTGGTGCACACGCTACCGCCCGACAGGCTTCAGGACTGTGTCGCGCAGCTGTTGAAGTCCGACTTGCCTGCACTTTGGAAGCCACGAACTGATCAGTTTGTTCACGTGGACTCTTTGCCGTATCTCGGAACCGGAAAGCTGGATCTTCGCAAGCTCAAAGAAATCGCATTGGGAGCAAGCGCATGAGCGCCACCGCTTCGCGTACAGAGCTGCAACCAAACTCGCCTGCATGGAATTGGAAATCTTTTCTCATCCGCTTCGCTTTGACAGCCGCGGCACTCGTGATCTGGTTCTGGACGCAATCTCTGATCGGCGCTCGCGGCGCTGCCGATTCTGGTATTAATGACGGCTTGCACCAGTTCACTGCGTCACTGAACCACTACCTCCAACTACACACCTCTGCAGCCAACGCATTGCTCATCATCAGCTCTGCGATCATCGACCTGCTCGCACTTTTTCTGCTTGGGCGCTGGCTCTTTTCTGGAACTGTTCGCCCGTTCCTGGCGCTTGTAATCGTGCTTGGCCTGCGTCAGATTATGCAAGCACTGGTCGCATTACCCACGCCGCCAAACACGATCTGGCACTACCCAGGGTTTCCTTCTCTGCTGGTCACCTATGGTGTTTCGAACGACTACTTCTTTTCTGGACACACTGCCATCGCGGTTCTCGGCGCTATGGAACTTGCCCGCCTCGGTCGCCCGTGGCTCACTGCCATTGGCGTCGTTATTGTGCTGTTTGAAGTGGCGACAGTCCTGGCCCTGCGCGCCCATTACACAATGGATGTTTTTACGGGCGGAGTAACCGCTTTATGCGCAGTGCAGCTCGCCGACTACGTCTCTCTCAAGTTTGCAGAGAATTGTTTGCCAGACGGCCGCCCCTCCTAACACCGCACATTGCTATCCGATACGATGGAATGGAAATGAACCGGGAGATGCCAGGTCGCTTGTCGAAGCCCCACGAAGCTGTCCGAAGTTCAACCGCCGCTCTGGCGGCAGGATATGAAGGAGTCCGACTTCCAGCTGTCGTGTTGCTCGACAACGTGCGCAGCATGTATAACGTCGGCGCATTTTTCCGTGCCGCGGATGGGGTCGGTCTAGAGAAGATATGCCTCTGCGGGATCACTGCACACCCACCGAAGAAAGCCATTTCAAAGACAGCACTGGGAGCAGAGGAGGTAGTCCCCTGGGAGCATAACTGGGACGCGGTGGCGGCGGCGCACAAATTGCGAAGTAACGGATTTCAAATCGTCGCAATTGAAACGAGCTCCCAAGCGGTAGATCTGTTTGACTGGCTGCCCAAGTTCCCTGTCTGCGTCGCCTTCGGACACGAAGTGGACGGCCTTCGCCCCGATCTACTTAACATTGCCGACGCGCACGTGCGCATTCCGATGCTGGGAAAGAAGGAATCGCTGAATGTCGCAACCGCGGCAGGGATCGTGTTCTACGAATTGCTGCGCAAGCATCGCATGCTGACCGCAAAGATCAGATGACCTCCCATTGAGCGGCCCTACGATCCCAGAATCGGAGCAATGTCCTGTTCTGCTGCCCAACTCTGCAGGGTTGCTCTGTTGATCGTAATTTCGCTCATTGGGGATCTCCTTCGTTCTCGAAATTGTTGTTCTGCCTTAGCATGGCAAACGAACCTGAATGCCCCCTGTAAGCCGGGCCACGGTCAGCGCTGCTATCGGTCTGGATCCAGCCTGCGAGGGAAAGTTCTATTTCCCTGGGGCTTGCTGAGCTGAAACCGAGGTGCCGGGCCGCAGTTCGTCACTGCCGCGGACGGCTACGATGTCTCCATCGTGTAGATCGCCAAATACCTCGATCATCTTGTCCAAAGTGGCGCCGGTCTTCACATCAACCCATTCTGATTTGCCAGCGTTAATCCGAACGACGAACACTCGTTCCAGCGTATTGGCGACAGAGGATGTAGGAACAAAAAGCGTCGAATAGGACCTTCGAACCGGCCAAAGCACATCGGAAAAAGTTCCGGGCGATAGCTCTCCTTTAACGTTAGCCACTTCGAGCTCCACCGGCATAGTACGGGTCTTTACATCCACGGAATGAGCAATCCGGGCAATCTTTCCTCCGAAAGTTCGGCCAGGAAACGCCGGAACTGTGAATTCGACTTTGGTTCCTTCGGGCACTCCTGCCGCGTAGGTTTCCGGGACGGGAACCACGACGCGCAATCGAAACAGCGTTTCAATGCGCAACATGGGAAGAGCATCTCCTGAAGCGCCAGCCGGTCCCACGAGCGCTCCCGGATGCACGTTTCGCTCAGTGACGACACCGTCAAAGGGCGCTTTTACCTGCAAGTAGGCCTCAGTTTGTGCAACCGCTTGCAGCGCCTGCTGGGCCGCGCTGACGTTCTCTTGCTGCTCCTTGAATTGAGCACGATCCGCTTCTAGAGTTTTTCCCGCGACCAGCAGATCGTTCCCAGCAACGACTCCGGGTGTAGCTGCGGCAGCTTTGAGGTGCTCGTAGGTACCCTGGTCGGACGCGACTTTTGCCTCAGCGGCCGCAAGCTGAGCCTGGGCGGCCTGCAGCTTCGACTGCGCTTCGGAACGTTGGGCGATAAGTTCCGGCGCCTCCAGCCGCGCAAGGAGCTCTCCGGTTTTCACGTGCGAACCGCGATCCACCGTGATGGATTTTACAAACCCAGCGACCTTGGGAAAGATGGCAACGTCTTCGTACGGTTGAATCTCGCCGGGCAGGTGAACAGTCATAGCAAGTTTTTGTGAAACGACTTTCGCCACCTGAACCTTGGGTACGCTTTCTGGCGGCGCAGCTTTCGCCGATGCCGCGTCATCTTTGCCGCACGAGCTGAGTAGTCCTAGAGCCGCGCACAATGCCAGCGCGTTTGCCAGCTTCATCGTTCACCTCCCATAGAGCTCTCGTCAGCGTAGCGACTCTCCGGATCCTCGGGGTCGAGAGAAGGCGAGTGTGTGCCGGCCCGCTGCTGCACCAGCGCGAACGTCGAGGGAAGAATCAGCAGACTAGCAAAGGTTGCGGCCAACAGTCCTCCTATTACAGCGCGTCCGAGCGGCGCCGTTTGTTCGGCACCGGTCCCAAACGCGAGTGCCATGGGCAGCATTCCGACGATCATCGCCATACTAGTCATCAGGATCGGCCGCATGCGGCTCTGAGCGCCATGAATAGCAGCTTCGATCGCTCCCGTTCCTGCGCGACGCGACTGTTCCGCGAACGTGACCAACAGGATAGCGTTCGCTACAGCCACTCCAATGGCCATAATCGCTCCCATAAAAGATTGAACGTTTAATGTCGTGCCAGTAATCAAGAGCATGACAATTACACCCGCGATCACGGCCGGTACGGTCGAAAGGACAACTAGCGAAAGGCGTATCGATTGGAAATTCGCTGCTAGAAGAAGAAAGATTACGAGGATGGCGAGTCCCAAGCCAATGCTGAGATTTGCGAGCGTTTCACGCATTGGCGCAATTTGCCCCCTCACTCGCACCGTTACTCCGCGAGGTGGAGTTCCGACCTGTTGGATTGCTTTATCGATTCGATCTGCGACCCGGCCCAAGTCTTCACCAACAACATTGGCGGAAATGGTGATCATGCGCTGACCATTGAGCCGGTCGTATTCCCCCACCATGGTGCCGTTGCGAACCTCTGCTACATCGCCAACCAAGGGATGCAGCGAATCACTGCGGGTGATAGGGACATTCGCGACATCCTGAATCGATGCGATCTGCGGCTGCGGCAATTCAACCTGGACCTGGTACGCAATTCCAGACCGTGGATCGGCCCAGTAATTTGGCGTGACGAAGCGACTGGACGAAGTTGCAGCCACAAGCGATCTACCAACCTGTTCCACACTCACACCAAGCTGGCCTGCCAGCTCCCGATTAACATTCACTTCAACACTCGGATAGTCGAGAGGCTGCTCGAACTGGAGATCGCGAAAGACCGGGATCTTGCCCAGCTCAGCTAGAAGTTTCTCTGCGTAGCCTCGATCGTCCCGCAGGTTCGGCCCGTTGACCGCGACCTCGACCGGAGTAGGAGCGCCGAAATTCATTGTCTGGCTCACAATGTCTCCCGCCTCAAAAGAGAACTGGCTTCCGGGAAACATGCTGGGGAGCTTATCTCGGAGTCGTTTCTCAAGATCTCCAATCGAGATTCCAGCACCCGGTTTGAGCGCAACTCGCAATAGCGCTTCTTGAGGGCCGCTGGTCCAAAGGAAAATGGTGTTGATCGGGTAGGCCGGAGGTTGCGTCCCCACGTAGCCGAGGGTCACTGCAACGTTGTTCGCGCCGGCCTCTTTGTCGATTTCATCGAGCACACGACGCGCCATCGTTTCTGTCGCGCCAACTCTGGTGCCAACCGGCGCGCGAAATCGGAGCTGGAACTGTCCGGCGTTGACCCTCGGAAAAATCTCCCTTCCCATGAGTGGCCCTAGGAGAAGAATGACAGCAAACGCGAGTCCCAGATACACCGCCAGAACCACCTTTCGATGGTTCATGAGTTTGTCGAGAACACGGCCGAGTTTTGCCCGCCACTCAGCCATGTGTGACGTGCCCTCGTCTCGTGCATGAGCGGGTTCTCGAAGAATCCAGGTTGACATCACAGGCACGAGAGAACTCGATAGGAAATATGACGCCGCCATCGCAAATCCAACAGACAACGAAAGGGGCACGAAAAGACTCCTCGCGACCCCCGTCATAAAGAATGACGGCACGAATACCGACAAAACGCAAAGCATCGCAAGCAGGCGCGGGATCACCACCTCGCGGCTGGCATCGAGAACCGCCCTGGCATGTGGCGCCCCTTGGGCAAGATGGGTGTGGATGTTCTCAATCGCAACCGTTGCTTCATCGACTAGGATTCCAACTGCCAGCGCCAGACCACCGAGCGTCATCGTATTGATTGTCTGACCCGCTCCCCATAGAGCAACCACCGCAGTCAACAGAGCAAATGGGATCGTGGTAACGACAATGGCAGAACTGCGCAAGTCCCGAAGGAAAAGCAGCACCATAATCCCAGTCAGCACCGCGCCCAGAATTCCTTCTCGCATCAGAGACGATAGTGCGTTCTTTACATAGGTCGATTGGTCCAACTCGTAACTGATATTGATGTCATCAGGAACGAGCGCACGGAACCGGGCGATGTTGCTCTTAACCTCATTCACTACAGCAACGGTAGACGCGTCGGACCGTTTGGTTACGGAGAGATAAATGGCTCGGCGTCCATTCATCAACGCGTATCCGGTCAAGACGTCGCTCGAGTCCGAGACTTTCCCGAGATCGTGTAGAAACACCGTCGGACCGGAACCCATACGAATCGGTAAATCGCCTAGGTCCTGAATGTTCGTCACCACCGAGTTAATCGGCACCATGGGCTGCATGTCCCCGGTGCGGATATTGCCGGCCGGCATAACGATGTTGCCGGCGCTGACCGCTTTCACCACTTCCTCCGGGGACATATGGTAGGCGCGCAATCTATCGGGATCGACGGTTATCACGATCGTGCGTTGGTTGCCTCCAAAAGGCGGCGGAGCGGAAACACCGGGGAGTGTCGCAAACAACGGGCGCACACGATTCAAGGCGAGATCCTGGATCTCTCCCAGCCCGCGAGTCTGGCTCGAAAACACGAGGAAGCCGACGGGCACGCTGCCGGCGTCGAAACGCATCACGAAAGGGGGAACCGTTCCTGGGGGCATGAACGACCGCGCCCGATCCACATACGAGATCGTCTGCGCCAGAGCCTGGCTCATATCCGTGCCCTCATGGAAGGTGAGTTTCAGCAGTCCGACGCTTTGGATGGATTTTGATTCGACGCTCTCGATGCCGGTGATGTAGAGGAAGTGATACTCGTAGTAGTAGACGAGATAGCCTTCCATCTGCGCCGGCGACATTCCCCCATACGGCTGCGCGACATAGATAACGGGTAGATTGAGATTCGGGAAAATATCAACCGGCATCCGCAGTAGAGCCAGAATGGATAAGAGCCCGACCGAAATCACTGCTACCAAAACCGTCAGGGGACGGCGAAGCGCGATGCGGATCAACCACATTTCACTGGCCTCCTGCGGCACGTTTGCGCGCCAGTTCCAAGAACGGCTGAAGATCGCCTTGCGCCAGCGCTTCGCCGAGCATCGCTCGCCACACTGTCAGACGCGCAAGGTTGTCTTCAATTTCTGCTTGCAGGAGAAGCCGCTGCGCGTCTGCCACTTCAACGATCGGAGCTAAGGCGGCTTTATACCGGGCGGTGGCCTGTGTTTCCCCCGATCGCGCAGCGTCCAGTTCGACTGGCGTGTTTTGACTGATCAGAACCGCGCTGTCGTAAGCGGCTTTGGCGCGTTCAGACTGCGCCGTCAAGTTCTGCATGGTCCGGTTGTACTCCGATTGTTGGGCGCGTTCGTTGGCTTGCTCGATCTGTTTCTTAAAGTGCAGCGCGGGAAGATCGAGGACTGAAAACGTCACCGTCACACCCGCCGCCCAGTTCTGCCTCATCAAACCAAGTCCATCGGTTCCAGTACCGAAGGTTCCATCCGGATTGGCGCCGCTTCCGCGACCTGAAAAAGAACCCTGAAGATTGAAGCGCGGGTAATACGATTTGCTCAGGACCTTCTCCCTTGCCTTAGTTTCAAATAGAGTCGAATTGACGACCTGTGCCGCGGGATGGTTCGCGAGCGTTGCCTGCGCGTCATAGGACGTTGGAGGTGAGGAGAGGAGTGAATCGGCATTGATCGCAACGTGGCTTCCTGAGATGCCCAACAATTCCGCAAATGTAGCTTCGCTTTCTCGTTCAACTTCCTGGGCTCGGATCAGTTGGATCTTGGCCGCCGCCAGTTCTGCATCCGCACGCGAGGCATCCGCGCCTGGCCGCAGTTCTTCTTTCACCAGAGCATGTACGGAAGTGGCAAGCACTTGCCTTCGTTCCACATCTGCTTGGGCGGACTTTACTTGTTGTTGTGCCGCTGCGAGGCGCAAGAACGCATCACCCGCAGCTCCCGCCACATCGAGCTTGGTGAGCGAGAGTTGGGCGTTAGCTCGTTCTTGTGTGGCACGTGCGACATCGACAGTTGCTCCCCGATAACCGAAGTCAAAGGGTTCCCACGAAACCAGCACGCCTCCAGCGCTGCCCCAAACGCCACGATCAGAGGTGCTGGACAGAACCGGGCCCGATATGGGAGGTATCACCGATTGCGGCAGCAACGAACCAAAAATGTTGTTTCGCGTTGCGCGATTCGTCTGCCACAGGAGATCGGTGCGCGGCAAATAGGCAGTTCGGGAAAGACCGACCCCTTCCTTCGAGGCCACGGCCCGCTCCATCGATGCTCGGACTGCTGGATAGTTGGCAAGAGCAAAGTCGATTGCTTGATCCAGAGTTAAGGGAGTCTCGGGCGGCTTGACCGCATTCTGCGCCAAGCTGACCGACTCACTCACCAAAATAGAGCTCACCCAAACCAAGCTAATGAGAGTCGTTCGTTGCATGAGCCTCAATTTGGATTCACCTCGCTCCAATCCTAGCTGATGAAAGTCAACGTTGTCTGAAAGAGCCTGGGCTTCAGGATCTCGGCCGAAACCGACCATGCGGCCACTGCCCCTCCGGGAGGCCCCTCCACTGATGGCTCGCGATGGATTCGAACCATCCACGACCGGGGCCCCCATCCGACGCGGTTTTCGTCGGATGGGGTGGACGACGGCTTTATGAGGGCCGCGTTCTTCCTACTGAACTAGCGAGCCACTTCCTAAATTTGGCTGGCCGGGCAGGATTCGAACCTGCGCATGGCGTGAGTAACAGTCACGTGCCTTTCCAGCTTGGCTACCGGCCAAGAAA
>Ga0070714_100001623_pt1 | contig 16363 bp, 9 predicted proteins | sample LARL83metaG_FD_65450 | JGI IMG/M metagenome (GOLD analysis project Ga0070714, IMG submission 65450) | Corn, switchgrass and miscanthus rhizosphere microbial communities from Kellogg Biological Station, Michigan, USA - LAR L8-3 metaG | ecosystem: Host-associated > Plants > Roots > Rhizosphere ...
ACGCCATCGGGCACGCCGCTCATGACGCCGGCGGTGCTCGCGTCGCTGCGCGATGCCGGGCTGGCACGCCTGGCGGTGAGCCTCGACGGATCGCGTGAGGACGTGCACGACCGCTTTCGCGGCGTTCCCGGGTCCTTCGCCTGGTCGGTGCGCATGCTGCACGCGGCCCGCGATCTGGGCCTGTCCACCCAGGTCAACACCACCATCTCACGCGACAACCTTGCCGACGTCGAGCAGCTCATCGCGTTGATGCACGGGCTCGACATCGCGTTGTGGTCGGTGTTCGTGGTCGTGCCCACCGGCCGAGGGCACGCCGGCCAGCTTCCGACCGCCGATGAGCTGGAAGCGCTCTTCGAGCGGTTGTACGAGGTGTCGCTCACCTCGCCGTTCGACATCAAGACCACCGCCGCGCCGCACTACCGGCGCGTCGTGCTCCAGCGCCAGCGCGCTCGGCGACGGGAGGGAGCGCAGCTGCCAAATGACGGCGTGCCGCACGACGCGATCGGCCGCAGCCGCGGAGTCAACGACGGCAACGGCTTCGTGTTCGTCAGTCACCGCGGGGAGATCTATCCGTCCGGCTTCCTGCCGTCGCGCGCAGGCAACGTGCGCACGGATGACCTCGCACACATCTATCGCACGCATCCGCTCTTCACCTCACTCCGCGACGCCGATCGCCTCGAGGGGAAGTGCGGCTCCTGTGAGTTCAAGTGGGTGTGTGGCGGGTCGCGTTCGCGCGCCTTCGCGCTCACCGGGAACGTGCACGCTGCCGATCCGCTCTGTGCCTACATGCCGACTGCCTGGGCCGCACTGGCCGCGGGCGACAGCGCCACCATCGGAGGCAGCGCCGCATGATCGGCATCACCACCCTGTATGCGGACCGCAATACGCCATCGGACGGACTGCGCTATGGCCGCCAGCGCCTCGAAGGCGTACGTCCCCAGGACGTCATCACCCACGCCGCGCCGGCGTCGGCAGCAGCACGGAAACCGGTCGTCGTCTGGAACGTGGGGCGTCGCTGCAACCTGCACTGCGTGCATTGCTACTCCGACTCTGAGAACCGCGCCTACGACGGCGAGCTCTCCACGGACGAGGGGAAGGAGCTCATCGACGATCTCGCCGACTTCGGGGTTCCCGTGCTGCTCCTCTCCGGCGGGGAGCCGCTCATTCGCCCCGACCTGTTCACCCTCATCGCCCACGCGCGGTCGCGCGGCGTGCGCCTCACCCTCTCCACCAATGGCACGCTCATCACGCCGGAAGTCGCCGACCGGCTACGCGCGCACCAGGTGAGCTACGTCGGCATCTCGCTCGACGGTATCGGCGCGACGAACGACAGGTTCCGGGGGCACAAGGGCGCGTTCGAGAAGGCGATGGCGGGGTTTCGCAACTGCAAGGCGGTGGAGCAACGCGTCGGGCTGCGCATGACCCTCACCCGGCGCAACGCGCTCGACCTGGACCGCATCTTCGACTTCATAGAGGCGGAGGAGATCGACCGCGCCTGCTTCTATCATCTGGTCTACAGCGGGCGAGGACGGTCGACCGACGACCTCACGGTCCGGGACGCGCGCGCGGCCGTCGACACGATCCTGCGCCGCACCCGGGACTTCGCCGAGCGCGGCCTGCGCAAGGAGATCTTCACCGTCGACAATCACGCCGACGGTCCGTACCTCTACCTCAAGCTGCGCGAGGAGGATCCGGACCGCGCCGGCGAGGTACTGTCGCTGCTCAAGTGGAACGGCGGCGGCCTCCACAGCTCGGGCGTGGGAGTGGCCGACATCGACTTCCTCGGCAACGTGCACCCCGACCAGTTCTGGATGCATCACACGCTCGGCAATGTGCGCGATCGGAAGTTCAGCGCCATCTGGCAGGACACCTCCGATCCGCTGCTCGCCGGCCTGCGCGACCGCGCGCCCCTGCTCAAGGGCCGGTGTGGCAGCTGCCAGTGGAAGGACGTGTGTGGAGAGAGCTTCCGCGTGCGTGCCGATCGCTTCCACGGCGACCCGTGGGCAGAGGACCCCGGCTGTTACCTCACCGACGAGGAATGTGGCTTGACGCCCGGCAGCCGCCTTCGCGAGCCCGACCTGTGAGAGCCACACGAGAGTGAGCGCGGCCTCACTCGCCTGGATCCACCGCCTCGCGCTGCTCGTGCACATCGCCGGGGTAGTCGTGTGGATGGGAGCCGTGGCGTACTATCGCCTCATCCTGCAGCCGGCGATAAAGACCGCCGGCCTGGAGCGGACCGCGCGCTACGCGCTGCTGGTGGCCATCAAGGCGCGCCTTCGCCGAGTCGTCGGTCTCTCCATCGTCGCCATCGTGGCGAGTGGGCTCGTGAACGCGCGACTGCGCGGCCTGCTCGGCGGGGGAACCGCGGACGACTTCACTCGACGCGTGTTCTTCTGGAAGATGATCGTCGTCGGTCTGCTCGTGCTCATCTTCCTGTTCGCCCTTCCTGCGCTCAGGCGCGTGCGCACCGGCGCCGTGCGCGGACGCCTGTTCAACCTCATCCACGTGCTCGTGCTGGTGCTCGGCGCCGCGGCTACCGCCGGGGGCATCCTGCTCGCTCGCTGAGGGCTCCCTCGAACGCGCACCCCGGCCCGTCCGGTCGCGCCCCGTTGCCTGAACCCGCCACGGTCAGTCTGGAGCGTGGAGCAACCGGCCCGCGCGGGCCGGTCAGCGCATTTCCAGGCTCCATGTTGCGCTCACCTTCACGACACGCGGAGCTGCGTGCGGGAGCGATCATGCGATTCATCCAGCGGGTGGCAACTGTTTCAGGCGCCGTCTTCATCCTCGTCGCGATACTCGGAATCGTCTCCGGTGGCATGCCAGGGATGAAGATGGGCGGCGCGTCGGTGATGCTGCTCGGGTTGTTCCCGGTGAACCTCCTCCACAACCTCGTGCACGGAGCATTCGGGGTCTGGGGTGTGATTGCCGGCCGGAGCGAAAAGGCGTCCGTGGCGTATGCGCTCGGCAGCGGTGCGGCGTACCTCCTGCTCGGCGTCATCGGCATGTTCACCGACAGCCTGCTCGGCATGGTGCCGATCGGCGGCTACGACGTGGTGCTGCACCTCGTGCTCGCCATCGCGCTGGCCGGATGCGGTTTCTGGGCCATGTGGTTCGCACCACAGCGCCAGCCGGCGCGCGCCTGATACCGCCCGGCGGTGACGGGGCGGCCCCACCTCGGGACCGCCCCGCATCACATTCTCTCGCTGTCTGATGCAGGATTCCGCAGTCCCTCCTCGTTCCGAACATGCGCTGCAGCGCTTCACGCGCCACGCGAGCGTACATCAGAAGATCCGCCTGCTGCCGCTCGTCGCGGCGCTGGCGCTCGTCTTCATCCTGCTGCTGACGGTTGCCTTCGGCTTCGCGAACGAGCGGCGGCTGTCGCGGATCGAGCGTGAGGACTACCCCGCGCTGACGGCGCTGCTCGCCGACTCGGTGGCGAGCCAGCATGCCGCACTCACGGTGGAGCGCGGGAGCGACCTTCGGCCGCGCGCTGGCCATCCGCTGGACCTCGTGATGCAGCGCAAGCGCGTGGACGCGGCGTTCGACCGTGCGCGGACCCTGCAGCGAGCGGCGTGGCTCCTCACGGCGCTCGTCACGCTTGCCTGCATCGGGACGCTCGGCGCACTCGCCATCTTCGTCACCCGCTCCCTCACCGGTCCGCTCGAAGACGCGGTGCGTGTGGCCGACCAGCTCGCACGCGGCGACGTGAACGTCACCATTCCCGCGCCGGGCGAGGACGAAGTCGGCAAGCTGCTCGTCGCCATGCAGCACGTCGTCGAATACCGCCGCGAGATGGCCGCCGCGGCGAGCGCCATCGCCGAGGGCGACCTGGCCGTGCGTGTACATCCGCGGTCCTCCGAGGACGTGCTCGGAAACGCCTTCGTGCAGATGACGGGCTACCTCGCTGAAATGGGTGCCGTCGCCGGCGAGATCTCCAGCGGGAACCTGACGGTCCGTGTGTCTCCGCGCTCCGCGCGCGACAGCTTCGGGCACGCCTTCGTGGCGATGACCGACTCGCTGACCCGCGTCATCCGGGAGATTCGCTCCGGTGCCGAGGCCGTCACCGGCGCCGTCGCCGAGATCACCAACTCCGCCCAGCGGCTCTCGGAGAGCACGAACGTGGAAGCGGCCGCGGTGGCCAATACCACGGGTAAGCTCGCGCAGATCAACGAGGCCGTCGTGGCGAGCGTGCGAAGCAATCGCGAGATGGAGCAGCTCTCCCAGCGCGGCGTGGCGAATGCCGAATCGAGCGGCCGCACCATGCACGACGCCGTGCTCACCATGCAGACCATCACCGAGAAGGTGGCGATCGTCGGCGACATCGCGCGCCAGACGAACCTCCTCGCGCTCAACGCGTCCATCGAGGCCGCGCGCGCCGGTGAGGCCGGCCGCGGCTTCGGCGTCGTCGCCGACGAGATCCGTGCCCTCGCCGGCCGGTGCGAGGCGGCGGCCAAGGAGATCCGCGCGCTCATGGCCTCCAGCGAGACCATCGTCGCGTCGTCGGGGCAGGTGCTCGGCGAGCTGGTGCCGTCCATCCGCCAGACCACCACTCTCATCGCGCAGGTCGTTGCGTCGGCGGGGACCCAGGCCGAAGGACTCAACGCCGTGAGCGATGCGATGGCCGAAGTGGCCGACGCCACCCAGCAGAATGCCGCAGCGGCGCAGGATCTCGCCGCGACCGCCGAGGAGCTGGCGAGCCAATCGGAGATGTTCCTCGAGCTGGTGGGCTACTTTCGCGACGGCGAAGTCAAACCGGGGATCGGCGCCGAAGCGCTCGCGACCACGGGCCGCATTTCGCCCGCGGCGCAGCACACGTAGCACGCCCCTGTCGCCCCGGGGACGCGCGCGACATGTTCTGCGCGCGCCCGGCAACTGGAGCCGGGCCCGCGACACGCCTCTTCCGGAGCCCACGCCATGGTACGATCCGCCGTGCTGCGCCCAATGCTGGGCGCAGCGTTCGCTGCGCTCATGCTCGTTCCCGCCATCGCCAGCGCGCAGCGCAACGGCGGAGGACTCAACTGGGGCGATTCGATCAAGTACAGCTACGCCAGCTCGCCGCGACTCGCACAGCTCAAGGCCGAAGCCGCGCAACGCATAGACCAGAAGGCGAAGATGATCCAGGTGATGGTGGATCAGGTCTTCTCGTACGGCGAGCTCGGGATGCAGGAAGTGGAGACGTCGCGCTACCTCTCGAAGATCCTCGAGGACAGCGGCTTCACGGTCACGCGCGGCGTCGCCGGTCTCCCCACCGCGTTCGTCGCGCGGTGGGGCTCGGGCAAGCCCGTCATCTCGCTCGGCTCGGACATCGATGACATCCCACAGGCGGGACAGAAGCCCGGCGTCGGCTACAAGGATCCGATCATCGCCGGCGCGCCCGGTCATGGTGAAGGACACAACTCCGGCATGCCGCTCAACATCGCCGCTGCGCTCGTGGTGAAGGACATCATGCAGCGCGAGCACATCCCGGGCACGCTCGTGCTCTGGCCAGGCGTAGCCGAGGAGCAGATGGCGGGCAAGGCGTTCCTCGTGCGCGACGGCGTCTTCAAGGACGTTGACGTCACGCTCTTCACGCATGTCGGCAACGCACTCGCCGTCTCGTGGGGGCAATCCGGCTCGAACGCCCTGATCTCGGCGATCTTCAAGTTCAAGGGGCAGAGCGCTCACGCCGCCGGCGCGCCGTGGCGCGGGAGGAGCGCGCTCGACGCCGTGATGCTCATGGGCAACGCGTGGGAGTTCCACCGCGAGCACATGGAGCTGCCGCAGCGCTCGCACTACGTGATCCCTGATGGCGGCGACCAGCCGAACGTCGTGCCGAGCACGGCAAGCATCTGGTTCTACTTCCGCGAGCGCGACTACGACCGCACGAGGGCCATGTTCGACGACGCGAAGAAGATGGCCGAAGGCGCCGCGCTGATGACCGGCACGCAGATCGACACCATCATGGTGATCGGTTCGGGCTGGAGCGGACACTTCTCGCGTCCGATCGCGGAGGCGATGTACCAGAACATCAAGGCGGTCGGCACGCCGACATGGGACGCGAAGGACCAGGCCCTCGCGAAGGGGATCCAGCGCGAGCTCGGCCAGCCCGACAGTGGCCTCACCACGCGGCCAGGCCGCCTTGGCGGCCCGGTGAACGAGGCCACGCGCATGGGCGGCGGTTCGGATGACATCGGCGACGTGAGCTGGACGGTTCCGACGATCACGCTCAATTATCCGTCCAACATCCCCGGGCTGCCGGGGCACAACTGGGCGAACGCGATCTCCATGGCTACGCCCATCGCGCACAAGGGAGTCGTGGCAGGCGCCAAGGTGCAGGCGATGACCATGCTCGACATCCTGCTCACGCCGAAGATCGTCGCCGACGCGTGGGACTACTTCAACAACGTGCAGACGAAGACGGTGAAGTACCACTCGTTCTTCGCGCCGACGGACAAGCCGCCGATCTGGCTCAACGCCGACATCATGGCGAAGTACCGGCCGGAGATGCGGAAGTACTACTACGATCCCAGCAGGTACGACACCTACCTGCAGCAGCTCGGCATCACGTATCCCACGGTGCGGCAGGTCGTGCCGTAGGGGCCGCCGGCAGCACGGCGCGCGGATTGCGTTGTGGCGTGCCGTGTGCCCGCGATCCTCGTGACGGCGCCCTTCCACTTCCGCCGTGCCGATGGAGACGCTGACCGAGAGAGCCGAGAACGACGCCGCGCTGGCGGAAGTGGCCAGTGAGAGAGCGATCGCGCCCGATGAGCGTACCGAGCCGATCCTGCGCGAGCTGTTCGGCAGCGAGCAGCTCGCGCGCCACGCGCGCCACCTCGCGCTGCGCCAGCGGGTCGTGCGCTTCTCCCAGCGCGGCAGGTTGTCGCAGCTCCGGCGCGGCGTCCTGCTCAGGCGCCTCGACGAGACGGAGGAGGTCCTGCACGTCGTGCACGGCGAGCTGGTGGCCATCGCCCGCGCCGGCGACTCGGTCAGCCCGGCGGGCGAATGGCTGCTCGACAACTACCACATCGTCCGGGCGCAGATCGCGGAAGTGCGGGCCACGATGCCGCGCGGGTACTACCACGAGCTGCCCAAGCTTGCGGCGCCCAGCCCGCTCGCCGGCTACCCGCGCACCTACGAGATAGCGATCGAGCTGATCGCCCACACCGACGGCCGTCTCGATCCGGCGACGCTCGAGCTGATGATCGAGCAGTACCAGCAGGTCGCGCCACTCTCCATGGGCGAGCTCTGGGCGATCCCGGCCATGCTGCGGATGGGATTCCTGGAGAACATCCGCCGCATGGCGCTGCGCGCGCAGCGCGATGCGGCCGACACCCGCGCAGCCGACATCTGGGTCACTCGCCTGCTCGACGCCGATGCCGCCGGCGGGGACGCGCTGGCCCGCGCCCTCGACAGCTTCGTGAGCGTCTCGCCGGAGCTCACTCCGGCGTTCCTCACTCGCTTCCTGAGGCAATTGCGGAGTCGACGTGCCGACTTCATGCCGCTGCTCTGGCTGGAGCAGTGGCTCGCGGAAGACGTGATGAGCGTGGAGGAAGCGGTGCAGCGCTCCACCCAGCGTCTCGCGCTGAGCCAGCTCGTCATGTCGAACAGCATCGCCAGCCTGCGCAAGGTCGCGAGCCTCGACTGGCGCGACTTCGTCGAGACGGCCAGCCTCACGGAAGGCATCCTGCGGCGCGACCCGGCTGGCACGTATGCCGCCATGACGTTCGCAACGCGTGACAGCTATCGCCACGTCGTCGAGCATCTCGCCAGGCGGCTGCACCGGCCGGAGCATCACGTCGCCGAGGCGGCAATCCGGACAGCGGATGCGGCCCTCGCGGCCTTCGGACCCGGCGACGTGCGCGCCCACGTCGGCTATCACCTCGTCGACGAGGGCCGCGTGGCCTTCGAGCGGCTCATCGGCTACGCACCGCCGACCGGCGAGCGAGTCCGCCGCGCCGTGCATGAGTCGCCAGCCGCCATCTACATCACCGCTGTCGCCGTGTTGACGGCCGTCGCGCTCGCGCTCGTCCTTCGTCCGCTGGAGGTGTCCCGGGAACCGGCGCTGCTGCTCGCCCTGGTGCTGGCCCTCCTGCCGGCGGCGGACGTCGCGGTCTCGACGGTCAACCAGCTCGTGAACCTGCTGCTGCCGCCCGACCGGCTGCCGAGGATGGACTACTCGGCCGCCGTGCCGACGACTGCGCGCACCGTCGTCGTCGTTCCGATCCTCCTCGGCAGCGTCGAGGCCGTGCACGAGGCGCTCGAGCATCTTGAGGCGCAGTTCCTCGCCAACGAAGATCCTGAAATCCGCTTCGCGCTGCTGGGTGACTATCCCGATGCGCCCAACGAGCTTGAGCCAGGTGACGGGGCCATCGTCGAAGCGGCGGTGTCCGGGGTGCGTGCCCTCAATGCGGAATACGCGCGCGGCGGCGACGGCGGCGGCCCGTTCTATCATTTCCACCGCGCCCGCCGCTGGAACACGGCAGACCGCGTATGGATGGGCTGGGAGCGCAAGCGCGGCAAGCTGGCCGACTTCAATGCGTTCCTGTGTGGGGGCGGGGCCGACGCGTTCACCGTCGCCGAAGGCGACCTCCAATGGGTGTCGGCGGCGCGCTATGTCATCACCCTCGACTCCGACACGGTCCTGCCTCGTGACGCCGCCAGCGCCCTCATCGGCGGAATCGCCCATCCGCTCAATCACGCCGAATTCGATGAGCAGGTCGGTCGCGTCGTCCGGGGCTATGGCATCCTGCAGCCCCGCGTCAGCGTCTCCCTCGCCAGCGCGAACAGCTCGCGGTTCGCGTCCATCTTCGCCGGCCACCCGGGCGTGGATCCGTATACAACGGCGGTTTCCGACGTCTACCAGGACCTCTTCGCCGAGGGAACGTACACGGGGAAGGGAATCTACGACGTCGCCATCTTCGAGCGTGCCACCGCGGGTCGCTTCCCCGAGAACGCGCTCCTCAGTCATGACCTCATCGAGGGCAGCTTCGCGCGCGCGGCGCTCGTCACCGACGTGGAGGTCTTCGACGACTACCCGACGCGCTATCTGACCAGCACGCGCCGGCTGCACCGCTGGATCCGCGGCGACTGGCAGCTCCTGCCGTGGCTCGCGTCCGTGGTGCCGGGTCCGCGCGGACGCGGCGTGAACCCGCTCGCGCCGCTGTCGCGCTGGAAGATCCTCGACAACATGCGCCGCAGCCTCACGCCGGTGGCTACCCTCGCGTGGCTCGTCGCCGGCTGGACATTGCTGCCGGGCTCCGGTCTCGCATGGACGGTGGCGGTGCTCGCGGCGTACGGATTCCCCTGGTACGCCCCGATCGTCGTCGCCGCGCTGAGAGTCCCATTCGGCGAGTCCTGGCGTCCGTATTACGTCGGCCTTGGCCACGACGCGACGAACGCGCTCCTGCAGTTCGCCATCGCGCTGGTCGTGCTGCCGCACCAGGCACTCCTCGCTGCGGACGCCATCGCGCGCACGCTCTACCGCGTCACCTGGTCGCACCGTCGCATGCTGGAATGGCGCAGCGCCCGGTACGAGGAGCAGATGAACGTCGGCGGCCGCTCCGAGGTCTGGCGGAGGATGGGCTCGTCCGTGCTGCTCGCCGTCGTCCTCCTCGCGGCGATGTGGGTCGGCGCCCTGACGTCGGGCGCGAGCCCGCTCGCCTTCGTCGTGCTCGCGGCATTCACCGTCGCGTGGATCGTTGCTCCCGAAGTCACGTTCCGGCTCAGCGCCGAGCCGCCGCGGCCCGTCCGCGTGCTCCCGGACGCTGACCGCCCCACGGCGCTGCAGTATGCGCGCGACCACTGGAGCTATTTCGAGGATTGTGCCAGCGAGGCGACCTCCTGGCTCGTGCCGGACAACCTGCAGCTGTCGCCAGCACCGGAGCTTGCGACTCGCACCTCGCCCACCAACATCGGCCTCCAGCTGCTGGCCATCATGTCGGCACGCGACCTCGGCTTCATCGACACGCCGGGCATGGTGCTCCGCCTGGGGCGCGTGCTCGACACGATGGATCGCATGTCGAAGGTGCGGGGACACCTGCTGAACTGGTACGAGCTGTCCGACCTCCGCGTTCTCGACCCGCCCTACGTGTCGGCCGTGGATTCCGGCAATCTCGCTGGCCACCTGCTCGCGCTCGCCGAAGGGTGCGTCGACATGGCCGGCGCAGCCGACGTCGACTCGGACCACCTGCATGGCATCGCCGCGCGCGCGCGGGCCATCGTCATGGCGATGGATTTCACGTTGTTCTACGACTCGCGCCGCCGCCTGCTCTCCATCGGCTATGATGCGCGCACCGGCAAGCTCGACGACTCCTCGTACGACCTGCTGGCGTCGGAGGCGAGGCTCGCCAGCTTCATGGCCGTCGCCAAGGGCGACGTGCCCGTCGCGCACTGGTTCCACCTCGGTCGCTCGCTCACCGTGGCCGACGGCGCGACGGCGCTCGTGTCGTGGAGTGGCAGCATGTTCGAGTACCTCATGCCGATCCTCGTCATGGCGTCTCGTCCCTTCTCGCTGCTCGACCAGACCCATCATGCGGCCGTGCGACGACAGATCGCGTACGGTGATTCGCGCGGCGTGCCGTGGGGAATTTCCGAGTCGGCCTACAACGTCCGCGATCGGCACGAGACCTACCAGTATCGCGCGTTCGGCGTGCCCGACCTCGCGCTCAAGCGCGGCCTCGCCGCCGAGCTCGTCGTGGCGCCGTACGCCAGCGCGCTCGCGCTTGGCGTCGATCCGGTGGCCGCCATGCGCAACCTCGCGCGCCTGGACGCGCTCGGCGCGCGCGGTCGCTACGGCTTCTTCGACGCGCTCGACTACACACGCCCCGAGGAGGACGGCGCGCCGGCCGTGGTCCGGACCTTCATGGCGCATCACCTCGGCATGTCCGTCGTCGCATTCGACAACGCGCTCAACGCGATCGACGGTACGGGCATCTGGCAGTCGCGCTTCATGCGCAACCCGCTCGTGCGCGCGGCGGCGCTCCTGCTCGACGAGCGCGTGCCGCGCCGCTACACCATCCAGCCCGCGCAGTCCGACCAGCCGCTCGCGGAGTTCGGGCGGTCGACGCGCGAGCGCCCGGTCGTTCGCGAGTTCGGCGACCCGCACACGACCGAGCCACACATCGGGGTGCTGGGAGGACAGGCCTACAGCGTGCTCCTGACCAACGCCGGCGGTGGCTACAGCCGCTCCGGCCCGATCGACGTCTATCGCTGGCGCGCCGACGCGACGCGTGACGATACGGGGCAGTGGATCTACCTGCGCGATCTCGACCGGCATCGCGTCTGGTCGGCCGCCCACCAGCCGATCCGTGCTCCCGCCGACTCGTACCTCGTGACCTTTGCGGCCGACCGCGCCACCTTCGTGCGCTGTGACGACGAGATCGAGACGCGCACGGAGATCGCCGTGGTGCCCCGCGAGCGCGCCGAAGTCCGTCGCGTCACCGTCATCAACCGCTCGGAGTCGGAGCGGCGCGTCGAGCTCACGAGCTACGGCGAGATCGTCCTGACCGATCCGGGCGCCGATCGCGCGCATCCCGCCTTCCAGAATCTCTTCGTCGAGACGGAGTGGCTCCCCGAGCTCGGGGCGGTGCTCGCCAGCCGCCGACCGCGGGCGGCCACCGATCTCCGGCGCTGGGTGGCGCACGTCGTGGCGGTGGGCGGAGATCACGCGGCTGAGGTCTCCTGCGAAACCGATCGCGCGCGCTTCATCGGGCGCGGCCGCACGGTGCACGATCCGGCGGCGCTCGACGACGGGGCCACTCTCTCCTGCTCGGCTGGCGCGGTGCTCGACCCGGTCGCCGCGCTCCGCACGCACGTCACGCTCGAGCCGGGCCGGTCGGCCACCGTGGCGTTCAGCACGATCGTCGCCGACAGCCGGGATCTGGCGCTGCAGGCCGTCGACCGCTACCGCGACATCACGGCGTCCGAGCGCGCCCTCGCGCTCGCCGGCACCGAGGCGCGGGTGGAGCTGCGCGACCTCGACGTGACGGAGAACGACGCCGCGCTGTATCAGGACCTGGCGAGCGCGCTGATCTACCCGCGGGCGTCGCTTCGCGCGCCGCGCGCCGAGCGCGCGGCGTCCAGGCGCGGGCAGCACGCGCTCTGGGCCCACGGAATCTCCGGCGACTGGCCCATCGTGCTCGCCACGATCAATGCGGAAGTGGGCCTGCCCAGCGTGCGCCACCTCCTGGAGGCGCACAAGTACTGGCGCATGAAGGGCGTTCACTGCGACCTCGTCATCCTCAACGCCAAGGCTCCCTCGTACGTCCAGGACCTGCAGGATCACCTGACCACCACGGTGCTCGCCTCGAGCGAAGGAGGCATCCTGGATGCACCGGGCGGAGTGTTCATCCGGCGCGCGGACCTCATCGGCGCGGATGATGTGGCACTGCTGCGGACGATCGCCGCCATCAACATCTTCTGCGACGGCGTCGGGCTGGGTGACGTGCTGGGCGCGGTCGTCGACGTCCCCGCGGTGCACGCGCCGGACCGTCCGCCGCGATCGGGCACCAGCGCCCCGGACGCGGCGAGCGCGCTTCCCGGCAACGGGTACGGCGCACTGCTCCCGAACGATGATTACGCGATCGACGTGCGAGGCACGCACCTGCCCCCGGCACCGTGGGCGAATGTCGTCGCCAATCCGCAAGCCGGCTTCTGCGTCACCGAGCGCGGCGGAGGATTCACGTGGGTGGAGAACAGCTACTTCTTCCGCCTCACGCCGTGGTTCAACGATCCGGTCTCCGACCCGTGCGGCGAAGTGCTCTACCTGCGCGACGAGGAGTCGGGCGAGTGCTGGACCGCGACGCCGGGCCCGGAGGCGACCGGCGACGACGGCGCCGCTTCCGCCTACCGCGTGGTGCACACCGCCGGCCGGACGACGTTCAGCCACGAGCGGCTCGGCATCGAGTCCGTGCTCGCGATGGCGGTCCCCGTGGCCGATCCCGTGAAGATCACCCGGCTCACGCTCACCAACACCACCGACCGTCCGCGGCGGCTCTCGCTCACGAGCTACGTCGAGCTCGTGCTGGGGACGGACCGGGAGCGCACGCGTCATCAGATCCACACGGAACGCGACGCGGGGACGGGCGCGATCTTCGCCCGCAACTACTTCGTGGAGGAGTTCGCGACGTGCGTCGCCTTCTCGTGGATCAGCGAAGCGGTGACGAGCTTCACCGCGTCCCGCCTCGAGTTCATTGGGCGGAACGGCGACCTCGCCTGGCCCGCTGCGCTCTCCGCCGCTGCCCTTGGCGGCGACACCAGCGCGGGCGACGATCCGTGCGCGGCGCTGCGATGCGTCATCTCGCTCGCGCCCGGGGAGTCGACGGAGGTCGTGCTCCTGCTGGGCGCCACGCGCAGCGATGACGAGGCGCGTGCGGTCATCGCGCGCCACGGCAACGCGGCGACGGCGGGACGCGCGATGGACGCCGCGGTCGAGCGCTGGACGACCCGCCTCTCCACGATTCGCGTGCGGACGCCCTCGCCCGAGCTGGACACGTTGGTCAACCGCTGGTCACTCTACCAGGCGTTGTCCTGTCGCATGTGGGCGCGTTCCGCAATCTATCAGTCGAGTGGCGCCTTCGGCTTCCGCGACCAGCTCCAGGACGGCATGGCGTTCGTCTACGCCGATCCCGACATCACGCGCGCGCACCTGCTCCGGTCCGCCGCGCACCAGTTCGTGGAAGGCGACGTGCAGCACTGGTGGCACGAGCCGAGCGGACGCGGTGTCCGCACGCGCTTCTCCGACGACCTCGCGTGGCTCCCTTTCACCGCCGACCACTACGTGCGCGTGACCGGCGAGACGGGAGTGTGGGACGAAGTCATTCCGTACATCGAGATGCGACCCCTGGCACCCGGCGAGCACGAGATCTACGACCGGCCGACACGGAGCAACCTCCAGGAGTCACTCTACGCGCACTGCGTTCGCGCGCTCGACAAGGCGTGCACCACGGGTCAACACGGCTTGCCGCTGATCGGGGGAGGGGACTGGAACGATGGGATGAACCGCGTCGGCATCGAGGGAAAGGGAGAGAGCGTCTGGCTCGCGTGGTTCCTCGTCGCCACGCTGCGGCGATTCGCGACACACGCCGAGCAGCGGGGAGACGCGGCCGTCGTGGCACGCTATCGCGCCCAGGCGGACGCCTACGCCGCCGCGGTCGAGCGTGAGGCGTGGGATGGCGAGTGGTATCGTCGCGCGTACTTCGACGACGGCACTCCGCTCGGGTCGGCGAGCTCGCTCGAATGCCGCATCGACGCCATCGCGCAGAGCTGGGCCGTGCTGTCGGGCGCCGGGGACGCGGAGCGCGCCACGACCGCCATGAGCTCGGTGGGCAGGGAGCTGGTCCTCGACGACGCGCGAATGATCCTGCTCCTCACGCCTCCATTCGACAAGAGCGAGCACGATCCCGGGTACATCATGGGGTACCTGCCTGGTGTGCGCGAGAACGGCGCGCAGTACACGCACGCCGCGCTGTGGACGGTGCTCGCCACGGCACGTCTCGGTGACGGAGACCGTGCGTTCCGGCTCTTCCAGATGCTGAACCCGCTGACCCACGCCGGCACTCGCGCTGATGCCGACCGGTACAAGGTCGAGCCGTACGCCGTGTGCGCCGACGTCTACAGCGCAGCGCGGCACCTCGGTCGCGGCGGATGGACGTGGTATACCGGTTCGGCGAGCTGGAGCTATCGCGTGGCGCTCGAGGGGATGCTGGGTTTCGTCAGGCGCGGCGACCGGCTCTCCATCGAGCCGTGCATCCCACCGTCGTGGAGCGAGTACGAGATCGCCTACCGATTCGGATCGACGGACTACCGGATCACCGTCCGCAATCCGCTCGGCCTCTCCACCGGCGCGCGAGCCGTGGTCGTGGATGGCGCGGCGGCTGCCGATGGTGACGTCCGTCTGATCGATGACGGCGTGCACCACGTCGTCACGGTGACCCTCGGACGGAGATGAGCGCGAGCGCACCATTACGTACGCGGTGTCGCCCGACAGCAACGGTTGACTCCACTGCGGGCAGGGCTAGGTTACGAACCATGACCGTTCCGAGCGCCGTGAATATCGCTGCCCGCTTCATGAGCCGTCCGTCCTCGCGGACGGCAGGCGACAGCGCGCGCTCGTGGACCGGTCGCTCGGTGGTCACCAGCGCCACCGACCGCGTGCGGCCGCGCTTCGCCACGCGTGCCATGCACCGAACCCGGGTGTCGGAAACACGGGACGTCGCGTCCCGGATCGGCTTCGTGCGCGTACTTCGCGCCCGCTCCGGTTCGGCGACGACCTCCGACTCGCGCAGACGCCCGACCTCTTCGCTCATCAGCGGATAGCCGGGCCGGTCGAGCTATCCGACGCCCTTCCGCGTCGCTGACTCCGCCCCGTCTGCGCACCTCGCACACGGGGCGGTTTGTCTTTCCGGATGTGCCATCCATCCGGGACGTCCGACCCCGACGATCATCATCGCCGGGCCGCTGCGCGCGGCTCCGCACCACGGCAACGGAGACGACCATGCTGAGAGTGTTGAGTGACGGCGACAATCGCTATCGCCTCGAGAACGACAGCAACCTTCACGTCGGCTGGATCAACGGACGCGCCATCGGCTTCCGCGGCTTCGCTACCGAAGCGGAGGCAATGATCGGTGCCTCGACGGCGTGGCGCGCGCTCCACGGCGTGCTGCGCCGGCAGTATCCAGGCTGGCCGAACTACCAACCGTCGTTCGGCACCCTCCGACTCGTCCACGACGGGGCGTACGAGTGGTTCGCCGATGGCACGTCGCCCATCGCGCGACTCATCCGGCCGCAACGCCGAGCGTATGATCTCACGTTCGGCATCGAGCTCGTGCTCCCGTCGTATGCGAGCGAAGGCGTTGCCATCGCCGCCGCGCACGCGGTGGGCGGCGCCCTCGCACAGGCCGAGTCGGACTCGATGCCGCCCCTGCTCGCCGATTTCGCAATCGCTCCGACACGTCAGGATGGAGGCGATGCCGCATGAGCGGCGAAGGTCAGCGCGACCGGGGCTCGGCGCGCGACGAACGCGAAGCGCAGGGCCCGGACATTGGCTCGTCGCTCGTCGAGGTCCTCGCAGCGCTGATTCGTGGCCGACACCTGTCGTCCGTCGTGCCGATCGCGCTCGCACGGGTGGAGCGCGATCCGCTGGTGCGCGCTGCGCACTTCAGGGGCGACCTGATGCGAGCGCTGATGGAAGTACCGGGCGCCTTCTGGGGTCGGCATGCGCTGCTGTACGACCGTTACCGGCAAGCGCTGCGTCGGAGCGCCGCGCTTCGGCGTCGACTGCCGGTGGAGGAGCGAATGTTCTTCTGGTCGCCGCTGCCGGCGCCGGACGCGCACGGCGACGTCGCGGAGTAGCGAATTCGCGATCAGCGCGGGGCGGGGAACCACA
>Ga0070714_100001624_pt1 | contig 16354 bp, 15 predicted proteins | sample LARL83metaG_FD_65450 | JGI IMG/M metagenome (GOLD analysis project Ga0070714, IMG submission 65450) | Corn, switchgrass and miscanthus rhizosphere microbial communities from Kellogg Biological Station, Michigan, USA - LAR L8-3 metaG | ecosystem: Host-associated > Plants > Roots > Rhizosphere ...
CCCGAAGAACTCCAGGCCGAGCGAGGCGTCGAAGATCGGCCCCGCCTGCCGGTACCAGTTGTTGAGGCTGTACTTGGTCCAGCGGATCGCCGTCTGGGCGCCCGCCGCCAGCGACACCGCGATGCCGAGCGCGCGCTCGGCCACGTCGTCGTCGTCCACGCACAGTGACACCAGGCCGATCCGCTCGGCTTCCTCTCCGGTCAGCGGCTCGCAGGTCAGCAGGTAGTACTTGGCCTTGGCCATGCCCGCAAGCAGCGGCCAGCAGATGGCCGCGTGGTCGCCGGCCGCGACCCCGAGCCGGGTGTGCCCGTCGATGATCTTCGCCTTCCGCCCGGCGACGGAGACATCGGCGAGCATGGCCACCACCAGGCCGGCGCCCACGGCCGGCCCGTGGATCGCCGAGACGATGGGCTTGCCGCAGTTGATGACGTTGTAGACGAGGTCGCGGGCCTCCCGCATGGTGCGGGCCCGGGTCTCGTAATCGTCGGTCATGCCCTCGATCAGGTCGAAGCTGCCGCCCGAGGAGAACCCCTTGCCCTCGCCGCGGATCAGGGCGACCCGCGTCTCGGGGTCCCGGTCGACCACCGGCCACACGTCGGCCAGCTGCCGGTGGATGGCCGGACTGACCGAGTTCAGCCCGGGACTGTCCAGCACCACGCTGAGCACGCCAGGGGCGGGCCGCTCGAAGCGCAGGTCCGGGAAGTCGGCATAGGAATCGGACACGAAGCCTCCTCGGTGGAGCCCGGGCAGTCGAAATTGACTAAAATCAGTTATATCATTCAGATGATGTTACCGGACACAGCGTAGGCTGCCTGATTGTGAAGAGGTGCACCGGCATGGGGCTGCTTGACGGGCGTAACGCCATCATCACCGGATCGGCGCGCGGACTGGGCCTGGCGATGGCCGAGCGCTTCGGCGAGGAAGGCGCGCGCGTCGTGCTCAGCGACATCGACGCGGACGCCCTCGAGGAGGCGCGGTCAAAGCTCGCCGCCCGCGGGTTCGAGGTCACCGCGCTCGCGGCCGACGTCACCGACGAGGCGTCCGTGGCCGCGCTGGTCGGCCACTGCGCGGACACCTGGGGTGCCGTGGACGTCATGGTCAACAACGCGGGCATCACGCGCGACAACGTGCTGCGCAAGATGACCACCGCGGACTTCATGCAGGTGATCCAGGTGCATATGCTCGGCGCCTGGCTCGGCACCAAGCTGGCCAGCCTGCGGATGCGCGAGCAGGGCACGGGCGGCTCGGTCATCAACATCTCGTCCATGTCCGGCAAGGTCGGCAATCCCGGGCAGACCAACTACAGCGCCGCCAAGGCCGGGCTGATCGGGCTGACCAAGGCGGCCGCGAAAGAAGGCGCGCGCTACGGCATCCGGGTGAACGCGATCCAGCCCGGGTTCATCCGCACCGCGATGACCGACGCGATGCCGCAGGACGTGCTCAGCGCCCGCGTCGCGGAGATCCCGCTCGGCCGCATGGGCGAGCCGCGCGACGTCGCGAACGCCGCGCTCTTCCTCGCCTCGGACCTGGCCAGCTACCTGACGGGGATCACCATCGAGGTGTCCGGCGGGCGGAATATGTGAGCCGGAGCCGCATTGCGACGTCTGACCCGGAGGCCTGAGTGGACGAAGCGGACCTGAGCGACATCCTCGGCGTGGTGCGGAGCTTCGTCCGCGATGTCGTCGTGCCCGCGGAGGGCGAGATCGAGGAGACGGACGCGATCCCCGCCGGCATCCGCGAGCAGGCGGCGGCGATGGGCTTGTTCGGGTTCGCGATCCCCGAGGAGTACGGCGGGCTCGGGCTGTCCATGAGCGAGGAGGTCCGGCTGGTCTTCGAGCTGGGCTATGCGAGCCCGGCGTTCCGTTCGATGTTCGGCACCAACAACGGGATCGCGGGCCACGTGCTGCTCGAAGGCGGGACGCAGGAGCAGCGTAAGAGGTTCCTGCCCCGGCTGGCCAGCGGCGAGTGGGTGGCGTCGTTCGGGCTGACGGAGTCGGAGGCCGGCTCGGACCCGGGCGGGCTCGCCACCGTCGCCGTCCGAGTGAAGGGGGATGGGGAGGCGGGTGGGGAGTGGGTCATCGACGGCAGCAAGCGGTACATCACCAACGCGCCGCTGGCCGACGTCTTCATGATCTTCGCCCGCACCACACAGGGCGTGCCGCCGGGCAAAGGCATCTCGGTGTTCTACGTGCCGCGCGAGACCAAGGGGCTGACTGTGGGGCCCCGCGACAAGAAGATGGGCCAGGCGGGCGCCTGGACCGCCGATGTCCACCTGGACGGGGTGCGCGTGCCCGATGAGGCTCTCATCGGCGGAACGCCGGATACCGGCTACGCGACCGCCATGCGCTGCCTCGCGCACGGACGGCTGCACATCGCCGCCCTGTGCGTGGGACTCGCTCAGCGCCTGGTCGACGAGTCGGTCGCGTGGGCCGTCAGCCGCCGCCAGGGCGGCGGGCCGATCGCCGGGCACCAGCTCGTGCAGGCGATGCTCGCCGATTCGCAGACCGACCTGATGGCGGGACGGGGGATGGTCCTTGAGGCGGCCCGGGCGTTCGACGCGGGACAGGACACCACGATGGGGCCGGCCTGTGCGAAGTACTTCTGCTCGGAGATGGTCGGCCGGGTCGCCGACCGCGCGGTGCAGATCCACGGCGGGGCTGGCTACATGCGCGGCGTCCCGGTCGAGCGGCTCTACCGGGACGCCCGGCTGTTCCGCATCTACGAGGGGACCAGCCAGATCCAGCAGCTGGTCATCGCCCGCCAGCTCACCCGCGGCCGTTCATAACCAGGAGCACCTTGCGGCAGCGGCGCGACACTGGATAGTACATGTAGTACAATGGTGTCATGGAGGCTACGGCGAGGGAACTCAACCAGCACACGGCACAGGTTCTAGCGCGCGCGGAGGCCGGCGAGACCGTCACCGTAACGAGGAACGGCCGACCGGTCGCGCTTATCCGCGGCTACGGCGAATACGATTCCGAAGCGTACCCGTTCCGCACGGATCCGATGGGCGTCGATGAGTCCGTCCCCACCTTCAGCGGGTCGCCTGATTTCGCCGAGCGGACAGATGACCTGCTCACCGGATTCGGCGGAGATGCCTGACCCGCTCCCGGTGGCGATCGCCGACACATCAGCTTTGATCGCGTTCTTTAACGCCGCCGACAACTACCACAAGCCCGTCCGTGCGGGGATTGGCGAGGTCGGCCATCTCGTGGTTTCACCATGCGTGCTGACCGAGTTCGATTACCTCGTCAGCAGCAGGAACGGGCCGGACCCAGCGCGCGCGGCCCTCGGCTATATCAACGGCCGCGTTGCCACCGGCCGGTGGGAAGTTCCCCCGATCGGCCCGAGCCTGATCGCAGCACACGCACTGCTCGGTGATTATCCTTCCATCGGGCTAGCGGATGCCATGAACGTCGTCCTCGCACGGGAATACCGCACGGACGTCATCGCGACGCTCGACCGCCGTCACTTCCGGATGATCCGGCCCCTCACCCGGCACGCCGCCTTCCGGCTTCTCCCGGATGATGTACCAGCAGGCAGCTGACACCGTATCGCCGCGGTACGCATGGCGCTGGACGTAATGAGTCACCCCGATCCGTTCGTGATAGCGTGGCGAGCACCCCGAGCGCGCGTCTTCGTGCAGGTCGCCACGGCTAGAATCTCTCCCCACCGGCTGGCTGAGGCTTGGCGCCCCGGACCAGCCGGCCGGGGAGCCGGCCGGTGGGAGCACCGCCGGTGTAGGTGACGACGCCGGACACGACCGTCGCGTCGTACCCGTCGGCCTGCTGCACGATCCGCCGTCCGCCCGCCGGCAGGTCGTAGCGGACCTCCGGGGCGTGCAGCCGGAGCTTGCCGAAGTCGATGACGTTGAGGTCGGCCTTGTAGCCGGCCGCGACACTTCCCCGGTCCAGCAGCCCGACGGTCTCGGCGGTCTCGCGGGTTAGCATGCGAACCGCCCGCGGCAGGTCGACCCGGCGCTCGGGCCCGGCGTCCCGCACCCAGTAGGTCAGGAAGTACGTCGGATAGCTGGCGTCGCAGATCATCCCGTAGTGCGCGCCGCCGTCGCCGAGCCCGAGCACGGTGAGATCGCTGCCCAGCAGGTCCAGTCCCGCGCCCTCGAACCTTTCCCCGGTCGCGTTGCCGAGCGGGCGGAACAGTATCTCCCGGCCCTCGCGGGCCAGCAGGGCGTCGTAGATCAGCTCACGGGGACCGGCGCCAGCCGCGCGGGCCTGCGCCGCGATGCTCATCCCGGCGGACGGGTGGTAGTTGGGCGGATCGCCGAGCACGAAGACGCTCTCCTCGCCGGAGACGACCCAGCGCAGGAAACCGTTCGGGTCGTCGGGTCTTTCCGCGAGCAGCCGTCGCCGGAGTTCGGGGTCGCGCATGGCGGCCACCTTCTCGGCGAGCGGCAGGCCGGCGATCGGCTGGTAGCTCGGGTTCAGCGCGAACGGGTGGAACGAGAGATCGAGCCCGAACAGGGCTCCGGTCGGGCGGGGGATGATCTGGCCGCGGACGGCCAGTCCCTCGTCCCTGGCGTCCTCGAGGCCCTTCAGGAACACCCGCCACCCGTCCGGCTGTTCGGCCATCTGCATGAACGTGAACGAGGTCGGCCGGCCGGAGCGCCGTGCGATCTCGGTGATGAGGGAGATCTGGTTCTCCGGAGCGAGCGCGAAGTTGGGCACGAGCTGGAACACGCCGCGTCCGGCGTCCCGCAGGCCGTCCGCCAGCGCGAGGACCTCCGCCTCCTCGGTCTTCACCGACGGCGCGAGTTTTCCCGCCTTCGTGCGGTGCGCCAGGTTCCGCGACGTCGTGACGCCGAGCGCGCCCGCCTCGACCGCTTCGCGCGTCAGCCGCCGCATTTCGAGCAGGTCCGACTCGGTTGGCGGCTCGAGGTCGGCGCCGCGCTGGCCCATCACGAACACGCGCAGCGGCGAGTGCGGAAGCTGCGCCGCGAAGTCGATGTCCGACTCGCGGCGCTCCAGCACGTTCAGGTAGTCGGGGAACGTTTCCCAGGTCCACGGCACGCCCGCCGTCATGACCACTTCAGGGATGTCCTCGACGCCTTCCATCAGCTTGACCAGTGCCTGGCGGTGCTCGGATCGCGACGGCGCGAACCCGACGCCGCAGTTTCCCATGACGACCGTCGTCACGCCGTGGCCCGACGACGGGGCCAGCCGGTTCTCCCAGGTGATCTGGCCGTCGTAGTGGGTGTGGATGTCAACGAAACCGGGGGTCACCAGCCGGCCGGACGCGTCGATCTCCTCGCGTCCCGGGCCCACCCCGATGCCGACCGCCGCGATGCGGTCGCCGATGATGCCCACGTCCGCGGCGACAGGCTCGCCGCCGGATCCGTCGATCACCGTACCGCCCCGGACAACCAGGTCGAACGCCATAGCCATGCCTCGCTTGTCTACGTGGACCCTCATTTAGGCGGGCGGGGTGATGCCAGCCAGCCGGGCGACGATGTCCCGGTGGAAATCCGGGCCGCCGAGCAGCATCCGTGAGCTGCGCGCCCGCTTGAGGTACAGGTGCGCCGGGTGCTCCCAGGTGAACCCGATGCCGCCGTGAACCTGAATGTTCTCGGTGGTCACCATCGTGTAGCCGTCGGAGCAGAATGCCTTCGCGACGCTGGCGACAAGCGGCAGCTCGCCGCTGCCCGACGAGGCCGCCCACAGGCCGTAGTAGGCAGCGGACTTCATCGACTCGACCGTGACCAGCATCGACGCGCACTTGTGCTTGATGGCCTGGAACGACCCGATCGGGCGGCCGAACTGCTCGCGGAGCTTCGCGTACGCCACGGCCATCTCCAGGGCCCGCTGCGCCCCGCCGGCCTGTTCCGTGGCGAGCCCCACGGCCGCGACCGGCAGCATCCGCCCGACCGCCGCCCAGCCGTCCGCCGGGTCGCCGAGCAGCCGGGCCGGCGTCGCGTCGAAGCGCAGGCTGGCCTGCTTGCGCGTCTGGTCCATGGTGGGCAGCGCCCGGCGGGTCAGCCCGTCGGCCGGGCCCTCCACCGCGAAGACGCCGATGCCGTCCGCTGTCCTGGCGACCACGAGGATGAGGCCCGCGCTGAGCCCGTCCGGCACGTAGGTCTTGGTCCCGGTCAGCCGCCACGTCCCGCCGTCCCGCACCGCGCGCGCGGTGACCGAGGAAGGCGCCCACGCCCCGTCGTCCTCGGTGAGCGCCACGGTGGCGATCGTGTCACCGGAGGCGATCCCCGGCAGGTAGTCCTTGCGCGCCTGCTCGTCCTCGATCGCCTTGAGCAGCTCGCCCGCGAGCACGACGCTGGCGAAGAACGGCGCGCACAGCAGCGCCCGGCCCATCTCTTCGAGGACGACGCCGAGCTCGGTGAAGCTGAACCCGGCCCCGCCGTACTCCTCGGGGATCGCCAGGCCGTGCAGGCCAAGCTCGCCGGCCATCCGCTCCCACACGGCCCGGTCATAGCCAGGCTCCGTGGCCATCAGCCGGCGGACCTCCGCCTCAGCCGACGAGTGCTCGAGAAACCGGCGGACCGTGCGGCGCAGCTCCCGCTGGTCATCGTCGAAGTCGAAGTTCACCGTCGCCTCGCTCGCTAGCCGGCCGACGGGCGGACGGCCGGGCCGATCACCTGGCGCGCGACCTGCGAGCGGAGCATCTCGCTCGAGCCCTCGACGAGGCGGGCGACCCGCAGGTCACGCAGCCATCCCTCGAGTGGCAGCTCGCGGGCCACGCCCATCGCCCCCATCAGCTGGATCATCCGGTCCACGACGCGGAATCCCAGCTCCGTGCAGTAGAGCTTCGCCTTCGCCGCGCTCAGCCGGGCGTCCCGGCCCGCGTCGTCCTCCCACGCCGCCTTCCAGGTGAGCAGGCGCCCCGCGTCGATCTCCAGCTGCGAGTCGGCGATCGCCCACTGCACCGCCTGCCTGGTGGCGAGCGCGGCGCCGAACGTCTGGCGGTCGCGCACCCACTCGGTGGCCAGCCTGACCGACTCCTGCGCCACGCCCACCCCCCGGGCCGCATAGGTCAGCCTGCCCCGGACCAGCCATCCGGACGCCAGCGACAGGCCCTTGCCTTCCTCGCCGATCAGGTTCGCCGCGGGCACGCGGACCTCGTCGAGCAGGACTTCGGTCGGCCAGTGGTCCCTGATCACGGGGATCGGCCGCACCGTCATGCCGGGCAGCCCGGAGTCGACGACGAAGGCGCTGATACCGCCCGGCGCTCGTGCGTAGATCACGCCGAAACGGGCCCGGTCGGCGTTCGTGATCCACATCTTGCGGCCGGTCAGCACCCACTCGTCGCCGTCGCGGCGGGCGGTGGTCTTGATGGCCCGGGCGGGATCCGACCCGCCGGACTCTTCCGCGATCGCGGTGTAGGAGGTCCAGCCCTGCTCGATCGTGGGCTTGACGTACCGGTCGATGAGGTCCGCGTCCCCCTGGTAGAGCACGACCGGCGGGCTGTGCCCGAACGCGCCGCCGCCCGCGTGCGGGAAGCAGAACCGGTGCTTGCACGCCTCTTCGAGCACCACCACGAGCTGGAACGCGGACAGGCCGCCGCCGCCGTACTCGGTGGGGGCATCCAGGCACCACAGGCCGGCCGCGCGGGCCTCGGCGCGCAGGCTGGCCAGCCGGTCATCGGGGATACGCGTGGCCTCGGGTCCGATTTCCCGCTCGACGACGCGGAGCCGTTCCGCGACGAACTTCGCCGCCAGGTCCCGCATCATGCGGAGCTCATCAGGAAGGTCGAACCCGTCGAACGTCATCACACCCACCTCTCAGCTGGTGAAGGTGTCCGCAGTCACCCCAACCCGTTCCGATTAATTAGTTGTATCATTTATCTTTTCTGGAGGCTAGATCAGGTCGAGGACTGAGTGGTCGCTCACGCCGGTGGACAGGACGAACTCCTCGGCCAGGTCCAGGTGCCGCCGCCAGTGCGCGGCGGCGGCCGCGGCGTCCTCCTTGCGGATGAGGTCGATCAGCCGGCGGTGCGCGCGGTGCGCGTCGCTGTAGGCCTTGACCGTCGCGGGCGAGTCGGCCGTCGCCGTCACCGACTCCAGGGTGGACTTGTCGATGATCGACCGCAGCATCGAGACGAGCACGACGAACGTCTGGTTGCCTGACGCCTCGACGACCGCCGCGTCGAACTGGCCGTGCTTGACGATCCGGTCATGGATGTCCGCCGACTGGGAGATGGACTCGTAGATCTCCTCAAGCCGGTCCAGGTCGCGCTTGGTGCGGTGCGTGGCCGCCAGCCCGGCGCATTCGGACTCGATGATCGAGCGGGCGTCGAAAACGTCGTGCAGCGTGGTGCCCCGGTATTCAAGGATCAGCCCCGCGTAGCGGGCGGCGATCTTCTGGTCCGGGCCCTTGACCCGGGCCCCGCCGTGCGCGCCGCGCCTGATCGTGATCAGCGACTCGGACTCAAGCACACGGAACGCCTCACGCAGCGTCGGCCGCGACACCCCGAACTGCGCCATCAGCACCGCCTCCGACGGCAGCGCGTCCCCTTCCTTCAAGTCACCGTGCACGATCTGCCGGCGAAGCACGTCACCGATCAGCTCGGCCATCTTCGGCATGTGCAGGATCTGGCCCACTTCCATGTACCGGTCAGCGGCTGAAGCCTGATTCTGCGTCACGGCATCTCCTCTTATAAAGTTATAAGAATTGTACATCTTAATAATTACCTTGATGATAGTCGCTGTCGGCCGCGGCGGCGGCTAGCCACGCGGCAGGCCGAGAACGCGCTCCGCCAGCGTGTTGAGCTGAACCTGCGTGGTGCCGCCGTAAATGGATTCCGCGCGGCTGGCCAGGAACGCTTGCTGCAGCCGGCCGAGTTCGTAACCGTCACCGACGAGTTCGCCGCGAGCGCCTTCGGCACGCATGGCGGTCTCCCCCATCCGGATATGGGCGGCGCTCGCGAAGACCTTGCTGACCGACGCCTGCGTGACCGGATCGGTCCCGTGGCCGTTGATGGCCGTCATCAGCCGGAGCGCGTTCCATTCCATGATCCGCGCGTCGGTCCAGGCCCGGACAAGGTCGCGGCGGAGAACCGGGTGCGGGCTCCGGCCGCCCGCCCGCGCCGCGTCGATCATCTCGGCCACTTCGCGCTTGATGCGCAGGTGCTCGGCGAGGAGGGTCGTGCCGCGCTCGGTGCCCAGGGTGCCCATGGCGACGCGCCATCCGCCGTTAACCGGCCCGACGACCATGTCGGCGGTGGTCCTGGCCCCGGAGAAGAACACCTCGCAGAACTCTCTGCCGCCGACGACGTTGCGGATCGGCCGGATGTCTACGCCAGGCTGGTTAACCGCGATGAGGAGCAGGGAGATCCCCCGGTGTCTCGGGGCGTGCGGGTCGGTCCGGCACAGCACGTACAGCCAGTCCGCGTGAACGCCGGTTGAGGTCCACACCTTCTGCCCGTCGATGACCCACTCGCCGCCTTCTCGCCTGGCGCTGGTGCGCAGGCTCGCGAGGTCCGATCCGGCGCCCGGCTCGCTGAACCCCTGGCCCCAGAGTTCCTCGACGGCCACGATGCGCGGCAGGAAACGGGCCTTCTGCTCGGGCGATCCGAACGCGAGGAGGGTCGGGCCGAGGAGGTCCTGACCCTGGATGGTGGCCCGGTACGGGGCGTTCGCCCGGGCGTATTCGAGCTGGAAGATCAGTTGCTCATCCACGCTGGCGGCACGGCCACCGTACTCGGGTGGCCAGCCGAGGCACAGCCAGCCGCCCGCGGACAGTTCCTTGTCCCAGGCGACGCGCACGTCCCAGGCCTGGTCGTCCCACGAGAAGCCGACGCCCTTGTGCTGAGCGAACTCCCCGACGAGATGCTCGCGCAGCCAGGTACGCACCTCGTCCTGGAAGTCCCGCAAAGCTGGCGTGAGAGAAAGATCCATGGTGGTCAGCCTTCCGCCGGTGCCCGTCCAACGGCCCGAAGTCCTCGTGACGCGCGTGGCATTAAGTTATATTATACAGATGAATTGTCAGCCGTGGTGGCGAGGTGCCGATCCGGGACACCGCCTGACGGGCAAGCGGGCGTTCGTCACCGGCGGCGGCACGGCACCGGGCGGCGACCTGCTCGGCATCGGCGAGGCGATCGCCGTTCTCTTCGCGAGCCAGGGCGCGAGGGTCGCGGTAGCCGACGTATCCGCCGAGAGGGCGCGGGCGGCCGTCGGCCTCATCAGCGATGCCGGCGCCGAGGGCGTCGCGGTGGTCGGTGACCTAGCGAGCGAGGCTGACAACGCGCGGTGCGTGGAAGAAGCGGTCCGAGCGCTTGGCGGCCTGGACACCGTGGTCAACAACGTCGCGCTGTCCGGCGGCGGAGGAAGTCCCGCGACGGTGGACCTCGAGGTCTGGGAGCGCGTCATGGCGGTGAACGTCCGGGCGGCGCTGCTCACCGCCCGGCATGCGATCCCGCACCTGAAACGCGCTGGCGGGGGATCCATCGTCAACGTCTCGTCCGTCGCCGCCACGCGCGCGCTCGGGGCGGGGGCTTACGCGGCGTCGAAGGCGGCGATTCAGGCGCTGACGCGCGACTGGGCCCTCATACACGGCCGGGACCGGATCAGGGCCAACTGCATCGTGGTCGGTCACGCGCACACGCCGATGGGCGCAACCGATGAGGCGGGGCGCGAGCGCCGTCGCCTGGCCAGCCTGCTCGGCACCGAGGGATTCGCGTGGGACATCGCGTGGCCGGCCGTGTTCCTCGCGTCCGAGGAAAGCCGGTGGATCAGCGGTGTCGAACTTCCGGTGGACGGCGGCGCGACCGCGACGACCGCGCTGGGCATTCAGCTGCTTGGGCCGACCGCTACGTGACTCGCTTAGCGGCAACACTACCCGCGATAGAGATAAATATGTAAACTGATTCCCAGCGAGCGCCGCCCCGGGGCGGCGACAGGGAGGAAACGGCGATGGCGGCGAAGATCTGGGCCAACTCTGGCGATTCGCACTTTCTCGAGCCGGAGGACCTGTGGCGGGAGAGCCTGCCGCCGCGGCTGGCCGAGCTGATGCCGCATGCGGTCAAGGACCCCGACGGCGAGTGGGAGACCGTCCACATCGACGGCATGGCGTTCCGCAGGAAGCTGCCGACCAGCGTGGTGGCCAAGGAGTTCATCGAGGCCACCCACCGCGCGCCCGGTGCCAGGGACGTGGCGCTGCGGATGAAAGACCTCGACAGCGAGGGCGTCTGGTCGGAGCTGGTGTTCCCCTCGCTTGGCATGTGGAGCTCGTCCTTCCGCACGGCAGAGGCGCTGCGCGAGGCGATCCGGGTCAGCAACGACTGGGCGTACGAAACGCTCGAGCGCTTCTCTCCCCGGCTCGTCACCACCGGGCAGGTCTCCACGCTCGACATCGGCGACGCGGTGCGGGAACTCGAGCGCATCGCCGAGATGGGCTACCGCGCCGTCTACCTCCCCGTGCAGCCGCACCCGAAGCAGAAGGACTACAACCGCGACGACTGGGAGCCGTTCTGGGCCGCCGCCGAGGCGGCCGGCCTGGTCATCGCGTTCCACATCGGCACCGACCCCGTGGACCTGAGCGACGCCAAGAGCGGCAACGGCCAGGTCAAGTTCCGCGGACCCGGCGGAGCGGTGCTCAACTACACGGAGACCACCTTCGGCGGGCAGCGGGCGGTGATGAAGCTGGTCGCCTCCGGGGCGCTTGACCGGCACCCCCGTCTCAAGGTCCTGGTCTCCGAGGGCGGCGCGACATGGGTACCGTTCATCGCCGACCGGATGATCGAGGGCTACCGCCAGCACGCGATGGCGGTCTTCCCCAAGCTCAAGCGGGATATCAGGGAGATCATCTACACCCAGGTCTACGCCTCGTTCCAGCACGACCAGTCGGCGGTCGCGGTCGCGCAGCACATGGGCTACCGCAACGTGCTGTGGGGCAGCGACTACCCGCACATGGAGGGCACCTACGGGCACACGCAGGAAACCCTGCACGAGCTGTTCGACGGGGTCGACCCCGCGGTGCGGGAACGCGTGACCGTCGGCGCCTTCCGCGAGCTGTTCCCCGGCATCCCGCCGATTCCGGCGACAGCCTGACGCGCGCGCGGCCGGGAAACGAGCGAGGAGGCTCATGTCCGACGACTCCGTCCTGTACGACTCGCCGCTTGAGTTCGTCACCAGCGCGATCCAGCGCCAGGACGAGTGCGCCGCGCAGTCGGTGATCCCGCGCGGCGACGGCACGTACGCCTGCGGCTGCAGCTGCGAGCGGTGGGAGGCCACCGCGCCAAGCATCGAGGAGGGGCTGCGCCTGGCCCGCCAGCACACCGGCACGGTCTGGCCGTCCGAAGACAGCTAAAGCAGGAGTCGATGATGCCCGACGACAGGTTCCTCGAACCCGAGATCGAGACGATGCCGCGCGCCTCGATCGAGGCGCTCCAGGAGGAGCGGATCCTCGAGCTGGTGCCCTATGTCTACGAGCGTTCCCCGCTCATCCGCAAGACCTGGGAAGAGGCGAAGGTCAAGCCGAGCGACATCAACTCGCTCGCCGACTTCACCGAACGCGCGCCGTTCATCACCAAAGATGACATCCGGCGCTTCCGCGACCAGACGGGTGACCCGTTCGGCGGCCTGCTGTGCACTAGGTACGCCGACGCCACCACGGTGTTCTCCACCTCGGGCACCACGGGAGACGCCACGATCTACGGGCACGCCTGGGACAGCTACCACCCGTTCTGGGCCGCGACGGCGCGGAACATGTGGGAGATCGGCATGCGCCCGGGAGACTACGTGCTTGGCAGCTCCTTCAAGATGCGCGGGGCCATGTACCACGCCGATCACCTGCTCGGCGCGATCCCGGTCATGGTGAACACGGCCATCGGCGGCTGGGCCTCCGCCGTGGACGCGATCCGGCGCTATCGCCCGGTCTACGCGCAGTTCACCGCCCTGTCGCTGGCCGAGCTCGACCATGTCGCCCGGACGACCGACATGCGGGAGCTGTTCTCCTCCTTCAAGGGCGCCGGCTTCGCGGGCGAGCCGCTCAGCGCCAGGTCGCGGGAACAGGTGAAGGGCTGGGGCGTGGAAGTCTTCGTGTGGACCTCCACCGGGGACGTCACCGGGGCTTTCGAGTGCCGTGAGCACGACGGCTGCCACGCCTGGGAGGACTGCGTGCTGCTCGAGGCGGTCGACCCGGCCGGGAGCACGCCGGTGGCGGACGGGGAACTCGGCGAGCTCGTCGCCACCGCGCTCGACAACCCGGTCACCCCGCTGGTGCGGTTCCGCTCTGACGACATCATCCGGGTCACCAGGCAGCCTTGCGGCTGCGGCCGGACCCACGCACGGTTCTGGCCGGTCGGGCGCAAGGGCGACGAGACGGTCATCGCTGGCCGCTCGTTCGTGCCGATGGACATCTGGCGAGCGCTCGAGCAGGTGCCGGAAACCGCCACCGCGCTGTTCCAGCTGATCCGGCCCGCGCGGGAGATCGACGAGCTGAAGGTCCGGGTCGGCTACGACACCGAGATCACGTCCTCGGTCCCTGACCTGCGGGACCGGGTGTCTGAGGCGATCATGGCGGCGGTCGGCGTGCCGCCGGTCCTCGAGCTGCTGCCCGAGGCCGACCTGCTCACCCGCGGGCGCGGCGGAAAACTTCCCCGGGTGGTGAAGGCATGACACTAGCGTCCACCACGGCCGCCGCCAGGAAGCTGCCACCGCAGCGGCTGTGGGGCATCGGCAGCTACGACGTCGCCGGCGAGCGGGTGTACTTCGAGGTCAGCTGGGACGACCAGCGGCGGGACACGGCCTGGGCGCGGGCCATGCTGGCCGGCCTCGGCGTCACCGCGGACAGCGGCCTGGTCATCGTGTGCGGGATGGCAGAATCGCCCTGGTTCGACCCGTTCGAGACCGCAGCCCGCGAGCTTGGCGCACCGTACTCGACCGGTGAGATCGCCACCTTCGAGGCGTTCCGGACCGGCATGTACGCGCGCCGGCTGCCGATCACGATGATCTTCGGGATCAACCAGACGGTGGCCGAGGGGCTCGGCGACGAGCTCGCCGAGGTCGTCGCCAAGGTGCCGGCGATCGTCGCCAGGCCGGACGCGGCCGGCCTGCTCGCTGAGGCGGGTGCCCGGCCGTTCCTCCTCGCGCGGGTCGGGCCGGCCATCGCGGTGGAGTGCCCGCAGCGGTCCGGCGCCCACATCAACGACGCCGAGTGGACGCTGACCGAGCGCGGCGATGAGCTGTTCATCAGCACGGCTGGCCCGCGCGCCCATCAGGTCACGCAGGCCGCGACGGGGCTGGCCGGCCGCGTCACGGCGGGACCGTGCGGCTGCGGGCGCGACGGCCAGCGGGTGACTATCGCAGAAGCAGGAGCGTGAGTATGTCCTCATCCCGCGTCACCGTCGCGGACATCATCGCCGAGCACAGCCGCAGCTACCCCCACGGGCTCGCGCTCGTCGACGGTCAGTACCGGCTGACCTGGCCCGAGCTGGACGCGCGGGTTCGTCGGCTGGCTGGCGCGCTGCGCGCGGCCGGGGTCGGGCCGGGTGACCGTATCCTGTGGCTCGGCCAGAACTCGTTCCGGGTGTACGAGCTGCTCGGTGCGGCCGCCAGGATCGGTGCGATGGTGTGCCCCGGCTACTGGCGCTGGGCGCCGCCCGAGATGGCCTTCGCGATCGACGACTTCAGCCCGCAGGTGGTCATCTGGCAAGAGGAGGAGATCGGCGACACGGTGCGTGCCGCGCGGGCGGAAAGCCGGGCGGCCGGATCCGCGCTGTGGCTGCGCCACGACGCCGACGGTGCCGGCAGCTACGAGGAGTTCCTGGCCAGCGGCGACCCTTTTGACACGGAGCCTGCCATCGACCCGGACTCCGCGCTGCTCGTCATCTACACCGCCGCGATCAGCGGCAGGCAGTGCGGCTCGATGCTGTCGCACACCAACCTGATCAGCATGGGCATGGCGGTCGCCTGGCTCGGCGACATCGACAACGCGACCGTGTTCCTGAACACCGGGCCGATGTTCCACATCGGCAACTTCCAGTTCTTCGGCATCCCGGTGCTGCTGCAGGCCGGCACCAATGTCGTGACGCGGCGGGTCGTCGCCGACGAGGTGCTCGGCATCCTGGCCGCCGAGCGGTGCACCCACGCGTACCTCATGCCGGCCACCGTCGCGCAGATCGTGCCGCTGATGCGGGAGCGCGGGGTGGAACTGCCGCACTTCAAGGCCACTCTGGCGGCCCCGCTCTGGCAGGGAGCGGTCGCGTCGGACGACAGCCGGCATTGCCGCGCGGGCGGCGGAATGGGCTATGGCTACGGGCAGACCGAGGTCACCGGCCTCGCCATCGTCGGCGGGTACGGCGGCAAGGGCGCGGGGAACGCCGGCCGGCCATCCCCCGTGACGCGGGTGCGGATACTCGACCCCGAGGGCAGGGAATGCCCGGCCGGCGAGGCCGGGGAGATCTGCCTGCGCGGCGACACCGTGCACCTGGGCTACTGGAACCGCCCCGAGATCAACGAGGAGCGGTTCCGCTTCGGCTGGTGGCACACCACTGACCTCGGCCGGCGCGAACCGGACGGCACGCTCACCTTCCTCGGCACGATGACCCGGATGCTCAAGTCCGGCGCGGAGAACATCTTCCCCGCCGAGGTGGAGAACTGCCTGCAGGCCCACCCGGCGGTGAAAGAGGCTGCGGTGATCGGAGTGCCGAACGAGCGCTTCCTGCAGGACGTGAAGGCCGTCGTGGTACTCAACGGGACAGCCCCGGTGACCGCGGAGGAGCTCATCGAGCACTGCAAGCGCAACATCGCGTCGTACAAGAAGCCGAAGACCGTCGAGTTCCTCGACGCGCTGCCGCGGACCGCGGCGGGCGGTAAGGATTACGCGGCGCTTGATGAGAAGTTCGGCGGCGGCGGCTATCCGGGCGGCGCGAACCTCGGCGCCGGCCACTGACGGCCGCGGACCCGCAGCCAGGATCAGCGAAGCGTGGCGGAGACACCACCGTGCGTTCGGATCGCGTAGAGGTACTCCCCCAGGAACGCCGAACGGCCCTCGCAGCGCAGGATCGTGTAAATGGGCGTCGCCCAGCCTGGTAGGCGGACGGCATCAGCTCCTGGCACGCCGGCAGCCTCGGGCTCCCGCTCCGGGAATGATCCCCTGGCGGGCGGTCAGCCGCGGACCAGCAACCCGTGCTGCCGGGACAGCTTGCCCTTGGCCTCGCTGCTGCCGGACGACCCTAAGCCGTCTCGGGCCAGCAGGCCGGCGAGCAGCGTCCGGGTCTCCGCGACGTGGCGGGCCGACCGGACAGCAGACCGGGCCGCCCCTAGTCTGCCGCGCTGAGATGGACCATGGCGTCGTACAGCTGCTCGTACGTCATCGGCGGCTCGGGGATCGGATGTGCCCGCTCAGCCCGGTAGGCGTCGAGCATGAGGTAGAGGTAGCGCCGC
>Ga0070714_100001625_pt1 | contig 16353 bp, 14 predicted proteins | sample LARL83metaG_FD_65450 | JGI IMG/M metagenome (GOLD analysis project Ga0070714, IMG submission 65450) | Corn, switchgrass and miscanthus rhizosphere microbial communities from Kellogg Biological Station, Michigan, USA - LAR L8-3 metaG | ecosystem: Host-associated > Plants > Roots > Rhizosphere ...
TCGACGATGGCCGTCTTGCCGACGCCGGGCTCGCCGATCAGCACCGGGTTGTTCTTGGTGCGCCGCGACAGAACCTGAATGGTGCGGCGGATCTCCTCGTCGCGGCCGATGACCGGATCGAGCTTGCCGTCGCGCGCCTTCTGGGTGAGATCGAGGGCATATTTCTTGAGAGCGTCGTAGCCCTGCTCGGCGCTGGCGCTGTCGGCCTTGCGGCCCTTGCGCACCGATTCGATGGCCTCGTTGAGGCTCTGGGGCGTGACCCCCGATTCGGAAAGGATGGCCGCCGCCCGCGTCCCCGACGCCAGCGCGATCGCCAGCAGGAGGCGCTCGACGGTGACGAACGAATCGCCGGCCTTCTTGGCGACCTCCTGCGCCTGGCTGAACAGGCGCGCCGTCTCCGGCGCCAGATAAATTTGACCGTTGCCGCCCTCGACCTTGGGCAGCTTGGCGAGCTCCGCGTCGACCAGCTTCAGCGCCTTGGCGCCGTCGCCACCGGCCGCGGCGATCAGGTTGCGGGCGAGGCCGTCGCGGTCCTCGAGCAGGACCTTGAGAAGATGCTCAGGCTTGAATTGCTGGTGGCCGCTCGACAGCGCCGCCATTTGCGCCGACTGAATGAACCCGCGCGCACGCTCGGTGTAGTTTTCGAATTCCATGCCCCCGTATCCTCCTGGCTGGCTTGGCGGGAGGACGCGCCCCCTCGCGGAGGCGGACGCGCACAACCCTCGGCCCGACGAGGGGCCTGAGGCGTATATGGGCGCGCCGCAGCGGGGCGCAAGAGCAACCAGCGGCCGGCCGAGGAACCGGCCGGCGGGCGTCACCCGCGCCGTTCAGGCAAGCTCAGCCGGGGGCCTTTTCCGGAAAAGGGCTGTTGTCGCCGTCAGCCTCGGCATCCGCATCCTCGGGACTGCCGTCGGCACGCCCCGGATACTCGGCGCCGGGATGACCGGGACCCTGAATGCCCTGATGCTGCTGGCCGCCGCCGTTGCCGTTGCCGCCGTACTGTCCGTTCCCGCTCGGTCCGCGGTGCTGGAAGTTGCCGTTGGCATTGAGCACCCGATAGTAGTGCTCGGCATGCTGGAGGTAATTCTCGGCGGCGATGCGATCGCCGGCCGCGGAGGCATCGCGCGCCATGGCGAGATACCGCTCCAGCACTTGGGCCGCGGAACCGCGCACCTTCACCTCGGGGCCTGAGCTCTCGTAGGTGTTGTTGCGGGGCGCCATGTGGGGCTTGCGACCTTGACGGCCGCGGGAACGCTTCGAGTTTGGAAGCTGTCGCATCTCTCTTGGTTCGTTTCATCATCCCGGCCGGAAGTTCCGGCGGCGACCCCATGTGCCTTTATGGCTGCCTCATGGCAAGACCGGAAAAGTGTCCGGTCGGGGGTGGCGTTGGGACGGATTTAGCGATGACCATGTCATCGCGGGCGCAACCGTATCGGGATCAGGGCGGCTTTCCAACTGTTTTTTGCCGCTCAACCCCACGTTTTTTCTTAATTTCCCGGTCGTGTTGCGACTACGCACCGGGGGATACCAGCGAGATCGGCACGCGTGCCAGCGATGTCAAGTCCCGCGCTTCGTAAAAGCGCGGCGACGGCCTCCGCCTGCCCCAGACCGACTTCCAAAATCAAAGCGGCATCAGCGGCGAGCAGGGGCGGCGCCATGCCGGCGATCGCACGGTAGGCGTCGAGTCCGTCGCTGCCGCCCGCCAAAGCCGAGAGCGGCTCGAATTGCGCGATATCCGCCGCGAGCGATGACATATCGCCGTCGGGAATGTAAGGCGGATTGGAGACGATGAGATCGAACGGACCGGACATGCCTGCGCTCCAATCACCGAGTCGGAACGCCGCGCGAGCGCTCAATCCGAGGGCCCGCGCGTTGCCCGTGGCGACGCCGAGCGCCGCTTCGCTCGCATCGACGCCGACGCCCGCCGCGCCGGGAAGCTCCGACAGGAGAGCGAGCAGAATGCAGCCCGAGCCGGTGCCGAGATCGAGGATGCGCGGCTTCGGATTGGCGCAAGCGCGGACGTGCTCGAGCGCCGCCTCGACCACGGTTTCGGTATCGGGCCTGGGAATCAGCGTCGCCGGAGTGACGCGGAACGGCAAGGACCAGAATTCGCGCTCGCCGGCGATGTAGGCGAACGGCTCGTGGGTTCCGCGCCGCGCGACGAGCGACTCGAAGCGCGCCAGGACGTCCGATCCCAGCGGCCGATCCGACGAAGCGACGATCCCCTCCGCGGCAACCCCCATCGCCAACGACAGCAGGCGCCGGGCTTCGGCACGCGGCTCAGGGATATCCGCCGCCGTCAGACGGCGCATTGCCCGATCGATCGCTTCGCGCGCTGTCATCGCCGATGCGAGCCGTTGAATCGTTATTGCAGCTCGGCGAGACGCTGGGCCTCGTCCTCGGTGATCAGCGGCTCGATGATCTCGTCGAGAGCCTCGCCGTTCATCACCTTCTCCATCTTGTAGAGAGTCACGGCGATGCGGTGGTCGGTGATGCGCCCTTGCGGAAAGTTGTAGGTGCGGATGCGCTCGGAGCGGTCGCCGGTGCCGACCTGGCCTTTGCGCTGGGCGGCGCGCGCCGTGTCGATTTCCTGGCGCTTGCGCTCATAAAGGCGGGCCCGGAGAATCTTGAGGGCCTTGGCCTTGTTCTTGTGCTGGGATTTCTCGTCCTGCTGCTGAACGACGACGCCGGTCGGGATGTGGGTGATGCGCACCGCGCTGTCGGTGGTGTTGACCGACTGACCGCCGGGGCCGGAGGCGCGGAACACATCGATGCGGAGATCCTTCTCCTCGATCTGGATATCGACCTCCTCGGCCTCCGGCAGCACGGCAACGGTCGCCGTCGAGGTGTGAATGCGGCCCTGGGTTTCGGTCGCCGGCACGCGCTGGACGCGGTGGACCCCGGATTCGAACTTGAGCCGCGCGAACACGTTGGTCCCCGAGATCGACGCCGACGCTTCCTTGTAGCCGCCGATGTCGTTCTCGGAAATGCCCAGCACCTCGAAGCGCCAGCGATGAAGCTGGGCGTAGCGCTGATACATCTCGAAAAGCTCGGACGCGAACAGCGCCGCCTCGTCGCCGCCGGTTCCGGCGCGGACCTCGAGGATGGCGTTGCGGGCGTCCGCCTCGTCCTTGGGCAGCAGCGCGCGCTGAATCTCGCGCTCGAGCTGCGGCACGCGAGCGGCCAGATCCGCCACTTCCACCTTGGCGAGATCGCGCATCTCGGCCTCGGCCGCCGCGTCGTTGGCCATGGCTTCGAGATCGACGACCTCGGCGCGCGCGCGCTTAAGCTCGCGCACCCGCTCCACCACCGGCGCAAGGTCCGAATACTCCTTCGAAAGGCGCGCGATGTCCTTGGCGGCGAGCGCGGGCCCGGCCAGTGTCGCCGCCAACTCCTCGTGGCGGGCGATCAGCTTGTCCAACTTGTCCTCGGGTATCACGCGCCCTCCTGCGGCGGCTTCGGCCGGTTCTCGTCACGGCCGAAAAGACGGGCGATCATGCGCACCAGCGCCGGGCCGTCAAGGGTTTCGGCGTCGCTGCCGCGCGCCATCGCCTTGAGCGCCAGCGCCGGCCCGTGCAGAAGCCGCGCAACCAGAAGACGGGTGGCCTCGTCGGCGGACAGGCCCGGCCGCTCGGCGAGAAGGTCCGCGCGGACCGCGTCGAACCGTTCCCTGAGCGCCCTGAGCGCCGGCACGGCCGAGCGCTCGGCTTCCGCGAGGAGAAATTCGGCGGCGGCTTCCGCCGCCATGGCGGAAGCTTCGGCGGCGGCTTCGCGGCGGCGGGCGAGTCCCGCCTCGGCGATGCGCTCGAGGTCGGCCAGCGTGTAGAGGAACGCTCCGTCGAGGCGGTGGACGTCGGGAGCGATGTCGGCCGGCACGCCGACGTCGACCAGAAACATCGGCCGCCTGCGCCTCTGGCGCAGCGCCGCGTCGACCTGCGGCGCGGTGACGAGATAGCCGCCACGACCGATGCCGGAAACGACGATGTCGGCTTCCGCCAACTCGGCATCGAGGCCGGAGAACGGCGCCACCCGGGCGCCGATCTCCCGCGCCAGAGGCGCAACGCGCCCTTCGCTCGGATCGGTGACGGTGAGCCGCTGCAATCCGCCGTCGCGCAATCGCCCGGCGATGACCATCGCCGCCTCCGAGGCGCCGAGAATCAACGCCGAGGATTTCGAGAGATCGCCGAACACCTCGCGCGCCACGCCGACGGCAGCCGAGGCGATCGAGACGACGTGCCGGCCGACCGCTGTTTCGGTGCGCACGCGCTTGCCGAAGGCCAGCGCCGCCTGGCCGAGCCGCTCGAGCTCGGAGCCCAGCATCTCGACCGCCGCCGAGGCCGCGACGGCATCCCGCACCTGGGCGAGCACTTCGGGCTCGCCCGGCAGGGTGCTTTCGATACCGCCGGCGATCGCCATCAGGCGCTCGACCGCGCGCGCTCCATCGAGACGATGGAGCGCGTCCGCAACGATCGCGGGCGCGATCCCGGCAACCTCGGCGAGAATTGCAACGAAATCGGCCGCGAGCTTTTCCGGATCGGGATGCTGGGCGACCGCCTCGGTGCGATCGCAGGTGGCGAGGAGCACGACGCTGTCGAAACCGGCCGCCTTCAGGCGGCTCAGCACCATCGGCGCCGCGGCAGGATCGAGAAAAAGCTGGTCGGCGGCAGTAGACGACACCCGGTCACGGGCAACGCCGACCACGACAAAGCCTGCCGGTCCCGCGACCTGGGCCATGGGGAGCCCTGCGGTCGCATTCGTCATCGTCAATCCTGTACGCGGAAGCGGTCGAGGAGGGAACCGAGCGGCACGCTTTCCTGTGCGCCGGAATCGAGATCGCGCAGGGTGGCGACTCCCTTGGCGAGTTCGTCATCGCCGAGAATGATGGCCGTGCGGGCGTTGATGCGGTTGGCGCGCTTCATGCGACGCGACAGATTGCCGGAATAGCCGAGATCGGCGGCGATCCCGGCGTTGCGCAACGCCTGCACGATGGTGAGCGCCTCGGCCTCGGCCTGAGCGCCGAGCGGCACCACCGCGATGGGCCTGGGAGCCGCTGGCGGCTCGCCCGCGAGCATGGCTAGGCGCTCGATGCCCGCCGCCCAGCCGACCCCCGGCGTCGACGGGCCGCCCATGGTCTCGATCAGGCCATCGTAGCGGCCGCCCGCGAGCACTGTGCCCTGAGCCCCCAGAGCTTCCGTCGTGAATTCGAAGGCGGTATGGCAGTAATAGTCGAGCCCTCGCACCAGCCGCGGGTTGATGCGATAGCCGAGCCCGAGGCGATCGAGCCCCGAGCGGACTTCATCGAAGAAGCCGCGGGCGGCATCCGTCAAATGATCGGAGAACAGCGGCGCCGTGGCGACGATGCGCTTGTCGCTTTCGTCCTTCGAATCGAGCACGCGGAGCGGGTTGCGCTCGAGGCGCTGGCGGCTGTCCTCCGATAGACGATCGCGGTGGCCCTCGAGGTATCTCACCAGCACGTCGCGGTAGGCGGTACGACTTTCGTCATCGCCCAGCGTATTGATCTCGAGCGCCGTCCTGTCGCCGATGCCGAGTGCATCGAGAAAATGCGCGGCGAGCGCGAGCACCTCGACGTCGCCCTGCGGCCCAGCGACGCCCAGGAGCTCGATGCCGACCTGATGGAATTGGCGAAGACGTCCCTTCTGCGGCCGCTCGTGGCGAAACATCGGGCCGGTGTAGAAATATTTGAGCGGCACGCTCTGGGTCAGCCCCTCTCCGATCACCATGCGGGCGACGCCGGCGGTCCCTTCCGGTCTGAGCGTGATCACGTCGCCGGAGCGGTCGGCGAATGTGTACATCTCCTTGGTGACGATGTCCGAGGTGTCGCCGAGGGTGCGCTTGAACACCTCGGTGAATTCGAAGATCGGCGTCGCGATCTGCTGATAGCCGTAGAGCGCGGCGAGGTCGCGCGCGGTTTCGGCGACGCGGCGATGGCGCGCCATGTCTTCGGGCAGGATATCGTGCGTGCCCCGAACGGGCTGAAGCTTCTGCATGAGGTTCCCGCTAGGACGCGGCGGCGGGGCGGGAAGCGACGAGCGCGGAATCGCCCGCTTCGTCCGCCTTGGAAGCCTCGATCCTGGCCGCATTGTCCTCGATCATCGCCACAAGCTTGTCGAGCATCTCAGCCGTCGTGGTCTTTTCCTGGGGAACGCCGCCAACGTAGACCATGTGCTTGCCCTGACCGCCGCCGGTCAGTCCGATATCGGTCTCGCGCGCCTCGCCAGGGCCGTTGACGACGCAGCCGATCACCGACACGGTCATCGGCGTGGTGATGTGCTTGAGGCGTTCTTCGAGTGCCTCGACCGTCCTGATGACGTCGAACTGCTGGCGCGCGCAGGATGGGCAGGCGATGACGTTGACGCCACGATGACGCAGGCCGAGTGCCTTCAGGATTTCGAAGCCGGCATAAATCTCCTCGACGGGCTCCGCCGACAGCGACACGCGAATGGTGTCGCCGATGCCTTCCCACAACAGCACGCCCATGCCGATCGAAGACTTCACCGTGCCGGTGCGCAGGCCGCCCGCCTCGGTGACACCGAGATGGAGGGGATAGTCGCAGATTTTGGCCAGTGCCCGATAGGACGCGACGGCCAGAAACACATCGGACGCCTTCACGGAAATCTTGAACTCGAGGAAATCCTCGTCCTCGAGGAGCCGCATGTGCTTCTCGGCCGATTCGACCATCGCCTCGGGACACGGCTCGCCGTATTTCTCCAGGAGCTCGCGCTCGAGCGAGCCGGCATTGACGCCGATCCGCATCGAGCAGCCATGGTCGCGGGCGGCCTTGACCACCTCTTTGACGCGGTCGCGACCGCCGATGTTGCCGGGATTGATGCGCAGGCACGCCGCGCCGGATTCGGCCGCTTCGATGGCACGCTTATAATGGAAATGGATATCGGCCACGATCGGCACCCGCACCTGGCGAACGATCTCCTTCAAGGCGAACGCCGATTCCTGATCCGGACAGGAGACGCGGACGATATCCGCACCGGCCTCCTCCAGCCCACGGATCTGCGCCACGGTCGCCGTGACGTCGGTCGTCAGCGTATTGGTCATGGACTGCACCGTGATCGGCGCATCGCCGCCGACCGGTACGGATCCCACATGGATTTGGCGGCTCTTGCGCCGCACGATGTCGCGGAAAGGGCGAACGCTCATAGTGCGATCCTAAAAGGGGCTTGAAGGGCCGAGGCGACGGCAGCCGGGATGCCCATCGCATCGGAAATGCCCGGCGTGGTTATAGCCCACGGGGAGCGAGCGGGAAAGCGCAGCCCCCTATATATGGCCCTGAGCCGCCGTTATTCGAGAGCGGTTCCGCTCCTGAGGCGGGCGGCATCCAGCGCCACATTGCGCCGGACGGCGCCGACCTGGCCGAGCGACGGTACGATCTGACCATCGACGACGATATCGAGCCCGCCGGCATTGCCGGTGGTCAGGCGGAGACCCGACTCATCGGGCACGGTATAGGACTCGCCTGCCCGCAGCGTGCGCGCCATCACCGTCACGCCGTTGGCAGCCTGTATCTGCACCCAACTGTCCTGGCGCGCGCGCAGCAGGATGTGTCCTGCCGGCACCTCGGTCGGCGCGACCGCGGCTGCCACCGCGCTCGGCTCCGGCGTGACATCTTCCTCATCCGCAGTGTCGTTCGCCGGCGGAGCTGCCGTGGACGCGGACGAGCCGACGGCGGGCGCGCCGCTTGCGGCCGATGGCAAAGACGATTGTGCAACCTGAGCCGTTGCCGCGGGAGCAGCCGTCGGTTTGACCGGAGCGACGGCATCGGGCGAGGACACCCGAGCAGACGCCGAAGCGTTGGCTCCGGAAAGGACGGACGGCTCCGCCTGTTGCGGCGCGGCGGTTGCAGGCGCCGGAGCCGCCTCATCGACCGGCGGCTCGACGCCGACCGTCGTCTCCGGCGTCCGCTCTTCGAGCACGCCGGTAGGCGTACCCGACGTGTCAGGCTCGGAAACGGCAGGTGTGCCGTCCATCGCGAACTCCGGTGGGCCTTCGTCGCCGCTCGGCCCCAGCATCAGCCACCCGCCGTATGCCGCGGCAACCAGAACCAGCGAGATGGCGATCCAACCGGCACGGCTGAGCCGCTTGTCTTCGGTAGATTCCGGAAAAACGAGTTCGACCGAAGGCGCCGTGCCGGTGACTTCCTCCCGGAGGCGCATGGACACGGCGTCGGCGTCGAGGCCGAGATAGCGGGCCATCGAACGGGCAAAGCCCAATGTGTAGGGCCGGCCGGGGAGATCGCCGAAGCGGCCGCCTTCCAGCGCCTCGACATGCGCAGCACGGATGCGGAGCGCGTCAGCTATATCGGCGACGGTGATTCCCAGCGCTTCGCGCGCCTCCCGGAGCTCGCGTCCGACGACGGACGTGCCCTCGGCATCGTTTCGGGAAAATTGCGGGGTATTCTTGCGAGCGCGCTCGGCCACGATGGGAACCAGATAAATATGTGAACTGCACGTTGCCTATTCTAATCCGCAGTCGCCCCCGACGGGCAAGCCGTTTTGCTCCGCCGGTGCGGCGAAGGTTTGACAAACATTAAGCAAAAATTAAAGCGTGATCACAGGGCGACGCCGTGATCGCGCGCGAATGCCCGAAGCTTGTCGCGCAGACTCCGGTCGGGCGCATCGAGCAGCGACAGGATATAGCGCCGCGCGCCCTGCGCATCGAGCGAAAGCACCATCGCCTTGACCGGCGGCAGGCTTAGGGGTGCCATCGACAAGGTGCGGAAACCGAGCCCCACCAGCGCCATCGCCTCGAGCGGCTGGCCGGCCATTTCGCCGCACAGGGACAGCGGCACCCTGGCCGCGTCGCACGCCTCGGCAAGCGAGGACAGCATCCGCAGCGGACCCGGCGCGAGCGTATCGTAGCGCGGCGCGATGCGCGGATTGCCGCGGTCCGCGGCGAACAGGAATTGCAGCAGATCGTTGGAGCCGACAGAGAGAAAATCGACGCGCGCCAAAAGCGCCTTCAACTGGAAGAGAAGCGCCGGGACCTCGATCATGGCGCCGACCTTGATCTCCGACGGCACGGCGTTGCCGCGCGTGCGCTCGCGCTCGAACTCCATATTGAGGATCGCCTTTGCCTGATCGAACTCGGCGACCTCGCTCACCATCGGGAACATGACGTGAAGCGGTCGGCCGTTGGCCGCGCGCAACAGAGCGCGCACCTGATTGCGCAGCATCGCCGGCCGGTCGAGAGCGATGCGCAGCGCGCGCCAGCCCATTGCCGGGTTCTCGTCGCTCAGGCGATCGAAGTACGGCAGCACCTTGTCGCCGCCGACGTCGAGTGTGCGAAAGACGACGGTACGGCCGTCGGCCTTATCGAAGACGCTGCGGTAAAGCGCCATCTGCGCTTCGACCTCAGGATAGGCGGCACGCACCATGAATGGGATTTCGGTGCGGTAAAGGCCGATGCCCTCGGCACCGACCGTCGTCACCTGCTCCACCTCCATCTCAAGGCCGGCGTTGACCAGGAGGCGCACCTTGGCGCCGTCGCGGCTAATCGCCGGGCGCTCGCGGATGGCGGCGTAGCGCTCGCGGCGTAGCGCGCGGGCACCGAGCGCCACGGTGTAGACCTGCACGATGTCTTCGCCGGGGCGTACGAAGGTTTCCTGGGTTTCGGCATCGACGATCAGGAGATCGCCGTCGTCAACGCGGATCAGCGCATCGTTGACGAGACCGAGGACGGGAATGTCGAGGGCGCGGGCGACGATGCAGACGTGCGCCGTCGGCGATCCCTCCTCGAGCACCAAGGCACGGACCTTCTTGGCGTCGTACTCGAGGAGCTCGGCCGGTCCCATGGTGCGGGCCACCAGCACGACGTTGTCGGGCAGCGGGCCGTGAGCGACGGTCGCGTTCTGGCCGGTCAGGTGCTGCAGGAGCCGGACGGCAAGCTCCTCGAGATCGCCCAGCCGTTCGCGAAGGTAGTGGTCCGCCACCTGATTCATGCGGGCGCGCGTGTTCTCGCGCACCTGCTGAACCGCGGCCTCGGCGGTCAAGCCGGTGCGCACCGCGTCGCGGATACGCTCGATCCAGCCCGAGTCCATGGCGATCATGCGATAGGCCTCGAGCACGTCCTGGTGCTCGCCCTTCTGACCGAGCGCCGCGCCGTCGAGGAGCGCTTCGAGCGTGCCCTGCATCGTCTCGACCGCGACCTCGAGTCGCCTCAGCTCGCTTTCGGGATCCTCGGCGACGACCTGGCGAATGACGATGGAGGGCTGATGAAGCACCGCCTGGCCCATGCCGACGCCGCCGGCAAAGCGCACGCCCTCGAGGCGCGTCGGCAGAAGCGCGATGCCTTCGGCGGGAAGGCGCTCCTCGCGAGTGACCAATTCGCCAGACGATGCGAGCTCCGCCAGCACCATGGCGATGATCTGCAGCGCCTCGACCTCGTCCTCCGTGTAGGCGCGCCGGGTCTTGTTCTGAACCGTGAGCACGCCGACGACGCGGCCCGCCTGGACAATCGGCACGCCCATGAACGAGTGGTAGATTTCCTCGCCGGTTTCGGGGCGATAGGCGTATTGCGGGTGCGACTGCGCGTCGTCGAGACTCAGCGGTCGCGCGTGGGCCGCGATGTCGCCGACGAGACCTTCGCCGACGCGGAGCCGCGTGCGGTGCACCGCCTGCGGATTGAGGCCTTGGGTCGCGAACAGCTCGAGCACGTCGCCAGCGCGACGGATATAGACCGAGCACACCTCCGCCACCATGTCGACGGCAATGATGCGCACCACCTCGTTGAGGCGCTCTTGCGCGGAGGCCTTGGCGGCCATCATATCGCGCAGCCGCCGCAGGAGTTGACGAGGACCGACGGCGGCGGGGGGCTGCATCACTCCGCCGCCCGGCTTTCGGCTCGCGCCATCAAGGCGGCGAGCCCCTGCTCCAGCAGTTCGTCGATGATTTCCTCGGTCAACTGCTCGCGGGTGACGAGCCCGACGCTCTGGCCCGCCATGACCGAGCCGTTCTCGATATCGCCGTCGACCACGGCGCGACGGAGCGCGCCGGCCCAGAAGTGCTCGATTCTGAGCTGGGCTTCCTTCTGATCGAGCTTGCCCAAGCGATAAAGGTCGATGACCTCGCGCTGGGTCTCGGCGAAGCGGACGGTTGCCCGATTGATCAGCGCCCGCACCGGAATTACGGGAAACTGCGGGTCGAGCTGAATCGACGGCTGCGCGTCGCGCGCCGAGGCGCGGATGAACGCCTCCTTGAAGCGCGGATGGGCAACGCACTCGGTGGCACAGACGAAGCGCGTACCGAGCTGGCAGCCGGAAGCGCCCATTTCGAGAAATGCCAGGATCGCCTCGCCGCGACCGATGCCGCCTGCGACGAACACCGGCACGTCCGTCATTGCCGGCAGGACTTCCTGGGCGAGAACGCTGGTGGAGACCGGACCGATGTGACCGCCGGCTTCCATGCCCTCGATGACGATGGCATCGGCGCCAAGCCGCACCAGACGCTTGGCCATGACCAGCGCCGGCGCGAAGCAGATCACCTTGCGCCTGGCTTCCTTGAGACGGCCGATCGCCGCCCGGGACGGCACGCCGCCCGCCAGGACGACATGACCGACGTTCTTCGCGATGCACACCTCGATCAACTCGGCGAGCTGCGGGTGCATCGTGATGAGATTGACGCCGAACGGTTTCCTGGTGAGCGCAAAGGTGCCGTCGATCTCGGCGGCGAGCTGGTCGGGATTCATCGCTCCGCAGGCGATGACGCCGAAGCCGCCGCCGTTGGAGATCGCCGCGACCAGATGCCGCTCCGACACCCACGTCATCGCACCGCCGAGAATGGCGTAGCGCGTGCCGAGGAACGCGGTCCCGCGCCTCCACAACTCGCCGAGACGTGCCTGAGCCGCCCCGCGGTTCATGGGGTCACGCCGCGTCGAGCTGGTAGGCGGCGTGCAATGCACGCACCGCAAGCTCGGTGTAGGCCTCGTCGATCAGGATCGAAATCTTGATCTCGGAGGTGGAGATGACCTGGATGTTGATCCCCTTTGCGGCAAGCGTGTCGAACATGGTGCGGGCGACGCCGGCATGGCTGCGCATGCCGACTCCGACCACCGAAACCTTGCAGACGCTGGCGTCTGGCTTCACTTCGCGGCAGCCGAGCGCCTTCGCCTTCGGCTCGAGAAGCTGGATCGCGCGTGGCAGGTCGGAGCGTCCGACGGTGAACGTGATGTCGGTCGCCCGACCGTCTTCGGAGACATTCTGGACGATCATATCGACGTTGATGGCAGCGTCCGCCAGCGCGCCGAACACGTCGGCCGCGACGCCCGGCCGGTCGGGCACGCGGATCAGCGTCACCTTCGCCTCGTCCCGCGTGTAGGTGACGCCGCTGACCAATGCTTTTTCCACGATCTCATCCTCATCAACGACGAGCGTTCCAGGGGCGTCGGTAAAGCTCGACAGCACTTGCAGCCGAACCCGCTCCTTCATGGCGAGCTCGACCGAACGGGTATGAAGCACCTTGGCGCCGAGGGATGCCATCTCGAGCATTTCCTCGTAGGTGATTTTATCCAGCTTACGCGCCTTCGCAACGATGCGCGGGTCCGTCGTGTAGACGCCGTCGACGTCGGTGTAGATGTCGCAGCGATCGGCCTTGAGCGCCGCCGCCAGCGCAACAGCGGAAATATCGGAACCGCCGCGGCCGAGCGTGGTCACGCGGCCGTCGTCGGCGATGCCCTGGAATCCCGCCACCACTGGCACTTCGCCCTGGGCCATGCGCGCCAGCAACGCAGTGCCGTCGATCGATTCGATGCGCGCCTTGCCGTGAACGTCATCCGTCCGGATCGGCACCTGCCAACCCATCCACGAGCGCGCCTTGACGCCGATTTCCTGCAACGCCAGGGCGGTGAGGCCGATCGTCACCTGCTCTCCGGTGGCGACCACGGTGTCGTATTCGCGGGCATCGTGCAGCGGTGAAATCCCGTTCACCCACCCAACCATCTGGTTGGTGGCGCCGGCCATCGCCGAAACCACCACCGCAACTTCATGACCGGCGTCGACCTCTCTCTTCACCCGCTTGGCGATCGCGCGAATTCGGTCGAGGTCGGCCACCGACGTGCCTCCGAATTTTTGCACAATTCGGGCCATGTTGTTCGCTCTGGTTGAGACTGGGGGGTTGCGGTGGATGGGACGAAGCGAGAGCGGCACATGTCCAAAGGCGGCCGGCCCCGCGCCGCTTCGATGCGCAAAAGATAGGCAGTCCAGCGCACGGATGCTTGCCGCCCGAACGCGGCGTATACATACTCCAGCGCCGACTGGCGCCGCAAGCCGCGCCCTCGCTTGTCTGCCCGCGATCTGGCCGCCATTTCGGCCCCCGAAGGACGCAATGGACCGCCCCGAAGCCGCTTCCACGTCACGAACGTCCGCATCCGTCGATCCCGCCGAGGTGGCTCGGTTCGAAGCGATCGCGGCCGAATGGTGGGACGCGGGGGGCAAGTTCGCGCCGCTGCACCGCTTCAACCCGACGCGGCTTGCGTTCCTCAAGGACGCCCTCGTTCGCCACTTCAGCCGCGACCCGCGGGCGGCGCGACCGCTGGAAGGACTTATGCTTCTTGACGTCGGCTGCGGCGGCGGTCTGGTGGCCGAGCCGATGACCCGGCTCGGAGCTGCGGTCATCGGCATCGACGCCGGCGCGGCGACGATCGAAGCGGCGCGCCGTCACGCCGACACGATGGGACTGACGATCGACTACCGCACGGCGACGGTCGAGGAACTCGCCGCCCAAGGGGCCAGGTTCGACGCGGTACTGGCGCTCGAGGTGATCGAGCACGTCGCCGAGCCCGGGACGTTCCTGAAAGGCGCAGCGAGTCTGCTGAAGCCGGGCGGCGCGATGGCCGTGGCGACGCTCAACCGCACGGCGCGCAGCTTCCTTCTCGCCATCGTCGGCGCCGAATACGTGCTGCGTTGGCTGCCGCCCGGCACCCACGACTGGACTCGGTTCATTCGCCCGCGCGAATTGGACGGAATGCTGAGATCGGTGGGACTGGGCGTCACCGCGCGCACGGGCGTCGTCTACAACCCGCTCAGCGATCGCTGGTCGCTCAGCGGCGACACCGGCGTCAACTACATCGTGCTTGCGGCGGCGGCCTAGCGGGCGGGTTCAGGCGTCGGTTTTCGGGACGTCAGGCAGTGGCGCGCAGGCGATGCCCTCTTCGTTGAGCTCGATCGCCTCCTTGAGCGTCGCCTCGCCGTAGATGCCGCGCTCTTCGATCTCGCCCGCGTGGATGCGCCGCGCCTCGGCGGCGAATTTGTCCCCAACGTAGTCGCATTTCTCCACAACCTGGCGGTGCAACTCCTTCACTATCTGGTAATACGTCGCCTTCTGGACGCCCTTGTTGCGCTTCTGGCCGCGCGAGGGAGCGATGTTGGGCGCCATCGGCGCCTTCTCGATGCGCGTTCCGCCGCATTCGGGGCACGCGACCGAGCGACTCCTGCGCTGGGATTCGAACGTGGCCGAGTCTTTGAACCACGCTTCGAACTCGTGGCCCGCGGTGCAGCGCAAATCGAAAACGATCATCTGGGTGGGAACCGGTTGTGGGATGGCCATTACTAGGGGTGTCGGCGGCCTTTTCTCAAGGACGAAAGCGCAGCCGATATTTCACAGTAAAATTCAGATATACATATGAATTTTACATTAATATTGCGCAGAGGCGGGCGCGGACGTAGTCTCGGGTCAGACGCGACGACCCCCGAGGGCCGCCCCAATCACGGGAGAATCGAACATGACGCTCCGTCTCGGCGATACCGCCCCCGACTTCGAGGCCGACACCAGCCAAGGCCACATCAAGTCGTTCCACCAGTGGGCCGGCGATTCCTGGGTCGTGCTGTTCTCGCATCCCAAGGACTTCACGCCGGTCTGCACCACCGAGCTCGGCTACACCGCGAAGCTGATGCCCGACTTTCAAAAGCGCAACGTCAAGGTGCTGGCGCTGTCGATCGATCCGGTCGAGTCGCACAAGGGCTGGATCGGCGACATCGAGGAGGTCCAGGGCTGCAAGGTCACCTATCCCATCATCGCCGACCCCGACAAGACGGTGGCCAACCTCTACGGCATGATCCATCCCGCCCACGATCAGGTCCACACCGTGCGCACCGTGTTCGTGATCGATCCGCAGAAGAAGATCCGCCTGACGATCAGCTATCCGCAGACGACCGGTCGCAATTTCGACGAGATCCTGCGGGTGATCGATTCGATGCAGCTCACCGACAAGTTCGCCGTCGCAACGCCGGTCAACTGGAAAGCCGGCGAGGACGTGATCGTGGTGCCGTCGGTCAGCGACGACGAGGCCAACAAGAAGTTCCCCAAGGGCTTCCGCAAGCTGAAGCCCTACCTCCGGCTCACGCCGCAGCCGAAGTAGCCGGGCGCCATGCGACACGGCGCCCGCCGATCCGGCGGGCGCTTTCGTTCGCGCTCAGCGCGGCCCGGTCGGCCGCGCGAACGCCGGCTCATGACCGACGGCCGGCACCTGGCCGCGGGCCCTGTCGCACAGCATGGGATCGATCCGCGCGGTCACGAACCCGACGGCATCGCCGCCGTCGGCCAGGACCGTTCCCCACGGATCGACGATCAGCGAATGGCCGAACGTCCGCCGACCCTCGGCGTGGGTGCCGGTCTGGGCCGGCGCGAAGACGAAGGCGCCGGCCTCGATGGCGCGCGCCCGCAGCAGCACGTGCCAATGGGCCTCGCCGGTCGTCTTGGTGAACGCCGACGGCACGACGAGGTAGCGCGCGCCGGCCTGGGCGAGCTGGCGATAGAGATGCGGGAAGCGAACGTCGTAGCAGACCGAGAGGCCGACGGTTCCCCACGGCGTCGCGGCGATCACGGCGCGGTCGCCGGCTTCGAAGGTGGAGGATTCGCGGTACCGCTCGCCCGACGGCAGATCGACGTCGAAAAGATGGATCTTGTCGTAATGGGCGACGACCGCGCCCGTGTCGTCGAACAGCACCGAGCGGTTGAACACCTTGCCCGACGGCGCCTTCACGGGAATCGAGCCGGCCAGCAGCCAGGCCTTGACCTCGCCGGCGAGCGTGCCGAACGCGGACACCAGGGAGTTCCCCTCCCACGGCTCGGCCTGGGCGCGCAGCGCCTCGCCCTTGGGCTCGAGAATGGCCACGTTCTCGGGCGTCAGGATGAACTCGGCGCCGTTGTCGCGCGCATCGCGGACGAGGCGGCGCACGGTTTCGAGATTGCCGGCGATCGTGCGCCCGGCGTTGGTCTGGATGCAGGCAACGGTGAAGGGCGTCATGAGGCGTCGAGCTTGCGGTCGAGATCGCCCTGGCTGTCGAGCGCGTAGAGCTCGTCGCTGCCGCCGATGCCGTCGCCGTCAATG
>Ga0070714_100001626_pt1 | contig 16345 bp, 14 predicted proteins | sample LARL83metaG_FD_65450 | JGI IMG/M metagenome (GOLD analysis project Ga0070714, IMG submission 65450) | Corn, switchgrass and miscanthus rhizosphere microbial communities from Kellogg Biological Station, Michigan, USA - LAR L8-3 metaG | ecosystem: Host-associated > Plants > Roots > Rhizosphere ...
TGAGCTACTTCTGCACCAGCTATAGATTGATTAGTTTGGTCGTCGGCTAGTCCCGGTCGGCGGCATCGTCCGCCGTCAGCAGCGGGGAACGCGCCAGCATGATCACCCCGCGACGATCACCGCGGCGCAGGCCACCTCGCCGGGGACGAACCAGCCCTGCCTGACCTGCTCGTGGAATGCCAGCACGCCCCAGAGCACGGAGATGAGCGGGTCGGACAGGGTGAGGCCCGGCTGCGCGGCGATCAGCTGCCCGGCGTTCAGCGCGGCCTGGGTGAGGAACATCCCCACCGCTCCCGCCGCGATCATGGCCTAAATCGGCCAGTCGGTGACCAGGTGCCCGATTCCCGGTGACGGTCCGTGTCATCGCCTTCATCAGCGCCGCGGTCAGCCCGAACGTGGCCCCCGCGGCAATCGCGAGCAGGGCCGCGCGCAGCGAGCTCGTCCGCCGGGCGGACCCTTCCCGGTGATCCTCCCCGGCGGAGACACGGCGCGCCCACAGCACCAGGCCGCCGGCCAGCGCGAGGTTCACCCCGACTCCGACGAGCCACACGTACCAGTGCACCCGCGGTGCCCCGCTGCGCGACGGCGCAAGCAGGTAAAGCATCGCGGCCAGCACCGCGAGGGCACAGGTGAGCACGGGGCTCCTTCAGCTGGACGGGGTATTGCCTACCCTTGCCGTCCTCCCTGACACAAAGGGCAGGCAGCACCAGGCGGAGGACGTACCGCCGGGCGCACCGGAGCCGGTAACCTAGCAGGGTTCCGTGCCACGGCCGGGACGAGCGGGGCGGTTAGCTCAGCGGAAGAGCAGCCGGCTTACAACCGGCAGGTCACTGGTTCGAGCCCAGTACCGCCCACCGGAAAAGATGGCGCTGTCAGTCCTCTCACCTGCAATAACGCAGGAAGAGAGAAAGTCTCATGGCGCAAGCACCGGCCGCGATCTTCAAGATCCCCACAAAAATCCCACAACCCGTGCCGGATCGTCCGGCCAAGCCCCCGGTCGCGGTTCCGGCGACCCGGGCGAAGAAGACCTCCGGCCCGCGCCGGGGCCCGGTCTTCGCCAGCGGTAGCGGCCGCGCCGCCAGGTGGGGCGGCGGCGAGGTCATCGAGCTGGAGTGCGGGGTGACCATATACCCGGCCCGGCCCGACGGTGGCCGGTGGCGGGCCAAGGCCCACCTCGCCAACCGGCTCCACGATCCCCGGCCTGACGCTGCTCACCGGCCGCCGCGACCTGGGCTTTTCGCTAGCATCGCGCTGCGCGTCGGGTTCAAGGACGCTTCGCCCTTCTCCCGGGCGTTCAAAACCCGCTACGGAACCAGCCCCGCCACCTACCGCAGCACGGCCGTAACGGCCCGCCCGGGCAGCGCCTGACCCGGACTGCTGCCGCGGCGTACGCCCAGGACGGCCACAGACACTGCACATGCGTCATGCGGGACGGTCCACCGCCCTGGCCCCACCGCGAGGGCGAGTCCCGCAGATTGATCACGACTCGATACGCGTCCTAAGGGCGAGAAGTGCCGGGATGACGGCGATCCGCCTGGGCGCCGGTAGGCGTGGCGGCTCCTGCCTGGAAGGCTGCGGAAATAACGGCCGGTGACTCCGCTTGGCTCAACCGCGCATCAGGCCGCCGCCGTCTGGATACTTCATACTCCCGGCGTAGACCCGCCAGCAATACCGAATCACGCAGGCACGCTGATTGGATTAAGCAGACACGGACCCTGGCCATTCAAGTTCTGTTGCGAGCGCATCCGCCCGGCCGCGAATTCGACGACCTGGCGGCCGACGGTTTCAAGCTGGAATCGGGAGCCCTCGTCTTTGCACGCGCCGGTCACCTTGTCGAACAGGTCCGGTATCGACGCGTTGACTGCCGCGCCCATGGGGGTCGGCCAGCCGCGCAGCGCGTGGGCGCAGGTTCGCAGCGTAAGCAGCGTCGCCACGCTGGCCTGCCAGCCGTAGGCGACCGCGATGCATCCGACCGGCAGCCCGGCTAGGTAGGGACGGTCATCGTCCCGTAGGTCCTCGATGTAATCGAGGGCGTTCTTGAGCATTCCCGATACCGTCCCGTGATACCCGGGTGACGAGACAATCAGCGCGTCCGCGGTGCGGAGTGCGCTAGTGAAAGCCGTTGCCTCCGCGGACCTGTGAGGACTCTCGGGGTCGTAGATCGGCAGCATCAGTGACTGGCCGGTGATGAGCGTGACGTCGGCGCCCGCCGACGCAGCTGCCGCGGCAGCGATGCGCAGGGCGCGTTCGGAGCTTGAGCCGTGGCGCGTTGTCCCGCCGATTCCCAGGACGTTTACGGTATTCGCGCTCATGTCCGCCTCCATGATGCTTATGCGTCCGCCGGCGCTTGAATGCCGGATACCAGTGATTGGTGGTTATGTTAAGTGTGCTGCCGCCTTAGGCACGAGCCGCTTTCTGCCTGGGCGGGCCATTTCCGGCAGCCGCGTCCAAGGGTGGTGCCTGTGTGCCCGATCCGGTGGATGAGGCCGGGGAGGCAGAGCCTAGCCCGGGCGGCGCCCGGGTGCCGGTGCGGGTGCGGCGCAGGGCAGCGGCGACGGCGCAGATCGCGAGGGCGGCCACGACCAGCACGGTGTGGCGCAAGATCGCGGTGCACAGGTGTGCCTGGCACTGCTGACCGTGCTGGTCACCGCCGTCGGCGTCCAGGACCGCGGCGCCGCGAAGCCGCTGCCGTGGAACCTGCGCAAGGTGTTCCGCACCGTCAGGCGGCCCTGGGCCGACTCCGGCTACGCAGGCAAGCTCGTGACCTGGGCGAAGGCCCGGCCTGAGTATCCGGACAGGCGCTTAGCGAGTATCGAACGACGAGGGCGATTGCTCAGCGATAGATGTTGTTGCTCGAGTGGTCGCCAGCGAGCCATGACTTAAGGTCGTCGTGCGCTGTGCGTCGGCGCTCGGCGTCGGATTCGCCGATCCCGGGGGCGTCGACGGTGAACTCCAGCAGCAAACCGTTGGGATCGCTCGTATACAGAGAGGTGCAGTAGCCGTGCTCAAGCGTGTAGGTCTCGCCGGGCTTCCAGCCGGCGTCCTTAAGCCGCCGGGCGATGGCCTCCTGTAGGTCCGCGCTGACCTTAAGGGCGATGTGCTGGAACGGGGAGTGCGGCATCAGAGGGCCGAACTGCTTCTGGTCTTCGGGATCGGCGAACTGGAAGAACGCGAGGGCCCCGCCGTCACCGAGGCCGTAAAACGTGTGGCAGTAGGTGCGTACCGCGCCGAAGAGCTCATCGGCCTCCTTCCAGGTAGCGATGAGCGGCAGGCCGATGATGTCCTCGTAGAAGGCCCGGGTTGCCTCCTGATCCCGCGTCACGTAGGCGTTGTGGTGCAGTCGTGACGGCAGTGATCGGGACGTCGTTCCGGCTTCGCCGCCGAGTGTTTCCTGGGACATCGCGGACTCTCCTTCGCTTGGTCTCCCGCGTACCGGGCCAGCCAGGGGCTGGTAACAGGGGATCGCAGGTGGGCGTAGGTAAACGTTCGCGTGTGCCCCGATCACCGTCAAGCGTCGACGCGCTCGTGCGCGAGGCTCCGTGCAGCTATCGGACGAGGCATGCGGAAACCGGATTATCGGCACCGCCAGCCTGCTCGCCCAGGATTTCCGCTCAAGTACCGGCGTCCAGCACCAGCCGTCGTGGTTCGCCCCGTGCACGAAGACAAGCGCCGGACTGACGAGGTACCTCCGCTGAGCCGGCTAGCGGCGCATCGTCGCCGAGGGCGGCTCGCCGAAGCGTTCGCGGTACGCGGCGGCGAAACGGCCAGTGTGGGCGAATCCGTGCCGGAGAGCCACGTCGGTGACGGTAACGCCAGCCGCGGGATCCAGGCTGAGCAGTTCTTCACGCACGCGTTCGAGGCGGTGACGGCGGACATACGACATCGGCGAGGTGCCCAGCTGCCGGCGGAAAGCGGCGTGCAGTGATCGCTCGCTTACGCCTGCCACCTCGGCCAGGTCTGCGACTGTGAAGGCGGTATCGGTGGACGAATGGATGAACTCCAGGACCCGCCTGATCGTCCGCGGCGATGGCAGTGGCTGCACCGAGAAGATCTGCTCGGTGTAGCTATGCCGCAGCCCGAGCAGGATCGCGGTGAGCACGCCGTGCTCGATCTCCTTCGCCAGCACCGGGGGCGGATCGGCGCGACCTGAGAGTTCGAACGCCTTCTTGAGCGTTTGCACGGCGGCCGCTATCGCCTGGCCACCGTTGGCAAGGTCCACGGCGGTGTCGAAGATCAGCGGCCCGTGCAGAGGCTCGCTCAGGAGGCTGTGAAGGTGCCGCTCGACCAAGTGCTTGTCCACGGTCAGCATGAGTTGGCGCACCCCGGGCGCCCAGCGCATGGTGACGTCACCCTCGAAGCTGAAAACCGCGCCGTGCTCTTCGTCGGCGACCGTGCCGTTACCGAGCGCAGCGCCATCTTGGATCAGCATCTTGCCACCGGCGATGAAGTTCACACATACCTTCTGTATGGGCGGTGAACAGGAGATCTCCACCGCCGCGCCGTACTGCGAGGACATAAGGCCGAGCCCGTGCACGGAACGGTACCGGACACGGGCGTAAAACGGCTTGTCGCGCTCCAGGACCCTCATAACGTGCGGGTTGCCCAGGAACTGCTGGGTCTGGATCCTCGCCTCGGCCGGGTCGGCCGTGTTGATCACCGTCGGATACAAGACCTTGCTGTCCCCGGGCCTAGGTACCACTGGCGCTGACGGCATTGTCGCCTCCACATCGGACGGGTGTCCGGATTGCGTATAGCCCGCAGGATCAGGGTTTTACCTGCCCTGTGTCAACAGCGCTGCGGAAACTGGCGCAGGCGAGCGGTAACCGGATCGCGGCCCGGGAGCCTTCGCTTTTATCGTCGGAGCCTCACTAGGCATGCGCAGGAGGTTTGCAGTGACCGAAGCGGCGATCGACGTCGGAGCGGACACCAACGGTTCGCCACACGAAGAATTCCTGGAATTTCCCGGAGGACGGGTTCACCTGCTGCGCGGCGGCGCCGGGAAGCCGGTGCTCTTCCTGCACGCGGCCGGGGGCGCGGGCCAGTGGCACGAGTTCCACGCGCTGCTCGCGCAGCAGTTCGAGGTCATCGCGCCCGATCATCCTGGCTTCGGCGGCTCGGATGAGCTCGCGGACGTGGAAGGCATCGACGACCTCGTCTTCCACTACCTCGACCTGATCGAACGGCTCGGGCTGGAGCGTCCGCATGTCGTGGGGGCGTCCTTCGGCGGCTGGATCGCAGCAGAGCTGGCAGTCGCTCGCCCGGACGTCATCGGCTCGCTGGTCCTGCTGGGCCCGGCCGGCCTGCGACTGCCGGACCACCCGGTTACGGACCTGTTCCTGCTCACCCCCGAACAGGTGGTGGACGTACTGTTCCAGGACCCGGCCAAGGCGTCGGTGCTGTTTCCCGCCGCGGCTCCTAGCGTCGATGACATTCTCGCGGCCTACCGGGACATGACCGCGCTCGCGCGGTTCGCGTGGTTCCCGTTCGTGAGCGATCCGAAGCTGGAGCGAAGGCTGCACCGTATCGCCGCGCCCACCCTGGTGGCCTGCCCCGCCGACGACAAGGTCATCCCCGTCGCGCACGGCAAGCGCTATGCCGAGCTCATCCCCGACGCGCGGTACGAGGAGCTCGGGGGCTGCGGGCACGCGATGTACTTCGAGCGCCCCGAGGCGTTCGCCCAGATCACCGCTGATTTCCTTGCCGCCAGGACGGCAAGCGCAGCAGAGCCGAGCGGAGCAAGCCGGTGAAGTTCGTGTTCTTCCACCTCATGCCCTATCCCTACCTCCCGGACGACTTCGACGAGAACCACCCGAGCCCGTCGCTCACTTTCCCCAGCAAGTACTTCGACCGGCAGGCAGGAAACCGGCTCTACCACCGCTACCTTGACGAGCTCGAGTACGCCGAGACGGTCGGTTTCGACGGGATCGCGGTCAACGAGCACCACCAGAGCGCCTACGGGCTCATGCCGTCGCCCAACATCATGGCGGCGGCGCTGGCCCGCCGCACCGAGCGGGCGAAGATCATGGTGCTCGGCAACGCGATTGGTGTCCGCGGCAACCCGTTGCGGGTCGCGGAGGAGATCGCGATGCTTGACCACCTCAGCAACGGTCGCGTGGTCTCCGGTTTCGTCCGGGGTATCGGGTGGGAGTACTTCGCGCACAGCATCAATCCCACCCGTTCCAGGGAACGGTTCAACGAGGCGCATGACCTGATTATCAAGGCATGGACGTCGGACGAGCCGTTCCAGTGGGTCAGCCCGAACTACGAGTACCGCTATGTCAACCTTTGGCCCCGGACCGTGCAGGAGCCGCACCCGCCCATCTACATACCGGGGGCGGGCAGCTCCGAGACGATGAAGTTCGTCGCCGAGCATGGCTACACCTACATGTCGGTGTACGCGCCGACGTCGGTGGTGCGACGCTGGTTCGACGGCTACCGGCAGGCGGCGGACGAACTGCAGGTAGAGGCCGACCCGGAGAAAATCGCGTTCTCGGTGCCGATCTACGTCGCCGATACCGACGAGGCCGCGCACCGCGAGGGCAGGCGGCATGTCGAATGGCTCTTCCACCGGGGGCTGAAGCAGAGTTTCGCGCAGGTCTATCCGCCCGGGTATATGTCACCTGGTTCGATGCGCGGCCTGCTGCTGTCGGGGATGAAGCCGTATACCGAAACCTCCTACGAGGAGCTGCTGGAGGGCGGCTACGTTGTCGTCGGCAGCCCCGACTCAGTCGCCGCCCGACTGCAGCAGCTGCAACAGCAGCTCGGGTTCGGCCAGCTCAACGGGCTGTTCTCTATCGGCGACATCAGCCACGAGGAGACCAAACGGAGCATGGAACTGTTCAGCTCCAAGGTAATGCCGGCGCTGCGTCCGCTGGGCACCGCGCAAAATACCGTTGCTGGGAGCTGAGACCCCCGGCAAGCCGGAAGCGGCCGCCCTCCTCGCCGACCGACCGGTGCGGAGGGCGGCACCATTCCGCGAGCCTTTGGTCCGGGAACACAGTCAAATTTAGCGGACAAATGTCCGCTGTGCGGTCGAAGGATGGTCTCATGGAGTACCCAGGAAAGCCGCCATGAGCCGGCCGCCGGCACGCGAGCCCGTCATCCTGCTCGTCCACGGCGCCCACCACGGTTCCTGGTGCTGGGAGGAGGTGACGAAACGGCTGGGCGCGGCCGGCGTCCGCAGCCACGCCATCGACCTCCCCTTTACCTCCTTCACCGACGACACTGAGACCGTCCGTGCCTCCGTACGCGAGGCGGCACGACACGGCCCCGTGCTGCTGGCCGCGCACAGCTACGGCGGCCTGCCGGTCTCGGCCGGAGGGCACGCGGCGGCACGCCTGGTCTACATCGCCGCGCGGATGCCGCTGCCCGGCGAGTCCCCGGCACAGCTGACGCCCACCTGGAACGACCCCGCCTTCCACCGGTCCGTACGCACGGACCCCGACGGCACGGCGACCCTGCTGCCCACCGCCCGGAAGGCGCTCTACTCAGCCACGCCTCCTCGATACGCCGAGCGCGCGGCGGCCCTGTGGCGGCCGATGCGCAGCCGGGTGCCGGACACGCCCCTCAGCGACCCGGCGTGGCTGACAGTCCCCAGCGCGTACGTCGTGTGCGCCGCGGACCGGACCGTCCGTCCCCAGGCACAGCGAGCCTGTGCCGCACATGCCGCCACACACGCCGAACTCGACTGCGACCACTCGCCGTTCTACTCCGCGCCCGAGCCACTGGCCCAGTTTCTCGCCGCGCAGGCCGCTCTCGTCGTACCTCAGTGAGAATTCGAGGCGGGGTGCGACCGAACGCATGTGAAGCAAGTTGTGACACACCCCCGGAACCGTGGCGCCGCGAGGGGTCCTACGGCATCGCCGAGGAGGGCCTGGCCCCGGCGCTGAACTGGTCCCTGGCGGGCTGCGCAGGGAGTGGTACTGATCACTCCACCAGTACGGCACCTCGTCAGCCGGGACCGGCTGCCCGAGGATCGCCGCCGCCACCCGGTCGGCCTGCTGGACGGCGCTTGTCCAATGCTCGGACGGCGGGCGATGCACGCGGCGACGCCGCCGACCGCGTATACGCCGGACTCGGTGGTCCGTCCACTAGCGTCGCACAGCACGCCGTCGGCGACGGCAAGCCCGCTTCCGTCGAGCCAGCCCATGGCCGGGACGGAACCGACCGCCTGGAGCACGACGTCGGCCTCAAGCAGCTCGCCTGAGAGGCCGTTCGAACCCCATGAGACCGACGGTGAGGGCCGTCGTGCGGTAGCGCTGACTGTGCACCTGCGGCAAACAGCAGTGCGCGTGCGTGATAGGCGCCGATGAGGCCGCGACCTACGCTCCCTCGCAAGGCCTTGGAGAGATATCCGGGTTTCGCGCGTGGCCCCCGCCCGCGCCCATAGACCGCTTCCGGCGATGCGCCGGAGCGGCTGACAAGGAGAGAACGCGATGGCTGCGACGACGCCTGCCACGGGTACATTCCCGAGCCCGGGCTGGTCCGCGGACTGGAAACGCGGGCACCGCGCATCTTCGCCCCGCGCTGGTGGTCGGTCGTTTCCGCGCTACGCGGGATCGTGAATCCGTTGACCGACTCGGTGCTCGACCGTGATCGCACCACCCACGACCTGATCCGGCAGATCGAGCAACAGAGGATCACCAGCCACGCCTAAAGGACGTGATGGGACGGGCCAGCGTGCCTCGTCTGACCGTCCGGGGTGACCGTTAACCAGCGGACCGCGGAAGCGTTCTACTGGGTGGGGCCGCGCCTGGACGTACGGCACCAGCGCGTTCGCGTGCTGCCGCTAAATACCTTGGCTGGGCGGCAGGCGGTAGGCGCGGTTACGGCTGGCGGGCGGGGCGGTGGCGGTGAGCCGTCCCTGTCCGACGAGCCGTGCGAGGTGGCGGGTGGTCATGGCTTTGCTGAGGCCGGTGGACTGGGCGATCTCGGCGGCGGTGAGTTCCGGCTGGCTGGTGAAGAGTGCCAGGATCTCGGCGGCGCGTCCGGTCGGCGGCGGGTAGGTCTGGCTGGCATGGGGTGCGGTTTCGCCGGGGGCTTCGCGCCCGGTGCGGGTGAAGGTGACGGTGAAGTGGCTGATCGCGTTAGAGAACTTGACGGATGCTGAGCCGGAGCGGCGCAGCTGCTCCAGCATGGTGGGGATGCCGGTGCCGCGGTTCTCGCAGATGACTCGGTCGCTGTCAGGAAGCTGGACTTCCTGCAGGAGCGCCGACAGGACCGGGTTGCGGGATGAGGTGACGCCCTCGGTGCCCAACTCGGCCTCGGCCACGGGACCGAACAGGCCGCCGGGGTTGCGGACCAGCAGTCGTGCCGGGTACATCTCGACCTGGACCTGCGCGCCGCGGGACGGCGGGGAGTAGTCCCGGTGCATGATGGCGTTCACGATTGCCTCGCGTAGTGCCTCGACCGGGTACTCGTAGGCGTCCTCCCGGCCCACGCCGCGCACCGTCCCGGCCACGCGCATGTTCCTGGTGATGGCGTCGACGGTGTCGGAGACGATCCACGGGATCGGCCCGTTCAGGGACCGGTTGTCGATGAACCGCGGGCCGCCTTCGGGTACCGACCCGATGTGGTCGGTGGGCAGGACCACGAAGGTGACGTCCAGCTGCGGGAAGAACTGCTGCGGGTAGGTCCCGAGGGTCAGCAGCCCGGCTAGCGACGGCACCAGCGTGCCGGAGTCCGGGGTGGCCGGGACCAGGACGCCCAGCCGCTGCAGGGCGGTCTCGTCAGGTACCGACCGGAACGCCCGGGGCTGGCGGCGGCGCATCCGCCGCAGCAGGGCCGTGACCGCGTCCTCGTCCAGGTCGGCGGCTGACGCGCCGGCGACCGGTTCGCGGTCGTCTCGCGGCTGACCCCGGTTGGCGTGCAGCAGTCCGACTTCGTAGTCAGACAGCTTCCGGTCGCCGTCGCCGCCCCGGACGAAGGACCCCTGGTACTCGCCCCGTCCGCGCACGTACGCGGGCTTGGTCAGCGGGCTGATCTCGGGTACCTCGGTCACTACGACACTGGCGCCCTCGAACGGGAGGATGCCGATCACGGACCTGACCGGAGGGAAGATGTCGTCCGCGCACGCCCTGGCAACCGCGTCCCGCGCGCTCACCGCGTCGAAACCCGCGGCCGGCCGGAACCCTGCCTTCTCGTCAAGGCCCAGGATCAGCGTGCCGCCGGAGCCGTTGCTGAATGCGCTGAGCGTCTCAGGGACTGACTTCGGTAGCTTCCCGGCTGCCGCCTTCACCTCGACCGAATGCGTATCCGCCCCGGCGAGACGGAGCTCGGTGACAGTACGAGCCAGGTCGCCGCTGTCCACAGGCACCTCCGCGCTCCTCCAGGCTGGACCGCCCGGCGGGCAGTCGTATCGGCAGGCAATTCAGCGTCAGTGTACACTCAGTCTACTCGACAATGCGACTGATAGTAGACTGATGGACACGAGGGTTACGCCGGCGCCGGGTACCTTGGCACGATCGTGATGGCGACCGGGCCCCGGCCGATTCCGAACCCGCCGTAGTACTGGTTGGTCGCGGTGATGATGGATTGCACGGAGCCGAAGAACCCATCATCCGCGCTCATGATGAACGCGAGTCTGCTGTCCGGGGTGACCGCGACGGCGCGGGGGTATGACGGCCAGTATTCCTTGACGATCGCAGTGGGGGCGGTGCTGAGCGCGAACACCGTGTTGTTGTGCCGGCCGGCCCAGGTGGCGGTGACGTAGAACTTCGTGCCGTTCGGCACCATCGTCATGGACATGGTGGTGGCCGTGGGGCCCAGGTCGACGGGGCGGCCGGGTGTGTTCCTCGCGGTGCTGATCGGGGTCACCGTGGCCCTGACCTGCGTCTTGGGGGCCGCACCGGTGCTGGCGACGTAGGCGGTCTTGCCGTTAGGCGAGAACACGATGGCCAGGGGGCCCAGGCCGACGGGGACGGGCTGGCCGGCCTTGCCGGTGGCGGTGCTGATCGGGGTCACCGTGGTCACCGTCTTGCCGGGGTCGCTGATGAACGCGTACAGCGTCTTGCCGTTCGGTGAGATCGCCAGGTGGGCGGTGCCGTTTGGGTCTTTGGGCCCGAACGTGATCGGGCGGCCGGGTGTATTGGTGGCCGTCCTGACCGGGGTGACCGTGCCCAGCGCGCTCGCGACGTAGACGGTCTTGCCGTCGGGCGTGATCACCAGCGGAGACGGATGCGCTCCGGGGCCGGGGCCGAAGGTCAGCGGCTTGCCCGCCTTGCGGGTGACGGTATTGACCGGGACGACCGTGTTCACGCTCGTCGAGACGGCCGTGGTGGTGACGTAGAGCGTCTTGCCGTCCGGCGTGATGGCCAGGCCGGCCGCGCCGTGCGGAACCGCGATCAGCGGTCCTGCCTTGATGTAGTCGGTGCCGATGGGTGTCACCCCGGCGGTGCTCGCGACGTAGACGAACTGGTTGTTCGCCGAGGCCAGCAGGGCGCTGGGGCTGCCGGCGACCGGGATGGGCTTGCCGGGGTAGCCGAGCGGGGTGATCCGCGAGGCGTCGAATGGCACGACGTCGTTTGAGCCGCTCTCGGCGACGTACGCGAACGGGGTCCCGGGCGGCCCGGCACCGGCAAGGGCGCTGGCGCTGGCATTGGCGGAGATCCCGGCGGTGCCGGCGAGGGCCAGGGCGGCGACCGCGCCAGCGAGCCCGGCGGCCCGCGCCACGGCAGCACGTGGGCATGCGGTGATTGAAATCGGCATCATTCCCCCAGAGGTTTATGTCCGATCCGTCATTCGGGCCAATTCCCGCGGTTGAAATAGCGTCGGACTGCCCCTATCGCTAGTTAGCCTGCGCCCGGTGGATCATACAAGGGCTGGAAGTCCTGACTGAATAAAGTCGATGGTCGCCGAATCGTGCCCGAGTTAGAATTTATTGCGAACGTGACCGTCCACCAGATGAGCCCGGCTGTAAACCGCGCTCCCTTCTCCTGGCCTTAGCTCGTCGGCCAGCATGCCCTTCCCGGCGTCATCATGAGGACGGCGGAGACGCCAAGCTAAGGGCGGCGAGCCGCTCCGCGAGCGGGCAGGGGGCCGGGGTGCGGCGGGGTAGACCGTCCTGCGGCGCTTGCGGCCTTTCGGCGCCTCGGCGAACAGGTGCCCGGCGACCTCGACCACCTTGCGGTCCACGGTGATCTCCCGCCCCACGGTGTCTACTTGTGCGATGGTCAGGGCGACCAGCGAAGGCAACCACGGGAGATCTGAACGGGGGCGGGGAATCCCGGCCGATGAGTCAACTCGTAGGCAGCGGTTCGGCCGGGCTTGAACAGCGTGCGGATGTGCCTGGGACCGGCATAATCGCTGCCGCAACGTCCTGGTGAGCCCGGCTGTCACAAGGCATCGTGCTCCAGCACCGGCTTAAGCGCGTCCATGCCGTGTGCTGCATGGTGCCTCACAGCGCCCTTGCTGATCCCCATTGCCGCGGCTATCTCGGCATCTGGCAAGCTGGCGTAGTACCGCAGCACGATCGCCTCGCGTTGTCGGCACGGCAGGCTGCGCAGGGCGGCGAGGAACGCCGAGTGCTCCAGCAGCGTCACGGCCCCGGGCTCCGCGCTCGGCTCGTCCCGGGCGTACGCCGGCACCGTCCGGCCGGCCACGGCGCGGCGCCTTAGCACTGACCGCGACCGGCTGACGAGTTCCCGCCGCAGGCGGGACAGTGCCTTCCCGTCGTCGCGAGGCAGTCTCAGGCTGGCGTGCACCGCGACGCAGGCTTCCTGGACGACATCCTCGGCCGCTGTCGTGTCATCCAGGAGAAGCACCACCAGCCGCACGAGGGACAGGTACTCGCCAGGGCCGACCCCGATGAGCACAGGATCAGCCTCCCACCTAGCCGGCGCGGCCGCCGCGGTCGGCCCCGGCTGGAGCGGCTCCGGGCCCGGTCCCCGCGACCGGGTCACGGGCCGGGGCAGACGGAGCGGCGCAGGCGATCGGTGACGGTGATTGCCTTATGCATCGTCTCTGGCAGCCGTCCCATGCGGGCACTCCCCGGTCTTGAGCTGACGGACCTGCCCGGCAGTCAGGAAGCCGGGCGACCCGTGCAGGGACCGGGCACGGATGTACCGAGGCCGCAGTATTCCTCCCGAGGCGGTGACCGATCAGGCGGCAAGAGCACTCGCGGCCTCGCTCTGCAAACCTTCCGTCCCCGGCACGATGCGGTCTAGGGTCAAAGGTCCCGATGGAGGCACCGACCAGCGCCACGGCCGGGACGGGGAACCTGCGCGGATGGGCCCGGCGTGCATCGGAGGGCGCGGATTCCGGGTCGAGGCTGGGGCAGTGAGGCATCAGGCGGGTCGTGCGTGAGGTGCCGGGTGATCCAGTCGCGGGCCAGCCCGGTGGCCCCGTTGAGGGTATCGGGTTCTGCGAACAGGTGGCTCGGGGCTGTGCCTGCTGCGGCCGCTGCCGTGGGCGAACACCACGATCCCCCCGGGGGGTGTTCTCGGGCACGGTCAGGTCGCCTGGCTCGCCCCCCGCGCGGCGGCCTGCGCCGCCGCGGCCTGCTCAAGGCAGGCCAGGACCTCCTCATCCGAGACCTCAGGGAAGCTGGCGTAAAACTGGCCGATGGCGGAGAACCCTGGCGGCGTGCCGACGCATGCCATCTCGTCGGCCGCGCCGCCGATTCTCACCTGCCACCGGGGCGGCGCGACGGGCACCGCGAGCACGACCCGGGCCGCGCCATGCGCCCGGGCGACCTGGCAGGCAGCGCGGGCGGTGGCCCCGGTCGCGATGCCGTCATCGACGATCACGGCCGTCCGCCCGTCCAGCGGCAGGCGTGGCCACCGCGCCCGGTAGCGCGCGGCCCGGGCCTTCACCGCAGCCCGCTCCCGGACCAAGGCGGCCGCTTTGCATTGTCATCGTCCGCACCCGCTCCGGGTGGCGTAGCAGGAGCACCTGCTCGGCGTCTGTGCCGTAGGAGATGCCCATCAAGTTGACCCTCACCCCCAGGCGAGTGCAGACCGCCCTTTTCGGCGCACTGGTCAGCCGTGCCCTCGATGAGAAGCCGCGCTAGCCATCCGGGAGGCAGCGACTACCGCCCGCGTCAGCTGTCCAGGGCGAGCGCGCGGGAGACCTCGGTCAGCAGCGGCGTCCAGCGCGGGTCGGGGCCGTCGAGCCCGTTCCAGAGCATCGTGTCGCAGGTAAAGGCGAAAGACACGCCCCGTTCTGGATGGGCGAACGCCAGGCGCCCGCCCGCACCGGTGCAGCCGAAGCACCCGGGGCCGAGCATGGTGACCAGCGGCGGGCCGGGCAGCTGGAAGCCTAGCCCGAACCGGGGCGGCGTGCCGGTGAGCACCGCGAACTCGGGCACGGTCGGCACCGCGTCGGTCTGCGGCGTGCGGGCCGCGGCCACGGTCGCGGGGGACAGCAGGCGCACGCCGTCAAGCTCCCCGGTGCAGGCCGCGAACAGCCGGGCGAGTCCGCGCGCGGTCCCGATCCCGTTCACGGCGGGGATTTCCGCCGCGTGGAAGCCGCGGGTGTTCCACACCGGGTCGCCGGGTCCCGCGTCCCCGCGCGGGGGCGCGAGCATGGCCCGGGCGAGCGGCGACCCGGCGTCAATGCCGCGCTCGGCGTACAGCCGCGGCAGGTCGGGAACGTCTGGTATGAGTCCCGGCGGCAGCGCGTTCGGCAGCACCCGGTGCTCCTGCCCGGCGGGCAGTCCGATCCAGTACTCCGCGCCGAGGCGCCCCGTCGCCTGGGTGGCCAGGAACTGGCCCGCGGTCTGCCCGCTCACCCGCCTGATCACCTCGCCGACCAGGTAGCCGAAGGTCACCGCGTGGTACCCGGTCCGCGTGCCCGGCTCCCACAGCGGCTCCTGCGCCGCGAGCAGCCCGGTGATCTTCTCCCAGTCCAGCAGGTCGGCCGCGGTGACCCGCGCCGCCGGGTCGAAGACCGGGAGCCCCGCCTGGTGGGTGAGCAGCCAGCGCACCGGGATGCGGCCCTTGCCGGCCGCGGCGAACTCCGGCCAGTACCCGGCGACCGGCGCGTCGATGTCGAGTTCGCCCCGCTCGGCCAGCATCATCGCGCACAGGCTGGTGACGCCCTTGGTGACTGAGGCGGTCATCACCAGCGACTGCCCGGTGAACGGCTGCCCGGTCGCGGTCGACCGCCCGCCCCACAGGTGCAGCACCTCCTCACCGTCGGCGTAGAGCGCGGCGGCGCAGCCGCCGGGATGCGCGGCGATCACCCGGGCGAACGCCGCCTGGACGCCCTCGAAACCCGGCTTGGCGTAGCCGCCGGCGTTACCGCTGTCTTCGGCTGTCATGTCGGCCTGACCGCTCCTTCGCGGGAAGAGAAGCAGAGTTAAGCGGAACGAGGGCGGGCTGAGCGGGCCCGGTCCCGTGCTCGCGCGAGCGGGGAGACCGGGCCCGCTGGCCAGGCCGGCTCAGCCCGCCGGGTACAGCTCAGGCAGGTACCACTCGCGGCGCCCGTTAGTCTCGGCGTTGGAGCCCGCGATGCCCTTCACGCCGAACGCCACGAACGGCGTGGAGACCGCGATCGCGAACCAGGCCTGGTCGGTGACGTAGCTGACCATCTGCTGAGAGTACGTGCCGGCGGCCGTGGCGCTGAGCGGCAGCAGGGCGTTGTAGGCGCCGTCCAGCACAGTGCTGGTGGTGTGCAGCGGGTTGAACTGCGTCGCGTGCGGCCCGATCAGCAGGTCGTAGAGGAAGTACCCGGGCAGCCCGCCGAAGCCGAGGATCGACGTCTCGTACTTCCCGCTCGCCAGCTTCCCGAAGTAGTCACCGATGTTCGCGGCGGCCACCGGGACGGCGTTGATGCCCACCGCCCGCAGTTCACCGGAGATCGCCTCGGCCAGCGTGTCGAAGCCGAGCGCGGTGACGTCGAGGATGTGCATGGTGAACCCGCGGGCGTACCCGGCCGCGGCGAGCAGCTGCTTCGCCTTCGCGGGATCGTAGGGGTAACGGTTGGCCAGCGACGAGACGTAGCCGTCGTCGCCGGGCAGCGCGATCTCATCGTTGGGCTGGCCGTTGCCGGCGTACACCGCCTGGTTGAGCGCCTGGCGGTTGAGCGCGTAGTTGATGGCCTGGCGGACCTGCACCTTGGCCAGGGCCGGGACGATCGACCCGGCGCGGTCGTTGATGGCGAGGCCGTAGAACGCCTGCAGCGGCATGGTGACGTTGAAGCCGCCGGCCTTGGCCGTCGGGATGCTGCTCACCTGCTGCTGCACCGCGAACTGTATCTGCCCGGACTGCATGGCCTGGAGGGTCGTGGTGGGGTTGGTGATCACCCGGATGACGACCTTCTTCCAGTGGACCGCCTTCGGGTTCCAGTAGTAGGGGTTCGGGGTGAACGTGTAATGGTCGCCGGCCACGGTCTGCGACGCGTCAAG
>Ga0070714_100001627_pt1 | contig 16344 bp, 14 predicted proteins | sample LARL83metaG_FD_65450 | JGI IMG/M metagenome (GOLD analysis project Ga0070714, IMG submission 65450) | Corn, switchgrass and miscanthus rhizosphere microbial communities from Kellogg Biological Station, Michigan, USA - LAR L8-3 metaG | ecosystem: Host-associated > Plants > Roots > Rhizosphere ...
CGGCTCCTTGCCATCGGCGGGCGGACGAATGTAGGCCGGGAAAAATCCCGGATGATAACCTTCCAGGATCGCTCCGATCGCCCGCAGCGATCCAATGTTCGGAGTAGTGAGCACCAGATGTCCCCCCGGCCTTAGAATCCGGTTGATCTCCGACATCATGTGCATCGGATCTTCTCTGAGATGCTCGATGAGCTCGCAACACAGGACCGTCGAGAAGTATTCGTCCTCGTAAGAGAAGCGATCCTTTTCCGCATCGAACAATTCGATATCGCAACTGAATTGTTCACCCGCGCTGGACGTTATGGTACGAGGCTCCACTCGGCCCGCAGGTCCGTAGTAGCAGCCATGCACCTCGCCATAGCCGAGCCGTGTCTGGAGCGCCGGAGTGATTTGCAGATACGCGCCCATTTCGAGGATCCGATCGCCAGAACCGCCCGGCGGCGTGATCGCCAGCGTCTTTTCGAAGCGGGTCAAATGCGTTTCGATATAGCTCTTCGCTACGGAATCGGGCGCCCAGGAGAGAATATATTCGGGCTCCGCCGCCACCGGCGCAGGCTCGCGGGCGGGCTCGCGGGCAGGCTCTGCAACAACCACTGGAGACGATGAAACAAGCTCACGACCATTGGCGACATGCTCCAGGAACTCGGCGTACTTTTTCGCTACCGTCGGCCAGGCGCACTCCGTTTGCACCCACTCCCGCGCTCTGGCGCCCATTCCACGGCGAAGCTCGGGGCGGCTCACCAACATATTCAGAAATTCGAACAAGTGATCTTCTTCGCCGGCGCCAACGTGCGCTTTCAAACAGATGCTATCCGGCAGCTCGCTGAATGAGCCGACGTCCGAAACGATCACCGCTTTACCTAATCCCAGCGCGCGCATAAGCGTGCCGGAATTTTCGCCGACGGTGGGATAACGCAGGTTCAAGATAATGTCACATGCCGCCATGTAACGGACGAACTCGTCGATGGGGCGGAAGCCCAAGACTCGCACATTGGGCGCAAGGCCGAGCGACTGGATCAGCGATTCGAGCGCGAATTCAGGATGCGGCTCACCCACCAGAATCATCTTCACTCTGGGTTGGACGCGCACCAACCTGCGGAACGCGCGAAGCGATTCGGCGATTCGCTTGTAAGGCTTGAGAAATCCGAAAATGCCGATCAGAGGTGTGACTTCATCCAATCCTAGCCGCGTGCGATACTCCATGCGGCTGGCTTCCGGAATCCACGCACCATGAGGAATTCTGGCCACCGGCCCTTCGAAACCCGCATTCCGCAGCTCGGATTCTACGCAACCACTGTGCACAACCGCCGCTTTCGAGCGCGACAGTAGGCGGCGCAGCATCGGTACGCCCTCGTAATCCGGCCCGACTTCGAGCGCGCGTACGCGCTGGGCGTATTCGAGCGCATCCGAACCACCTTCTTGCTCGATGGCCTGCATATAGGCATCCCAATCGCCGCGCCTTATGGTCATGTCGGCGATCAAGTGGTGCAGGTTGGCCTCATGCACTACGACTACGCCGGGATGCTCCAGCGCGGTTTCGTAACAGAAGTCGTGATGCGCGTTATTGCCAACCTGATAGAGCAGGGCGTCGAACTTGCGGGAATCGAACTTGGTGGGCCTCGTCGAAAATGCTTCCACGTCCACCAGCTTTCGGAGTTCGTCCAGCAAGGCGGCGGAGTAGTCGGCGATTCCGCTTCGGGCAGGCGGCAGCGGAGAAAAGAACGCGAGCTTAATTGACACGGATAACTACGGAAGAGTTCTCAATTATCTTACAAGCTCCATCGAGAACGTGCCGAGCGCCAATGGGACTCGCACCAGAACCGGGGTGCGCGCTCGGTCCTTCAAGAAAAAGACCTCGAAATTGATTTCCGAGGACGGACCTTTCACCGACGCCGTCACGCGATCCGCTTCCACTTGCGCTTCCCCGAGTGGAATCCTCTGGGTCCCCATAAACTCCAGCCGGATGTCGTAAGGCGCTCCGAAATACACGGCTTGCTGCGGCGGCATTCTCCCCTGGCTCAACTCCTGACGGACATAATACAAAAACGCCAGCGCGTCCTTGCCGCAGGTGGACAGTTTCAACTCGGATTTGCCTCCCGCGGCGGTCTCACGGCTGGCGGTTCCATTTTGTTGATCGAAGGTGGTCTTTTCGTCGGTCTTCTTCGACCCGTGCTTGGCGGTCCTCTGAAATTCGCTCGAACAAAAATCCCGCGAGGCCTCCGAACGGTACTGGTCGGAGACAGTAAAGCCCGGGATGCCGGCGTCCAAGGAAAATTCAAGATGCAAACGGCCCGCGGCATCGGGCGTTGGCTTGGACATCGAAACGCGTAGTTGAGCTTCGCCGAGACTCAGCCCGCTCGGCCAATTAATGTTGTAGTGCAGCTGCTCATTCTCAAAGACAGGACCGCCCGCGGGCGCCGCTGAAATTGCCAGCGTCGCAGCGAACCACATCGGAGCGGTCAAATGTGGAAATGGATGACGCATTATTGCCCGGCCGAAATCGTTCTCATCGCTGGTGCGGGCGTCCGGCTGGTTTCTCCGGCGACTTCGTAGTAAAGATCCAAAGTCTTGCCGGCCGTGCTTTCCCAGCTAAACATCGTCGCGCGTTGCATGCCCAGACGCTCCATGCGCTGTCGGAGCTCGGCATTCAACAACAAGTCACGCATAGCCAGCACGATGTCGTCCTCTGAATTTGGATCGAAAAGAATCGCCGCTGAATCGGCTACCTCCGGCATGGCTGAAGTGTTGGAGCATGCCACCGCGCGACCGCACGCCATCGCTTCCAGGATGGGCAATCCGAACCCCTCATAGAAGGACGGATAAACGAAGAGGTCACAGGCGCCGTATAACCGCAGCAACCCCTCATCCGATACGAATCCGGTAAAGTGGATCCGCTCCGCCACGCTTGACCGCTTCGCCGCGGCGCGAACATTGGAAGCGCGCCAGTTTTCCTTGCCGACAATAACCAATTGATGCCGCAATTGTGGATGCGCGCACACCAGCTTCTCGAAAGCACGAATCAGACCGACATGATTCTTGCGCGGCACCAGGTCGCCTACCGTGAGGATAAAAGGAGAGCGCAAGCCAAACGGCGTCTGTACCCATTTCTGCGCCGCTTCACGGGCCATGGGACGAAAGGTCGTGGCAACCCCGTTGGGCAAGACTACCACTTTGTCTTCGTCCAGCCGGTAGGCGCTCAGAATCCGGCGTCTTGAAAATTCACTAGCCGTAATCACGCGCGCGGCGGACTTTACTGTTCGGCGAACGGTGCAGCGAAGTTGCATCGCTCGATAGGGAGTGAAATACTCCGGATGCTCCAGAAAACTTACGTCGTGGACGCTTACGACGATCGGAGCCGAGCAGAAAAGCGGAGCCGTGTATTGCACATGCAGAAGGTCCGGGCGGTCTTGCCGCAGCATTCTGGGAAGATCGAAACCCAGACGGACGAAAGGGTTCACGGCGACGCGCTTCTTCAGGAACCGTTTGGGGACATTGTGAAACGCCTCTTGCCGGCAAAGATAAGTCACGAAATCCGCCTCGTGATCCAGCGACGCAAAACAATTCAGGAGATTTCGAACATATGTTTCGTTCCCTGTTAAGTGCTGGCCGATCGCATGAGCATCCACGGAAAAGCGCATGACCTTCTCCAGTATAGAGTGTTTTCCAATGCCAAACGGACGGTTACTCGAAGATTTTACAGATCGGACATGTCATCCAGAACTCATGTTACCTGCAATTAGTAACCCAGATTGGCGCGTCGCGTTCCGCCGGTTAGACGGTTCCTCTCTTGAGACTGTTTCCAAAGATAGAGTCCAGAGTTTTCCAGGCTGCCGGCCAGGTATATCGCTCTTCAAACAGTCGCCGGCCCGCGGAGCCGATCCGTGCGCGATCCTGCGGCGAGGCCAGTAATCTCGTAACTGCATCGGCGAAGCGCTGTGGCTCATCGGCAATCACGAGCTGTGCCTCATCGGAGCAATCGAGTCCTTCGGCTCCTATCGTGGTGGACACCACCGGTGTTCCGGCCGCCCAGGCCTCTAAGATTTTGACGCGTGTTCCGCTTCCTGCCAACACGGGAACGACCGCTACCTGGCATTCGGCCACCACAGTCACCGCATCCTTTATGAAGTCGGTTAATTCGATCCGCGCATGACCGGCCACGAGGTGACGGATCGCACCTGGATTCTTACCGACGATTCTCCACTTCAATTCCGGCCAACGTGCTTCGAGTAACGGCCAGACATTTTCCCGAAAAAAGCGGACCGCTGAGATATTCGGTGTATATTCCAGGTTCCCACTGAAGACGATGGCCTGCTGTTCCAACCGGCGTGGTTGAGGGGTCTCCGGAAGTGCGTTCGGGTAGACGCAGACGTTCGTGCCGGGGGCGAGCTGCCGCGCCAGTGCGGCGTCGCTCTCGGAGGTCGCCAGAATGAGATCGAATTTGGGCAGTAACCTGCGTTCCAACGCCCCGGATGCTGTGGCGAATCGTCCCAACGCCCAGGCGCGCGCGACGTTCTCAGAAGCCGCCAGCCTGCTATGCCAGACGGATTCGATGTTGTGCAGATCGATGATTACGCTCGCGGTGTGCGGGCGCACTTGTGCGACATAGGGGGCGCACCAGAAATGCTCGATAACTGCGATCTCGTATTTCTCACCCGTCAGTAGTTTCGAAATGTGATCCGCAAATCCGGAGAAACGATCCACCAGAGGCGGCCGATTGCGGACGATACGCCAGGCGTTGCGGATGGCGCGCTCGAGGGGTTGTTTGGAGTGATAGGGCAGGTCTATCACGTCTAGTCTTTCGACGCGCCCGGCGGGAATTGCCGGGCCTGGGTCGGGATCACCGGCCTGACGAAACACGATGGCATGTACTGCGTAACTGCGCGCCAGGTATTCCAGCAACGACGCCGAACGCAGCGCGCCGCCTCCTACAGGCGGGTAAGGCGCTTCGGCCGACAGGAAGAGGGCTCTAGGCTTTCTTCCGGAATCGCTTGGCGGCTTCCCCATAAACCTCTCTAGTGAGCTTGGCAGTTTTCGTCCACGAAAATTCAGCCGCACGTGTCACCGCCTGCTCACGCAACAACTGTAGTTGTTCCGGATTCGACAGCAAAGCTTCTAGCGTTTCGACCCACGCGCGCGCGTCCCCCGGATCCAGTACAATCGCGCCGTCACCGGCGACCTCCGAAATCGCGGGATCGTTGGATGCGATCACCGCGGCGCCGCACGCCATCGCTTCCAGCACGGGTAATCCGAAGCCTTCATAAAAGGATGGATATAAGCAGACCACTGCGTTGGAATAGAGCCCGGGCAATTCTTCCTCGGGCGTAAGACCGGGCAAATGCAAGCCTGGCTCCGGTGCGATCTCCGGAAAATCCCGGCGACGGCGCCCGGCGAGAACCAGTTCGATGGCATGCCGCTTGCGCACCTCGCGCCAGACTTCCAGCAACAGATTGACGTTCTTGCGCGGCTCAAGAGTACCCACATACAAGAGATACGGCGGACCCTCCCGCGGCGAAGGAACCGGGCGAAAATGTTGCGCAGCTGCGTGCGGCACTGCAACCACACGGCCTGATAGCAGGCGAAAGCGCTCCAAGGCCTGTCGTCTAATAGCTTCGGACGGAGTGATCACCACAGTAGCCAGACCTAGACGCAGCAGCATCGGCGTGCGATTGCGCACACGGTCGGCTTCGGCGTGCCAGGACGGATCCATCCAAGGCGACAAATCATGGAGCGTCATCACGCTCGGACCCACTGGCAAATACGGAACCGCGAAATCAGTGCCGTGGAAGACCTCCACTCCCAGCCGCAATATCTCTCCCTGCAAGCCCCACAGCCACCATCGGCGTTCGATCAGATTTCTCGGGCCACGGCCGATTTTCAGATTGGGCGGCGAGTCTTCCGGCGGATCGAAAGGTTGATCGGAGAGCAGCCAGAATTCGTCCGCATCAAAGTTCGCAGCCAGCGCGACACTCAGTTCCTCGGTGTAGCGTCGCGCGCCCCCGCTCGGAACCGTCAAGGGAGTCGCGTCCAGCGCGATCTTCATCATTCGATGATAGTGGGAAAAACCTGGCTAATTGCTACCAGAGCGAGACCCGCAAACCTGGAATTTTCGGAAAACTACGTTTGTCGCGCGTAATCAATTTTAGGCCGTTCGCAATGGCAGTAGCGCCAATCATAAGATCATAGGCTCCGATGGCAACCCCTTTTGCTGCCAGCTCAGCCCACAGCTTGGAGTGAATTCGAGCTGCGGTCAGATCGAACGGTACCACTGGCCACGCCTCCAGAAGCCGCTCTACAAAGGCTTGACGCTGTGAACGAATTCGACTCTTCGCCGCGCGGTGCACCGCATTCAGAAGTTCCGAGGCTGTAACAGCTGAGATCGAAATATCAGTGTCGGCGACCCCTGCCGGTACACGTTCCAGATCGAATGAGCCACGCTCGATGTCGATCAGAACACTCGAGTCAATTAACGCTCCCACGGTGACTCAGGCAATGGTGGCTGGACTCGATTGATCTCTTCCAGTGTGTCCCAATACGCTGCATCGGGCTTGGGGAGGGTCCTCCACAGCTGCACTAAATCCCACAGCTTGAACCCTGTGGCGCCTGCCGGAACAATTCGACAAACCGGCTGGCCGCCTCGTTCCACGATGAAGATTTCGCCACGGTAGTGCACGCGATTCAGCAGATCGGAGAAAGTCCGCGCAGCCTCGGTTGCCGTTATGCGGGATTCCATGATAATCATATTATCAGATAATTCTCCCGCAGCCGCCGTAATGCACGGGATGCATTTCAGTCTTTGCATGGTCAAAGGACTGCGTTAACGCCCGCACCCACGCCGGTCTCTCGCAGGCGTATATTAACAAGCATGACCAAAGAAGAGATTTTGCTCGCTCATCGAGACTACCTTTATCCTTCCGTTTTTCATTACTACAAAGACCCGTTGGTGATCGCGCGCGGCAAGGACCAATACGTCTGGGATGCGGACGGCAATCAGTATCTCGATTTTTTCGGCGGCATCGTTACCATCGGCGTCGGCCACTGCAACGACGAAGTGAATCGTAAGGTTCATGCTCAAATGGACCGCTTGCAGCACGTCTCTACCGTGTTTGCCACCGAGCCCCAGGCCGCGCTCGCCAAGAAGCTGGCGCAGATTACGCCCGGCCAAAAGCTGACCAAATCGTTCTTCACCAATAGCGGTACCGAAGCGAATGAGACCGCCATCCTGACTGCCCGCTGCTATACCGGATCCACCGAGATCGTCGGGCTGCGCTATGCCTACCACGGCCGCTCGTCGATGGCCATGGCGCTTACGGCTCAATCGAATTGGCGTCTGGGCCCGGTCACGCAGGCTGGGATCGTGCACGCGGTGAATGCTTATTGCTATCGCTGCCCCTACGGCCTCTCGTATCCTTCCTGCGGCGTCAAGTGCGCGCAGGATGTCGAGGAAGTGATCCGCACCACCACCTCCGGACGAATCGCCGGATTCATCGCCGAGCCGATCCAGGGCGTCGCCGGCTTCGTCACTCCGCCCAAAGAATATTTCCCTATCGTGGCCGACATCGTCAAGAAGTATGGCGGACTGTTCATCAGCGACGAAGTCCAGACCGGTTGGGGACGCACCGGCGGAAAATGGTTTGGAATCGAGCAGTGGGGTGTACAACCCGACATCATTACCAGCGCCAAGAGCCTGGGTAACGGCGCTCCGATCGGGTTGACCATCGCACGGCCCGAAGTCGCCGACTCCGTGAAAGGCGCCACTATCTCCACGTTCGGCGGTAATCCCGTCACCACCACCGCTGCGAAAGCCGTAATCGATTTCATCGAGGATCACAAGCTTTCGATCAATGCCGCCGAAGTCGGCGCGTATCTGCGCGGCAAGCTGAACGAGCTAAAAGACAAGCATTCCATCATTGGCGACGTGCGCGGCATGGGTTTGTTGCAAGCCGTCGAACTGGTGGAAGATCGTGAAACCAAGAAGCCTGCCACTGCTCTCATGCCGTCGCTTATGGAGGCAACACGAGAGAACAAGCTTCTGGTGGGCAAGGGCGGTTTTTTCGGCAACGTGCTGCGCATTTCACCGCCGCTCAACATTAGCAAATCGGATGTCGACGAATTCGCCCGCTTGCTGGATGCCAGTTTCGTTAAAGCCCAGTCCGCGCTGGCGGTAGCCTAGAGGCTCAAGACAATGGACGAGAAAGCATTTTACAAAGAATCGCAGACCACCAAGCCTGCCACCCTGAACTGCCCTTTCTGCCGCAGCGCGGAGACTTATGACTTGCGCTGGCTGGTGCGTACGAAGGTGGATCGACTGCCCGGAAATGCCGACGAGCGCGACCGTGCCAAGTTTAAAAAGGCCGCCAGTTATATGGTCTTGCTGGATGACAAGATGATGTGCAAGAACATGCGCTGCCGCAAGCGTTTCGACATTTCGGGCGTCAAGACCACCGCGTTTATTTAGCTGGCGAACGCGTGAAAGGGACCGCCGGCTCGCGGCATACCGGAGTATGCGCGCAACAATCATCGTTTCGCTTGTCCCATTGCTCCTGTCGGCCAACAATTTTGGTACGGACGTACTATCCGGCCTCAATGATTGCGTTCAGAAGCGCTTTTTCGACACCGGCTCGTTCGGTATAAACCGCATTTTGCCGTTGCATGGCGTTCGGCAATTCCGCCCGGCGAATTCGAATGAACGAGCTACTGTAGAAGACCTCGAGCAAAACGGCTTTGAAGTAGCGCTGTTCCTGGCCAGCCGGCAAATCCTCGATTCGTCAGGGAATAAATTCTTTGATCCGCGGAGTGGCGTCCAGGGCCCCGCCTACATTACGCATCTGCCGAAGATCGATGAATTGCCAAACCCGAATGCTCTACTTCCCGACGCCCAGGCAGCGCTCGCCTCATTCGACGCCAGGGACCGTTACGAAGCCCAACACGACGGCTGGAACATCCAGATACGCCCGCTGCGTGCCACTGGCGAGACCTGCGTCCAATGCCACACCAGAGGCCCCGGCGGCAATAACTCGAAGCTCAGAGTCGGAGACGCATTGGGCGTTGTGTTGTACGTTTTCCGCCCGGCTCAACCCGCTACTTCTTCACCGCATTCGGCGGACCGAAAGTGACGTTCGAGTCGGCCGTGAACTTGCGATAGTTGTCGTAGTCCACGTCGTTCTTTACCAGCAGGTTCCCCTCGCGCGAGCGAAGCTCGAATTGAAGCGGCAACAAAAAATCGGCATCACCGATGCGCGTGTACTCGTAATCCAAGGCGAGACTCACATCCTGAATCGGGAAGGACGCGGGTATCCCATCTGGGTGTGCCGTGATGCGGTGTACGAAATGCCGATGCTCATCCACGAAGATGAGTCCGTGGTAGCCGGCCACCAGATCCAGCCTCTTCTCCGGAACCTTCAGGTGATAGTTCGACTTCGAAGCGAGCACCCGATACGCATACACATGGGTCTGCCGGCCGCGCAAGTTGAACCAGCTTTGCCAGTGGAATTCCGTTTCAGTTTCCGCCGTAAAGATCGATTTCATCACGGAGCCAAATTCTCCCGACGACGACGCGCCGCCCAGTTCCTCATGCGGCACGTTTGCGGACCTGCCATTCAGTTCGATGACTTTGTAGTCTTCCCGGTGCTCGAAATACGTTAGCCGCTCCACGATGATGTCGATTGGCCGCCAGCCGTTCTTGCCATTGAAATCCTCAAAACGCCGCGTCGTCTGAGTGCAGATAAAATTCGGCAGGTTCTTCTCGTGATTCAGAGCGTGCTCGGTGGCGTCTGCCAGAACCCGATTTTGTTGCATCGAATCTGGCGGCTCGGGCGATTGTGCGCGCGCAGCGGTGATCCCCAACGCCACCAGCAGGACAACGTCCGCGGCTAGGCTACACTGGCCCCAGATGGCGGTAGAGACTCGTATCCTCGATAAGAACGATGCCGAACCTTTCTGGCATCTGCGCCTGGAAGCCCTGGAGCGCGATCCACTGGCGTTTGGCGCGTCGGCCGAGGAACATCGCGCCTCTACTGTGGACGCGGTTGCCGCGCGCCTCAGCCCCTCGAACTCGCTGAACTTCGTGCTAGGCGCATTTGCCGACGGCCACCTGATTGGCACGGTCGGTTTCGCACGCCAGCAGAATCTCAAAGACAAACATAAAGGACGCATCTGGGGGGTGTACGTCAAGCAGGACCACCGGGGGATGGGCATCGCGCGCCAATTGCTCTCAGAAGTGTTGCAGCGCGCCCGTTCACAGCCGGGTTTGGAACAAGTTATGCTCACGGTCGGTCAATCGCAAGCCGCGGCGAAACGGCTGTATCTATCCTTAGGCTTTGAGGTCTTTGGCCACGAGCGGCATGCGCTGAAGGTCGGCGAAGTCTACGTCGACGAAGACTACATGGTGATTCATTTTCAAGCCCCATCGCTTAACCAGCATATGCCCGTTCGATAATCGCGCGAAAACTGGTTTTCGCCGGCAGCGTTCCAAAGGCGCGTCCACCCTCGTTGGCCAAACGCGTTGCGCAAAATGCGTCGGCAACTTCCGGAATGCTGTGCCGAATCAAGAGCGATGCCTGCAAAGCCAACGCCAGACGCTCTGCTAGTCTGCGCGCCTCCACTTCGGTTGCGGCCGAAGGCAGGTCCTTCTCCAGTCGATCTGCGAAGGCATCGAAACGGCGATCGGCGCCGCGCGCGAGCCGGATTTCGTCACCCACGCTCGCCACCGCATCCGGTTCTTTGTGGATTGCTCGCAGGATATCGAGGCAAATCACATTGCCCGATCCTTCCCAAATAGAGTTCAGTGGGGCTTCGCGATACAGGCGCGGCAAAACCGACTCCTCGACGAAACCATTGCCGCCCAAACACTCCAGCGCCTCGTTCACCTGCACCGGCCCGCGCTTCGACACCCAGTACTTGGCCACCGCTGTCCCGAGACGTGCAAACCCACGCTCGGCAGCCTCGCTCTCGCGAGCATCGAACGCCCTCGCCAGACGCATCATCAACAGCGTCGCAGCCTCCGATTCCAGACAAAGGTCTGCGAGCACGTTCTGCATCAACGGCTGCGCAATTAACAACCGGCCGAACGCCTGCCGATACCGCGCATGATGGACGGCCTGGACCACTCCCTGCCGCATCAAGGAAGCTGAGCCGATCACGCAATCCAGCCGCGTGTGCTGAACCATCTCGATTATGGTGGCCACTCCGCGCCCCTCCTCGCCGATGCGCCGCGCCCAAGCTCCGTTGAATTCCACTTCGCACGACGCGTTCGAGCGATTGCCCAGTTTGTCCTTCAGCCGTTGAATGTGAAACCGGTTGCGCTCTCCATCCGGCGTCCAGCGCGGCAATAGGAAACAGGTCAATCCCCTGAGCGCCTGCGCCAGCACCAGAAATGCGTCGCACATGGGCGCTGAGCAGAACCATTTGTGCCCGGTGATCAGATACCCATTGCGCGATTGCCCGCCTTCAATGTTCTCCGCCAACGTGATATTGGCGCGGACGTCGGAGCCGCCCTGCTTCTCCGTCATGGCCATCCCGATCAGTGCGCCCGACTTCTCACTCACCGGCCGGATGCGCGCATCATACCGTCCCGAAAGAATATGCCGCTCCCAGTCGCGCGCCACATCCGCTTGCTTTCGAAGCGCCGGGACCGACGAATACGTCATCGAGACCGGACAGGTGTGCCCGGCTTCGTTTTGCGAGGCGAGCAGCATCAGAGCCGCCCGCGCCACGTGCGCCCCGCGCTTGGGTTCCGACCATGGCCGAGCCGCTAAGCCATTCTCGATCGACAGGCGCATCAGTTCGTGCCAGGCCGGATGGAATTCCACCTCATCGGCCCGGTGTCCGAATCGGTCGTGCGTATGCAGTACCGGCGGATTCTCGTTAGCCTGGAATCCCCACCGGATCGCCTCCTCGCTGCCCACAATCCGCCCGAAATCCTCGATTTGCGGTTTAGCCCACCCCGCGCCCTCCCGCTCGACTGCGCCGGCTAGAATGCCATCGGTCGTGAAGAGATTGTAGTTCACCAACGGAGGCGGCTGGTTCAGCACCTCATGCGTGGCTTTCGAAGACTCGAGCGCCAGTTTCAAAATGTGATCTCTGGATCGATTCTATCAAGCCCAATCGATCAAGCCCAAGCCCGGATATTACCTTAGCCATGAAACCTTCCGCGCCCAAATCCGATCCATGTAGAAGCGACCGCTGAGCAAGTCCGAAACATGAAATTTTTGCTGCGACCTGAAAATCTTGCCGAATCAATACTTAGGTAGATTCCCAGGTCCCACCCTGAGGTTGCTCCTCCCAGACCGCGCCTTAAGTTAACGTCCCGTTAGACTTAGCGTTTCTTTCCTGAGCCCTTCTTCATCTAGCTCTAACCATGGCACAAAAACTGCCTTTGTCGCGATCGGAGCGAACACAAAAAATGACTCGGGAAGAATACGGCAGCGCTTACAAGAGGGGCTACAACTTGACGGTCCGTTTCCTTGTGTCGCGAGGACTCACCTACGACGCTGCGCAGGAAACTGCACAGGCCGCCTGGGTGAAGGGCTGGGAACGGCTTGGTCAATTGCGCGATTCCAACATGGTGCTCACTTGGATGAACAGCATCGCGCTCAATATCCATCGGAGTTGCATGCGTCGCGAGCCGTTCTTGCAGACGCTTCCCGAGCTTGCCACTCCGCCTAAAGTCAACTTGGCCGCCATCGATGTCCGCCGCATCTTGAAAACCTGCAAGAAAAACGACCGCATGGTGCTGCAGCGCCACTACCTGGAAGGCTACAAGGTTCAGGAAATCGCGCGCGCCCACGGTTGGACCGAAACTGCCGTCCGAATTCGATTACTGCGAGCCCGCCGCGCCGTCGGCAAGCGCTTCGCAGCCTGAGCTAGCAATGGCCTGCTAGGTCCGAGGCGGTCTCACGCAAGTGGGCCGCCTCGCTTCAAAATAGTAATCTTCCCAACATCCAAACCTGTCAGATAATATTTTTTGCAATTCTGGCGCAATATGATTTAGCATAGAGGGTCGTACAGGTCTAAACTGGATGGCCCAGATCTTCCACCGCAGTGTCAATTCAATCGCCACCCTCAGTATCGTGGGGGCCGGTCTCGGAGCGGGTCTGCTCCTCGCCTTTGCCTACTCGATGGATCGTGGGCACTACATCACCGATGTTAAGGTCGTCAAAGAACAGCCCGTTCCTTTCAGCCACAAGCATCATGTGAGCGACGACGGCATCGATTGCCGTTATTGCCACACCTCGGTTGAGACATCCTCTTTCGCCGGCATCCCGGCCACCGAGATCTGCATGAGCTGTCACTCGCAGATTTGGTCCAATGCCGAAATGCTGGAACCCGTTCGTTCGAGTTTCCGCACTGGCGAATCTTTGGAATGGACCCGTATCCACGACCTTCCCGATTTCGTGTACTTCAATCACAGTATCCACATCAACAAAGGCGTCGGATGCGCCACCTGCCACGGTCGCGTCGACCAGATGCCGCTAATGTACAAAGAAAACACACTCTACATGAACTGGTGCATCCAGTGTCACCGCAATCCCGAGAATTACGTCCGCCCGCGCGATCAGGTCTTCAACATGGCCTATGAGCCGCCGGCGAATCAACAAGAGCTGGGTCTAAAGCTCGTCCAGGAATACAAAATTCAAAGCTTGACGGACTGCTACACGTGCCACCGATGAACGATAAACCCGCTCTTGATTTAGACAAGATTCGGGCGAGGCTGGAATCAGCCGAGGGACCCCAGTTCTGGAAGAGCCTCGAGGAAATCGCCGAGACCGAGGACTTCAAGGCCTTCCTCGAAGACGAATTCGCAGTCCGCACGCCCGATTGGCTCGATCCGGCCAACCGCCGGAATTTTCTGAAGCTGTTGGGCGCTTCCCTCGCCTTGGCCGGCGTTACAGCCTGCACCAAGCAGCCCAAGGAAACCATCGTCCCCTATGTTCGCCAGCCGGAAGAATTTATTCCCGGGCTCCCGCTGTACTACGCCACCGCGATGCAGATGGGCGGCGTCGGCACAGGACTTCTGGCCACCAGTCATCTCGGACGTCCCACCAAGATCGACGGCAATCCCGATCATCCCGGCAGTCTTGGGGCTTCCGATTACTTCCAGCAAGCCTCCATCCTCACGCTTTACGATCCCGACCGCGCGCGCGCCGTCACCAACAAGGGCCAGATCAGCAGTTGGGTCGCATTTCAAGCCGCCCTCACCGCGGCGCGTGCAGGATCGGCCAGCAGGAAAGGCGACGGTTTCCGAATTCTCACAGAAACCGTGACGTCGCCCACGTTGACCAGCCAGGTTAATGCCATTCTCAAGGATCTGCCGAGTGCCAAGTGGCACCAATACGAGCCCTGTGCCCGCCATAACGCTTATCGCGGCGCGATGCTGTCGTTCGGGCGGCCGGTCAACACCATCTACCATTTCGATCAAGCTGACGTAATCGTGTCGCTGGATGCCGACTTCCTTTCCTGCGGACCCGGCAATCTCCTCTATGCCCGCCAATACGCCGACCGCCGGCGCGTGCTCACCAATGTGACCCACACCCCTCAGCCCAAAGAAGATTGGCAAGAGGGCTATCAGGATGGGCCCATCCCGTCGCGTCCCAATCAGTCCGCCTCTTACGCGGATCAGAATCGCGGCCCCGTGAACTTGCCTCCGCAGGTGCAAGCCCAAGGCAAGGCGCCCGGCGAAACCACACTCAATCGCATGTACGTGGTCGAGCCTGCGCCATCGCCCACTGGCGGCATGGCCGATCATCGCTTCGTGGTACGCGGCAACGAAGTAGAGGATTGGGCCAGCGAGCTCGCCGCAGCCTTGGGAGTTGCCGGCGCTCAGGGCAACGGAAAGTACAAGGAAGCAGCCGCAATCGCCAAAGATTTGCAGGCGCACCGAGGCTCCTGTGTTGTCGTGGCCGGTGATAATCAGCCGCCGCGCGTCCACGCCCTGGCCCACGCCATGAATCAAGCGCTCGGCAACGCCGGCAAGACCGTCACCTACACCGAGCCGATCGAAGGCACTCCTGTCGATCAGCAGACATCTTTACAAGAGCTCGTCGCCGATATGAACGCAGGCAAAGTCGACTCGCTGCTGATCATGGGCGGCAACCCGGTCTACAACACGCCGGTTGATCTAAACTTCGCCGCTGCGCTGAAAAAAGTCCCCTGGCGCGCCTACCTCGGACTCTTCGCCGATGAAACGGCCGCGCAGTGCGTCTGGCACGTGCCCGAAGCCCACTACCTGGAATCATGGGGTGACGTCCGAGGCTTCGATGGAACCGTCAGCATCGTGCAGCCTCTGATCGCGCCACTCTACGGCGGCAAGAGCGCCTATGAGGTCATGGCGACCTTGGCAGGTAAGCCCGACCAGAGTTCCCATGACGTCGTCCAGGAATATTGGCAAACGCAGTCGACTGGCGCTGGTTTCGATATCTTCTGGCAAAAGGCCCTGCATGACGGCGTAATTCCAAACACGGCTCGTCCGGCCGCCAACGTAACAGCCAAAGCGCCGCCGGCAGCCGCCGCCAAACAACCGCAAGGACTTGAAATTCTCTTCCGGCCTGATCCAGCCATCTGGGATGGATCGTTCGCCAACAACGGCTGGCTGCAGGAGCTGCCCAAGCCCCAGAACAAGATGACCTGGGACAACGCCGTCTGGATCAGCCCCGCCACTGCGACCGCGCACAACCTGAACACCGAAGACGTGGTCGACCTGAAATACCAAGGCCGCACCCTCACCGCTCCGGTGTGGATCATGCCCGGCCACGCCCCCGACAGCGTTACCGTCCATCTCGGTTTCGGCCGCACGCTCGCCGGACAAGTCGGCAACGAAATCGGATTCAACGCTTACCTGCTTCGCACTTCTGGCGAGCCTCATGGCGGTTATGGCCTCGATATTCAAAAAGTGAGCGGCCACCATCAATTTGCCACCACGCAACACACGCAAACCATGGAAACGGACGAACCGGTTCGTGTCACGACGCTGGACGAATACAAAAAGAATCCCCAGTTCGCCGACAAAGAAGAAGGCCAGAAGGCGCTGCCTCAATATCTGACCTTGTACCCCGACTATCGGTATCAGGGCTACAAATGGGGCATGACCATCGACTTGAATACTTGCGTAGGCTGCAGCTCTTGCGTCGCCGCCTGCCAGTCAGAAAACAATATCGCCGTCGTGGGAAAGGTCGAAGTGGCGCGCGGGCGTCACATGCATTGGATTCGCGTCGACCGCTATTTCAAAGGTAACTGGGACAATCCAGAGCTTTATTACCAGCCCGTTCCGTGCATGCAGTGCGAGAATGCGCCCTGCGAGTTGGTCTGTCCGGTGGCGGCCACCGTTCACAGCGGCGACGGCCTCAATCA
>Ga0070714_100001629_pt1 | contig 16329 bp, 18 predicted proteins | sample LARL83metaG_FD_65450 | JGI IMG/M metagenome (GOLD analysis project Ga0070714, IMG submission 65450) | Corn, switchgrass and miscanthus rhizosphere microbial communities from Kellogg Biological Station, Michigan, USA - LAR L8-3 metaG | ecosystem: Host-associated > Plants > Roots > Rhizosphere ...
TGGGTGCCGGCGTGGTGGCGGTAGGCGTGGGTGCCGGCGTGGTGGCGGTAGGCGTTGGTGTCGGCGGCGTGACCGAGCAGCTAGGCGCGGCGATCGTGTCGTCGTCGAGGGTCACGGCCCCGTTTCGGGCCAGCGCACGGCCGGCGACGGTGTCGCCGGTGTCCACCGAGATCGATGTCAGCGCGAGGATGGTGCCCGTGAAGGCGGAGTTCGTGCCGAGGGTGGCGGAGCTGCCCACCTGCCAGAACACATTGCAGGCCTGGGCGCCATTGGTGAGGATGACGCTGCTGGCCGAGTCGGTGATGAGCGTGGAGGGGGCCTGGAATATGAAGACCGCGTTCGGGTCACCGCCCGCGTCCAGGGTCAGCGCCCCGCCGACCTCAAGCGAGCTGGATGCCTTGTACACGCCGGGCGCGAGTGTGCTGCCGGCCCCGATGAAGGCCGGGACGCTAGCTGTCGGGCTGCGGCCGGCGGCATCGTTGTAAGCCGTGGTCAGGTCGGACTGGGCCTGCGCCGCGACGGCGTCGGCGCTGTGAATGGTGCCGTTGGACACGATGCCGGGCGGGAACCCCGTCACCGCGGTGCCCGGGCTCACGCCGAGGTCCCCGCTGATCGTGCTGGGGCCGGTGTTGGTGACCGTCGTCCCGGCCAGGACCGCGAAGCTGCCGGCCGTTCCGAGGCCCACCGGGGCTGTCGCGGCAACGGCGGGCTGGGCGGCGATGAACACGGCGATGGCGCCTGCCGCGGCCACGGGACCCGCGGCCAGCCAGCCGTAGCTGGGCCGCCGGCGCGGGACACGGGTGCCGATATCAGTCATATGCTGTGCCTTTCTTTAATGGCTGATCTCAAGTAATAAGGGTCATGCGAGCCGTGATGCCCTGACGCCTCGGCTGGTATGGGCGAAACCCAATTCCAGGTGACCATATGGATTACTGGCAGTCATCCATGGTCCAGGAGCCTGCCAGACCAGGAAACGCTACACGAATTCACCGTCCACGTGCGCGCGAACACGCTTCCGCCGTCACGGAAGTTTTTCCGGGGACGTCACTGCGCCATTCGGACGCTAATCAGGAAATTCCGGGAAATTTCCCCTAGCCTGCGGGCAGGTTTAGCGGAACATCCCGAGGAGGCACGCCCCGTCGGGTCCTGCCCTGTTATGATTCCGGACGCGATCGCAAGGCAAGGGATGGTGAGCACTTGAACCGGGACCGCCTATTTCCTGCGGAAACGGTCACGCACTATTCACTCGCCGAAAGGCCGCGAATGCGGCACGTCGTCCTTTCCTTTCTATCCCGGAGATGTGCAAATGCGTGACCATTGCCGGCTTGACTGGCCCCGTCGCCGCGCCGCGGGAAGGGCAGCGGCCGTGACGGTCGTCACGGCCGCCGTCGCCGCCCTGGCAACCGGCTGCGCCGGAACGGCCGCGCCGCCGAGCCCGGCCCTGCCCCCGCCAGTCCAGCCCGTGCACGTGCCCGCAGCGCAGCTGACCCGGCTGCCGGCGGCCACCACCTACGGGACCACGCGCCAGGCGCCCCCAGACCCGGCCCCGTTCGCGCCAGAGACGGGGTTCGTGCTGCACCCGCAAGCGACACGCGCGGTCTACGCCCGCCCAGGCGGGCGGCCAGTGGCGGCGCTGCCGGTCACCGAGCTCGGGAGCCCCACCTGGGTTCCGGTCGTGCAGACCCAGCCGGGATGGGACCGGGTACTACTCCCGGCCAGGCCCAACCGCTCCACCGGCTGGATCTACCTCGGCGGCGGGGGACTGCAGACCGCCTACAGCCCCTACGAGGTAAAGATCAATCTGGCCGCCCGACGGCTGACCGTCCTCGACGCCGGGCGCAGCCTGGGATCGTGGACAGTGGCCGACGGCGCCGCGGGCACCCCCACCCCGACCGGGCGGACGTTCCTGCTCGCCTCGCTGGCACCCCGCCAGCCCACCTACAGCCCGCTGATCCTCCCGCTCGGCACGCACTCCGCTACCCTGAGCACCTTCGGAGGCGGCCCCGGCACCGTCGGCCTGCACGGGTGGCCGGACCCAGCCGTGTTCGGCACCGCGGCCAGCCACGGCTGCGTCCGGGTCCCCCCCGCCGCGCTGCGCGCACTGTCCCGGATTCCCCTCGGCAGCCCTGTCATGATCACCAGTTAGCGCCCGGTGCCCCGCATCCCGGCGGCCCGATCGTCCGCCGCGCCCTGGACCTGGCCGGGTCTCCGCGCGCGCTCGACCGCATCGCCCGGGCACGGACAAAGGCATGAGAGCACGCCTAGAACCTCATCGAGAAGACGCCCGTCGGCTTCCTGTCCCGCTCGGAAACTCGGTCTCTACCGAGAGCTGGGGTTTTGCTGCGAGATCAGTAGCGTTGCTGGGACCATCTCGGGGTGCTGCTGTCGATCGTCTACCGCTCGGTGAGGTGCCTGTGCGGCCTGGTGGCGGTGCTAGTCCGGTCTGATCTGTCCAAGGACGCCGAGTTGCTGGTGCTGCGCCGTCAGCTCCGTGGGCGGCTGCGGTGGGATCACGCCGACCGGCTCTGGCTTGCGGCGTTGTCCCGGCTGGTCAGCCGCCTAAGGTGGCCGGAGGCCTTCCTGGTCGCCCCGGCCACGATCTTGCCTGGCGCCGTAACCTTGTCGCCCGCGAGTGGGCTACGCGAGCCGACGTCGGCCAGGACGCGGCTCGGGCACGTGATCGCAGCGTCCACCGTGTGGAGATCCTGCACGCGGCCGGCATCGATCCCGCGCCCCGGCGAGCCGGGCCGACCTGGCGGCAGTTCCTGACCGCGCAGGCGCACGCCATCGTCGCCTGCGACTTCCTGGTAGTGGAGACGGTGCTGCTCCAGCGGCTGTACGTGCTGGTGTTCATCGAGCATGGCAGCCGACGGCTGCGCGTGGCCGGGGTGAGCGCATGCCGAACCGGGGCGTGGGCGGCGCACGCCCGCGCCTACACGGCGAGCACCCTGGGCGACGGCACGCCCCGCAGCGACCCATCGCGGCACCGCACCGCTACCGCCTGGGCCCGCCGCTGGCGGCCTGGTTCTCACCCGCCGGCCACAAAGGTGACCGGCAACCGGACCTGACCACCTCGATCTTCTTCCTCTTCCTGGTAGCGGGCCTGACGTGAAACCGCGGCTCTGCCCGCGCCGGTCCGGACCCAGCACCTGCCTCCACCTGCGGAAACGGCCCGCAGGTACCTGCTGTACGAACCTGGCATGCACTTCTGGTGTCCCTGGGGACGGCTTCTGCGCCCGGCCGCGCAATGTCCGGCGGATCTGGTGCCTTTCAGTTCCGCGGTTTCGCGGATCCGGGATGCGGGGGCTCGCCGAAGCTGACGTCGATGTTCTCGAAGCTCTTGTGCTGTTCGGTCTTGGCGTAGGAGGTGTAGGCACGCTGGTCCGCCTCTGTGAGGTCCGCGTTGTCGGTGAACGGGGTGAGCAGGGCCCGCGGCCATAGCTGCCCGGCGCGCACGGCGTTGAATTCCGCGCAGATCACCACGGTGACCGCGCCGAGGTAGATCCAGGCCAGCAGGCCCAGGACGAGCGCGAACAGGCCGTAGGTGGCGGTCGCGCCCTTGAGCTTGTGTCCCAGCAGCAGTGTCCCGGCCAGCTGAAGGGCCTGCCAGGTCACCGCGGCGGCGACCGCGCCGGCGCGGATCTGCCGGACGGCGACGGGGCGGGCGGTCAGCACCTTGAACGCCACGATGAACAGCGTCACGTTCAGCGCGATCGCCGCCGCGGTCACGAGCGTCCGCGCGCCGGCGCCCAGGCTGGCGCCGTAGCTACCCGCGGCGGCGCCCAGCGCGGACAGCACCGTGGTGGCGATGACACTGGCGCCGCCCAAGGCCAGCAGCAGCAGGCTCCGCAGCCGGGCCCTGACCGGGTCCGGGCGGGAGTTACGCGGCACGCCCCACACCTTGTTCAGCATGCTCTGCGCGGCCTGGACGATGCCCAGGCCGCCGTAGACACAGCCCAGTATGCCGATGACCAGGCCCGCGACGCTGCCGTGGAAGGACCGGATGTTCTCGGTGATCTGATCGCCGATGACGGGGAACTGGGCCAGCGCGGAGTCCAGCACCTTGTGCTGCAGGTGCGGGTTGCCGTGCAGCGCGTACCCCAGGATCGTGGCCAGGAGCAGCAGCAGCGGGAACAGCGCCACGAAGCCGTAGTAGGTGATCTGCGCGGCGAGGTAGGTGCCCTGATCGTCGGCGAACTTGTACAGCACCGCCAGCGGCAGCCCCGCCCATCGGTGCCGCCGCTGGTAGGCATCGGCCCGGCTGACCATGCTCATCGCGGCTCCTTTATGCCTGTGTCCTGCTTAGTCCCGGCGGGCGGCACCGGCTGTTCCGTCACAAGGCTGCCCGCGGCCAGCCGCTGCCGCCAGCAGACGGCACGTGCCGCGCTGACCAGCAGACCCGGCCGGACCATGCGGGCCGGCACGGGCAGGGCAGCTGCCGGTGCCGCAGCGCCCGGCCCTCATCAGCTAAGCATGCGCGGGCCGGCGTAATTGGGCAGCCCGTACCGGTATTTCCCGGCTGTGGCCGGGGCCGCCGTCGCGCTCACAGGGCGGGGCGGCCCCAGGCCAGCTGCTGGCTCGTGCGCCCTCACCCATCAAGACGGCCAGGACGTCGCCGATGTCGGGCTCCCAGCTCGCGGGATCTGGCAGCGAAGTGCGCCTGGAAGCGGTAGCGATCGGGGCTTCCTGCGCGGACAGCCCACGGAGGAATACGCGCAGACGCCACGCCGCGCGAGCTTTGCGTCCCATGCTGGCCGTGACTATCTCCGCTGCAGACGACGAGTGAACTCCGGCCCCCCCGTGAACGCTTTGCATCAAGGGTGACCGGAGGGAACTACCTGGCCGGGCGCCTGCTTCAGTTCAGCGCTTCTGAGCTGCACCGGTCCTCTCATATCGGCGCGTTGCTGTGGCTCGGATCAGACAGAAGGAAAGTGTCCTCGAAGGGAACATCTATGTAATAGAACAACGACCGGCCTTTGTGGTTGTCGCGGAGGCGGGTCAGCAGCCTAGTACGCGTGCCGCCATCCACATCCGCAGTCGCGCTACCTTGTGCTTTCACGCTGAGTAATGCCATCCGGGGGGTTCCAGGGCGCCCGCAGGCCAGCGAGCACTGGGGGGAGAGCGGGTTCGCGGGCACCGACCTGACATGCACCTTCGTCAGCACGGCATCGAGCAGAGCATCATCCTGGCCGGAATGACGGCGCCGGGGTGCGTGGAGGGGACCGGCCGGTACGGTTACGAGCTGGGTTACGCGGTCACCCTCGTCAAGGACGCCCCCGCCTCTTTTACCAGGGAGTGGATGCACGCGGCGGTCGAGCTCAACGCGCCGGTCTACGCCGAGTCGGTGCTCACCACCGCCGAGGTCATAGCGAGAATCGAGGGCTGACGATGTCACTAGTGTTCGAGCAGGCCGCGTTCACGGTTCGCGGCGGTCACGAGCAGGCACCGCTTGACCAGCGCCCGGCTATGATCGCGGCGCTGCGACGTGCATTCCCAGGCCTGGTGTCATCCTGGCTGACCCGGCGGGAGGACGGCTCGTGGCTGGATGTGATCCTGTGGCGCAGCCGCGAGGACGACGTGCTCGAACAAGCCAGCGCGAGCTACACCACCACCCGCGAGGCCGGCAGCGGCAGCCGACGCTCCGCCGTCCCGGTCTCTTACCCGAAGATCGTCCAGCTTGGCAGTAAGACGATCTACCGGAGTATCATTCGCGCCAACAAGCCCCTGACGTATCAGGTCACCCGCTAACGCGGCGTTGGCGCGGACGGATTGACGGGATCATGGAGTTCGGCTGGAGCTGTCGGCCAGGTGGGCGAGGCCGGCGGTGAGGATGTCGGTCAGGAGGCGCGCGTAGCGGCCGTCGGGATCGAGGTCCGGGTCGAAGACGGTGACCTGCGCGCCGGCCGCGCCCGGCGCCAGCGCGGTCAGCAGCTCGGTCAGCTCGGCGGGGCTGAGGCCGCCGGGGTCGGGGCTGTCGACCGCCGGCATGACCTCGGGATCCAGGATGTCGACGTCTAGGTGCAGCCAGTATCCGTCCAGGTGGCCGGCGGTCACCGTGCGCAGGATGGCGTCGGCGGTAGCGGAGGGCCCGGCCTGGCGGACGCGGGAGGCCGGGATGACCTGGGCCAGGACCCGGCTGGCCTCGGCCAGATGTTCGTCGTCGTCGCGGCAGCCGGCGTGGACGGCGTCGCCGGCCCGGAAGTAGCCGCCGTCGGGGCCGGTCAGGGCGGGCCAGTGCAGGCCGACGGCGGCGGCCAGGTCCTCGCCGGCCAGGCTGCGGCAGTCGGCGCTGTTGCCGGGGTGGCGGAAGTCGGTGTGCCCGTCGAGGTGGACCAGGCCGTAGCGGCCGCGGGCGCTGAGCGCGCGCCCTGCCCCGATCAGCAGGCTGCAGTCGCCGCCGAGCACCAGCGGGGCGCGGCCCTGGCCGAGCTGCTCGCCGATGCGCGCGGCCAGCCGCCCGGCGTGGTCGAGGAGCGCGTCCTGGTTGCGGGTCCGTCCGGGCTGGACGTCGTCGGTGTAGCGGCTGGGGAGCACCACCCCGGCGTCGACGGCCCCGGTGACGGCGAGCCTTGTGTGCAGCCCGGCCTCGCGCAGTGCCTCGGGCGCCTTGGCCGTCCCGGGCACGGAGCTGGGCTGGGGCGGGCGCAGCCCCAGGTTCGACGGGGCGGAGATCAGGGCCAGCATTCGTCCTCCGTCGGCGGACCTGGCCCCGGTCACGGTCGCGGCCCGGACCGATCATCCGGCCCACTCGGTGTCTGGCCAATGTAGCGCACTACCGCCGGTCCCGGCCCCGGCCAGCGGCACCGCGGTCGCCGTCGCGGCCGTGGCCAGGTACGGGGACCGGCGTGGCGCGGTGAAGCCGGTGGCAGCGAGCGCGAGGAGCAGGATCACGTCGAAGCCGGCCCACGCCACGTCCTTATGCGGAGAGAACTGGCGGGCAGCGTCCCTGCGATGTAGACCGTCCACGGCACCATGACCACCGCGAACACGATGAACGACGGCCTGGCCCAGCGGACGACGCGGGCATCGTCCACCAGGACCCTGTGGGATTCCAAACTGAGTCATGCGCTCTGACCTGCGGTGCCTGGACTATGCGCTTGTCTTAGTTCATCGGCAAGAGCGGGCTGGGGTGCGGGGTTCTTAACTGGGTCATAGGTGACTGACCTGTGGGTATGCCTGCGGCAATTGTCGCCCGGGCTGGCAGGATCGCACCTTTGTGACGGTACGGCTGCTGTATCTGATGTTCGTCCGCGATTTCTTCACGTGGACTGCGCGGTCACCGTGCGCCGCGTCTACGTGCTCTTCGTGCTGGAGGTGGGTTCCCGTCATGTGCACGTCTCGGGCGTGACGGCCCATCCGGACGGGGCGTGGACGGTTCAGCAGGCGTGGAACTTGCTGATGGATCCAGGGGAGCGGGCCAGCCGGTTCCGGTTCCTGATCAGGGACCGGGCCGGACAGTTCACCGAGGCATTCGACGCCGTGCTGTCCGCCGCAGGCATCGAGGTGGTGAAGATCCCGCCGCGCAGCCCGCAGGCGAATGCTTTTTCCGAGCGCTGGGTGCGCACCGCCCGCGCTGAGGTCACTGACCGGATGCTGATCAGCGGGCCGCGGCACCTGCAGACAGTGCTGGATGAGTACGTCGTGCATTTCAACCGGCATCGTCCGGATCAGCGGGGACCTGGGACAGTCTCTCGCGCGCGATGATGTCCCGGTCATCGGGGATGGTACTGCAGGGATCATCGCCGGCGGTCCGGCGGCGTCGAGCTGCTGCCGGTCGAGCAGGCGGCGGAGGTGCTGGAATAACGGCCGGGACCGCCGGTCTGGGGAGCTGCGCAGTATCAAGATCGGGAAGCTGCGCCGGATCTCCCGGCAGCGGATCGCAGATTTCATACTGCAGCGGGAGAGCTGACTTCCAGCGGTTCTGCAGTTTCCGCGTCAGTAGTCTGGGGTTTCCTGCGCTCTGGAAGCTCCGCCGCCGGGATTACGGTGCCGTCGAGGTTCTCTATCTGTCGAGGTTCTCTATCTGTTGCCGGACACGTTCGGCCTCGGTGAGGCGGTGCTGGGTGGTGTAGAGCTCGTGTGCTTGTCGCCAGGTGTCGCGGGCTTGGCCGGGGTGGTGCTGTGCGAGGTGGGTTTCGGCGATGCGGTGGAGGACATCGGCCTCGAGGAAGCTGTGGCCCTGAGTGCGGCAGATGGCCAGGGCCTGGTGGTAGCAGTCGAGGGCGTTGCCGTATTCGTGGAGGCAGTGGGCGATGTATCCGAGGCTGTCGAGGGTGCTGGATTCGCCGAGCTGGCGATTACTGGAGGGGTGCTGGCGCAGTAGTGCGAGGGCGTCCTGGCAGTTGGCGCGAGCTTTGGTGTAGTCGCCGAGCCGGGTTTGCAGCCAGCCCACGCCGTTAAGGGCCCGGGCTTGCTGGAAGGTGTTGTCCAGTGCGCGGAAGATCAGCAGTGCGTTGTGGGCGTGATCCAGGGCCCGGCGGTCATCGCCGTGCCGCTCCCAGGTACCGCCTAGGCTGTGGTGGATCTCGCCTTGGCTGGCGATGTCGCCGGTGTTCTCGGCCAGGGCCAGGGCCTGGTGCAGGTGGTGCAGGGCATCGGTGGTCCTGCCGAGCTGGGCGCAGGCGTCGCCGAGCATCTGGTGTGCCTGGGTGCGGACGGCGGGGTCGTGCAGTTGCTGGGCGCTGGTCACGGCAAGTTGCCATGTCGTGGCGTTGTCCTCGAGGTGTCCGCGGCGGCGGTGATAGGGGTCCAGTGCCCAGGCCAGGTGGCAGACGTGGGTGTCCCAGCCGTGGCAATGGGCGATCTGCTGGGCGGCCAGCAGGCTGGTGTGTTCGGCGTCGAACCAGGCCATCGCCGAGGCCGGGTCGGGCAGCGGGTGTGCTGCGCAGCGGGGGACCGGGTCGGTTAGCGGGGGCGCGGGGTGGTGTGGTGCGAGGAGCCGGGCGCCTGCACGGGCGGTATGGACGTAGAAGTCGGTCAGGCGGTGCAGTGCCGCCTGCTGTTCGGCCGGGGTGTGCTGGTCGCGAGCTTGTTCGGTGGCGTGGAGTCTTAGCAGGTCGTGCATGCGGTAGCGGTCGGAGGTGTGTGTCTGGATCAGGCGGGCGTCGCGCAATTCGCGCAGCAGGGTGCGGGTTGTCGCGGGGGACAGTGCGAGCAGGCTGGCGGCGGCGGCCGGGGCGATGTCCGGGCCGGGGGCGATCCCCAGCAGGCCGAACGCGCGGGAGGCGGCGGGGGACAGGGCATGGCTGGACCAGGACAGCACGGTGCGCAGGTCGGCCTGGGGGTCGCCGGCGTCCATGGCGTCTAGCCGGCAGGCGTTGTCGCTCAGTTCGGTGGCCAGCGCGGTCAGCGGCAGGCCGGGATGGATGATGGCGCGGGCGGCGACGATGCTGAGTGCCAGGGGCAGTCCCGCGCAGCAGTCCCGCAAGGTGGCCACCGCATCCGGTTCGGCGTTAACACGGTGCGGCCGAGGTGGCGGGCGAGCAACTGATGGGCCTCGTCCCCGGGCAGCACGTCCAGGGCCACCGAGCGCGCGGCGTGCCTGGCGATCAGTCCCGTTAGCTGCCGGCGGCTGGTGATCAGCACCGTGCACGTCGCACCCCCAGGCAGCAGCGGGGTGACCTGCGCGGTATCGCGCGCGTTGTCCAGCATGATCAGCATCCGCCGGGCGACGACCAGGCTGCGGTACAACCCCGCCTGGGCCTCTTGTCCGGCCGGGATCGCGGTGAGGCTTACGCCAAGGGCCTCCAGGAAACCGCGTATCACGGTGGCCGGGATAAGGGGCTGACCGGTGGAGTCGAATCCGCGCAAGTTGACATACATCTGGCCGTCCGGGAACCGGTCCAGATGCCGGTAGGCCCAGTGCAGCGCCAGTGAGGTCTTGCCGATCCCGCCCATCCCGCCGATCACGCAGACCAGCAGCGTGCCGTCGGCCCGCGATTTCTCATCCAAAGCCGCGTCCAGGTGTGCCAGCTCGCGGGTGCGGCCGGTGAACATGCGAGCCGCGGCCGGCAACTGGCGCGGCGCCGCTCCCGGACGCGCGGACAGCCATGCGGGCCCGGGGGCCGGGTCGGCCGGCCCGGGGTGTGCGGTCCGGTGGCTCTTCGCCCGGCGGCCGGCCTCCTCGATCCGGTCGCGGGCGGTTGCCAGCGCGCGCCGTTCGGCCGGTGTGGCACTCAGCACTTCGAGCAGGGCGTCGAAGCGGTCGGTCGGGGCAGGGTGCGGGCGGTGAAATACTCGGCGATCGCCGTGCGGGACCATCCGGTCCTGGCAGCCAGTTCCCGGTAGGTCAGGCTGCTTTCCTGGCGGCTGCGTGCGTGCCGGCGCCGCAGATCCCGCAGCAGCGCAGCGAGATCCTCAAGTGTCTGCACTGTTGCCGCAGCCAGGGCTAACGGGCCGGGCAGTTCCGGGCGAGACCGCTGCATGCCAGGTTCCATCGCCGCATCCTCCCCCAAGAGCTATAACCCGGCCATGGTGACGTGTTCGCACACTAACAGCAGCTACGGCGCCGTCGAAAGGCGTACGGAGGTGTCCGGTGGTGTCCGGCGGCGGACGGAATCCGCGACGGCCACCGGGATCGGCGGCCACTATGGATCGCACGTCCGCAGGCCTGTGCCCATCACCGATCAGGTCTGCGTTCCGGTCACCACGCTGAACGCGACGTTGAGGGGTTCGGGTGTTCGCTCCCGCGTGTCCGCAACGGGGCCTGCCCGCTTCCTGCCGGCTGGATTCGCGGCCGCGCGGAAGGCACCTTCCGGGCGGGCGTTCGCGGCCTGATGGCGGAGCGAACCGGTTCCGGATCGAAGCTGACCGGGGACCGGCGAGTGAAAGTTTCACCGGCCGCGGCCTCCAGACCGGGATTATCCAGCTTTCCGCAATGCACTCGGCAATCGCGACGCCGCGCTTCCCTTACTTCTCTCCGGCGCGTACTTCTCTCCGGCGCGTCCCCGGCCGGCAGCCGAAGCCGAGCCGTCGTCCGCATCACGTTATTCCCGGCATGAAAGGACAGTGGTACATCCATGATCAATAAAGGCTTGCGCAGGAGAGCGGTCACGTTCTGGTCGGCGATCGCTGCCGGCCTGCTGCTGACGCTCGTCACGTCGCCGGCCGCTTCGGCCGATACCATGCGCACGTTCAAGCTGGCCATCTCCTGCACCACGGGCGAGCTGTACGGCCTGGAGGTCAACAATGGCTCCGGGTGGTACTCTCCTGCCGGCTCGAGCTACGTGTCCGGTGGCGTGAAGTACTTCACTATCTCGATACCCGCCAGCGCTACCACCCTCGCGGTCGAACCCGACTTCTGCGACAATCAGGATCCGAGCGGGGAACTCTACAGCGGACCCTACTGGGCGGGCTACTCCTACAAGATCACCCCCGGCACCTCGGCCATCAGCGCAGATGGGTCCTGCCTTGATTACGTCTACAGCAGCTACGGGCAGAACTTCTTGCTCTACTACTGCTCCCTCAGCTCAATCACTTACGGCTGAACCGCTCAGGGGCTGATAGCGCGCGGCTCACGGGACACGTACCTCTCGCCGGACCTCGATATGCGGCGGGAGGTACGTGTCCTCATTAGCAGCTGATCCGAAATCAGCCTGTAGTGGTCGAATACCCTGGCCTGTACGGTGTGCATGTAGTGGTCGAAAACTCGGCTGCCGGTGCTGGCCTGGGTTTTCATGCTGCCTGCCGGTACTCGTTGATGAGTCCTGCGAGCCTGGGCCGGCGCTGGATCCGGGCAGCCGGGATGGGGAAGGCGATGAGGTCCGGGTCGTCATCTGGTGCGCGCAGGTCCGGGCCGCCTCCGCGGTGACGTAGACGGCGAGCGCGAAGAACGACAGCGCGATGACCCGCAGCGTGGCCTTCTCCCGCGCCTGCCGCGCGTCGTGGTCGCGGACGGAGAACTGCCAGGCGACCGCCGCGGCGGAGGAGACCTCGACCACGGAGTCCAGGCCGAAGCCGGTCAGCGCGGCCGAGGACGACAGGGTGCCGGCGGTGAGCGCGACGACCCCCTCCAGCACGTTCCACGTGATGGTCGCGGCGACCACCAGGCGTATCCGGCGGGCAAGCGCATTACGCCGGGCCGCGGGAGCGCCGGGCGAGATGGCGGTCACGGGCAGCAGCCCTTCGTCGCCGCATCGGGGCAGGCCCGCTCGGCAACGGTCGCGGCCACGATGGCGCGCAGGTCACCGAGGGCGTGCCCGAGGCGCTCGTCGGCCAGCTCGTAGCGGGCACGGCGCCCGTCGGGCACCGCTATGACCAGGCCGCAGTCACGCAGGCAGGCCAGGTGGTTCGACAGCCGCGTGCGCGAGACCCCGAAGGCGTCGGCCAGGTCCGACGGATAGGCCGGGGCCTGGCACAGCGCGAGCATCAGCCGGCAGCGGATCGGGTCGGCGAGCGCGCGCCCGAACCGGGCCAGCACCTCCACATCAGACGCGACGGCGGCTTCGGAGGCGACAGTCAGCACGCGAGAACGAAACACGATTGGCTGAATTCAGGAAATCATGAACCATGGCCATCGCGGGCCTGCCGGGCACTGCCTGAGCTGCTGCCTGGCGAGGTCAGTCGTCCAGCTCGACCTTGCCTTGCAGGTACTCCTCCCGGCTGATCTCACCGTTGGCGTACCGTAGCCGCAGGGCGTCTTTGGCTTCCCGCACGGCGGGCGAGTCGCCCGCGCCGATCTGAGGCGGCTCAGTGCCGTGCCGGATGGCCAGGGTCCGGGCTGCAACGATGCCGCCGGCAATCACGAGGACGACGGCGAGAAAGGCCCAGACGAGAACCCAGCCGCTCGCCGCCCCCATCATTCCGCCCACGGCACCCTCCTGTGCGCTGCGCCGGTAACCCTTTCGCTGCTAGCCTCGCCGGCCACTGTCACGCCGTGCAGGGGTCAAAGGTCCCGGATCCCCTGACTTACGACTGCGCTCCGCGGCCGTGCCTGCGCGCCTTGTGCAGAGCGGGAAGGACGAACGTACCTCCCGTGTACCTGGGCTGGCGGTGGCGCGGTTCAGGCTCGGATGGTGAGGGTGAGCTGGCGGCGGTGGAAGTCGTAGTGCAGCGTGGGGTAGCGGTACAGGTCGGCCAGCGTCAGGTAGCCGGAGAAGAAGGGGTCCCAGCGGACGGGGTAGTGCATGCCGCGGGCGAGGTCCTCGGCGGTGGCAGCGTCGAGGCTGCGGTGCAGGGCAGCGAGGACGCGGTCGAGCTTGGCCGTCATCCGCTGAGGGCGGTAGACGTGGACGGCGGCGCATGGGCCCAGGTAGTTGATGAGGTCGAACGGCCTGGTCGCGGAGTTGAGCAGGCGGGCGTAGCCGCGGCTGGCCCCGTCGGGCAGGCGGCCGAAGGCGGCGACCAGAGGCAGCAGGGCTCGGACGATCATGTAGCCGAACAGCATGTGGAACAGCAGCTGCTCGTTGGTCCACTTGGTCCCGCTGGTGCGCTGGGCCAGGGTGGCGGGGGTTGCCTGGGCGAGCAGGCGGCGGAAGTCGGCCTGGACCCGGTTCAGTTCGTCGTGGACCGCCTGCCGGTCCCAGGGCTGGTCCTGCGTCACGTGCCCGCCCTCCAGTCGACCGGGGTTGGCCGGCCTTCCTGCCCACCACGGTAATACAGGTGTAGCGCACTCATTGAGTGTCTTGACAAGCCCGTCTCGGTTAGAAGATCCTAACGGTTAGTGGATGCTAACCGAGACGCTGACAGGTGGGGAGCGCTGGCCGACGGCACGCGCCTGGCGATCGTCGCGCGGCTGGCCGACGGGCCGCTGGCTGTGGGGAAGCTGGCGGCCGGGCTGCCGGTGAGCCGCTCGGCGGTGTCCCAGCACCTGAAGATCCTCAAAGACGCCGGCCTGGTGGAGGACGTCGCGGCGGGAACGCGCCGGATCTACCGGCTCAACCCGGTCGCGCTCGCCGCGCTGCGGGACCAGCTCGACACCTACTGGCAGCGGGCGCTGGCCGGGTACGCCGATGCCGTCCAAGCGCCGGCCGAGGAGGAATGATGGCCCAGACCGGGGCAGCGACCGTCCGCAGGCAAATCGTGGTCGACGCGCCGATTGAGCGCGCCTTCACCGTGTTCACCGACCGGTTCGGCGACTTCAAGCCGCCCGAGCACAACCTGCTCGGCGCGCCCATCGCCGAGACCGTATTCGAGCCGCGCGTCGGCGGCGGAATCGTGGACCGGGCCGCCGACGGCAGCGAGTGCCGGTGGGCACGCATCCTGGCCTACGACCCGCCGGACCGGGTGGTCTTCAGCTGGGACATCAGCCCCCGGTGGACCATCGAGACCGACCACGCCCAGGCCAGCGAGGTCGAGGTCCGCTTCTACGCCGAGACGCCGGCCCGCACCCGGGTCGAGCTAGAGCACCGGCACCTCGACAGGCACGGCCCCGGCTGGGCAGGGGTCGCGGGCGCGATCGACGGGCCAGAGGGCTGGCCGCTGTACCTGGACCGCTACACCGCACTGCTGAAGGAGGACCGCTGACATGCCGCCCATCGTCACCACCGCCGAGATCGACCGCCCGGCCGACCGGGTCTTCGCCGCCGCCACCGACCCATCCCTGTTCCCTCAGTGGCAGAAAGGCGTAACGGACGGGCACATGGACGGCCCCGCCGGCGTGCCGGCCGTAGGCGCCAAGTGCGTGACCACCCGGCGCATCGGCTGGGCCAGCCGGCCCTCCACCTCCGAGCTCACGCACATCGACCCGCCTAAGACCTGGGGCGTCAAGGGCACCGACGGCCCGATCAGGGCGACGGTCGACGTGCTGGTCGAGCCGGTCGACGACGTCAGGTCCCGGCTGACCATCAGCGTCGACTTCACCGGCCACGGCATCGGCAGGCTCCTGGTACCCCTGATGGTCCGCCGCGAGGCCCGCAAGGAGATGCCGGAAAACATCGCCGCGCTCAAGCGGCTGATCGGGGAAAGCTAGCGCGGGCGCAGCCAGCCCCAACGCTGACGTCGCCGTCGCGTGCCCGGCGATCATCCAGAACCCGAGAGCCGGGAGTACCTGCACGTCGATCAGCGCCTGCTCCTGCGCCTCCAGGTCGCGCCGGGCCAGCATCCGGGCGAGGTAAGGACGACGGACCGTAAGCAGCGGCTCGAACCGCGCGCACAGCGCCTGCTTGATCGTTGCGCCCGCATGGAGGCCGCCGTGCTCGTACCGCCACCCGGCGACCGAGTTATCGGCGTCAGAGGAATCATGGCGGGCGAGCCAGGCGGCACGGCGGTCGTCGAAGGCATCCCAGTCGAAGTCGTAGACGAACAGCCGACCGTCCGGACGCAGCAGCCTGGCCAGTGCTGAGGTCATGGCATCCAGCCCGGCGTGGTGCAGCGCCATGACAGCCGTGACGGCACCAAAGGTGCCCAGGCCCCGGGCATGCTCGGCGGGCTTCCGGATAAGGCGCGGGTGAGCAGGGGCGGCCGGGTCCACGCCAAGCGCGTCAAAGCCAAGCTCCCCAAGGCGGTCGACCAGGCCGCCATCTCCGCACCCGACGTCGAGGACCCGCGAACCCGGGGGGATCGCCGCGGCGACGGCCACGTCAAAGTCCTTCCACCACTGGGAGCCGGTCATGGACCAAGACCATAACCCCGTGCTTCCTGGCTGTGCCTGGGGGCGCGGTGGCGAGGCGATCTCGCCTGGTGCATGAGGGCTTATGAAGATTCAGCCCGGACGGCGGCGCGAGGGTCGCGAGGCCGGGCCGCGGGACGGCGGCGCGGGACTTTCCGCGCGTCCCGTGGCGCCGGTTCAGGCGGGCTTGACGGCATGGATGCGCTCGACGGTGCCGGCCTTGAGCCGCTGTGTCTCCGTGACCTGGAACCCGGCCGCCTGCACCAGGGGCAGCTGGCGGCGGGTGAAGTGCTCCCCGGCGGTGCGGATCGTGATGCGCTCCAGCAGCCACTGGGCGGCGTAGAAGGGCGGCCAGGTGCTGCCGATGTGATCGAGCAGCAGCAGGCGCCCGCCGGGGACCAAGGCCCGCCGCATCTCGGCGATCGCCGCGGCAGGCCTGGGGATAGTGCACAGTGCCAGCGCGCAGACCACGGTGTCGAACGAGGCGTCGCTGAAAGGCAGGTGCTCGGCGTCGCCCTCGCGCAGGTCCGCGTCCAGCCTGAGGTCTGCGGCGCGCTGCCGGGCGATGGCCAGCATCGCGGGGCTGAGCTCGATGCCGGTGATGGTGACGTCGGCCGGGTAGTGCGGCAGGCTGAGGCCGGTGCCGATGGCGACCTCAAGGACCCTGCCATGGGCGCGGGCGCCGAGCCATTCGCGCCCGCCGGCGAACTGGATCTTCTCGAAAAAGGCGATCTGCTTGTCGTAGCCGGGCGCGGCCTTGTCCCATACCTGCTGTTGCCGTG
>Ga0070714_100001630_pt1 | contig 16326 bp, 17 predicted proteins | sample LARL83metaG_FD_65450 | JGI IMG/M metagenome (GOLD analysis project Ga0070714, IMG submission 65450) | Corn, switchgrass and miscanthus rhizosphere microbial communities from Kellogg Biological Station, Michigan, USA - LAR L8-3 metaG | ecosystem: Host-associated > Plants > Roots > Rhizosphere ...
GGGGGGTGGAGGGAACCGTGCATGACTATCCCGGAGTAGATCTCCCCCGAGACCACGAGCGCGAGAGGTGACGCCGGTGCATCCCGTAGGGCCCGCTTGGCTGCCGGAGAGTCCAGCAACCTGAAGGCGACATCGAGGGATTCACCGTAAAAACCCGCACCGTCTTCGATGACATCGCCTACGTGGAATACCGCACGCAGCCGCAACTGCAGCGCCGGCTGGACGACCTTGGCGTTGTGCTCGACGAGCAGGGCGGCGAGGTTTGGTATCAGGCAACCGAGCAAGCGGGTCTTCGGTACCTGGTCATGCGGCCGGACTAGGATCAGCAGGCCGTCGCCGCGATCAGCTAGCGGCTCCAGATGTTCAGGGCCGATCCCGGTGGCGCGCAATGCCTGGTCAATCAGCGAATACATGATGCGCCGGAGCTCAGCTTTCTCCGGGTTGGTGCACTGGGTGGATCCTTCAATGTCTACCGCCAGGATCGAACGCAGCACGGCAGATGCGGCAAAGCCCCCGCCGTGCGGCATAAACAGTGCGTCCATCAAGCGCGTCGAGCAGGCAGCCCATCCGCGAGGAGGTAATCGGCAGCGGCCCGCCGCCCGCCGGCTCAAGTCCCAGGTCGAGCTCTGCCTGCCCCGCGACGATCCGCTGGCGCCCCGCGGCCTTCAGCATCTCCAGCTCGGCCTCGTCATGCGCCGACCCGAGGTGCTCGATCTCCCGCGACCCGTGCTGCGACGACCACACAACCTGCACCGCCGTCGCACCCGACTTCGTCTTCACCGTCCGGACATACGGCACCCGCCAACTCTACGGGCCACCGTTAGTGCGCAACCTCAGCTCACGGAAACGGAAAACCAGCAGTTCAAAGCCCCGCGCTACCTGCGACCACCGAATCTTGGCCTAAGTCAGGGTGAGGCGGGGTGTATCTGCCCAGGTAGCACTAGTTATCGGCACGCACAGGCCGCCGAGACCGAGTAGCCCCTCCCACCTGGACGATGAGATTTTCGGCACAGGCAAGGTCAGCACGACACGCCGGATTCTGGCACGGCACACCCCTATCGCCGACCTGCCGGGCCGGTCTACCCTGCCGACGTCACGGTCGTCGCGAGTGACTTACTGACGGCCCACTCGTCCAGCTCGGCACGAATATCGGTGCGCTGAGCGCCAAGGTGCTGAGACACGAGGAGGTTGGCACGTGGATGCCGCCGTACCAGCGCGCTCGCCTCGGACACGTCGGCTGGGTCAACCGGTTCGAGAAATACGCCACGGAGGCCGTCATCGGCCAGCGCCTGGCTGAGCGCCGGCCAGCTCACTAGCCCGGTGCGGGCGACATTGAGGAGATAGGGGCGCTGGGCGGCTGCCGCCCGCAACCACCGGTCGCCTACGAGGCCAGCGGTGTGCGGGAGCAGCGGCAGAGCCAGGATATGGGCGTCGGCCTCGACGAGCGCCGCACTGGCCGGCACGTTCGCGACCCCGTCAGGCACCGACGGGTAACGCACGAAGCGCACCCGCCGCACCCTCGGCTCCATGCATCGGGCGCAGGCCCGCCCTACCGGCCCGGCCCCCCATATCACCACGTCGAGATCTGCCGTCGAATCACCCAGCCACCCGGGCTCGCGGATCTCGCCCCGCTGCACCAGCGCGTGGGCGGCCGGAACCCGGCGCGCGAGGAGCGTCAACCCCGCGGAAGCCAGTTCGGCTACCGCGGGGGCAGACACCACCGGGCTGCGCACAAGCTCTATGCCGCGACGGTCGAGTTCGGCGACGTCGATATTGTCGACACCGCTGCCCGCACGTACAACGCGTCGCAGCCTCGGCATCCGGGCCAGCACGCCGGCGTCAAGCACCACACGAGACCGCGTGATGATGCTTGTGACCCGGGCTAGCACGTCATCAGCAACGCTCTCCGGGTCACGCGCCTCGTACCACTCGGCCCGGGCTTCGCCGGGACGGGCGACCCCTTCGGACAGTACGGCCAGGCACAGCACGACCTCTCGCTGACTGGCCACTATCGCCTCCGCGGGTCACGGCCGTCGTCGAATCTGTTCATGAGCTCGAGCAGTTCAGGCATGGTGACCATGTCAGTCTCGGCTGATCCCGTCTCGCCTAGGGCTCGGAGCAGAACTCGAGTGGCATGGATCGCAGCCCGCAGCGACTGGTTGGCGTAGATAACCATGGAGTATCCGAGCTTGCCTAGCGTGGCCGTATCCAGGTGCGGGAACGCCGTCGGAACGATCACCAGCGGCACCTCGCCTGTCCACTGAGCGGCGACGGCCCGCGCTTCCGCGCCGGTCGGATCGGTGCTATGCAACAGGACGAGATCCGCGCCAGCGCTGGCGATGGTCCGCGCCCGCTGCAGCGCCTCGCTGAGCGGCAGGCCGACCGTCAGCGTTTCCGTGCGGCCCACCACGAGGAAGGCCGGGTCAGGCCGAGCTGCCACGGCGGCGTTGATGCAGTCAGCGAAGTCGTTCAGGGCAACGAGATTCCGGTGGGTACCCGTCGTAAAGCTGTTCTGCTTGGGGTACGCGGAATCCTCGATGCACATGCCCGCCGCTCCCGCTGCGGCGAGCACACGAACTGTGCGAGCGCTAGCGCTGACAGAGCCGTAGCAGTTGTCCGCGTCCACCAGGAGGGGGAGAGGGACCGCAAGCGTAATGGCGCGTACGACAGCGGCTACTGCATCGACGCTCAGCAGGTTGCAATCCTGGACCCCGGTGATCGCCGAGATCTCCAGGCTGCTCACCCAGCCACCATCGAAGCCCGCGTCCAAGACCATGCGCGCCGTGACCGCATCGCGCGTACCCACCAAGATGGTGGGCGCATCACCGACCTCAGCTACCCGCAGAAGCTGAGGCGATGGAGACCTCATCACATCCTCGATTCAATCTGCTCGGGTACCGCCCAGTCCGGCAGATCGCCATCGGCCACGAGCATCTCGAGAGTCGCCGGGTGCAGGATGTCCGCGAGCGGGCCCCCAGCTCGAATCCGCTCACGTACGAGGGTTGCGGACACGGCCGGAAGGTGCCCGACCTCGACGCGCTCGACCAATTGGCCCAACCGGGTCCACGCGTCGGCCTTCGCGTCCTCGAATTCGTCACGGTTGGGGGTCGCGAAAATGCGGCCCGGCGGGAGTAGTTCGTCCCACAGCGGCCAGTCCAGGTCCAGGCGATGTCCGGCGAGCACTCTGAGCGGCGCGTTCGGATACTGGCCGGAGAGGGTGCGGCGGACAAGATCGAACCGGCGCCACAGCGGCCAAGGGTTGCGCTCAGCAACATGGTGAACATCGACCAAGGCAGAGAACTCAGGAACTGGCGATGATCGACCGACGGAAACCTCGTTGGCCACGACCACCACGGTGAGGGTGTCACACCTGGCCAGCAGTTCACCTACGTATGCCACGTGGCCGACATGGATTGGCTGGAACCGCCCCTCCCAGACCAGGTGGCGCAAGGTGCGTCCCGTCTTCATCTTGAAGCCTTTCTCTGCTCGGACACATCACGCATAGGTCAGGCCGGCTTCGCGTCGCGCGTCGAGGAAGCCGGGGTATGGGCGGGCTTCACCGATCCCGGCTCGCACGCGCCGACGCTCGGCCGGCTTGCAGATCACGACGGGAACGCCGCGGTGGTGTCCTCGTACGAATTCGGCCGCCACCGCGCACCGCATCGCTTCGTATATGTTCACCCCCGCGGTGGCTCCCAGAGGGGTGGCCCCGATAGTCAGCGTATTGATGAGGAAGGTACGGGTATCGAGACCTGTGTCGGTATCGGAGATGAGTACATCGACACCGCGGCCAGTGGCCGCGCGAATGCGCGTTGCCAACTCGGCGCAACGGATATTCGGCACGTCAGTGCCGACGGTCATGCGGTCGCCGGGGAACTCGTCTGCCAAGAGCAGATGCGTCGGCTCCACAGGGAAGCCGAGCTCACCGCTCCAAACCTGAGCCAGGTCGGCAAGATCCTGCGCGGGCTGGGTTTTGGGGTCCGGATTTGTCAGCAAGGCGCGTGGCGCGATGCGCCGGAGTGCAGCCGCGACCACCTTGTCGGCAACTACGACGACGTCGCCGTCACCGACCAGCTCAGCGACTGCTTGCGCCACTTGCGTCATAAGCGACTCGAACCCGTTGTCGGTATCGAGACTTACGGTGCACCCGTGCGCGGACGCGCAGATATGGCCCGATTCTCCCAGGGCTCCCAGCATTCCCTTGAATGCCGCGTTCACCGCGAGCGCCAGTTCCCAGTACCAGTCGGGACGGTCGGCGGCCGTCATGGCAAGACGCTCGCGGCGACAGAGGAGAGCCATCGCTCCTCGGCCAGGATCTCCTCCTCAACGCCGTCGAAGCCAGGATGGCGTTCGGCGTCGGCGGACGTTACGAAGGGCTCTACAGCCATCGGTGCTCGAGAAGTCTCGGTGGCGTACTCGAGACGGTGTACCGCGCTGGCGAGGTCGGTGAAACGCAGCGACGCTGACGGCGCATCTGCCACATGCCCCAGTCCGTACCCGTCGAGTAGCTGGCGAGAGTACGGCAGTTCCATCAATTCTGCCAGCCGCTCGCCTAGACGTACCCGTGCCTGCTGCTCTGCCGCTCGTGACGACCACTGGATATCAATTGTCATAGGGGTCTCCTGCCTCTGGCAAACGCCAGGTATTTGATTGATCTCCCCGAGCCACCGCAACCGCGCGCAGGAATTCGGCTGTAAACGGCCTTTCTGGCTCACTGCTGAGAACCTGGATCATCCGGTCAAGCAGCCCGGCGCAGTCGATGACGAAACCAGGGAACGCGGCCGAGATGAGTCGCAGGTCTTTGGCGGCAAGCCGGCTCAGGTACGAAGAGGAGGGTTCACCTGCGCTGTCCCGCAGCAGGGAACATTGGTCCAGAGGCCGACCTGCGGTGCCGGTGACAAGCACCTGAGTCAGACCATCGACTCCATGCTGCGCTGCGGCACCGAGCGCGGCGGCCAGTATGTACTGGTGGCAGAGCAGATAAGCATTGTGGAGCAGTTTCGCGGCGGCGGCGGCGCTTGCCTGGGCGAAAGGGAGGACACCGCCCAGGGCGTCGGCGATGCCGCGCCCCGCGGATGTCGGCGGCGGCCCCAGCAGGAGCATGGCATCGCCCCGGCCAAGGGCGCGCGCCCCGCCGTTGATCCCGCCTCCGCTGTATGACACTCCGAGCCGTTCTGCCGCTGCCTGACACCTAGCCGCCGACGCCGGGCTCTGTGTGGTGAGGTCCACGACGGCGCCGTGGCAGCCTGCCATGGCAATAACCTCCGCCGATTGCTTCCCGTGGGTCAGAGCGAGGACGAGTACGTCGCTACGCCGGCGCATGGCTTTCTGCCAGCCCTTCCTGTCACACACCCGTATGTCGTGCCCGACCGTCGCGAGCCGGTTAGCTACGCTGCGCCCTACAGCCCCTTGGCCGAGCACGAGTACGTCCACGGCTAGTCCACCTTGGCCAACAGGGGTTCCAGCTGGCGGTAGTGCGCTTCGACCATCGCCACATGGGCCGGCCGGATCAACGCCGCTGCTTGCCGGGCACGCTCCTGAGCCACCCGGGTGCGGGCAAAGACGCTTAGTCCTATGTGGCCGAGTTTGGCGTGGAAGCGCTCATCGGGGTTGATGTGGCGCTCGAACATCTCCGCGGTAATCGGATCGAAGCGCGCCAGGGCCTTCTCGTTGCGCTTGAGGCTCTGGGTTTCGATCGTGAGCTGCTGGGCCGCGAAGAACTCCTCCGGGTACGCGAAACCATCGAGAATGTCACCGAACCGGAGCTGCTCAGGCGACGGCCGGTATCCCATGATCGTGCCGCCGAGCTGCTCGATACGGCGCCGGCAAAGCCGGGCATGCTTCGCTTCATCGCCAACCTGCCGTCCGACGAGCACCTTGAGGCTCAGATCCGGCACCCTTTCGATGAATTTCCCGATGACCTCCACGCCACGGAGCTCGTTATACCATCGCGGTTTTAGCGCCTCCGCCGCCAGTCGCGCATCCATTCGTTCTGGCCAATAGGTCGTCTTGCTGTCCGGAAGGCCGGCAAAAAAAGTTTCGTTCTCGGCGCAGAGTTCGCGGATGAAATCATCGACGTCGGGAACCATGGCTTGCCCTTTCTGGATATATGTTCAGCCCCGGACCGGGTTGGTACGGGCGAACTGAGCATCAAGATCGCGCGCGCAGCCGGAGACTACCCGGGCGACGTCATGCACATAGGGTTCGGTGAAGAGTGTCTGGTGACTGCCTGGGATGCTGAAGGTCTGTACTGAGGAGGCGGTGAAATGCCGCCATCCAGCTGGATCCCCGGGTGCTCCGTATAGATCCGTGGGCAGCCGAGCTGTCCGGCAGACGCGGACTGGAATGTCAGCCGTGATGGGCGTTGAGGTGAGCACTGCTTCGTAAAAAGCCGTCATGAACTCGATCCTGCGGGCAGCGTACGTCCCCGCCAGCGGCACCTCCCGCACCGCCTGGGTGAGTTCCTTCTGTTCCATCTCTGGGAGGGGGGCGTCATGAGGAACATTTGCCGCCATGCCCAGCCGGCCACTGCTGAGCCAATGCCGCGGCGGGTCGGCATCAAGCAGGATGACCCCCGCATCCTCGCCGTCTTGGGCGAGTGCCGCGGCCATTGCGAACGCCACGATCCCGCCTGCCGAATAGCCGACGAGCCGGTAAGGACCATGCGCGGCAACGTGCCGGACCAGGTTCAGGTAGTACTGGACAAGGAGGTCTGTCGTAATTCTCGCCGGTGTGCGCTCCCCCAGTCCTCGCAGGGCGAACACGGCGATATCGGGTGGAAGATGCCGCGCGAGGGCGTAGAACCCGAATACGTCACCGTTAAGGCCGTGAACACAGAACAACGGAGTGCGGCCTCGAGCGCGGATGGGTACCAGCGGGGTCCACAATCCTTTGTGATAGCCAGCGACCGCGTCGCGAAGGGCCCGCAGAGTCCGTCCTTCGTAGAGCACCGACATCGGCAGAGCCACCCCGGTCCGCTGCTCGAGTACCCCGAGCAGTGACACGGCGATAAGCGAATCGCCTCCGCACTCGAAGAAGTCGTCGTCGAGGTCGCAGTCCGCGACGCCGAGCTCCTGGCACCACAGCGTCTCCGCCCAGGAGGCTGCACCGCCGTCGGCGATGTCCGGGGCGGCGGACCTGGACGGCTGCTGCCGGATCCGGCGCGCTAGTCGCTGCCGGTCAAGCTTTCCTGGCGGGGTCAGGGGCAACCCTTCGACGACGTCAAGGAACGCAGGACGGGAGGCTTCGGGCAGATGCGCCGCTGCGAACCGGCGTAGTTCGCCGCTCTCGATCGTCTGGCCAGGGAGGGGCACGACGAAGGCGGCGAGCCGGCGTCGGGCAGCGCCTTCGCCGACCGCTACTGCCGCCGCTTCGCCAACTGCCTGATGGCTGCGCAGCACGCTCTCCACTTCGCCCAGCTCGACGCGGTGACCTCGAATCTTGACCTGGTTGTCCCGCCGACCGCAGAATTCCAGGACGCCATCGGGCCGGTAGCTACCGAAGTCGCCGGAGCGGTACACACGCCTCGGCAACGACCCTGATGGCAGGCGCACGAACATGCGGCTGGTAAGGTCTGGCCGGCCAAGGTAGCCGGACGCGAGACCCGCCCCGCCGATGCAGATTTCTCCGCGCTCCCCCGCGCCCACCTCGCGAAGCCGATGGTCAGCGACGACGACGGTGACACCCCGGATGGCCCGGCCGATCGGCAGGGACGGCGCGCACAGATCCGCAGCCGTGACCCTGTGAGTGCACGCGAACGTCGTCGCCTCGGTGGGCCCATAGCCGTTCACCAGCAGCGTTTCGGGAAAGGCTTCGAGGAACCGTTCCGCCGCCGCGACGGCGACGACGTCGCCTCCCGTGAGCAACTGACGAAGGCCGGCCAGAGCGTCGGCGCGACCGGCCACGATCCGTTCGAAAAGCCCGGAAGTGAGCCAGGCCGTAGTGACGCCGAACTCGGCGATGGTCCGGTACAGCGAGTCGGCCGTCGGCCGTTCCGGCGGCGCGATCACCAATCGAGCGCCATGTAGCAGCGCACCCCAGATCTCGAAGGTCGACGCATCGAACGATGGCGGCGCGGTGTGCAGTAGAACCTGATCCTGGCCGAATCGCACGTAGTCCTGGCCGCAGACCAAGTTGACGACTGCGCTCCGGCGTACGGCGACCGCCTTCTGCTCGCCGGTCGTACCGGATGTGAACAGCACGTACGCGAGATCCGGCGGTGCCTCGATCACGGCCCGCCTCATGGGTGCGACGGCAGGCGAAGGCGCCGGGAAACCTGCGGCGTCCAGGGCGACCACCGGTGCGGAGAAGGGCGGCACCGGCTCAGCGGCGGGCCAGACCAGGGCGCTCGGGGCCGCTAGGCGTCCGATCGCGGCGAGCCGCGCGGGCGGCAACTTCGGATCGACTGGCATGTAGGCGGAGCCGGCGAGGATTACCCCGGCTATCGCTACTACCGTGGCCTGGTTCCGGCGGCCTGGAACCGCCACCACGCAGCCACTGCCCACGCCGAGCGAGCGCAGCCGCGACGCGACCAGGCCCGCTCGTTCCTGGAGCTGGCGATACGTAAGGTCACGGCCGGCCACTGACAGGGCCACCGCAGCTTCGTGCTGGTCGAATACGCTCAGGAGACGGCGGGTGAGCACATCCGGGGCGGCTTGGGGCGAGGGCGTGAACGGTTCCCGCGGTCGGCTGGACAATGGTTACTCCGAGTGCGCCAGGAGATCACCGTTGACGTGATCATCGACGACGACGCGGAGGCCTGCCACCCCGCTATCCAAGGCGCTGGCGAGGTTCGGCGCGGCCGCGACTATGCGGTACCCGACGTTGTCGGCGAAGGCGCGCCGGGCCGCTCCGCGCAAGCGGCGCCTGGCTTGCACGTGAAAGGAAATCACCGAACGGCCTTCGGAGATCGCCGTCGTTACCCGGTAGCGCGGGTGGCCGATCCGATAGTGATCGCTTACCTGCGCCGCATCCAGGAACCGCGGGGTCCTGGCTATATCCTCCAGTTCGTCTACCGCCTCAAGTGCGACGGCCGGCGCAAGCAACCAGTCATCCGACTCCGGGTCGGGAACGCCGTAGCGCGATCGGCCAAGTGGCTTGAAGGCGATTTCGCCGGGTCGGCACGACCGGCTGTGCGTCACCTCGACCAGATCACGGCTGTCATAGCGAACCATTGGCTGTGCTTCCTGGAATGGATACAGTGCGGTCAGGACGAGTATTCCTACTCCCTCGCGCAGTTGCCCGCCGCTTCGGGCACCGACAACCTCGGGTATCAGGAACGGGTCGGCATGCCACCACCCGCAGGCAAGGCACGAGCTAGCCCCGCCGAACAGCTCGGCCAAACTGTACCGATCGATCACCGGGGCACGCCAGACCAATTCCATTCGCTCGCGCCATCGCTTGGTAAGGTATTGTGAGAACGAGACGACGGCGTCGAGGTGCCCGTCGATGCCGTGGGGAACATGCTCGGCGGTATCAGCGGTGAATGCCCGCAGGCACCGTTCCAGACCGATGAGCAGAGAACATACCTCATCCACCCCGGCATCCAGATGACGGCTGGCAAGAACCGCGCGGCCATGGGCAAACGAGCCAGCATCGTAAATCCCGATCGAATGGAAGTGGACTGGCGCCGGGATCGCCACTTGGTGCCCGTGGTATGGATTACGAATCTGAAGACCTCGCCGCCACCGGCTTGGCGGGTCTTTATCTATCAGGGTCGTGAAGAATTCTCTGATATAGGCTTGTTCGCGGTTACCGCGCACGGTCACGAGCGGCGTGCCGGTAGTGCCGCTAGTGAATACCTCGTCACATATCAAGCCGTTACGGATCCGCGCAGCATCTCCTGCTGCACGGATTGCGGACTTTCCTACTACCGGAAGGACGTGGAGCTGATCTGGCTCGATTCCGTCCAGGTCAATGCCATGCCACAGCTGCTGGTAAAAGTCCGTCCGGAACGCGTTGCGCAATGTTGCCGGAAGGAGTGCGCTGTGGAATGTCCGTACTCGGTCTGTCGCTTCGGCGCCGAAGACTTCTCGGCCGACGAAACTGCTTTCATTGCACGCAGCATCTAGTCCGCCGGCCATCTACGAGCCTCACTTCAGCGTCCGGTGCTCCTTATGAAACCGACCAGGGTGGCCGCCTCGGCCGCAGCCGCCTCGGCCGCAGCCAGACGTCGCACGGCTTCCTCAGCAGCGTTGCGCATGTGGTCATCGCCGGCGCCCACTGCGGCGCGGTACAGATCGGAGATCTCGGCCAGAGTAGGTACCTCGATCGGTGTCGGCTGGAAGACATTGGCGTCCATGGCGCTCTCCTATCATGTGCAGTTCCTAGAAATCTTGCCACGACTTGCGATTAAACGGTAGCCCGGGCGGATCGCTCAGTGTCTCCAGGCACTGTTCCTTCACGTAAACCCCAGAAAGCTACATGATCAAATGACACACTCATGCCTATCAGACGTACGGATTTATCCCATCATGCCCATGTCGGACAAAACGGGCGAGATCCCTACCGCACGGTGACCACACGCATCACGCGAATACCGGCTCGATGGGGGTGCGCCCTGGCTACCGGAGCGCAAGAAGGGAATTTGCGAGCCTTCGAGGATTTCCGGGACGGGGGCCAGGATCCCGCCGACGCTCGGTGACGAGATGATATGCCTGAAGCCGGTTCGTCTGAAATGCATGACAACCGCCCCAGAGGAAAATACGGAACGCGCGGTAGAGTTCTTCACTCCAACGGCCTGCTATTTTTTCATGATTCGCATCAAGCCGCTGCGCCCAATGCCGGATGGTCAGCTCGTAGTCGTGAGTCTCGCGCCGAACGTCAACAATTTCGAAGCCATAAAAAAGCATCTCCTCGATCATGTCAGGCAACGCGAGGAACGAGTGCGTCCCGGGCCAGATATAGTGACGCGTGAATGCGCTCATGTGAAACTTTTCCTTCACCGCGGATGCGTCAAGGTAGAGCCGTCCGCCAGGCTTGAGCGCGCCCCACAGAGAGATGCAGAATCGCCGGTAATTCGGGATATGCTCAATGACTCCGTAGATCACGGCATGGTCGTAAGGTTCGTCGGGCACATGTTCGAGCACATCCTGCATGATGACTTCGCCCGGAAGGTTCCTCTCTCTGATGAGGCTGCGTATGTAATTGGCCGAGTCCTGGGTAAGCGTCAGGGAAGTGACATGGACGCCTCGCGTTCCGCAGTACTCTGTGACGCCTCCCCAGCCGCCACCGATGTCCAGCAGCCTCATGCCGGGCTGAAGGCCGAGAGCATCCCACATGCTCTCCAGCTTATGCTCCGCCGCGTCCTCGAGAGATTCGTCATCAGCGCGGAAGACGCAGTGAGAGTAGAACCGGAATCGTTGATCTATGAAGGTCAAGTAGAAATCATCGCTGAAAGTATAATGCTTGGCGATGGCGCGAGAATTTACCGAGACAGGTGAGTGCATAAGCAGTTCAGCGGCGAACTGCGCTCTCTGTCGCAGCGCGATGGCGTCCCGCAGGCGGTCGCGTGAGTCAAACAGGGCCAGCAGGTCACCCTCCAGGTCAATATCGCCTTCAACATATGCCCGGCCGAGATGGTATTCGTTGAGCGGAGTGCGCAGAGCACGCTCATTGTTGAAGACGACGCGAAAATCTGGCGGATGATGGCCGAAGACATGCACTTCGCCTCCGGGGAACTCTAGTTCACAGGGAACACCGAGAGCACCCATGATGTCGCACAGCACCTTGACATGCTGATCGCGTGATCCCTTCATCAACGTTAACTTTGCACTCACGCGAAACTCCAGTGCGCTCACGCAGGGCGGCGGGCGTGCCCGGTACATACTTGACGTTAGCAGCCATTGCAGGGACCATCAACGGCACGGAACAAGCGAACCACCCGCAGGCATCGAGAGGCATGAGGATCATACAGTGGAAGACAAGCCATCGGCTGTGGTGCCAGGTATAGCCGTGGCTGCACAGCCGAAATGGGCAGTACCGCCCAGGGAGAGAGGCGACGACTTCCAGATCGAGCCTCTCACGAGGGCGGAGATCTTCGTTCATGCGACCGGAGGACTGCTGAACGGGATATCTACCTCGATAATGCTAATTATCCTGATTTGCCATGTTAACGCACTGCTTGCGGCCTGGCCGTGCACTGTGGCGATGCTCGGGCTGGGCCTGTACGTAGCTGACTTCGTCAGCGGCTTCCTGCACTGGGTCTTCGATACATGGTTCAGCGAGCGTAACAAATCGGTGCGACGGATGGTCCTCCTCGTGCGCGAACATCATATCTATCCTGGGCGGATATTTGACTACGGGCTCTGGCGCGAGGCAGGTATCCTGTCCTGGTTTGCCTTGGCCGTATCATGCCCTTTCCTCATTGTCGCACTGCGCCCCAGCATACTGCCGGCCGCTGAGCGGTATCCGCCGGTAATAGCAGGAATTTCCGCGTCACTCTGCATTGTCTTCATGCTTGAATTCCACAAGGTGGGGCATCGAATGCGCCGGGGGCGCGTAACGCGACTCCTGCAACGATCACACCTGCTACTCTCTCCCGAGCATCATCTGCGTCACCATGCTCGCGAACATGACCGTAACTACTGCTTGATCAACGGCTGGGCGGATGTGACCCTCGGACGGCTGGGGGTCTTCCGGGGATTCGAGCACATCGTGTCGGCCATCAGCACCGCAGCCCCTCGCGAGGACGATCGTGAGTGGCGGCGGCGGTACGGCAGGTTCGTGAAGGCATGACAGCGGAGGCGTTTTACGAACAGGATGGAGCCCTATTCGTCGCCACCGGGCGGACTAGTGGGCCCTGGGATCCCAGATTCCAGCACGGCGGCCCACCCGCAGCGCTACTGGCGCATGCGATAGCAGCGGCCCCTGACGGGGAAGGCCGAAAAATTGCGCGCATTAGCTGTGATATTCTCAGACCTATACCAGTTGTCCCTTTGCGGCCACACGTCGAGGTCGTCCGTCCCGGCCGCAGTATTGATCTAGTGGATGCCTTCCTTGAAACCTCTGACGGTATCCCAGTCATGGCGTCTCGGGCGTGGAGGCTTCCCGATGGGCAGATCGATCTGCCTGAGCACGTACTCCCGGCAGGCGAACCGCCCCCGCCCCCGGAACACGGGCAGGAAGTGCCGTTCTTTCCGGTACCGCACGATGTCGGCTATCACTCCGCGATGGAGTGGCGTTTTGTCCGCGGCGCCTTCCGTGAGCCCGGTCCCGGCATGGCATGGATGCGGATGACCGTTCCGTTGATCGCAGGCGAGGAACCTTCTCCGCTCACCCGTGTACTCGTCGCTGCCGACTCCGCTAGCGGCATTTCAGCTACCCTCGACCCGGCCGACTACATGTTCATGAATGTCGATCTCACGGTGCATATTCATCGTGATCTGGTCGGCGAATGGGTTGCCCTCGACGCCAGGTCGATATTCACCGGCACCCGGACCGCCTTGGCCCGCAGTGATATTTATGACCTTCGCGGAGAAATCGGTACGACGTCCCAGACGCTCCTTGTTGAACAACGGAATCGATAATCGGATTGGCCGGCTAGGAGCCAGGGAGAGCAGGCTCCGCCGTTGGCGGAATGTGCGGCAGGTGAATCCGGCTGACCTTGGAGGTAGTAGAGATGACCAAAACGGCGCACTCGATCAGCATCGCAGGCGGAGGCGAACTCAACGGCGTTCATTTCAATGCCGAAGGCCAAGGCCGCGGCGATCCGGACAAAGGTCACATTACGTTCGAGGTGGAGTTCTCGCCAACGCCTCCGCGTGCAAATCCTTTTGGTTCCCTGCTGTCGACACTAATCATTCCGACGGTGGCTTTCGGTCTCGAAAAAGACAGCGCGAATAATATGCTTACGCTCGCGCCAGACGGCTTTTCTTTCGTCCAGGCCGTCATGGGTGACGATGTGGCGGCCGAGAGCACCGGGACCTTTTACCGCAGGTCCGCGCAGGAGTTTTCATGGCATGCGCATACGCTCGGAACTGTCACGCTCCCGGCCGTCATCGAGGTGGATCCATTCACTGCGATCATGATCCCGCAGGGCCGGGGCAAGGTCATGGAAACGATCTCCATGAATCTCCGGACTGCCGACGGGGACCGGTCGATCTCGTTCCTCCGAACGTTCACGTTCCCGCCTCACCGGGACCTCCCGCAGCCTCAGCTGCGCCACATGACCCTTAAGCCGGCAATTCGATTGGACTCCATCGCTGTCGAGCTGACGGCGGCAATCGTTCCGTTCCGGACCGGCGGCGAGACGGCCCGACCGCAATAGGAGCGTCGGATCCGGACAGCCTCAGGTCCGCAGGCCGGTGAGGTCGTGGACGACGATGGTGTACCGCTCGAGTATTGAGTTACGTGGCCTGAGCTGGGGTTATGGGGGCAACGATGATATTCGTTGATCAGTCCAGCGACGACAGGTTTTCGGCGGATAGATCGCAGGTCGACCTGTCGGTGCCGAAAACCTATGCCAGCAGGCGATATTCGTGGATGACGCCACCCACGCGGTCGTGCCGCCGGACCCGGAAATGATCCAGGTCGGTGACGCCATCTGGCAGGGGCCGCAGTGGCGCGGCCTGGTCCAGGGCTCGGTGCGGCCGGTGCGAGTTGTAGAAATCCTCGTACGCCCGCAGCACCATCATCAGGTGGCGCTGGTTCCAGATCAGGGGCCGGTCCAGCAGCTGCCAACCCACCGCTCCATGACCGAATTCATTCGCGGTGCCTGAACGGCGGAGCGGATGACCCGGATCCCGGCCGCCTGGAACACGGCATCGAACGCCTGCGTGAAGCTGGCATCCCGGTCATGCAGGACGAACTTCGCCCGCGTCCCGGCATCTTCCAGGTCCATGAGCAGGTTCCGGGCCTGCTGGACAACCCAGAACTGGACCGGGTGCTGCGTGGCGCCCAGGACCCGGACGCGCAGGCTGCCGTGCCCGGTCACCGCCAGGACGTACACCTTCGCGCCATTGAGCAGGTCAGCGGCGAAGAAGTGCAGCGCCAGGATCCCCTGCGCCTGAGATCGCAGGAACTCTGCCCAGCCAGGGCCGTCCCGGCGGGGCGCCGGGCCGATCCCGGCGTCCTTGAGGATCTGCCATACCGTCGACGGCGCCACGATGATGCCGAGCCTGGCAAGCTCGCCGTGGATCCGCCGGTACCCCCATGACTCATTCTCCTCCGCCAGCCGGAGCACGACCGACCAGACATTGCGGCGCACCGGCGGCCGGGCGGAAAGTCCCCGGCGGGACAGCCGCGCCCACCGGCCGCGGACGATATCGCGATGCCACCGCAAGATCGTGGCGGAAGTGACGATCAGCTGCATCGTGGTCAAGCGCCCGACCGGCAGCGTCCCGGTGAGCAGGGCCAGCACGCCCGGTCCGGCCACGTCAACCACGAATAGGCCCTCGGCCGCTCGCGCAGGACCACCGCGAGCTGATGGCGCAGCATCAAGATCTCGGCGTCCTTCCACCACGGCTCCCGCCGCGACAGGCCCAGCACCGACACGGCCCGGGTCACGACGAGGAAGATCAGCTTCAAGCCCATATGCCGAAGATCATCGCACGCCAGCTCGAACCAAGATCTAGCCGCCAGGCGCCGTTCGCGTAACCGAGCCGACGGTATTCCGTAAAGCATCTGCCCAGTTGGCGCAGGTTTTCGGCACCTACAGGTGTCCAAGATGACCGTCTTCCGGCACTTCACCAACAAGCAGGGGCTGGTCGAGGACGTGATCGCGCGCGAGCTGCGCCGCGCCGTGGCCGAGATCGACCGCCGGTGGGCGCAGCCTCGACGATCGAGGAACGGCTCGTGGAAGGGTTCGGGTTCGCCGTCAGCTTCGTCCGCGGGCACCCGCTGTTCGATAAGCTCCTGCGGACCGAGCCCGACATGCCGCTCCCGCTGCTGACCGTCGACAGGGCGCCGGTCCTGGCGCTATACCGGATGCTGATCGCCGAGCGGCTCCAGGCCGAGATCGACGTCGGCCGGGCTGCCCCCGCGAACGTCGATCAGGCAGCCGAGGTCATCGCCCGCCTCGCGATGTCACTCATCCTCACCCGGGAGGGCGCGATCACCCTCGATGACCGGTCCACGATCCAGGCACTCGTCCGCGACACCTGCTCCCGATGCTCCGGCTGCCAGACAGCACCGGCAGGCCCCAGTAGCCGGCCGGGGGGCGTGGGTTGGCAGGTTCTTATTCTCGCTGGCCGCGCGGGGGCAGGGTGCTGGCGCGGCCGTGCCGCAGTGTGGTGAGGGCGGCGACTGCCTTGTCTGCGCGGGCGGTCCGGGCGAAGCTGGTCAGGCGCGGCGGGAGGGTGAAGCGCTGCCGGGCGATTGCCTTGGCGG